>OIZE01000702.1_pt1 | contig 24948 bp, 22 predicted proteins | sample 1588421 | NCBI WGS metagenome assembly OIZE01 (sample SAMN03283251) | human gut metagenome | biome: human-associated habitat; material: feces | host: Homo sapiens | place: USA | collected 2013 | reverse complement strand
GCATCATGATCTCTGCCAGCCACAACCCGTACTATGATAACGGTATCAAGCTGATAGACTGCTACGGTGAGAAAATGCCCGAGGAAACCCTGCTGCTGGTGGAGGACTACATCGATGGCAAGCTCCATGTCTTTGATAAGGATTGGCCGGAGCTGCCTTTTGCACATCGTGAGCACATCGGACGCACTGTGGACTATGTGGCAGGCCGCAACCGCTACATGGGTTATCTGATCTCTCTGGGCATCTATTCCTTCAAGGGCGTGAAGGTCGGTCTGGATTGCGCCAACGGTGCTAGCTGGAACATCGCCAAGTCTGTGTTCGATGCTCTGGGCGCAGACACCTACGTCATCAACAACAAGCCCAACGGTCTGAATATCAACAACAATGCAGGTTCTACCCATATCGAGGGCTTGCAGAAGTTCGTGGTGGAGAACGGACTGGACGTCGGCTTTGCCTTCGATGGAGATGCTGACCGTTGCCTGTGTGTGGATGAAAAGGGCAATGTCATCACCGGCGACCATATCCTGTATATCTACGGCTGCTACATGAAGGAATACGGCGAGCTGGCGAACAACACCGTGGTCACCACGGTCATGTCCAACTTTGGCCTGTACAAGGCATTTGACGAGCAGGGCATCGGCTACGCAAAGACCGCTGTGGGCGACAAGTATGTCTACGAGTACATGGCAAAGAACGGCTGCCGCATTGGTGGCGAGCAGAGCGGTCATATCATCTTCTCCAAGTACGCCAGCACTGGTGATGGTATCCTGACCAGCCTGAAGATGATGGAAGTTATGCTGGCGAAGAAGATGCCTATGAGCAAGCTGGCTGAGCCGCTGAAGATCTACCCGCAGGTGCTGGAAAATGTCCGCGTCACCGATAAAAAGGCGGCACAGAACGACCCGGCGGTGCAAGCAGCGGTCAAGGCTGTGGCGGAAGCTCTGGGCGATACCGGTCGTATCCTTGTCCGTGAGTCGGGCACGGAGCCGGTCGTGCGTGTGATGGTGGAAGCCCCTGACCACGACACCTGCCAGAAGTATGTTTCTCAGGTCGTGGAGACTATCAAGAGCAGAGGCTACGGAGTCTAATTCACAGAGCATCTTGGTGGAGTTCTGGCTTTCGGAACAGGTTGCTTAATCATCATCTTCCACGCCATCCCATCCTATGAAAATTTCCTCTGCATCATCCAGTTTTGACCAGTCGAGATACTGTCCACATCGATGGCAGTACCCTTGGTATTCTCGCGCTATGCAGACATCGCACCTTGGACGGACGGAGAATATGTTTTCATCTCGATAAATGCGTACTGTGGTTACAGTTCTGGGTAGACGGTGTGTAGGAGAGAGCAGTAGATCAATGAGAACGTGGGCAAGAGATGGCTTTGTTGGATGCTCAATCCATTCCTCGTCGTCAAAATCCGAATCATTTTCTTACGGATCAGCATCGATTTTATGAATGTAAGCACCTATTTTCGAGAAATGGTTCTAAGGACAGCGGTTTTTTGAGCAGCGTGCATAAACCGGAGTAGCTCTGCCATCTGCACGGACTTTTTCTGCCACCCTGCCGGACTTTTTCCGCCATTTGGCCGCCCACTCCCGCCACTTACACAAAGGCAAATTTTTTAGCCCACCAAAAAGCTCTGCCAGCTTTTTCGACCGGCAGAGCAAAAATCAATCTTTAAATAGTTCAAACGGAATGTCGTTGCTTTCCAGAAGAGCGTCTAATTATTGAATTTTCATCTTCAAATAGAGCAACTCCGGATCTGCGTTGTCTGGGAGACAAGAATCGCAGCCGTTAATTTCACTGTAGCATGACTCATTGAGGCTTAACTCAGCCTTGCAATCGCCACTCCGCAGATCGAGGTACGGGCATTTAGCCATTGCCCACACCCGCCTTTCTGGCAAAAGCGTTCAGCCCCTTGCGTTCCCGCATGGAAATTCGACCATCAACAAGGATTTCGTAGGCATTGTGGCGGATGCGGTCCATAATCGAGTCAGAAATCGTGCTCTGGGAATCAGGATCAATGCGCGTATACCAACCATCCGGATCGTATTGCGTGCAGAAAATCATCGAGCGGTCGCTGCGGGCCTCCGCAATCTCCAACAAATCGTAAGATTCCTGCGGTGTCAGCGGTCGAATCAGCCACTCGTCCAAAATCAGCAAATCCGCCTTCTTGTAGACCTCCAGAACCTTCTTCAGCTCACCATTGTTGCGCGCAATCGTAAGTTCGTCAAGAATCTCGGGCATGCGAATATAACGAACCTTCTTGAACCTGCGGCAAGCAGCATTTCCAAGAGCACAGGCAATATAGGTCTTGCCGTTGCCGGAAGCGCCCTTCAAGATAACGTGGTGCCCCCTCTTCAATGTAGTTGCAAGTGGAAAGACGCAGCATCTGTGCCTTGTCCAGTTTGCGGTCGGGGTGCGGACAAAGCCTTGGACTATTATAGAATTTGGTCCAAGATTTTGTCCGCACCCCCCTCCTGACATTTGAAATTGACGGAATGTGGAGAAACAATAATGGGAAAGAATGGGGTTTTATGGTATAATATAAAGAAACTGTACTACATATTGCTGCTCAATAAGCAGGAGGGCAATATGGCTAGGGAAGGATGATAGAACAAATGCTCAGATGGTTGCATATTTCAGATCTTCACTTTAATGACAACGACATGAGCACAGTTTCTTTACGAGAGGAACTGCCAAACTTTCTCAAAAGAAATAACATCCGCTGTGACTATGTGTTTTGCACTGGGGATATTCGCACAGCAAATGCAACGCCAAATGACTTCCCAGATGAGGCTAAACGGTATTTAGTACAACTTTGTGAGGCAGTTGGAATAACGACAGATCGACTGTTCATAGTTCCTGGCAACCATGATGTGAACAGAGATGCGGCAGGGCGTCATGATGCGGTCAAAAGGGTATTCTATCATCGTGATGGATACTATGATCCAAAGTATGGAATCATTAATGAGGCTGACCTGCAGGCGCTATATGTGGGCCAAAAAGATTTTCGGGATTTTCTAACTCAGATATACCCTGAGGATCGAATGAAATTGTATACCAATCCTGCACAACCGCATTTCAATATCGAAACACCGGATTTTAATATACTTCATGTTGATTCAACACTTACATATACAAAGGATCAGGAAGCGACGGACTTGATTCTGGGAACAAAGCTGTTGCAGAATGCTCTGATGACCTTGAATCCAGATAAGCCAACAATTTTACTTTCGCATTATCCGTTCACATCGCTTCATCAAGACGAAAAGAAGTATGTGCGCGAATTGTTGTATAAAAAAGGTGTACGTTTGTGGCTTGCGGGTCATGAACACGACCACATGGTACATCCGATGGATTATCTCAATTCCCTTCAGACAGGAGAACTGCGTATGGAGGAGAAAACGAATGCCACCGTTCTAGTGGGTGAGTATGATGAGGTAACGTGTGTTGGCTATGTAACGGCCTATACTTGGTTTGCAGAAGGATGGGCAAAATATCCCATTCTGTGGCATGATGGGAGAAAAGAAGATCAATACCCTTTTCAATTGCGGCTTCCGGGAGATAATGGCTGTTCCCGAGAAGCCGTTAAGGCAAAACAGGCCAATTCTGAATTTACAGATAGAGTGGATGTCATCCAGGAGTTGCTGCCTTCTATTGCAGGAGCAACTGGAAAAAGTCTTAATGAGGTGTTGAATAATGTGTGGAACACCGCTACTCCACATGTTATCCTTCTTGCTGATGGTGGCATGGGAAAAACCACGATGCTTTTGAACCTCTGCAAAACAAGTGGCAGCTTGACACTGTATATTTCGGCAGAACATTTGGCTGCAATAGGGATTGGAATAAAAACCTATTGTGCAAGAAAATTGTTTGACGGGGATGAGGCTGCTTTTGATGAATTTTGTGGTGGGGGATATTCTATACCAACGTTGACGCTGCTGGTTGATGGATTGAATGAAGTTAATGGAAAAAATGAGCGAAAATATATAAACGAAATCAAAGCACTAAATCTTTTGCAGGGAATTCAAATTGTGGTTTCCTCGCGGTCGGACTTTACGGCACGATATAGTATGGACGGTTACAACCGTTGTTATTTGTCTCCCTTGAGCGATGAACAAACAAAGTCGGTCTTTTCGGAAGATGAATGGTCTACCGTTCAGGATACCTTTACATTACATAAATTATTGTCCAATCCTATGATGGTGACAATGTATAAGGAAATTTGCCCGATTATAAAGCAGTTCGAAAATGAGGAAGCTCTAAAGTGGTGTATCCCAATTAAAAATGCAACAGATTTGCTTTATGACTATTATGTTGCGCAGATTGCAATATTACTACAACGAGATGGGATGGATAGCCAAAAAGTGCAGGAAGCCTATCTGATTGTTTTCGAGGTTTTGCCAGAATTAGCGTATAGATTTGAATCTTCGTACAGCATTAATAAGGAAAACGCAGATTGTCGGATTCTTTTGCAGCAAATTCTGAAAGAGCATCATCCGAATGTAGAAGAACTCGTGCCTCTACAAGAGCGACTTAGAGATTATGACATTCCAGAATTAAAATACGGTAATGTCTATGATTATCTGACTGTCGAAACACGCTTACTGTACAGAGATGATATCGTTACGGGATTTCCGCATCAGATTTATAGAGATTTTTTGTCGGCGTTCTGGATCACAAAACAAACGGATATTGAAAAATATTGGAATCAACGCGGATTACCTTTTCCCGTAATGGAACATATCCGAAATCTGTCGGGAGAATACTGGAATGGGTTGGCTGCACGTGTCCATGAAGTGGGTAAACACAGAAATGATGCATTCCATTTAATCGGTAATTTGCTTGATTGTTTCCCGCACTCTAAAATCGGAGGCTGCCCTGATTACTCTGATCTTGATCTGCGTGCATTACAGATTCCTGATGTGGCAGAGAGTGATGGTAAAAAAATTTCAATGCGCGGAGCAAAAATCAACGATTTATCTATTGGAAAATCTTCTACAAGGATAAAAAATTATACGCATCTCTGCTTTTCAAGGGAAAACGAATTTTTAGCAGCGTTTTCAGACGGAGCGATTTTTGTGTTCTCTCTGCAGAACGAGGAACCTCCTTTCGTTTACACAATCGATGCAGAAATTACACAGCTGGGTTTTGCGGCGAACTACCTGATTGCAACAACGGGCGGTTCTAATGTGGGTCTGTATGTTTTTCAACGGCAAAAAGAATGGGCATATGTCGGGAAAATTGAAAATCCAAGAGAAGCTTATTCGAGTATCTTCAACAGCAGTTTTCGGTGCGCAGTTCTTAAGGATGGTATTTTGTATTTTTACTACAATAACAGGGAAGTTCAATTTTCACTGGCTGAATGCAGAAAAATCAGTAATAGACAAAAACAGAAAGCGTGGAAATGTCCCGTCGATGGTATTGACGTATCATTCTTGAGTATAAAGAGAAGACGAAGTGGTAATAGGAATCTGGGAATTCTATGCCAAATAGAAAATCAGGGGCTTAAGGCGACATCTATGTTGGATGGAGGCTTGATAGTTACAAAAGGAAACGAGGTTTGTAATGTCCTTTCAAGGGGGATAACCCTTTTGAAAGATGGTTCAATCTCTGGGAATGGAAAGTGGGGAGCTACGCTCAGTTATGATGTAAGGCGTGGAAATCGCAAGATCCAGCTGTGGAATTTGGATAAAAAGATACGTGCAGGTGATGTCTGTTGTCCCAGCTCAGTAGATAAGATATGCTTGTCTGAAAATGGAACATTTATTCTCGGAGAAACAGATGATGAGACATGGGTTTACGAAATCGAAGACGGGACAGTAAAATGGTTTGACGAGCACTTTGTTTCAACACAACACGGGAAAATTTCTACCTACGGGAACAAGGTGTTGCGAAAAAATGTGGATCAAGATCTATATCTTTACGATTTGAAAACTGACGAGATGACAGCAATTGAACAGCCGTGCAAAAATGCAGGACTTGCCTGCTTCATGTCAGATGGTTCTATTGCTGCTGTTGGAAACAATATTCGTAAGGTCAAATTCAAAAACATCCGTACAAGAGCATATTCTGAGGTGAATAGTCAGAGCGCAGCGGTAATCGGCATAAGCAGCTTCAAGAATGAACCTTTTATTGCAGTGGCGACTCAAGACAATGTCATTAGTATTTATCACATTGGTGATTGTGGAAGAAAAAAGATATTTGAAAACGCTGGAAACTATATGATGGTCATCAGCCCGGAGAATACAGTGATTGCGTGTTCAAACGGGCAAAGAAAGCTCAAGATATTTAATTATTTTGAGAAAATGGCTAGTGGTAAGAAGATGGGATGGTGGTATGAAAATCCGTATGATTCGAGAGACCCAGCGATAAATGGTGATATTCTGGATATCTCGTTCAACACTGAAAACAATGAGCTGGTTGCAATCCTTTCTAATGGGCAGATCATGTTCTGTCATGAGAAGTACTGCAGGTTCCATAGTGCAATAGATATCATTACAAATTTTAATGTTGATGCGTATGATTTCCGCGGTTGCATCTGTGATGACTCAGTAAAAAAGCAGATAAGGCAAAACGGCGGCGAAATAGACTGAGCGTGGGACGACATATAAGTTGACATGGGAATCATGTTCCGATGTCCTGAATCTGGGGTGTTTTGCACGACCACAGAAAAATCATAGCGGACGAAAATGCTTTATAGGGGGGAAAACTAGATATGCCATCAAAGTTAATATATAACAAAGACGGATGGCTCTTTGAGAATCCTCAAGAAAACATTGTGCATGACATTACGATAGATGATATCAACCAGCTTTTGAATTATGCTGAACAAGATGAGATGTGGGCTATAGCTGTTAAGAATGAGGTGGCCAATAGAGATAAGGCAATTCACGATGGGACATACACAAAGAAAACGGATTGGTTGGTTGAAGAACTTCAAATAACGCAGACAGAAGGAACAGTAATTCATATGCCGTATGGATTACGAATCATAACATTTCCAAGCAAACGCCAGTTGTTTAGAGGAGAAATCCAGAATTACCATCAATCTATGCCGTCATTGAATCGTGTACTTAAAGGCTGTGTAAATGAAAAGGATAAAGAACTCATTCGAGTAATTGCGCATTTAAGAAAATGGCAATTTGGAAATCTCATCTGGAATATAAATGTTGTACCATATTGGGAAGCAAAACTCAGCGATGTGAATTTAGATGCACTTGCTCAGCATTATGGATTTGCTACGCATTTGATGGATTTGACGAATGACTTTAAAGCGGCACTGTTCTTTGCAACGTGCAAGTATGTCCCAGAAACAGATTCATACAGACCTCTTACACAGGAAGATATCGACCAAAGCGAAGATACAAAATATGGATATATTTTTCATGCACCGGATTGGACCATTGATTTTATGAACGGTGGTGGATTCATGAAATGGGAGCGTGAACATTATAACCACAGTGATCCGGACATACAAAAGAAAAGGTTTTACTTGCAGTCTGGCGATATGGACGGAGTGGCCCTTCAAATTGGATATCAACCGTTGCAACGTTGTGCTCAACAAAGTGGCTATATATACCCAATGCAGAATGAACCACCTCTTCAAGAAAACTGGCACTTCGAGAAGATGCGGTTCAAACAATCAGTGTTAGTGTCGCAGCAAGTTTTTGAAATGATGGACGGTGGAAAAAAGGTCTTTCCAAATGAGGGCGTTAACGAGCTTCGAGATTATATCGAACAAATTAAGCATAGTGTTGTGTTTACAAAGGATGAACTGGAGGCAGTGTATGATTGTGACGGCATCGATAAGACCATATTCCCTACAATCAGTGATTTAGAGAAAGCTCTTGTTGGATACATAATTTCAGATGGTGCGATTGAAATTCAGGATGAACCAATAGTGTATCAGATCCCTACGGAACGGCTTGACACTGTTAATAGTCATTATGATGGAAAAGATTTGTTGGAAGCGATTGGTGGTATGATTCATCAAAAGTATCCGGATTAGGAGTATAGAAAGCAACGTTGCATGGATATATATGGGAAGTTGGTATAGAAATGTGTGCAAGTGAACCAATCAAACAGAAAGGAGAATTGTAAGCGTTCAATAATCCCCCGGATACAAGTGAACACTCCATTGTGAGATAATAGATTCTAAGAAGTCTCAGGAATCTAAGAAGTCCTAGAAGTCTAAGAAGTTTTAGATTGTCGCATGAGATTTATTAGAAGTCTCAAAGGATGGAGTGAGAATATGGCAGGCGAGTATCGCAGTTTGAAGAAGCGGCATTACCTGAATCTCATCAAGGAATGTGCAAGCAGCGGGAAGAGCAAGTAGCAATGGTGTTCTGAAAACGGAATCAAGTATTCCACGTTCATGTGCTGGCAGACTCTATCCGGCATATGCAACACGGATACGTGGATGTATATATGCCAAATTGTGGCTGCTATTCTTGAAAAATACTACTGAGTAGTATATATTTGAGCTGTGAGAAATTTCTCACGGCTTTGCCGCTCGAAACTTTGCACACCTCTACGTGGTGGGCGGCAGGCAACACAGTGATGTGGCTAAGATGCGGAGGTCTTTTGGAATTCTAGTGAGGTTGAATATGGATACTTCAACAATTACTACCGTTGTTTCATTGGGGTGGGATAGCCTGCTGAAGCTAATGGGATCTGTAGTACTTAGTCTTGGCGGTGGAGCAGCTGTTGCGCTTTTGATTTTTCACTTCATGGCTGACCGTTTGGCAGAACGCCTAAAGGGAAAGTATCAACTTGAACTCGATAAGAAGTTTGAGGGCTATAAGGCTGATCTTGACAATAAAAAATATGTAACAAAGACAAAGTTTGATGCCGAGTTTGAACTGTATAGAAATCTATCGAAAAGCTTCTTTAACTTGGTGAAATGTGTAAGTGTTCTAATTCCAAATGGTCTTGTTTCAATACCGGCAGACGAGGAAAAACGCAGAGAATTAGACAAAAAGCATTATGAAGATACGTATGTTGCATTGATAGAGGCTCAAGATCAGTTGAATAGCAACGCTGCTTTTCTACCAGAGAAGTTCTATAATGCGTATGAGGAAATTCGGCAACTTTGTAATATGCAATTACTTGATTTTGAGGAAAGATGGAATGTGGGTTCTATTATTCCACAGAGTGAAAAGGAGAGCTTGCCACACGAAGCATATAAGAGAACAAGCGAAATAAATGCCAAATTTAAACAACTGAATTCTGAGCTGAGAGAGTATCTGGGTGAACTCGATGTTATAGAATAAATTATGAGACATCACCCAAAACAAGCATAGTCTTAATCATTAGTTCTTGATGAGAAAAGGAGCGAATCATGTCATCAATGTTGGCAAGACATAGGGAAATGTTAGAAGACTTATTTGAAATGCGTGGCGGGTTTTTTCTTGATTTCGATAATAGTGCATTCAAGAGATATATGATTCTTAACGCAAATATTGATGTATATACGGCTCCGGGTTATGTCGATGAATCGTCAAAGGCAAAGAAGTTCAGATATTTCGTATCAAACGAACCAGATGAGTTGGTTGGACGTGTTATTCTTGATTTGCTGCACTGTAGAAGTGATAATATAATTCGTCGGAGAGCAATAGACGATGAATATACAGACCAGTATAGTGAATTTGTTACTGAAATCGAATTGATCGCGCAGGCAATGTGTTCAGGCGCCGCTGCACCACGGAATGATGAAGAACGTTTAAATGCGACCATGCTGGAAGCAAATCAGGTTTTCCAAAAGATAAAAACCGTAAGCGAGCAGATGTGTAACACTCAGGGTTTAAATTATAGCAAAAGCGAAAATGAGATAAACGATTATTATAGAAATATGCTGAGTAGCAGTGGATACTTTCAAGTTATGGATCAAACTCGACATGGCATTTCGTCAAATGGAAGAGATGCAGGTGAAGTGGATCTTTTACTTAAGAAAAATGATCGGGAAGCTGCTATTTTTGAAGGGCTCAAGCTGGACTCGGTGAACAGTCAATATATAAAGAATCATATAGATAAAGCAATTGTGAACTACAATGCCCTTGGAACACCAACCTTCATTGTCGCATATGCCGGAACAGTAAATTTTGAAGGGTTCTGGAATCGATACTTTGAGTTTTTGGCAGCATATTCTTACCCACTGAATGTGAAAAGAATGCTAGTACAAATTGTAAGTACATCGGCAGCGATAAGAAGTGCTAACATGATTTTGAGCAGAGATGGGTTTGATTTCCCCGTATATTTCATGGCTGTTAATTTGAGACAGTAACATTACAATCCTAGCCGTGTGAACTGAACTTCAGAAGTTCACACGGCATATTCTTGAGCACGATATATAGTTTGTGACGGAAATTAAAACGAGGTGAGAATCAGTGAGTAATACACGCGCGCACGCAAGCCCGGCGGTGGGCGGAAGCCATCAAAGCCAGAGTACAGTGCAGCCAAGAACTTAACACAGCAGATGAAAGCAGCTGCTGGCCTTTATACGGACAAAATGAGCCTGCAAGCCATCGCAGATGCCCTGTCACTCAACCCTATCAAGGTTCGGAAGCTGCTCATCACGGCCGGGGTCTACGAGTCGGACATGGCAAAGCACGTCCGGCAGACGTTCGATTCTTTTAGAAGCACGCAGAGTTATTTTGCTGCTGTCACCTCCACTATGTCGGCTTTGCAGCTGTCCCGCCCCTCGGTGACCTCTTATCTGCCGTATGAGAAAGGCGTGTACTTCCCGGAGGAAGCTGAAGCGGCGAATATCAGTGCCGGGGCAGAGCGGCAGCGTCACTACCGAGCTGTGATTGCGCTGAGGAAGGATTCCTGCGAAGAGAACCTCTGGAAGTGTGTGGTGGCTTTTCGGGGATACAAGTTCAAGACGATGTCCGGCTTGCCCTTTACCTATACGCTGAAAAAGGGCAGGGGAGATGAGTTCACCAAGGAGCTGTGGATCGACCGCAGAGAGGACAGCAAGAGTCTTGCGTGGAGCTCCGTGATGCTGGCGTATCACAATATCGGTAAAATCGGAGAGGTAGTGGACAGACCCAAGGCGCTGGGAGATATCCGGGGTGTGTCGTATATCTATGGGTTGTTCTACCGCTTTGGTCTGATCGACGTGCCAGACAAGGCTAAAGAGAAGATGGCGGAGCAATAAGAAAATGAGACATATTTTGTTTTAAGATGGAATGTGATATAATAAAACTGGCGGTTTACCGTACTACATGAAAAGGGCAGGTGAATGTGCTAATGTACATCATTTGTCAAAAATCAGCAACTGACTCAGTTTTTGAGGCAGTTGCCAAAGCAGTCAGCCTATTATGTTTGAAGCAAGAAAAGAACAAAATCAATAAGCGGATTCAGTCATTGCTTCATATTGCTGATGATCTGGCACCGGATTCTGTGGAGTATCAGTGCGTTTATGAAAGAATTCTCGAATTGGAAAGGATGCGAGAACTGATCAGACGCATTAGAAGGACTAAGTGTGCACAGATTTATGCGCAGTTGCACATGCTATGGGTTAATAGAGCCAAAAAGGCCAGTCGCGCGACTGCGGGTTTGACTACTGATCCAATGAGCATCGCTATGCCCATTCCTCCCACGTTTGAGGCTACCTTGAGTAGTTTCGGACGTGGGAGGGATTTGGATGCCCTCGCATGCTGAAAAAAATCAAACAGAGATCAAAAACTGCTATCGTATTATAGACCCGGAGGAAAGGCTGTCTGAGAATGAGAAGGCTGAAGAAGAACGCAAGGTGTTAGAGAATATGCCTGCTTGCTTCCCGGCAGCGCTACGATATGTGATGACACGCTTCGGATTTACGCAAGAGGCTTTGGCCTTTGAATCAAAGGTGTCGGAGTCAACGATCGGTCGCTACAGAAATGGAAAGGTTGAAAGTTTTTCTGAGAAAAACGTGGTTGCACTATGCGTTGCTATGCACCTTCCTCCATGGCTTTCGTTTGCGCTCATAGCAAAAGCGGGTTTTAGCTTGGCTGCAACCAGAGAACAGCTAGCACATTTGATGATTCTAAACTGTATGTATATGAGGTCGATTGATGAGGTGAACGAGTACTTAAGGGAAAGAGGAAATGCTTCACTGTCCCGAGAGACGGCACAGGATTGTCGAGCTTCTTGAGATTCTGAACCTAAAATGATGAGCCGTGTGTTCAACTCCCTGCCGGAGAAGGATATACGGCTCATTTGCACTGTTTGAGGACAAGGACAAGAAGAGCCAAATGCGAATCTGCACACTTGGCTTATCGGGAGACCGTGTGAGCCAGTTTAAAACTGAATTGCTGCCTGTTTGGTTTGGTACTGCTCGAATGGGTAGTAAGCCGGGGTGGACTTCAAAAAATCTGAAATTATTTCGGATTTTAGGAGTTTATTCCGGCTCTTTTGCGTTTATAGGATCGGAATTGGCAGATTACACAATTTTCCGGCTTATTTCTCGTCGCTTCGATGAAAAACGATTGCTCCTCTTTACGGATTACATTTTGGCTGTTATACTACAAATGTGAAAATAGCCGTAAGGTGACGAAACACCAACGGTCGAATATAAATCCGAAAAAAGGAGGTGTGTTAGCAGACAGGAAATAGTCTGGTTGTTCAGTATGTGAAAGGTTAAATCTGAACAACATTTTGCAATAGACGGAAGTACATAAACGATGACAGTCGGCCGATGGAAAGATGATATCGGCAAGAAGGCTGATGGCAGCTGGCGCTGCTGGTTGTCTGTGCAGCGATTTGTTGCACGGCACCGTGTTTTGAGATGTCGATTATGTAGGTTGAAGTACGTCTACTTGCTTGCATGACTATAGAATGTCAGGCTAATACACATCCAGTCTTCATATATAAATTGTCGGACAGCGTCGAAGACCGGAGTAGATTTGGAAACAAGTAATGCGTAGGCAACTTGATCTGAATTTACTCCGGTCTTTTTTTATAAAAACTTTGGTGAAGGAGGTGAACCGAGGTGGCATCCGATGTACATAAGAATACGGATACCAAGGTGGAAACCGTCAGTGCCAGCTCGGTTTGCCGTCAGTTGTCGCAGAAAACTGCCGAACAGGGGTTGGCAGCTGCAGTTGCGTTTGCGGAGGAGGTTCAATGGTCGTTGGCAATACGCAGAACGATTTCAGGGGTAGGGTTTGGAGAGGCCTTGAAGCTGCTGATGAACGACCGGGATATGTCTGTGGAACAGATGGAGTCAGAGTCTGGGCTCTCTGTATCTACGATAAAGCGGCTTCGCGCAGGACAGAATGCAAGTGTGGAGCAGATTGTTGCCATCTCGGTGGCACTGCATCTTCCGCCACCTGTAAGCGGTGATTTATTGAGGATGTGCAAAATCACGCTGGATTTCAACGATCAAGAGAATACTGTCTATCAGATGATTCTGACGGAGTATTACAAAGAGGGTATCGAGCAAGTTAATGTCTGCCTTGCAGCATGTGGATGTGCGAAACTCAAAACTGCCTGTTAATGCGGACACAACAGAATATACCTATGAGGCGATTGGACCATAAAACGGTCTGGTCGCCTCTTTTTTTTTGAAATTTTTTCTGAGGTAAGGGCTCAAGAAGTGAGCCCTAAACGGTAATAAAACGGCGCAGTAAGGCTGCATAAGAGCATCTGACATGACGGTACTTTTTATAAAAGTACGAAATAACGATGCTTTGTGTGCTGCTTTTTAGAGCTCATCTGATGAACTGGTGATTTGAGGTGTTCTCGGTTATCATGTAGTCAGTTCAAGGGACAAGCCCCAAGAACAAAAATATCGTAAGGCCCGATTCTAGAGAGGGTTAAGGATACCATAACGGAGTTTTACCATCCGGCAGACGCTGTCTGCTGCGGTAGAACGACCGGTCTATGGGTGTACCTCCCATCTCTGGAATCGGGCCTTTTTGCGTTTTGCAGGCTGGTTCAGTGCACGGCGTGAACCCCTATCCAGTCTCCGTCATCGGTATCCTTCCCCTCCCTGAGTCCGGGGGAAAGGACACGAAAATGACTGACGTGATGAACTGCGTAGACAAGCTGCGGGAGAAGAAGATCTCCGGCTACAAGCAGCGCATGGCTGTGAACCGCTACGGTGTTTATCATTAGCCTTCCAAATTTTCGACTTTTTACGCTTTATCGAAAATTTGGAGGTTTATATGAACTACAATAGCGGAAATGCCCGCCGTAACTTCTATGCGAAATGGGATAAGCTCCGGGAAGAATACCGGGCTGCTGGTATGAAGGAGGACGCTATCCAGAAGATGTATGAGTACGATCTGGCGGTATTCAATGATGATCGTGCCCACCATCGTTATGATGTTGAGATTCCGAGTGCAGACGATTCCGAAAATCGGAACGATTATGCTGACTTTGTGCGAGCCACTACCGTAACGGACACCTATCACGAAACGAAAACGCGCTTTGCGTGGGTGGGTGAAGTCCAAAACGAACGTCTGCAAGCCGGATTAGAGAAGCTGTCTGATGATGACCTTAAACTTTTGACGCTCTATGTCTATGAGGGGTATAGCACGGTGGAATTATCTAAAGCTTATGGCATTGCCCACCAGAATATAAGTAAGCGTATCATTAAAATCACTAATTTTTTGAAAAACTTTGATTTTCAGGGTGCAGATTGACCTTTCAACTGGGTTCGTAAGTGAAGGGACAATTTCCCGAGTGGCACTCACCGCAGGGCAAAGCGTCCGACTTCATGGTCCTTGAAAACTGAATAGTTCCGTCATCTGGTACTTCGATTTCGATAATGATACTTCCGTAATTCGCGGCCCGGTCACAAAGCAGACGGGGTGGCTGAAATGCCAATGAAGCGGTACAAGTCCGCTGCCAGATGTTTATGCCCCACTCGCAGGGGGCCGAGGGCGAATATGCGAGACCTTTAATCATATTGATTCGGGAACTGCCGGGTACGTTTTTGCGCATTCGGCAGTTCCCGTTTTTTACGTAGCCCAATTTAATCTTTACCCGAATATCCACTTTTGATACATAGGAGGACACCTTTATGGATGAGTTGAACCCCACGGTGCGCGAGCAGGAGATCTACGAGGAGATGGAGCTGACCCCTGAGATGGTCAAGTCCATCCGCACCCTCTGCGGTACCTGTCTGCGGCACTTTGTGGATGCAAAGGCATTCAAGATCGCACTTGTACCCAGCGCAGACCGGAGCATGGACACCTGCACCGTCTGCCAGATGCGGCGCGGCTACGATTATGTAGTCATGCACCGCTGACCCAACCATACCACCATACCTTGAACGAAGCCCGCTGCGGAACATCCGGCAGCGGGCTTTGCACATAACAACATGGAGGTACAATTTTGCAGCAAAACTGGAAATTCCAACGCGGAGACATCTTCTTCACCCATTTCGGGGCGAGCACCGGTTCGGAACAGTGCGGTGACCGTCCGGCGGTCATTCTTCAGAATGACGTGGGCAACTACCATTCGCCGACCCTGATCGTTGCGACCATGACAAGCAAGGCGGAAAAGAAAGTAAACCAGCCGACCCACTGCCTGTTGGAAAACGCGGGGTTGAACATGCCGTCCGTTGTGCAGGCAGAGCAGATCTTCACCATCGACAAGAGCCGGGCGCTGAAGTATCTGGGGCATCTGACCCCGGAGGAGATGCGCCGGGTGGATGATGCAGTGCGCATCAGCCTTGCGCTGAACCCTATGGGCAGCATCCAGCAGATAGAGCCTATCCGGCGCTCTACGGCGGTTTATGCGCCGCCTGAGGTGGTGGATGGCAAACCGCCCGTCTACCCCTATACGCCCATCCGGTCGTCCTTTGAGAACGCCGGAAGCATCGAGGAAATGATGCTGTACACCGAGTTGCAATCCGCGGTTCATGCCATGATCCAGCGGTTGGAATACAGCTTCACCTTCAATCCCAGCCTGCTCACCATCCCGAAGCGTAAGCAGCAGGTGGCTGAGATCTTAGAGGAAGCCGAAAAGTACATTTGGAGAATCAAGGAGGAAATGCGATGCGCCTGAACGACAACACTACTTTCATCGGTATCAACCCGCCGTACCAGCTTTCGGTCATCCACAGCAGCAAGCTGATCTATCCCCGCGAGATCTACCAGCGGGGCGTGGAGCGCAAGCGGGTGGAACTGATCGCCAGGGACTTCAACGAGTACATCGTCAACGAGCCGAAGGTCAGCTTCCGCAACGGCAGGTACTATGTGATGGACGGGCAGCACACCATCGAGGGCTGCATCCTCCTCAACGGCGGCGAGGACCGCCCGATCCTCTGCAAGGTCTACACCGGTCTGACGATGGAGCAGGAGGCCCTGCTCTTTGCCGAGCAGAACGGTCACGCTGCACCCCTGTCGGCGGGCATCAGGCTGCGCGCCAAGGTGGTGGGCGGCGATGCGCCTTCCAAGGCGTTTGTCGCAGCCACCAACCGGGTGGGGCTGTCCCTCAACTACGACAGTATGCAGCTGAGCGACTACCGCATCAGCTGTGTGGGCACGGCGCTGAAGCTGTACGACCAGCTGGGTGAGGAAATTTACTGCGAAGCCCTGCGGCACATCGTGGAAGCGTGGGAGGGCAGACCGGATTCCTTGCAGCAGGTCGGCGACCTGTCTGTGCCGGAATGCCTGACCCGCTGGCTGCGGGAAAGCGTGATGAACCTTTCCCCGGATACTTACGGTCGATACGCCTACGATATGGGCAGAGTCATCATCCCGTACTTTGAACGAAAGCGGCTGTCTTTAAAAGCGCTCACTCCGCGCGATCTGGAAACGTTTTTCCGTTATGAGCGTCAGCAGGAGGAAGCGACCGTACAGCAGCTTCTGGATTGGCACAGGGAGCTGACCGATGCCCTTCAGTATGCCGTTGACAGTAACTGGCTGAAAGCAAACCCCGTCAAGACGGTTGACCCCTGCCTTGATAACTCCCCGGTACTTTTCAACGATTTTCTCATGGACTGGTTGAAAATGATGAAGTCCCGCGTGGCGATCACGATCTATGCAAACTACGAGATCGTCATCACGCGCCGCAGATAAAAAAGAAAACTCCCCCAGACAAGCTGGGGGAGTTTTTTTATGCCGGTGGTGGGGGTCGAACCCACACGTGTTATTAGCACAAGGGATTTTGAGTCCCCCTCGTCTGCCATTCCGACACACCGGCGCATCGGTTTGAACGACTTTTATTATACCGGATTCCCTGGGCAAAATCAAGAGAAAGTTTGCGTCTTTTTTCAGATCGTCCCGCATGGCGTAAAATACATGACTCCGGTCCTTGCCCGGCGGCGCGGGCTGTGCTACACTAAGGTCAGATCAAAACGTAAATGATACCCACAAGGAGGGAACCGGACTTTGAAACATCTGCATTCTTTTGCCCGCCGCGCGGCGGCTTTTCTGCTGGCGACGGTGCTGTGCGTCTGCATCCCGGCGGCAGCGGCTTCGGCTGCCACTACCATCGGCGGGGCCGATACCACCCTGATCCCTGCAGAGGACGAAAACTGTCTCAGCTGGCTGTTTGGCTCCAAGGATAAGATCACCATGCCCTACCTGAACATCAAGGGGCAGGGGCTCAAGCGCAATGTTACGCTGGATCTTGAGGACTGTCTGGTGGGCATCACCTATACCGAGCTTGGCTCCATTGGCAGCTTTGTCAGCGCCAGCGCCGCGCAGCAGGCGTGGAAGGCGCAGGCAGTGGCCATCCACTCTTATCTGGAATACCACAAGCAGTACGGCTCGTCCACCAATGCGCTGATCTATACCCCGGTCGATCAGATCCCGGCCTCTGCCCGCAATGCCATCCGCAAGGCGGTGCAGGCGGTCAAGGATGAGGTGCTGGTGTACAACGGCAGCGTGTGCGATGCGGTATGGTCGGCCAGTGCGGGCTACAACACCCAGACCGGTGTGTACGGTACCTGCGCCAGTCTGGACGCATGGGGCACGGATGTGCCCTACCTGCAAAGCGTGGAAAGCCCCTACGAGGAGCAGTACCACAAGCTGCTGCGCCGGGTGATCGGCAAGGACTACACCTATATAGAATACAACGACAGCCGCACCGGCGAGCCCTACCAGAGCGCCGACACCACCCACAAGGATCTGGGCGGCTTTGTGCAGTACAACACGCTGGTGTCCAACGGGCGCAGCTACCGGTATATCAACCAGTTCGTTTCCTCCCGCTACTGCTTCGATTTCGGCACCGATGCCAGCGGCACCCCCTGCATGACCTACTACGGCTATGGTCATGGCGTGGGTATGAGCCAGTGCGGCGCAGTGGGCTACGCCGCCGAGGAGGGCATGAATTACAAGCAGATCCTGCAGCATTACTACACCGGGGCGAAGATCCGTACCAGCACTACCCGCAGCGGCGGACTGTTCGGCTGGCTGGCGGGATTGTTCCGCTGAACGTGTTTCACTGAAATTTTGGAAAAACCTTCTCAAACGCCGCAAGATTTGGTATACTATATCCGTTTGTGAAAAATGAACGGGAAACATAACTGCGTGGAAAAGCGCACGGATTGGAGTATCAGCATGGAGTTGGATCAGGAAAAGCAGAATCAGGAGGCCGCCGAGCGCTGCCGTGCACTGGCACAGCGCATCGTGCGGGAGCTGGCTCCCCGCAGCGTACAGGTGCTGGAGGACAGCGGGCTGCTGGAAAAAGCTTTTTGTAAAATGAATACTGCGGTGGTGCAAAGCGCCCCGGAGCTGCTGGTGGTGGCAGACCCCCAGTGGGTCACCCTGCCCGCCGTACAGGCGGAAAAAGTGCTGCTGGTGTGCGCAGAGTACGCCGGCATGGCAGACTGCGCAAAGCAGCTTGCCGCGCAGGGCTTCTGCCGGGAGCTTGCGTGGAAGGACCGCGGCAAGGAGCAGCTGACGGCGCTGTTCTGCCGCATGGACGCCCCGGAGCTGCCGGAACTTGAAGATGGCTACGAGCAGCAGCTGGACGTTCTGCGGGAGCGCACCCTTCTGGCCGAGCGCACCGCCGCCCAGCAGACTGCCCAGCTGGAGCGGCTGCGCAGCGACCTTTCCCTGAGCCGCAGCCACGAGCAGGAACTGGAAAAGACCCTGAACAGCGTGGTCAACTCCACCTTCTGGAAGGCCAGCTGGCCGCTGCGGTATCTGGTAAGCAAGTGCCGCCAGCTGTGGCGCACCTTCCCGCTGTTCGTCTTTTTTGCCACCCTGCGCCGGGTGGGCTTTGCGGGCGTAATGGCACAGGCCAAGGCCAAAAAGGAGTACAAAAAGCTGTTTCCGGGCAAGGCGATGCCCGCCGACCGCTTTGCGGACGTGGAGCTGCTGGTAAAACAGGCCGCAGACCAGCCCGCTGCACCCCTGATCAGCATCGTAGTGCCGCTGTACAACACCCCCCACGATTTTCTGGTGGAGCTGCTGGACTCGGTGCAGAACCAGACCTACCGCAACTGGGAGCTGTGCATGGTGGATGCCGGACAGGACGCGGACGTGGGTGCCCTCGTGCAGGAGCGTGCCCGCACCGACAGCCGTATCCGCTACCGGAAACTGGACAGCAACGAGGGCATTGCGGGCAACACCAATCAGGGTTTTGCCCTTGCCACCGGTGAGTATATCGCCCTGCTGGACCATGATGACATTTTGCACCCCTGCGCACTGTGGTATGTGGCGGAAGCCATCGCCAAGCAGGGCGCGGACTTTGTGTACACCGACGAAGTGACCTTTGAAGGGGACATCGACCATCTGACGGTCTACCACTTCAAGCCGGATTATATGCTGGATAACCTGCGCTCCAACAACTATATCTGCCACCTGAGCGTGTTCAGTGCGGCGCTGCTGGCAAAGGTGGGCGGCGACGAGCGGGCAGAGTTCAACGGCAGTCAGGATTACGACCTCTACCTGCGCCTGACCGAGCAGGCAAAAAAGATCGTGCACATCCCGCACCTGCTCTACTACTGGCGTTCCAGCCCCGCCAGCGTGGCCAGCAATATCTCTGCCAAGACCTATTGTCTGGAAGCAGCCATGAAGGCGCTGCGTGCCCACTACGACCGCATGGGCGTGCCGGTGGATGCGGTGACCATGGTGCCCAACACCCCGGGCTTCTACAAGACCGATTACACCATCACAAAGCCCGGGCGGGTCAGTGTGCTGATCCCCAGCTGCGACCATTCGGGCGATTTGCGGGTGTGCGTGGAGTCCATCTACCGCAAGACCACCTACCCGGATTTTGAAGTCATCATCATCGAGAACAACAGCAAGGAGCCTGCTACCTTCCGCTGCTACGAGCAGCTGCAAAAGGAGCACCCGGACACCCTGCATGTGCTCACATGGCAGGGCACCGGCTTCAATTATAGCGCCCTGAATAACTTTGGCGCGCGCGCCGCTACCGGCGAGTATCTGCTGCTGCTTAACAACGATACCGAGGTCATCTCTCCTCGCTGGATGGAGGAGATGGTCATGTATGCCCAGCAGGACCGTGTGGGCTGCGTGGGCGCAAAGCTGCTCTACCCGGACAACACCATCCAGCACGCGGGCATCGGCTTCGGTTTCCTGACGCTGGCGGCGCATATGCACAAGAACTTCCCTGTGGGGCACCCCGGCTATATGGGACGGCTGGTCTATGCGCAGGATGTGTACGCCGTGACTGCCGCCTGCCTGATGGTGCGCAAGGACGTATACGAGCAGGTGAACGGGCTGGACGAGAGCTTTGCCGTGGCCTTCAACGACGTGGACTTCTGCGTGCGTGTGCGGGAGGCGGGCTACACCAACGTGTTCACCCCCTTTGCCCAGCTGTACCACTACGAGAGCAAGAGCCGCGGGCTGGACGAAAGCCCTGCCAAGCGCAAGCGCTTTGCCTCCGAGGTGGAGCGCTTCCAGAAGCGGTGGGCAAAGCAGCTGGCTGCGGGCGACCCCTGCATGAACCCCAACTTTGACCTGATGAAGGAGGACTTCAGCTTTGACATCAAGCCGCTGGAGTGAGCCTTTGACCCAAACCGAACCGAAAGGGGGAACGCAGATGGAGCTTTCGGCCTGTATCGTGGTGTATAACGGCGCCGGGGAGGCCATCAGGGCCGCCCAGACCGTGCTGGACTGCACCCGCCGCTACCCGCTCACCTTATATCTGGTGGATAACGCCAGCCCGGACGGCAGCGGCCAGCAGCTGACCGCCGCCGCCAAGGACGGCACCCTGCGCACCGCCCCCGGGCAGACGGTGCAGGTGCTCTGCCGGCTGGAGAACGGCGGCTTCGGCACCGGGCACAACACAGTGCTCTCGCTGCTGCACAGCCGGGTGCACTTTATCCTGAACCCGGATATCCAGCTGACCGCGGATACTCTGAGCGACCTTGCGGACTGGATGGCGGCGCACCCCGGCGTGGTGATGACCCGCCCGGGGCTGACCTTCCCGGACGGCAAGCCCCAGCAGCTGCCGCTGCGCCGGTGCAACGTGCGCGCCATGGTCTACCGTCAGCTGCCCTGTCTGCGCTTCTGGGCAAAGTACAACGACCGCTACCTGATGGCAGACAAAGACCTGACAAAGCCCACCGAGATCGAGTTCTGCACCGGCAGCTTTTCGGCGGTGGACACTGCAGCCTTCAAGGCCGTGGGCGGCTTTGACGAGGGGTACTTCATGTATGTGGAGGACGCCGACCTGACCCAGAAGATGCGCACCCGGGGCAAGGCGTATCTGGTGCCCCAGTACACCGCCATCCACGCATGGCACCGTGCGGCGCACCGCAGCCTGAAGCCCTTTCTGTGGCAGCTGCGCAGCCTGCTGCGCTACTTTTCCAAGTGGGGCTTTGCGTGGTGAGCGGGGAAGAAAAATAGTGTTTTTGATTCGCAGAAAGCGGTGTGCCGTCGGCACACCGCTTTCTGTCTTTTCCGCCTCTTGCATTTTGCGTGCTTTCATAGTAAAATAAAGTGTACTGCCATCGTCTTTTGCAAAAATGCGGCCTTGGCAGACCCAAAATTGTTTACAGCGGACGCAGCTCCGCTTTGAATTAAGCTGCACATCTTTTTATAAGAAAAAAGGAGTGCACAAGTATGAAAGGCATTATTCTCGCCGGCGGTGCCGGCACACGGCTCTACCCCTTGACCATGGTCACCAGCAAGCAGCTGCTGCCGGTCTACGACAAGCCCATGATCTACTATCCGCTGTCCACCCTTATGCTGGCGGGCATTCAGGATATCCTGATCATCTCTACCCCTACCGATACGCCCCGCTTTGAGGCGCTGCTGGGCGATGGCAGCCAGTACGGCATCCATCTGCAGTATAAAGTGCAGCCCTCCCCGGACGGTCTGGCACAGGCCTTTATCCTGGGCGAGGAGTTCATTGGCGACGACTGCTGCGCCATGATCCTGGGCGATAACATTTTCTACGGCAACGGCTTCTCCAAGCTGCTCAAGAGCGCCGTGGCCAACGCAGAGAACAAGGGCCGCTGCACCGTGTTCGGCTACTATGTGCAGGACCCCGAGCGCTTTGGCATCGTGGAGTTCGACAAGGACGGCAAGGTGCTCAGCGTGGAGGAAAAGCCCCAGCATCCTAAGTCCAACTACGCCATCACCGGCCTGTACTTCTACAACAAGGAAGTGGTGCAGATGGCAAAGCAGGTAAAGCCCTCTGCCCGCGGCGAGCTGGAGATCACCACCCTGAACGATATGTACCTGAAGCAGGACGAGCTGGATGTGCAGCTGCTGGGCCGCGGCTTTGCATGGCTGGACACCGGCACGATGGAGAGCCTTGTGGAGGCTGCCGACTTTGTGCACATGATCGAGAAGCGTCAGGGCATCAAGATCAGCGCACCGGAGGAGATCGCTTTCAAGTACGGCTGGATCGACCGCGACACCTTGTTGGAAAGCGCCGAGCGCTACGGCAAGAGCCCCTACGGCCAGCATCTGAAGAACGTGGCCGATGGCAAGCTGCGCTACTAAGCATAAGGAAAGGCACATTGGTATGAAAATCATTGTCACAGGCTGCAAGGGGCAGCTGGGCACAGAGCTGCTCAAGCAGCTGCAGGAGGGCCGCAGCGAGCTGGGCCCCATCCCCGAAAAGCTGCTCAACGCTACGGTGATCCCGGTGGATCTGCCGGAGCTGGATATCTCCAACTACAGGATGGTGGACGAGTTCGTGCGGCGCAACCGCCCGGATATCATCATCAACTGCGCCGCCTACACCAACGTGGACGGGTGCGAGGTGCACCACGACGATGCCTTTAAGGCAAACGCCCTCGGCCCCCGCAATCTGGCACAGGCTGCCGAAAAGACCGGCGCACGGCTGGTGCACGTTTCCACCGACTATGTGTTCTCCGGCAGGGAGAACGGCGGCATCCCGCAGGATGAAGCCACCCTGCCCGGGCCCATCAGCGCCTACGGCTCCACCAAGCTCATGGGCGAAAAGTATGTGGAGCGGTTCTGCCACCGCCACTTCATCGTGCGCACCGCGTGGCTGTACAGCTACTACGGCAAAAACTTCGTCAAGACCATCGTGAACGCAGGCAAAAAGTTCGGCAAGCTGGAAGTGGTCAACGACCAGTGCGGCAACCCCACCAACGCTGCCGACCTTGCCCACGAGATCCTGCAGCTGTGCGTGACCCACGAGTACGGCCTGTACCACTGCACCGGCGAGGGCATCTGCTCCTGGTACGATTTTGCTGCCGAGATCATCCGCCTTTCCGGTGTGGACGCTACCGTTGCCCCCTGCACCAGCGAGGAGTACAAGGCAAAGCACCCGGACAGCGCCGACCGCCCCAAGTGGAGCGCACTGGACAACCGGATGCTGCGCTGCACCGTGGGCAACGATGTCCGCGACTGGAAGGACGCGCTGGCCTGCTTCTTCGCCCACTGGGACGGCGAAAACGGCATGAAGGGCTGAGAAAAAAACTGAAAATCCCCCCTGCGGAAGAACTGAGGATGTATCATGTTTGATGCGATTTTTGGCAGATCTGTCAAGATATTAAAGCTCCTTGCAAAGGTGCAGTGTGTGCTGGCCTTTGTGCTTGCATCCATGCTGTGCGGCGCGGTCCATGAAATGCTGAAGCCCTTTAGTCGGTTTTCAGCCATCGTGCTGGGGCTGGTGGTCGCCGTGGTGTTCTGGGTCTTGCAGATGTTTCTTGCATGGGCGGTGTACGCCTTCGCGGAGCTGGTGGAGTACACCAAGGAGACCCACAAGGAACTCAGCAACATGAGCGAGGGTCTGGCACGGTACACCCAAGCCACCTATGAGGAAATCCACAGCATGAACAAAGGGCTGGAAGCATACACCAAGGCCATGGGCAAGACCATGAACAGCATGAACAAGAACCTCTACCTTGTGGCAAAGCACTGCTGCGCCGAGGAGGAACGCGCCCGCGCCGCAGCCCGCCCGCAGTCCGGGAACAACAACAAATAAATAAAGAGGGATACTGACCTATGAAAACCTATCTGATCACCGGCTGTGCCGGTTTTATCGGTTCCAACTTTGTGCACTATATGCTCAAAAAATACCCGGAGATCCTGCTGGTCAATCTGGATAAGCTGACCTACGCGGGCAATCTGGAAAACCTGAAGGACGTGGAGGGCGACCCCCGCCATGTGTTCGTGCAGGGCGACATCTGCGACAAGGAGCTGGTGGAGAGCCTGTTTGCAAAGTACGATTTCGACTACGTCATCAACTTTGCCGCCGAGAGCCATGTGGACCGCTCCATCAAGAACCCCGAGATCTTTGTGCAGAGCAACGTGATGGGCACCGTCAACCTGCTGCAGCGCGCCAAGGAGGCATGGTACGACGCCGATGCCAAGACTTGGAAAGAGGGCAAGAAGTACCTGCAGGTGTCCACCGATGAGGTGTACGGCGCTCTGGGTGCGGACGGCTTCTTTATGGAGACCACGCCCCTGTGCCCCCACAGCCCCTACTCCTCCTCCAAGGCCAGCGCCGATATGTTCGTCATGGCCTTCCACGACACCTACGGCATGCCGGTGAACATCACCCGCTGCTCCAACAACTACGGCCCCTACCAGTTCCCGGAGAAGC
>OIZE01000695.1_pt1 | contig 25208 bp, 15 predicted proteins | sample 1588421 | NCBI WGS metagenome assembly OIZE01 (sample SAMN03283251) | human gut metagenome | biome: human-associated habitat; material: feces | host: Homo sapiens | place: USA | collected 2013 | reverse complement strand
AAAAAATCATGTTTAGTAAAACAATTCTGAAACTGTGAAGTTTCAATTCTCTCAAATTTTTCATAACATACTAACGTAATAGGGCTGCCAGGATGTACTGGCAGCCCTTACTGTTCTCTTTTTCAAGCATTTTCTTTGTTAATCTCGTTATTTTTTCGTAACTTTACCACAAATATAAAAATGGCAGCAATATATGAATTATCTTAATAAGGGAAATGATGGTTTTGCATCGCTACGCAACTCAAAGTTTGTGGATAAGAGTTTGCTGATAGCGGAAGTGAACTCTGCAATGATGACAGAGAATCGCTTTCTCTGTGTTACTCGTGCCCGAAGGTTTGGTAAGTCGGTAGCCGTAAAGATGCTCAATGCATACTATGATAAGTCATGCGATTCCCTGAACTTGTTTCAAGGACTTGCCATTAGCAAAGACGAGGATTTCGAGAAACATCTCAATCGCTATCCTGTGCTCTATTTAGACATGACGGATTTTGTGACCAAATATGGCAATGATGAACAGTTGGTAGAGCATATCAAACGTGATATTTGCGAGGAATTACTGGAGTTGTACGAGGGTGTTGTGATGAAGCCTAATGACGACTTGATGGATTTGCTTGTAAGTATCGTAAATCAGACAGGAGAGAAGTTTGTGTGCTTAATAGATGAATGGGATGCGCTTTGTCGTGAGGGACAGGAAAAGCAAATGGACGAATATGTCAACCTTTTGCGCCGTCTTTTCAAAGGAAGCATGTCAGAATATGTATTTGCATGCTCATACATGACTGGCATTCTGCCAATCAAACGCTACAATACACAATCAGCCCTGAATAATTTCGATGAATATACAATGCTGAGTCCTGCTCAACTTGCACATTATTTCGGCTTTACGGAAAATGAAGTAGAGCAGTTGTGTACCGAAGTGGGAATGGATGCCTATAAGATGAAACGATGGTATGACGGATATGAGTTGGGCGCAGAGAAAGCTATGTACAATCCGTATGCTGTGATGCGTGCCTTGAAGCGCAAATCGTATGAGAGTTTTTGGACTAGTACTAATACTTTTGAAAGTTTGAAACGTTATATCACGATGAACTTTGAAGGTTTGAAGGATGATATCATCAGTGCTCTCAATGATGTTCCTGTACGGGTGAATGCGTTGCGTTTTAGCAATGATATGCACAAAGTGGATTGTAAAGATGACGTGCTCACCCTTCTTTGCCATTTGGGCTATCTCTCATATAATAATGAAACCAAATGCGCTAGCATTCCAAACTATGAAGTACGCCAGGAATTTGAGACGGCCATTGCCGACACAAGTTGGCGAGAGGTGACGAGTGCTTTGGAACACTCGGAGGATTTAATGGTTCATTTGCTTCATGGCGATGAGGAAGAGGTGGCTTCATGTGTGGCGGAAATACATGAATGAAATACTAACGAACTATTGATATAAAAGAGGGTGTGTCATGGACTTATGGCACACCCTCTTATCATACAAAAAACTAACCTAACTTAAAAACTCATATCTTTCATTCTATTCAACGCTTCCAAATAGTAGTAGTCGGCATAGATGATGCTGGCATCAATCTCGCTTCCTGCAGGATGATGGCCCGTGCTATGCATCAGGAATGCCACATTCTTCTTACCACTCTGATATTTACTGGTGCTCAGCTGGGCAAGCAACTGGATGGCAAACAGCTTATACTCCTCGCCTTTCTCGCCTCCCACATACTGCTGAAGCTCCAATAAAGCATCGGCAACCACGCAAGCTGCACTTACATCCTTAGGAGCACCTTTCACGCCTCTAGGATCATCCATATCCCAAAGCGGAATGAGGTCATCGCTGGTCTCCTTCAGTCGCTTGATATAGATATCCGTCACCTTCTGTGCGAAATCCAGGAACATCTTGTTGTGGGTATAGCGATACACCATCGTATAACCATAGATAGCCCAACTCTGTCCTCTAGCCCACATCGAATTGTCGGCATAGCCCTGGTGGGTTACTCCCTTGATCAAATTACCATTGATGGTATCATATACTGCCACATGATAGCAACTGCCATCCGGACGGAAATGGTTCTGCATCGTAGTCTTTGCGTGGGTTACAGCCAAATCATAAAGCAGTTTGTTACCGCCGTTCCGAGCTGCCCAGAACATCATATCGAGGTTCATCATGTTATCCATGATGGTATTGTGTGGCCAGTTGCGAGGCTTCACTTCTCTAGGCCAGCTCAATATGGTACCAACAATAGGATTGAAGAGTGTGGCAAGCGAATCAGCAGAAGCCAAGATTACGTTCTTGTATTCCTGCGAATGATTCACCTCGTAGCCTTTGCCATAAGAGCAGAACATCAGGAAACCGATGTCGTGGTCGTAGCAAGGACGATAGGCGATGCCTTTCAGCGATTCCGTATATCCTTCGGCAGCCTTGCGCACAGCCTCATCCTGGGTATTCTGATAGTCCATCCAGAGGATGCCTGGCCAGAAACCATCACACCACTCTTCCGGAGTAGCCTTGCGGCAATTCCATCCCTTCTGCTTATCACCCTTCAGGATGTTGCGAGGTTCCATCGTATAATCGAAAGAACCATCCTTCTGCTGCAATTCAGCCAGGGCACGCTTCACCTGCTTGTGGCAATATTGCAACTGCTTATCAACATCGAGTGCCGGAACCTGCGCAGCAGTCTGCACCTTCTGCGCTATGCTTATCTGTGATATGGCAATAGTAGCCATACAAAAAAGTATTCTTCTTATTTTCATCGTCTTTGTTTTATTAGTAATACGAATCGAACGAGAAGAATACTTATTTCAAATCAACCTTCATTATACGTACTTTTATAAAGTACAAGAAAAAGATAATCTGCATACTTTTGCAGATTATCTTTTTTCATTTTTAATCCCAACCAGAATTATTTCCCAATTCCTGTCCGTTGGACAATGTACTCAACCAGTTTCTAGGAATAGGACGAAGACTATATTTAGCCTCAGTTTCCTTACTAAGCTGAGTTTTAATCAAGCCACCGGAGATATGAGTCACATCCCAATTATATTTCAATACTCGCTCAGCCAACTTGCCTGTTCTAGTTAAGTCATTCCATCGAGGAGCTTCACCGAATAATTCCAAAGCACGTTCATCCAAGATGTCATCAATGGTAACAACACCGGAATAAAGAGACAAGCCTGTCTCAGAAGCACCGTTCATGGCACGTTTACGAACCGCATTGATATATTTCAAGGCATTTGCATTATCATTGTTTTTAACAGCTGCCTCAGCTGCAATCAGATAAGTTTCAGCCAAGCGGAACAACACAATATCACGAGAGCCATTCAATACACCAGAACTACCTTCATTATACTTGATGCCAGCATCCTTAAACTTATAGACAGGCAACCATGCACGAGTTGTTGAACTATTACCTTGCATACCAGTAATATAATAATCGTCATTAGAACAATCCGAGAATGAACCCTCAGGATAATTATAGATGAACTTCATAGGAGAACTGGTATTGGCTGTTTTTTGCTCTTCTACAGAATATTTTCTGAAGCCAGTTTCTCCAGGCACAGGAAAATATATGACGGTATCAGCCAACAAATCCGATGTCTTTTCAAGTTGATCAGTATTCATGAAAGCATTACGGCCTAAAGTTCTTCCATCAATAGAGGTAGCAGGGTTGCCATTATAAGGACTCATGAAGGTAACCTCTGTGCGATGATCTTTTTTCCAATCAAACAGCAAGTATGAATATTTTGTAGGCATTACACTACCATAATCATTACCATAGAAATTACTTTTGCCCAATCCTTCCCAACCTTCACGATAAGAAAACAGCCAGTGCTCTGTCGAGAGGTTGTTCATATAATTGTTGCTATTATTGAAATTGATAGCAAACACAACCTCATCATTAGCCTCATTAGACTGTCGATGAACCAAGGCATAATCATCTAATAACTTATGACCTGAATTGTTTATGACATCTACGGCATCGGCAAAAGCATTCTGGAAATCAGAAGTTTGTCCAAAACTTTGGTAACCACGAGTGAGAAGAACCAGCGCACGGAGATGCTTAGCTGCAGACTTAGATACGCGTCCGAAATTAGAAGCCGGTTGTCTTTCTGGCAAATCAGAAGACAAAACATCAGATAAATCACTTAATATCTGCTCATAAAACTCAGATGCGCTATTCAATTCTCCTGTTGTAGAAGCAGAACTTGGCTCATGGAGTATAAGTGGAGCTTGTCCCCAATTCTTAACAATTTCAAAGAGATACAAGGCACGCAAGAACTTAGCTTCAGCTACATGCTGCTTAATCAGTTCTGGTTTCATACCATTAAACTTATCCTGCTCTAAAGTCTTCACTGTCGCAGAACGGTCTATGACTGCATTTACATTCTTCAAGGATGCATAAAGATTCTTCCACAGATTATATACAGAAGAATTATCCGCAGTGTAAGTAACCACATACTGATTTAAATCAGAAGTGGTTGTACCGTTATTCTGAGTACCAAGATCTGTACCTAACTGAGTAAGTTTAAAATAGTCTAAATTGTTATAAACAGTCTTCAAAGTAGCATAAGAGCCATTCATTAAAGACTCAAATCCAGTTGCAGTCTCATAATACTCCTCTGCCGATTGGCTAGACCAGTTCTTCTCTTCCAAGAAATCTGAGCAAGCAGTCAGGGATGCCGCACTTACGACGAGCATTCCCTTTATGATCATATTATTTACTTTCATTTTCTTCATTATTAAAATTAACCTCTATATTAGAAAGAAACATTAACACCAAAAATCATATTGGTAGTCATAAAATCTGTACCAGCAACATTCTGGGTCAACTGTTCTGGGTAGTATACAAAATCAGCTGTCAACAAAAGTGGATTCTGCAACATGGCATATAAGCGCACATTAGACAGGAATGTTCCAGCCAACCAGCTCTTAGGAAGCGTATATCCCAATGTAACCTGAGTGATACGGAAGAAGTCTGAAGATGACATCGTATGAGACACATCTGACTTTTGATTTCCCCAAGGACCAGCCTTTCCACGATAAGTTCCCATATTACCAGGCTGAGCCCACTCATTAGTAGGATTCTCAGGAGTCCAATAATTACGATTCAAGTTATTCAAATTCATATTATTGTTCTCCAAGCAATAACTTACCAAGAACTGATTTCTCAACCTTGCACCTGTCTGGAAAGCAGAACCAATAGAGAGGTCAAAATTCCTATAAACTAAGTTATTGGTCATACCACCTGTCAAAGAAGGAGTACGCTTACCATCTATCACTCTATCTGCATCATTGATAGCACCATCACCATTCAAGTCGAGCACCTTGTACTGACCAGGTTTGCAACCATATTTAGCAGCTTCTTCAGCCTCATCCAATTGCCAAACGCCAATGGTTTTGAGATTATAATTGATATCGATTGGCTGTCCGATAATCCAAAGATTGGCATAATCTCCCTGCATACCTTCCATAGATTTTCCACGAGAGCTTAAATCTTCCTTATACTGTAAGTCTATGATTTCATTCTTGTTGTGAGCAATATTGAAAGAAGTGGACCAACGGAAGTTTTTATTTTCAATGTTCACCGTATTCAGAGTAAACTCAAAACCTCGGTTACGAACAGAGCCAACATTTGCCTTAACAGAACCATAGCCAGAAGTGATTGGCACAGTTTTGTTCATGATCAAATCTTTTGTCTCTCGATTATAGAACTCGAAGGTACCGCTAATTCTACTACGTAAAAAAGCGAAATCAAGACCTATGTTATATTCTGTGGTTCGCTCCCATCCGAGATCCATATTGCGGAGATTATTAGGAACATTACCTATCACGTCAGTCGTGCCAAAGGTATAATATTTCGCCCCACTAATCTGACCTTGTGTCTGATAAGCAGAAACATTATCATTACCCGACTGTCCCAAACTTACACGAAGTTTCAAGTTGTCAATCCACTCAAACTGCTTCATGAAGTTTTCTTCAGAAATTCGCCATGCCAAAGCTGCAGCAAAGAAGCCACCCCACTTATTCCCCTTGGCCAACTTAGAAGAACCATCCTCACGATAGCTAAGTGTAGCGAGATACTTGCCTTTATAATTATAATTCAAACGTCCGAGATAAGACAGCAAAGATGTCTGCGTATAACCTGAAGACAATTTGATATTGGCAGAACCATTCTGAAGAGCATACCAATGTGAATCAAAAGAGAAGGTACGAGCCTCTCCATGAAGATTATCGCTTACATACTTGGTCATAGAGAACACGCCGGTCACATCAAAATGATGATCTTTCGCTACATCAAACTTATAGTTTGCCAGGTTATCCCAAACCCAGTTGGTCGTAGTTGTTCTCTCATTCCAAGCCATATTGGTACTACCCTGCATGCGCTTGGTATATTTATCTGCCCACATTCCATAGTCAACAAATCGGATATCTGGCGAGAATGTTGTACGAAGAGACAAATTCTTAATTGGATCAATCTCAATATAAGCATTCATCAAGGCATCATACTTCTTATATCTCCAAGATTGGTTCTTCTGAGTAACATAAGGATTCCACTGACCACTTCCGTATTTGAGTTCCTCTTCACCTGTTACATAGTTATATCTACCATAGGTAGGACGAAGACGCAAAACGGTTTGCAATCCATCCTCATTACCAGTCTCCTGATCGCTATGCGTTGCATAAATACTAGCACCAAACTTCACATATTTATTTGGTTGAGCATCCACTGCAGCACGCACATTATAACGTCTATAGAACTGTGGATCCAATGTACCATCTTCATCATAGAAACCAACAGAAGTAGCATACTTCACCTTGTCGGTTCCACCAGTAACAGACAAAGAATGACTTGTAATAAAGCCTGTAGAAGTCATTTCGTCAAACCAATCGGTATAGGTTCCCGTCTCGATAGCTTTCAATTCAGAAGAAGAGAACAAGGCACTGTCATCTACATACTGTCCTTTTCCCTTGGTTGCACGACCATATTCACGAGCCAATCTCACATATTGCTCACCATTCATCATATCAGGCTTATACCAATAGTCCTTAAAGCCAACAGAACCGCTGTAGCTTACTTGAGGAGCACGGTTAGCACCTTTTTTGGTTGTAACGATTACAACACCATTGGTTGCACGAGAACCGTAAATGGCAGTAGAGGAAGCATCCTTCAAAATATCAATTTTTTCAATATCATCAGGATTAATGTTTTCTAACTGAGCACCAGGCACACCGTCAATCACTATCAAAGGAGAAGTAGAACCATTGATAGTATTAAGACCACGAATCAAGATATTATAAGAACTACCAGGCTTACCAGAAGAACGCTGAATATTAACACCAGAAACAGCACCCTGCATTGCACCAGCAGCACTAGCTAATCCTGTTGCCACCAAGTCCTTGGTTGACACCGATGCTACAGCACCTGTCAAATCAGATTTCTTAACAGCACCATAACCAACTACCACAACTTCATTAAGCAAGCCGTTAGCCTCTTCTATCTTTATCGTATTATTTTTACCTGCAGATACAGCCTGCTCTGTTGTCTTATATCCCACATAAGAGACAACAACAACTCCCTTGGCTACATTAGGGAGTACATAGTTACCATCTAAATCTGTCACTGCTCGCTTATTGGTTCCTTTCAAAGTCACAGTAGCGCCAATAATCGGTTCACCATTTACGTCAGTTACTTGTCCTTTCACTTTCGCATCCTGCTGTACATTCTGCACAACAAAATTATTTTCCGCAAAAGAAGGCAAAGTTACCATAGTCAAGGCAGAAGCTATTATCATAGAATAAAGTCTACCATTAGTTGGAAAAATAGATTTACTTTGCATAATTAGTAATTTATTGTTAAAAAGTTGTTTATTATTTTATATCTTCTATTGATGAACAAGACTTAATCCAATCCACTATCACTCCTTCATCTCCTGTTTTACCAAAATCAAGGATAAGTGTTACGTTCTGTCTGCGCTTAGCAAAAGGAGTAGAGTTATTGGAACGGACACCATCTATATTGAAAACATAAATGTCTTTACCCACCCGCTTTGAATTGCTTTCTGCAAATGTCCAATATTCAGGCGCACTATTCACACTATAGCACAAGCGGAACCAGTTTTTATTGCGTTTCTTAGGCATCTTACTCACCTTCACAGCAATCAAAGGATACTCTCCGGCAGCATAATCCAAAGATTTACTCATGGACAATGAAGGAACACAGAATTCATATTCACCCTGATTAGCTCTCCAACTCAAAGAAGGAGTTTTCCAACCTTTCCATGCTTGCATCGGAAACTCGTTGACTTTTCCAGACACAGCCTTCTCAACACCCTTGCCCAAATAAAAAAGCAGAGTTCCAAAACCAGGATTATCACATGTAAAGCCCTGCCATTCCGGACGGATCAATCCCAGCACCTTGTCTGTATAAGGCATCTGTAGATGACGGCGATAGACATAGTGATTGTAAGCCAATTCGAACACAGATCTAAACTCACCACGAGAGCTTTCTCCTAGAGTGATCCAATTATTGTATCTTCCGGTCTTGTCAGTCCATGTTTTAAAAGGTACATCATAACCAAGGTTATATTTAGAGAGATACTCCATGCCCTTCATAATGCGATTATCATAAGCAGCATAAAGATCAATACCTTGCTTCCAAGCTACCTCAGCCATTTCTGAAAGACAACCGATTGCCAACATAGTGTGAGCCTGATCACGTCCACTTTCCTGCAATTGCCCCGTTTCTGCGATGTAATGCGGAAGAGCACCATTATCGTTTCCATGGTCAAAAAGCTGCAACGCCTGTTCAAACATCTGATCATCATCCAGATATACTCCCATTGCCAGCAACATCTTGTAGACACTTTGTCCCCAGTTGCCATTGGCATAAGGCTTAGAATGTACAAAAGTATCCAACACCGGATAGAAAACATTTCTCAAAAGCCCCTCAACCTGCTTCGTATCCTCATTTTGCCAGCCATTTGAATATTGTGCAACTGGATATGTATAGCGCATCAACTCTGAAGCATTCACAAAAATAAAGCCTTGAAGTCCTGCGCAAAGAGGATCGTCTGGACCATAAATCTTCTCAGTAGTCTTAGCATAAGCCCTGATTATTTCCATGGCTTTGTCTGCGTGCTTGGTATCTCCCGTAATGCTCCACATCAATGCATTATAGTAAGCAGCATTGAAATCTTCTTCACAGGGAGTTTTGGTATAACCGTATTTTCCTGCACGAGCAATATTTTGAAAAGGTCCCTGCACCTGATAATCAGCATGCGACTTTCTGTCTGCTTTCAAGATGGCAAACGATCCAATTGACGGTTCCACCTTTTGCTCTACCAAATGACGAATACGATCTAAATCTTCCTTTGTGTGCAAGATACCTGGATGAACAAAATGCCGAGCACTCACATTCATAGACATCATGCCTGCAATGAATAGGATTATTATTTTCTTCATAATGATTATATAATGTTTTTAAGATAAGACTTCATTTCTTTCGTTGACAAATAGATATGACTTTCTACTGTTCGCTTGCTCAAATTGAGTTTAAGAGCTATCTCCTGAGCTGTCATTTCCTCATGCTTGTACATCCTATATATACTAGCACGCTTTACTGGCAACTGAGACAAGTAATGCTGTTCAAAAGACAAGAGGTCGGCAGATTCCACACGTCTTGCCAGAGAATCCTCATCCATATAGGAATTGTATTTCAAGAACCTTTCCTGAGACTGACGAACAAAAGCCCGATGTCTCTGCAAATCTATCACCATGCGTCTTGCCATGATAAAGAGTAAAGAATGTACTGATTTCTCAGGAATCACCTCTATATCCATAACCTTAATAAAAAGATCATGTAACATATCTTCTGCATCATCCATATTATGGAGACAGCTACACAAATAACGTCTCAGGTCATCTGCATACTCATTATAGAGTGATGATATGAGTTTACCATCAGGCCGAAGTTGTTTTTTTTGTTCCATCATTAATAGGTTTATTAATAAAACATTTCGATTGTCGATTGCAAAAGTAGAAAGTTTTATTCATAAAAACAAGAAAAAACGATGGAGTCTACACCAAATAAATTAGGAAGCAATCCATTGAGTTTAGATTACTGTCATTCAATTAGTTATACAGAATACATCTAAATTTACCACACTTGTGGTGTATGTTTTACACACCACAAGTGCAAGGTTTATAACTTAACATTTCTCTTCTTCAAATACTCCATAGGTGTCATTCCCTCCACTCTTCGGAAAGTACTGAAGAAGCTCGATTTCTTAAAGCCACACTTTTCACTCAATGCCGTCAAAGTAAATCGCTTATATTCGCCAGCTTCTATCAATCTCTTGAATTCTGCCAAGCGGTATTTATTGATAAATTCGTAATAGTTTTCCTTAACATACAAGCTGAAAACCTGGCTCAGTTTGCTCGAAGACAAGCCTAAGGCATCTGCCAGGTCACCCATCTTAAAGTTTGGGTCAGTATAGCAGCGATTCTTCTCTATATACGCTTTCATCCTACTCACTATTTCCGCAAATTCCTCCTCATCAATCTTTACTCGAGTATATTTAGGAATTTGCAATCCTGCCTGTTCTGTTTCCTGCTGTTCCTGCTCCACCTCCATCAAGGCGCCTTCTATTTCATTACGCTCCTCCAACAGAACTTTAGTATCCTTATGGTATCTACGCCAAAACAGCAGTAGTATCAATGCTATTATAAAGATGACGAACTCCATGATGGCCAGCCAAGATGGATAAACCAGAATTTCTATGTTACTCTCAGAACTAGCCACTCCTGCCAAACGTAGCTTCAGACGATGCATTCCCAAAAAGAGATGACTCAACGAAACCTCATCACCATCAGCAAAAGTTACCCATTTGTCACCATCACCCAAACAATACTGATAAAGTCTGTCCTTATTATGCGAATAATTCAAAAGTATTACTTTGAGAGCTAGTTTTGCAGACAAGATGTTCCAAGGAAGCAAAATTCTCTTAGTACTGTTAACCTTATTCTCATCGGTAAAGTCGAGCAAATCACTTCCTATTCGGATATCAAAAAGCGACAAGTTAAACTTCTTGCGATGAAGCCATTGGTCTAAAGCCTTGGAATTGAGACGCATCAAACCATTTGTAGTAGCTACCCAGACAACACCATCCTGGTCAACCTGAATACCATCTACATTTACAAATTGGCACTTCAATCCTTCCCCCGCTCCTAAATGTACAAAATTCTGCATTTGATAATCCAAACAAAATAAGCCATTATCAGTAGCAAGCCAAAAAGAACGATTACGATCATCCAAGAAAGCATAGCAGCATTTATCACTCAACTCAGCAGGAAGTTGCAACTTACCAAACTGCTTCATGTCTTGAGTTGTGAAAAAGATCTTGTTTTGCTTGAAGAAATAGATACGCCCATTCTTACCAGGAATAGCTTCTACATTTTTCTGGTTATTGAAAAAGCCCTTAGGGAAGACCGTATTATCATAACTTTCCTTTTGAGCACTATAATAGGCCATCTTTTCAGAACACACCCATCCATTGCCACCTTTATCAAAATACAGACCTGTGACAGTGCCACCAAAGCCACCGTTTTTCTTCACTATACGTCCAGCTTTATCCAACACAAAAAGGCCTTCTGCCGTACCTATCCACAAATCACCATTATTGCGGCTTGCCAGAGAAATAATCGTAGTGTTAGACAACACTTCCGGAGCATTAAGAATGGGACGAATAGTTAAAGAAGCAGGATCAAAAATTTTCAATCCTCCATCATAAGTCGCTATATAGAATAAGCCAAGATGATAGTAAATCCTGGTAATAATATGTGCACCTCCTAGCATTTCCGCAGGAAAATGCTTCACGATATTCTTTGTCTCATTGATATAATACAATCCCTTATTCGTTCCTATCACCTTTACATCCTTATTAATGTAAAAAGAACGAACATTCAACTTTTCTGTTGTAAAGTTTCCAAAGCGATATGGCTCAAAGATATGCTGATTATAATAAGAATGTGCCAAACCAAAACGATAAAAGCCTAGCCAATCATTGCCATGCCCATCCTTCATATAATAATAGACAGCATCACAAGGAGTACGATGCTCCTTGTCACCATTCATATCAAACTTCTCTTTCAGTTGTCCGGTCTTTCCATCCAGCAAAAAAGCACCTGAGCCATCCGTACCCACACAAACTTCCCCTTTAGATGTAACCTGAATAGAGGTTATGACATTACTTACATAAGGAATCTTTCGAATTTTCCTTGAGTTAAAGTAATAGACAAACAGTCCATTATTCTTGGTTCCAATGTAAGCTTTATCACCCAACAGCCCGAACTGGCTCATCGCGGTCCTCTTAGGCATGTCTGCAGCCAAATAAAAAGAACTTACTTTTCCCGAAGAAGGAACATAACGATTTAAGGCATAACGAGTCAAGAACCACAGATTGCCATCTTCACCTACCTTTATGCTTCTCACGCTATTAGCTAAGATCTCTTTAGCAAAAGACTTAACAGCCACTTGCTTAACCTTCTTCCCGTCATAAACATAAAATCCATTTGTATTACCCAGATACAGTTTACCCTCATGATTAGCCAATGTTTCCATCCTGTCATATTCCTTCAAGATAAGCTGAAAAGAAGCTTTATTAACCTTCTTTTCAAAAACTCCCTGGGCTGTAGCAACATAGATGTTTTGCTGATTATCTATACAGACATCATATACATAATTAGGCATATTAGCATCCCTGCGCATCTTGAATGTTGTAAAACGCTTACCATTATAAATGCTTATACCATCATTCGTTGCAACAACAGCGCGTCCATATTTGTCCATGATGACACGAGACACGGTTTCCCCCGCCATTCCATCGTCCTTTGTCAAGAGATGAATGGCATCTACTTTCGTTTCCGCATGCAAAGCAGAGACGCAGCACCACAACAAGAGCAAAAGTCTATATATCTGTTTCATATTCAAATATTGCTATTTTGGCACAAAGATAACATAAATATTTTAGCTAACCAACTGAAAAGAATAGTTTTTTCGTTTTCAACGATATTCTTCACAAAAAAAAGATAATCTGCCTTCCCTCTTCCATAAGAGTTCTCCTGCAGATTATCTTCTTTCACCTTTTTGTTTTCACATACGTTTCAACAAAACCTATAACACCAACTGATATATAAACCTAAAAACTTATAAAATCTATGATATCCGATTCTACAATCCTAACATCTTGACTTTAACTAAAGCTTCCATATAATAATAGTCCGCATAAATTATACTTGCGTCAATCTCGCTTTTTGCTGGATGATGCCCCGTAGAATGCATCAAGAAAGCAACGTTTTTCTTGCCACTCTGATATTTATCCGTACTTAATTGAGCCAAGGATTGTAAGGCAAACTGTCTGTATTCATCACATTTTTCCTTATCTACATATTGTTGCAACTCCAACAAGGCATCGGCAACAATACAAGCTGCACTCACATCTTTAGGAGCCGACTTAACGCCACGAGGGTCATCCATATCCCAAAGAGGAATCATATCGTCACTCGTCTCCTTCAAACGTCTGATATAGATATCGGTAACCTTTTGTGCAAAATCAAGAAACATCTTGTTCTTTGTATAACGATAAACCATCGTATAACCATATATAGCCCATGCCTGACCTCTTGCCCACATAGAATTATCAGCATATCCCTGATGAGTAACTCCCTTGATAAGGTCACCATTGATGGTGTCATATACTGCCACATGATAGCAACTTCCATCCGGACGGAAATGATTTTTCATTGTTGTCTTGGCATGAGTCACAGCCAATTCATAAAGAAGTTTATTACCACCATTCTTTGACGCCCAGAACATCAAGTCCAGATTCATCATATTATCAATAATAGTATTGTGAGGCCAATGCTCCCTTTCTACCATTCTCGGCCAGCTCAATATGGTTCCTACTACTGGGTTAAAGAGCGTTGCCAAGGAATCAGCCGATGCCAAGATAATCTTCTTGTACTCAGGTGAATGATTGACTTCGTAGCCTTTTCCATAAGAACAGAACATCAAGAACCCGATATCGTGATCATGACAAGGACGATAGGCTATGCCTTTCAACGACTCAGTATAGCCTTCTGCTGCCTTCCTCACAGTCTCATCACCTGTCTGACCGTAATCCATCCATAAGATGCCTGGCCAAAAGCCACTGCACCAATCCTTATACACATTTCTACAGTTCCAACCCTTCTGCTTATCGCCTTTCAGGATATTGCGAGGCTCCATCGTATAATCGTAAGAGCCATCCTTCTGCTGCAACTCAGCCAGGGCACGCTTCACCTGCTTGTGGCAGTATTGCAACTGCTTATCAACATCGAGTGCCGGAACCTGCGCAGCCGTCTGCACCTTCTGCGCCATGCTTATCTGCGATATGGCAACAATAGCCATACAAAAAAGTATTCTTCTTATTTTCATCGTTAATTGTTTTATTAGTAATACGATTCCAACAAGAAGAATACTTATTGCGATAAGAGAAAAAAAACAGATGATACGCTTATAAGTAATCAAAAAACATTATACGTATTATATATAAACATAAGAGAATAATATGAATAAGAAAATAACATCATTGCTCTTTTCGAGCATTTTGCTGGCGACACCTATGTCGCTCCAAGCCCAATACCATTCCCAGGTATGGAATCCAGACAAAGGGAATGGTACTTATACCAACCCCGTAATTTATGCCGACTATAGCGACCCGGATGTGGTAGCTGTAGGAGATGACTATTATCTCACGGCAAGTTCCTTTAATTGCATCCCAGGACTTTCTATCCTTCATAGCAAGGACTTGGTAAACTGGGAGATTATCGGATACGCTCTGCAGGAACAGGAGCCTAGGGAACTCTTTGATCAGCCCCAGCATGGCAAGGGTGTATGGGCACCAGCTATCCGACATCACAATGGAGAATTCTATATTTACTGGGGAGACCCCGACCACGGCATCTTTATGGTAAAGACCAAAGACCCACGTGGCACATGGGAGAAACCCGTCTGCGTTTTGGAAGGCAAAGGAATGATAGATACCTGTCCGCTTTGGGATGAAGATGGACGATGCTATCTCGTGAATGGATGGGCAGGAAGCCGAGCAGGCTTTAACTCGGTACTTACAATAAGAGAACTTTCTGCCGATGGAACCCGAGTGATAGGCAAGCCCCGCATTGTTTTCGATGGCGGACAGAAGAACCATACCACAGAAGGTCCGAAGTTCTATAAGCGAGACGGATATTACTGGATTATGTGCCCTGCAGGAGGCGTAGAGATGGGCTGGCAACTTGCCATGCGAAGCAAGAATATTTATGGTCCTTACGAAGCAAGGAAGGTGATGGCACAAGGCAAGACTAAGATAAATGGTCCTCACCAAGGCGCTTGGGTTCACACCTCACAAGGCGAAGACTGGTTCCTTCATTTCAATGACAAGGCAGCATACGGTCGCGTCATCTTCCTGCAACCTGTAGATTGGAAGACAGGATGGCCGGTGATGGGCAATGACAAGGATGGTGACGGATGTGGCGAACCTTATCTCACCTATCGCATGCCGAAATCTGCTTCAAAGGTAAAGGTGAATCCACAGGAATCAGATGAATTCAACAGCACAGAGCTGGGCTTGCAATGGCAATGGCACGCCAACTATAACCAGCTTTGGGGAATGCCAACCAATAATGGTTGTCTGCGATTATATACCGCAGATCTTACCGCAACAGATGAAGCTGGCAAGCCATTACCATTCAAGAGTCTTTGGCAGGCTGGCAATCTTCTACTCCAGAAGACTCCAGCCAAGGATTTCACTGCTACCGCAAAGATTCACTTTGCATCGAAAGAGGATGACCAGTATGGCGGTGTCATCATGATGGGCAGGGATTATCAGGCACTGGTTGTCCGTCGCATGGGAGATAACTTCCTGCTCCAGCAGCTTTCTTGCAAGGATGCTGATTTAGGCGGCATTGAAACAGAGAAGACACTCGCCACCATCAAACCATCAGAGAAGGATACCATTCCATATTCTCCAGCCATCTATCTCGACATCTATCTTCAGATGAAGGTAAAAGACGGCAAATGCCAGTTTGCTTACAGTCTTGATGGCAAGCGATATAAGAACGCAGGCGATCTTTTTACCCTGAGACAAGGCAAATGGATAGGTGCCAAGATGGGATTCGTGAGCGAGCGAAAGAACACCAAGGGCAACCGAGGATGGATTGATGCAGACTGGTTTAGAGTAAAATAAGAGTAAAGACTACAAGAATACAAATATATGCGCTAATCTACGACCAATATATATATTAAAAGGTGGATGACAGAGTCTCTTATCAAAGAGATTTCTACATCCACCTATTTTCTCTTTCAAATGTCATTACCCCATGACTTCTGCCAATAAACCACATAACGGCAGTGATGGGCGTCGTAGAAAGGCACTAGTTCAATACCTTGCTTGGTTTTGAAGTCCTTAATGCTCTTCAAGCCATCATACTTTGCCTTTTCTACTGTTGCAGCAGGTATCTTGAAGTCAAAGGTATAATAATCGTTGTATTTCGTAGGATCGCTGAAAGGATGCTCCACGGCATCGAGCTTGCCAGCCATCACGATAGGCCCATATACCAAGGCTACCTTGGAAGCATCATCCTTGGTTGATTCTTCACGAAGCTTCATTCCGAAGTTTACCTCAACTTGATCGCCAGCCTTCCAAAGACGGGAGATTGCCACATAACCATCTGTACCCTTGGCAGCTTTCACCTTTCTGCCATTTACCTTGACCTCCATCTTGGTAGTCCAGGATGGATAGCGGAGACGGAGGGTAAAGTTTCTCTGCTTGCCCTCAACTTTAAAAGTGGTCGTCGATGACTGAGGGAAAACGGTCTGCTGAGTGAAGATTGTTCCCTCCCAATCCAACTTGGATGGAATGAAGAGATTCACATAGAGATCTTTGTCAGAATGGAAGTAGATGCTCGAAGCATACTTCACATGGTTCTCGAAACCACTACCCACACAGCACCAGAAGCTATTCTCCTTGGTAGAATAAAGACGATAAGCACCTGTCCGCAATGGAGTGAAGTAACAAACCATACTTGTCTCAGGATCCTGCTGACCGAGGATGTGATTATAGAGCGCACGCTCGTAGTAATCGGCTATCTTGCTGCTTGGATTCCAAGAGAAGAGATGGTCGGCGAGTTTCATGAGATTGAAGGTGCAGCAGTTCTCACCGTCATAGCCTGAGAGATGCTTACTCTGCTCAGTTGGCTTGAAGAGATGCTCCTTATCGGAAAGCTCGCCTGTTACAAAGGTATGGTCATTGACCAACGTCCAAAAGAGAAGCTCTGCCGCCTTACGGCTATCTTTTGCACCAAACATCTCATAGTTTCTCGCCTCACCCAAGAGTTTCGGGATGAAGGTATTGGCATGGTTGGTGCCGAGATCGTTGTTGCCATTCTTCAATGGGTCTATCTTCTCGTTATGATAGAAATACTTTGCCACCCAGAGATACTTCTCATCTTTGGTCAAGGCATAGAGTTCGTACATCGTCTCATTGAAACCGCCAAACTCATTGCGGATCATCTTCTTGCGAGTCTCTTCTGAAAGAGGCTTGAGTTTGTTATAAGCCCAGTTACCCATGCCCTTTGCTATCTCCAAGGCTTTTTCATTGCCACAGAGTTGGTACTGGTCTATCATGCCCTGCACGATTTTATGGAGCGTATAGAAAGGTGCCCATACACTCTTGCCTTGGATATTTCGGTCGATGAGACCTTCGGCAAAGGCACTCAGATAGCCATCTCTGCCGTATGCCTGCTGCACCTCGGCAAGACCATTCACGATGCTATCCGCCTTCGCCTTCACTGCTGCAGAGCCAGTCTGTGCATAGAGCGTGGCGTATGCCGAAAGGAGATGACCTGTGGTATGACCGCGGAGATCACAATCAAGCGATTCCCAACCGCCGAGTTTCTTCACCGTCATATAACCACCCTCACGACTTGACCAGGCACCGCTGGTATTACGGAAACTCTGCAAGAGCGAGCTAACTGGTATCGACATCATCCAAGTCGAATCTCGCTTCATATTCTCCTGGAAACGGGAAGGGAGGAGATGTACCTGCGACAACCCAAAAGGCTGGTATTTAATTGCATTCTGCTGATTATCTGCTGATGTCTTTGCCTGAATTGAAAGCGCAGATGCCACCAATATGGAACAGAGGAAAAACTTCTTCATTTTTACTATCTTACTTTATGGAATAAATTACACTTTACATTACATATTTTATAAACCTTTGCAAAGACTTGCAGGCAGGTCGATACGCAAAGGCTGCACGGCACCCTTGTAATTGCCATCGGCATCAGCCACAGCCACCACCCAGGCGGTGAAGCTTCTACGCGGATTATCCCAACCTGCTTCGTATGGATAAACCTCAAAGGTTGTATCGTTGATTTTCTTCAAAGGTCCACAGATCACCTCGATATGAGGAGCCTTCTTGCCATGCGCACTCGAAAGAACGTTATGGGAAGCATCGGTATAAACAGCCTTCAAATGAATACGAATAGCCTTCTTATCCTTGGAATTAGTATTCACTGAAGAAGCTTTTTCAGAAGAAGCATCCTCTATCTTGATTTGCATTCCGCCCTGCGCCTTTTCGTTGAAAGGAATCAGCTTGCCCTGATACTCGAAGCCTACATACTGCACCTTCTTGCCTGCGGTCTCCTGATAGCGAGCCTCTGTGAGTTCTGCCATCTCCTTGTCGAAATACCAGAAGGCATCGTGCTTGTCGCCCTTATACAGAGCATAAGGAGCTGGTTGAGGACGGGATACATTGGCATTCTCTGGAGCCTTGCCCTTATCTGCGCCATCCGTTCCTATCATATCAGAATGGAAACGCTCGGCAAGATAGCCATCCTTCGGATTGAGCTTACGCAAACTACCATCTGCATTCAAGCGCTGTTCCAATGATTTCTGAATGAACTTGGCGATATAATCGGCAGTTCTGTCACCACAATCGAAATGACCTCTGCCCGTATCGCAAAGGAAGGAGATGCAGCTCTCCGGATACATCATGCGGAAAGCCAGGGCAGGATTCACACGAGCCTCCCACCATTCATACTCGCCCTCTACCATCAAGCCAGGAATGCCATCAATGTTGCGGTTGCGTCCCCACTCTACGTTTGCCGCACCATAACCGCAGAGGTTGGTACGAGGCGCATCACCATGGAAGGAGATGATGCAGAGAGTTCGGTTCGGAATCCAGGCAGCGAAGTTCCAAGGGAAAGTTGCCTGGGCAGAATGACCCAATGGGATGATTGGAGCCTTGGCTATCTCTGCATGACCACTCTGGTCAGCGAGACAAGGCATCAGTTCCTCGAAGATCTGCTGCGCACCCGATGCAGGATTCCAATTGTTGTTGAAGGCTGGAGCCACCCATACCATGGCAACACCCAGTTTCTTCATCTTTGCCTGAAAACGAGGGTTCTTGTAGATAGCCTCCTCAGTCATGTTCTGCTGCGAGAGCATCACTGCCTTTACTTGCTTGCAGCCTTCCGGCACCCAGAGATAAGCCACCGGAGCCTTGCCAGTTTCATTGGAAATATATCTTCTCAATTCCACCGACCACTGAAACATTCCACAGCCTCCCACACCTACGGCATGGGCTACAGAGGCAAACAAGCCTTGCATCACCAAGGCAATAGCCAATACGCTTACACGCATCATTATTCTTGCTTTCATCATTGCTTATTTTGATTTATCAGATTCTTTTTATTTTATTACGTACAAAGATAGACAAATACGTAAAAAACGCCAAATATTTCCATAAGAAAAAAGCCTCGACCACCCCCACGGGCAACCGAGACTTTCAAGTATTATAACGCTTAAAAACTAACTCTCCATTATTTTACAGAAACAAATCGAAGGGCTGTACCTCCCGAAGCCTGCAGATGAAGCTTCAGCTGCTTGCCCGCCTTGACATTCACCACTGTAGAAGATACCTTGGTACGGGTCTGCAAAGACGGATCATCATTGTAGATTTCCACACGATATTTCTTGCCTTTCTGCAGGAAGTCGGCAGTATTGAGGGTGATATCGCGAGCCTGCAAGCCATTCATCGCTCCCACAAACCAATCATTGCCAGAGCGGCGAGCCTGAATGATATACTCTCCTATCTCGCCAGCCAGAGCCTTACTCTCATCCCATACAGTAGGACAATGCTTCCAGAAATCCAATTCCTTCTCACCCTTATAGACATCAGGCAAATCATACCAATACAAGAAAGTAATCGGACTGTAATATACCACTGGCATTGCCAACTGATGAGCCTTCGTATTCTTCACCCTACCATTGAAATAACAAGGAGTATAATCAGCAGGACCACAGAGGAATCTTGTGAATGGAAGAATCACATTGTGCTCTGCATTCGGCATTTCCTCATTACCTCCGATACCCTCCTGAGTCATCAGGTTAGGATAAGTGCGGCTCCATCCCGTAGGACGATATTCATCGTGAACATCCACCATGATGTGATAATCGGCACACTTCTTCACGGCATCGTGCATCCAGGCTGTCCACTTCTGTGAACCCACCTGCACAAAGCCGAACTTGATTCCGCTGATGCCCCACTTCTGATACAAAGGCAAGATGCTGTCCAATTGCTGGGAAAGCGCACGCTGGTTCACATAAAGCCATACACCAATACCCTTGCTCTTTGCCTGCCGACATAGCTCAGGCATATTAATGTCACGAGTTTCCAAAACCTTCAGGGCAGATGAAGACATTTTCCATTCCGGTCCATACCAACCTGCATCCAACTCGATATGTTGCAATCCGCGATCTACGGCAAAATCAATTGCCTGCAAAGCCGTTTTCATATCCAGTCGACATACACGGAATGCCTTACCAGGACGAATCCAGGATGTATCAGCTATCTTGCAAGGTGCGTTCAAGTTGAGCATCAACTGCTTGTTGTTTATCAGGTCGATAGCTCTTTCTGCAGCCATTACAACGCGCCATGGCATATCGTAAGCCGTAATAACACTTGCCGTATCAAACATTGACATCTGAAGTTTATTGTCAGCCACCAGCTTCAACTTGCCTCGTGAGAAATCAGACAAGGCTGCTTCGCCGATGGAAGTATAAATGCCGTTCGACAACTTCAAGACCAGAGGTCGGTCTGATTCTTCCTTCCATACAGGTTCACTCTTCAAGAGTTTTACTTTCTTAGGAGAAGCTTGTGCCCATGCAAAATGATAGGCCTCAGCACCTGGTGCCAACTGGAAAGAAGTCAAGTCTTCCGTAATATTCATAAACAAGCCATTCGTTGCCTCAGGAAAGTGATAACGAAAAGCCACGCCCTCATCGTATGCTCTTACTATGATATCGAAGAGATACTGCTGGCGTTTGTCATAGCCATTATCATTGGAGTTTCCGTGGGTTCCACCTTTCATCAAATGGATGGTCATCTCATTGTAATGGTCACGGATAGTTGCATACTCACCATAGGCAGGTTTCCAAGTATCATCCTTGGCTGTACGTTCCACCTTGATTACTTCCATACCTGTGGTCCAAACCCGGTTGGTATCCATAGGAATACCCATCGCAGCTTCCACCAGATGGTTGTCGATGTTCACACCTAGTTCGCCTTCCTCAACCACCTGCTTATCAGCATAGTTAAGATGATAGATAAGACGTCCGTCTTTCTGCTCAAAGACGAAATGATACTTGCCATCAGGCGACTGCAATGTTTCTGCTGCATGAGCAGAAATCAACGCAAAAATCATCAATGTTGCTAAAACTATCTTTTTCATTGTCTGTTTGTTTTAATTCAATTTCACTTTTCCATTCTCTGAGCAGACGATGCGCTGCTCGGTTCCATCCTTCAGTTTCACGATGATGCCCACGGCACCCTGCTCGCTTGGCGTAAAGTAATCTACCGATGCTATATCGCCCGGTTCCGTATCAGAACTTGGTTCATATACGCAGACGAAAGGATGATTCCATACCTCTCCTTTCTGACGGGCCACGAAGGTCAATACCGGCTGGTCGATTACCTTATAAGGCTGGTTAGACATACGCTCGTATTCCAGATTGGCAGGAGAAAGTGCCTGGAAGATGGTGCGGTTTTCATCCGCCTTCATCCACATCGTCATCGTAATCTCCTTCTGTTCCGAGAGTTTCTTGCTCGCAGGCTGTTCTGCGCTTACCACAGGAGAAGAAGCCTTAGCCAGGAGCAGGCAAGCTGCTAAAATCATGTATAAAACTTTCTGTCTCATGCGATATTTCTTTTGTTTTTGCTAATAATACGATTGGGAAGGGGGATATACGTAGTATCTGCATAAAAACAAATTTCAAAAAGCCCCGACTACATCTAAGTAGCCGAGGCTTTCCTTCAAAATCATCAATCTTTTTAAGCTTCTTCTAGCTTCCAATCCCCTATCGTTCGTTTTTGGCTATCAAAATTTCCATCCCTATGCGCACTTCCCTGTTAGGATAGTCCAGCTGATAGCATTGCAATAGCGGATTATACTTCTTGATGGTAAGATAACCACTCTGGTAGAGCAAAGGAAGAGCTGAAGTCATCTGCTCTGGCGAAACATCAAAGTCATCAACTCCTACACTTTTCTGCTCTATATCCATTACTCCCACATGATACTTCTGCAAAGTCTTGATGAGATAACTTGGCGTACCGGAACTGAACCAATAAGCCGAAACCTTTTTGTTCTTCAAGGCCTTCACAAGACTGAAAGGATTGAATATATCTTCAGAATGATCACTGAAATGATAGCCATCATAATATGACGTCAGTTCACCTATTGTCTCTTCAAAGGTTCTGCCTAAATGCTTTGCCAACAACTCCACATCTGGCTTCATATCATTCAGAAGTTCCGCCTTACTGATACCGCAGATAGCAGAATACTGGTCGAACATGCTGATATTATCCAGGTTGTTGATTTCACTAAAGATACTTAATTGAGAGAACTTGGTAATACCAGTAATAAAGACGAAACGCAACCAAGGATCCAAGTATTTAATAGGACTATAGAAGTTCTTCATGATCAAACGGAGTTCTACCAGATTTTCCTTCTCATGCACGACATCCAGCAATGGAGCATCATACTCATCGATGAGAATGACTACCTTCTGTCCCGTCTGCTTATAAGCACGTTTTACCAGACATTCCAAACGCTGGTTAGTCTTAATAGCCCAATCTTCCGTACCATAGATTTGTTCCAGCTGGCTTAGCTTACCTTCCAATTCATTGATTAAGTCAGCAGGATTCATGTGCTTTGCCGTACTCATATCAAAATGAAAAACTGGATACTTTACCCATTCCTTCTCATAATCCCCAAGGGCAAGCCCATCAAACAGATTCTTTCTTCCTTCAAAATAAGCCTGAAGTGTAGAGACAAAAAGAGACTTTCCGAATCGTCTTGGACGACTCAGAAACAGATATTTGGATCCATTTCTTACGAAATCCACAATATACTTAGTTTTATCCACATACACATAATTTTCTTCTCGTATCTCAGAGAAGGTTTGTATGCCCACCGGATATTTTCTAATCTCTTCCATAGCTTTTCTTCTTTATATTCCGCTGCGAAGTTACGAAGAAAAATGCATATATGCAAAGGTTTCATCGAAAAATTTCAATGTTAAAAATACTAACTCGCTCTAAATTGGACTTTGATTGAAAATCAAGAAGTTGGTCGTTTGCCTATATTATATAGGTAACAATATGGAAACGAGCGGACTTCTGCTCGTTTCTGTATTTTGCAATATGCAAAGAACGCCTTAATTCGGGGACAAAGATACGACAATTTTCTAAATATCCCATAATTCGCTAGGAGAAATTTATGGAATTTAGAACTTTTTTTGTAAAATCTGATGCTTAGCAACACAATATGCATCCAAAAACAAACAGCTGTATTCGGACATAGCTTATCCGAAAACCTGCTGCCATAACGTTTTATTGCTGACGATGATTCTGACATCGGCTTTCATGTACTGTTGCAATATTGGGGTATTTTGTCCCTGTGTGCTCACAGTGGCTGTAGCCATAAAATAGTTGCCATCTTCCCTATGTATGAGTTTGGCATTATGGCTTATGATGTTGCAGTTATAAGATGCATTGTCGTTGCCCTCGAAAGAAACATGAGCTGTCCTTGGCTCATCGAAAAGATGCAAATACTCAAAAAAATCTTAAAACATTCTTTATCCCCGATTAAATATCGTACCTTTGCAACCGAAAGAGTTCTTTGGATGGTTATGCAAATCACAGCAGGATGCTACATTCTGTTTATTTCTAATTCGTAACCTCTTCTTTTTATGAGATAAAAACTTATCTCATTCTCAATTACTTATAAAAAATAAGTACTTTCGATGAAAAAACTCTTCAATATTTAGACTTACTGACATAGGGCTGTCATAGAAGACGCTATCTTTGTATCAAAAAGTATTAAACTTAATATTATAGAATATGAAAAGATTATTTTTATGCTCATCATTTGCTGATGTTGCTAATCTATTTGTCGATTGTGCCAAAGAAGATTTGCAAGGGAAAATTATAGCTTTTATACCAACTGCAAGCCTTACAGAACCAATACGATTCTATGTAAAAAAGGGGAAAAAGGCTTTAGAAGAAGCAGGAATGATTGTTGAAGAAGTCGAGATTACCCAACTGCCCAAAGAGGAAATATCTTCTATATTACATAAATGCGATTATATCTACATAACAGGTGGAAATACATTTTTCCTTTTGCAAGAGTTAAAAAGAAAAGGTGTTGATAAAATTATATCTAAACAAGTGAAATTGGGTAAACTGTATATTGGGGAATCTGCCGGAGCAATAATAGCCTCTCCCGATGCAGAATATATGAGAAGTGTGAATTTTGATCCAATAGAAAAGGCTCCTGAATTGAAAGACTGTACTTCTTTAGATTTGGTCGATTTTTATACGATTCCCCATTATGGAAATTTTCCATTCAAGAAAAAAGGTGAAAAGATAGTTCAACTATATAATGAGAAGTTGCAGCTTATTCCTATAAGTAATAAACAAGCTGTTATTATTGAAGATTCAAATATTCAAATTAAAGATGCAAAATGAATAGAATAGACCGTATTTCTGCTATATTGATTCAGTTACAATCGCACTCGTTAGTGAAAGCACAGCAAATTTCAGAACGTTTT
>OIZE01000688.1_pt1 | contig 25354 bp, 22 predicted proteins | sample 1588421 | NCBI WGS metagenome assembly OIZE01 (sample SAMN03283251) | human gut metagenome | biome: human-associated habitat; material: feces | host: Homo sapiens | place: USA | collected 2013 | reverse complement strand
CTTTTGGGCTGGGTTTGGGGTGCTGTTTTGGTGATTTCTGCAGTTTCAGCTACTTTTTGCCGGGTCTTCTCCGGCTTTTGGGCTGGGTTTGGGGTGCTGTTTTGGTGATTTCTGCAGTTTCAGCTACTTTTTGTGAGGCTTCTGGCATAATGGTGGAAGCCCAACACCATAAATTAACAACAACATATTGAAAAAAGCCACTTGTGTCCTTTAATATCAAGAACACAGTTATAAGAAATGGTAATCTTTATGAACCAGGTCCTCCTGCGTACACATATGTAAATCTTCCTCTCCCCTGCGTCCATGCAGGTGCGTTTCTACGCTTCATGAGCATAATTTCGTACAGAATCTTAGTTGCTAAGCGTAGCGATAGCTAAAGCGCGTGTCCCCAACAGTCCCCGGCTTACGTACCTTACGTTGTGCCAGAAATTTAAATAAATGTTTTTAATCTTGCGCTTATTATGTTATCATGTAACTGAGATATAATTAATGATTCATTATAAATAGAAAGAGGTGTTTATATGTGTAGTATTGCAATAAAAATACCAGATGAAGTATTATACGATACCAAAATGACCAAAGATGAAGCTAATGCTTTTGCCAAGAAAGCTACTGCTCTAATGCTTTATTTAAAAAACCATATTTCTATTGGATATTGTGCACAGATAGCCGGAATGAGTGAGGAAGATTTCATCAAATATCTAGGCAATAATAATATATCTATCTTCAGTTTTGATGATGAAGCAGAATTTATAGAGGAGATGAATAATGCGTAGGGTAATTGTCAATTCAACACCATTAATTGCATTGTGCAATGCAGACTTACTTAACATTTTATTTCTTCTGTAAAAAATGCAATAACCAAAATTCAATCAAACAGATTCTATATAAATGAAAATATCATTAAACTAGCATTAAAACAGGCAGGTGAATTATGATTAAAATAGCATTCTTTGATGTGGATGGCACCCTGCTTCGGCTGGGACATAAAGAATTATCAGCAAGCACTGCTGCTGCACTTAGGCAGCTCCACCAAAATGGCATCATCCTTTGTATGGCTACCGGAAGAAGCTACACAGGTGTGCCTCATTTTGATGGAATTGATTTTGATGTCCTGCTCACCTTTAACGGCTCATTCGTCACCGCAGGCAATGATATCATCTTCAAAAATCCTATTAATGAGCACGACAAATATCAGATAATTTCCAATCTAAAGCAGATGAACCGCGCCATTGCAATCAGCAACGAGCATATGATTGTCACAAACGGTACCGACCCTGATTTAGAGCAATACTTTGCCTTTGGCAGCGAAAAGCTTAAAATCGCTGACAATTTTGACGAGATAAGCAGGACTGATATATATCAGATTATGTGCTCCTGCCAAAAAGATGAGCACTCACAGATTCTATCCGGCGCGCCCCACTCACAGATAACTGCATGGTGGGATAAGGCCGTTGATATTATTCCGCTTAACAGTGGCAAAGGCAATGCTGTTGCTGCAGTGCTTAGGCATTATGGCTTCTCAAAGGATGAAGCAATTGCTTTCGGTGACGGACATAACGATATTGAAATGCTTGAGGCCGTAGGCATTGGTGTTGCCATGGGCAATGCAAAGGACGAAGTCAAGGCTAAGGCTGATTTTGTGTGCCAATCAGTTGAGAATGACGGAATATATCATTACTGTGTTGAAAACAAACTGATTTTTTAGAGAAATATACTTATGAACATAGACAACAATTTACGACAACTACTCGAAAACGAAACAAAAATACATCTCGCGGAAATCCGCTTTCTCTACCAGAAGCTCGACAGACAGCTTGGGCTTAATGGTGCAAGGGTTCCTATCACATTTGGCTTTGATACGGACAGGCTCGGTGCATACACTCCGGGCTTTGGGCAGGATGAAGAAGAATTTCATTTTTCGCTGCTTTTCATCGGCTACTGTGTGACAAAGCCCTTGTCAAAGGATGACAGGATGGATTTATATAAGCACGAATATGCCCACTATATGCAATATAATATGGATATACCGGACAAGTACAACTGGCAGCCCGGCATCCACGGAAGTGCGTGGAAATATTGCTGCTCACTTATCGGAGCAGCTCCCACTCCTTACTACAAAGCCGGTGAAGGACTTATTAAGCACGATTATGATAAGGTTCTCAAAAAGAAAATTACTGACAAGAGTATTCCTATCCGCGACACATATTCACGCGAGCAGGAATACCGCAAAAAGAAAAACAGTACTGTAAAATTTAATATCAATGATGATGTCAATCATCCAAAGTTCGGCAAGGGCACCATTGAACATATCGAGCAGCTCGAAGGCTCAGTTCGGCTGCATGTCAGATTCGGTGAAGATCTTAAGAAAATTGATCAGAAATGGTTGCTTCAGGCAAACTTGAAGAAAGCAGGTTCATCAAGGCACATATAGCGTTATGCTATATATGTCGATGCACCTGCTTTTCAAATACATGTGTAGTTAATTATTATCGCTTATTGTTCCTTCATCTGAACAAGTAATTTTAAATGTTCCATCAATTACATTATTTCAAGTTCGTGAAAAATCCTTACTATCTCATTCCAGGAAGCTATGTTTTCTTTTAAATATAGCTCTCCTTTTTCTACTATTTTATAATATTTTCTCTGTGGTCCCAATGATTTTTCACTGTAATATACTTCCGTCAACCCTCCTTTATTCAGTCTTCTTAGAATGGCATAAATAGTGCTTTCATCTGTATCCGGGAAAAGTCCCTGCAATATTTTAATTATATCGTATCCATATCTGTCTTCTTGTTTTAAAAGCTGTAAAATACATATATTTAAGATTCCTCTTTTTAGCTGTGAATCCATTTATGATTTCCTCTCAAATTTTAATTTTAACAATAAAATTGTCCCCAAAATCAGTGTCTGAATATATAATAAACTACTATATGCTATTATTTTTTCAAGCCCAAGCGTTCTTTCTATATAAAACATATGTAACTGATTTATAAAATACATTAAACAGGTAATAATACCAAGTATATGAAATATCGTTATAAAACCCAATTCCCTGTTTATTATATATTTCTTTAAGATGATGTAAATAATAATACAACTCAGAATAATTATAGCTATTGTAACTAATACCACATAATAACTCCCTAAGCCAGCCTCATTCTTTTTCATTACCAGAAATACTTCTGTTAATAAAATAAAAAAGAATAATCCGATTAATAACAGATGGTTTTTAAATTGCATATCACATGTTAATTTTGATTTTTTAAGAATAAACAAACCTGCAACAAATACTAGAACATTAGCTATCAGAGCAACCGGATAAAAATTCCAGCCGTTTTTATCAAAGTATCTTAACAAACTAACGCATAGCACATAATATATAACCAGCGTGGCAATTGTCTGTAATAAAACACTACTCTTCAATGGAAACGTATGCTCTTTTCCTTCTTTTGAATCTTTGTATAGATTTCTTGCTATATCAAACGGTTTTCCTAAGCCGGAACATATTTCGTGCTCGCTTTTTCCAGCCATTTCTTCATTTTCAAACCATTCTTCATAGTCTTTAATTACACTATCACAATCATCGTCCCCAAAATAAAATGATAAGCCAATATAAAGTTTCTCCAAAAATTTCTTTTTTGAATTTTGCTTTTGCATTATAACACCCTCTCTACTGATTAACAATCTACTGTTTATTAGTCACTAGTTAAGTATAATATATTTCATATCTTGCATTTTGTCAATACAAAAATCATGGGACTGCGATATATTGCAGTCCCATGATTCTGATTATATCTTATATTATTAGTTTGTAACTATTTAAGCCACCCGAGAACAAGAAAATCTACATCTCAATTGCAATCGTATATGACTTCTCAAATTTCTCACCCTGTGCCAGCGAATTACCATACTCCCTGTCCTTTAATTCTCCGGCAAAGCCTGCTCTGTCGCATCGGCCGTACCACGGCTCAATACAGATAAACGGTGCTCCCATTCCTGCCGGTGACCACAGACCAAATAAAGGCGCATCAAATGACACCGTAAGGTATGGCTTCTTATCCGGTGTACACAGGCTCACCTTTGAAGCCTGTCTGTTTTCTATTATGAGCGCATCCTTATCAAACATATGCTCATCTATCTGACAGTATCCATCCTCATCCACCTTAAGCAGATTGTCATCCTTGTCTAAAAGTCCTCCGTCACAGATAAGTCCGTAGGTGATTGCTTTGTCTGTGTCAAGCTTTAGATAATAGTCTGACTGTTTTCCCTGCTCTGCGACCGGACACATAAATGCCGGATGACCACCTATTGAGAAAAGTAAATCCTTTTTCGCAGGATTAGTCACCCTCCAGGTCACTTTTATCTCACTGCCTGAGAGCTTATAGCCGATTTCGAGCACAAACTCAAACGGATATTTTGCAAGAGTCTCATCATTTGATTTAAGTGAAAACCATGCCTCATCCTTTGTCTGTGACACAAGCTCAAACTCCATATCCCTGGCAAAGCCGTGCTGTCCCATCGGATAATCTGTCCCATCAACGGTAAACTTCTTGTCCTTTAAGCTGCCGACAAACGGGAAAAGCACCGGTGCGCTTCTCTTCCAGTATTTCTCATCGGCATCCCACAGATACTGTGTACCAGTTTCCTTGCCGGTGATGCTTTTAAGCTCTGCTCCGAAGCTGTTTATCGTGAGCTCAAGTGATTCATTTTCCAGTTTAATCTCCATCACATATCTCCTTTTATATTTTTTGTAACTATTCAGAACCACCTTGAGAACAAGAAAACCTGTTGCTTACATGCAAGCATGACACATCATCTTTTTGGTTCTCAGTGGTTCTGAATAGTCTGTTTTTAATTACATCACAAGCAGTCCAATTACCCTGACAATAAATGCTGCCACCCATGCAATCGCACACTGCAAAAGCACCACGCTGACTGCCCACTTTGCACCAAGCTCTCTCTTTATGGATGCTATAGCAGCCACGCAAGGACTGTAGAGCAGCGAGAACACCAGAAGAGATGCAGCTGAAAGTGTTGTGAGTGCTGTCGTAACCGTTCCGCCAAACAGTATCTCAAGTGTTGATACCACGCTCTCCTTTGCCATGAGTCCGCTGATAAGTGACGTGCATATACGCCAGTCTCCGAGTCCCAGAGGCTTAAAGACAGGCACGATAACACTTGAAATAGCGGCAAGCATGCTGTCCTTTGAGTCTGTTACCATGTTAAAGTGTATGTCAAAGCTCTGTAAGAACCATATCAGCATTGTGGCAATAAGTATTACTGTAAATGCCTTCTGCAAAAAGTCCTTTGCCTTCTCCCAGAGGAGCTGGCACACATTCTTGGCGCCCGGCATCCTGTAGTTTGGCAGTTCCATGACAAATGGCACTGCGTCACCCCTGAACAAAGTCTTTCTGTAGATAAATGCGAAAAGTATTCCGACAATTATTCCAAGGAAGTACAGTCCTCCCATGACAAGTCCGCCATGCTTCGGGAAAAATGCACTAACAAAGAATGCATAAATTGGCAATTTTGCCGAACAGCTCATAAACGGTGTGAGGAGTATAGTCATTCTACGGTCTCTCTCACTTGGCAGTGTACGTGTCGCCATGACAGCTGGCACCGTACAGCCGAAGCCTATGAGCATTGGTACTATGCTTCGTCCGGAAAGTCCTATCTTACGAAGGAGCTTGTCCATGAAGAATGCAACCCTCGCTATGTATCCGCTGTCCTCCATAAGGGATAAGAAAAAGAACAGTGTCACGATAATCGGCAAAAAGCTTAATACGCTTCCGACACCCTGAAAGATGCCGTCTATTACCAGTCCGTGCAGCACCTCATTCACACCTGCCGCTGTGAGTGCCTTATCCGTAAGCGCGGTCAGTGCTCCTATGCCCTGCTCCAAAAGCCACTGAAGGCCTGCTCCGATTACGTTGAAGGTCAGATAAAATACAGCAAGCATTATCACTATAAAGCACGGTATTGCCGTGTATTTGCCTGTAAGAACACGGTCGATGCGCTCACTTCTGATACGCTCCCTGCTCTCCTTCGGTTTTACCACGGTGCTCTCGCATATTTTCTCAATAAATGTAAAGCGCATATCCGCAATTGCAGCGCTTCTGTCAAGGCCTCGCTCCTTCTCCATCTGGACAATCAGATGCTCTATTGCCTCTTTCTCATTCTCATCAAGATGAAGCTGCTCTAATATAAGCGCATCTCCCTCGATAATTTTGGTAGCAGCAAAGCGAATCGGAACTCCGGCGAGCTTTGCATGATCCTCAATCAGGTGGCTGACCGCGTGTATACATCTGTGCACGGCACCGCCAAAATCATTCTCATCACAGAAATCCTGTCTGCCCGGGCGCTCCTGATACTTTGCAATGTGTATTGCATGGCGCACCAGCTCATCAACACCCTGATTCTTTGCGGCAGAAATCGGTACAACAGGCACTCCTAACAGTCCCTCGATTTTATTTACATCGATTGAGCCTGAGTTTGCCGTCACCTCATCCATCATATTTAGAGCGATAACCATCGGTATATCCATCTCAAGAAGCTGCATGGTCAGATACAGGTTTCTCTCGATATTTGTCGCATCTACGATATTTATTATGGCTTTTGGCTTGTTATCGAGCACAAAGTTTCTCGACACAATCTCCTCATTCGTATATGGGCTCATTGAGTAAATTCCGGGCAGGTCAGTGATTGATGTGTCCGGATGTTCTTTGATTGCGCCATCCTTTCTGTCCACCGTCACTCCCGGGAAATTGCCCACATGCTGATTTGAGCCTGTAAGCTGGTTGAAAAGTGTTGTCTTGCCGCAGTTTTGGTTTCCCACAAGTGCGTACGTGAGCTTCTCACCATCCGGAAGGGGATTGCCACTGCCCTTCACATGGTATTTACCCTCCTCGCCAAGTCCGGGATGGGCTGTGTTGCTTATCTTTTTAGGGCCCTCATGCTTTCTTGAACGGCTGTCAATTAATTCTACCTCAATCTGTGCCGCATCATCAAGCCTCAATGTGAGCTCATAGCCGTGCACCTGAAGCTCCATCGGGTCTCCCATCGGTGCAAATTTGATAACTGTCACTTCGGCCTTTGGGATTACTCCCATATCCAGGAAATGCTGGCGCAGTGCGCCCTCACCGCCTACTGTAAGTATTCTGGCACTCTGTCCTATGCCAAGTTCTTTTAGTGTCATTTTATCGCTTCCTAGTGTATTTATTGATAATTTTTCTCAACTTATCACAAATATCTTACCACAAAGCGTGTGCCACTGCATTCATTTTTTTCATTTAATACATCTTTTTTACAATCCTCCACAAGGATATATCCATTGTCATGACGCACAATTGCTTCCGCGAGCGAAAGTCCTATGCCGATGCTGTCTGCCGGCTGTCCGCTGCCGCTGTAAAAACGCGTAAAAATATGCTTTTTGTCATCATCACTTATTGCCTCACCATCGTTTTGCACTGTTATCTCTGCATACATCTCATACCTGTAAAAGCCTATCTTTACCTCACTCTCTGCGTGCTCTACTGCATTTTTTACTATGTTTGTAATGGCCTCACACTGCCAGTATGCATCAGCATGTATACAGGCATCCTTATCAGAACCTTCATCTATGGACAGCCTTATGTCTCTCAAATCGCAAAGTGCCATCACATTGTCAGCTGCCTCAGACACAATTTCAGACAGCAGCGTATCCTTCTCATCAAACTCCACAACATCCGCTTCAAGCCTTGAGAGCTTTAAGATAGCCTGCACCATATGCGATATATTGTCCACATCACGCTTTGCCCTGCGCATTATCCTGCTTCTGTTTTCAGATGCCATATCAGGATTTCCTTCCAGATTTTCCAGATTTATCGAAAGTGATGTGAGCGGTGTCTTAAGCTGATGCGATATGTCAGAAAGCGCATCCTTTAGCAAAAGCTTGTCTGCCTTTGCATTTTCCGCAGACTCCCTCAAATAGATTGCTGTCTTGTAAAGCTCTCCCTTAAGTATAGAAATCTCTCCCTCTGTGCTATCTGCCATAACAAGTCTGTAGTCTCCCTGATTTATGCGGCGCAGATAATCCGCAGCCTGTCTGACCTGTCTTTTAAAGCTAAATCTTATAAGCACAATGTAAAGGCAAAAGCCCCCTGCAAAAAGCACAACAAGAAATATGTCTAGCCAAAGCGCTCCTTTAAGCGCTTTTTCATTTGACAAAACCGCAGAATCCTTTTCCATATCAATGCCGTATTTTTTTAAGAGCGTCTCTGCGCTTTTTAAATTTGTATAATCGCTGCCTGAGCTGCTGTCATTTAGAATCGCGGCTATACTGCCATCTGATACATCGGGATATTTTTCATGAATGAGTGCACATAGCTTAGCCACTGTGATGTTATAGTTTTTCGTATATGCCCTGTACTGAAAAAAGACGGTAAAAGCCATAACCGTCACACATATACATGTATATATTATTGCAAAATACACAAAATGTTTTCTGTTCTCTAAATTATATTTCTTCTTTCTCATGCTTTCCCCCGGGAACTGTCTCTGTCGGCCGATACTGTTTAAAGAGCTTCATCTGAATCAACACGATACCCGATTCCCTTCACAGTCTTTATCACATCCTCACCAAGCTTTGCCCTAATGCGCTTCATATAGACAGTCACTGTATGGTCGTACACATCGTTGCCTGTTGCCTCCCAGATGCAGTCAAGCACGGCATTTCTGGACACAGCCTTGTCGTGATTGGTAAAAAGCAGATCAAGTATACGGTTTTCAAGACTTGAAAGAGCAATCACCTGTCCAGCCCTTCTTGCTTCCTTTTTGTCCAAATCATAGCTTATGCTTCCTGCGTGTATGACAGATGAACTGTCATCACTTTTCCTTCGTAAAAATACGCGGTTTACTCTCGCCACAAGCTCTCTTACTGAAAAAGGCTTTGTGATGTAATCCTCCGCTCCAAGCTCAAGTCCCTTTACTATATCATTTTCCTCATCCCTTGCGGTAAGAAAAATCACCGGTGTTTTTTCTTTTTCCAGCCTTTCGCTGTAAAAATCAAAGCCGTTCCCATCCGGAAGCGACACATCAAGCAGCACAAGGCCGGGGTGCTCACTCAAAAGCGCCCCAGCCTCCTTTAAATTGCCTGCTGTCAAAAGCTCATATTCAGGTTCTGTAAAGGTATCACACAGTCCCTCTGTTATTCCTTTATTGTCCTCTATGAGAAGTATTTTTTTCATATCAGCTCCCGCATTTCCTACAGATTTTCATTTTTGATTGTCTCAATAATGTTATTGTGTCTAAGCTTCGTCATTGATAGTTTCATGATAGCATAAATCAGCATTATTACAACCACTATACACAATATAATTGCTTTATACGGCGGCTCATAAATGATTGCGTCATCCATCCTGTTCATCATAACACATAAGAGATAGCTTATTAAAATACCAAGCGGTACACCTATTACAAGTGCCTTTACAGATATAAACACACTCTCGAGCCTGACCATTCCAGCAAACTGCTTATCTGTCATTCCAATGCTTCTTAGTGTTGCAAACTCGCGGCTTCTAAGCTCCATTCCGGTGCTTAAGGTATTGATGATATTTGTGATTCCTATTAAGGCAATAACCACAATAAGTCCGTATGCAAATACTCCAAGCAGTGTAAAGAGAGACTTTTCATCGCGCATCTCCTTATCCAGATTGCTGACATAAAAACTAATCTGCGAATACTCAGCATTTCCTTCCGTCTCCTTTTCGAATGTATCCTGATATTCATCTGCATTTTCTGCAACCACATATGCCGAATATGACGCATGTCCCGGTTTAATCTCATTACCGTTCTTGCCGTCACCCCATAGGCTTTCAAAGCCTTTTTGGTTCATAAACAAAAGCGTGGTATTGCTATTGCCATTATAACCGATCGGTACCTTGTCTGTGACACCTGCAATAGTTACATCCACAGTCTTTCTGACTCCGTTATTTATTGTTTCCTCGTCAACGTATCCACTGTTATCCTCTGTGCCGCTTTCAGTATCACCTTCCACTGCATTATTATCATCTGTGCTGCTTTCAGTATCGCCTTCTGCTGCATTGTCATCAGAAGAATCATCATCATAAACATTATAGCCACACTCGATTGTATCTCCTGCTTTATATTTGTACAGCTCCATCTCTTTTTTGACGTATTTTGAGCTATTCTCATTATACACATCAAATGTGCCTTTATTCACAAGAATTGCTCCTGCAGCTGCATTTTTTATGCCTGCGTCGGACGCATACTTATCATACGATTTGTCATCCAAAACTGTGATTAAAAACTCTTGTGAGACATCCTCACTGTCATCATAAAGCTGCCCGCAATACTCTCCATATTCCTTTGTATACTCCGGCTTACTGACATCGAAATCATAGCCTGCTCCAACCAGATAATCCTCAGCTCCTTCAATGCCACTCAAAAGCTTAGAGAGCTTTTCAATATCAAGGTCCTTTTTACATGACATATTTATTCCGATATTGTAATCTACTGATGCATATGACATCCCAACCCTGCTAAAGGCCATAGACATAAAGTATGATATCACAATAAAGGTTACTGAGCAGATGACAATAGATGTCACTGTGGTTCTGTACTTTTTATTGTTCCTCTTTATATTCTTATATGAGATAACGCCTCCGATACCCCAGATTCTGCCTATAATCGCCGGTGTCTTAAGCTTTGCTGACTTTATTTTAATCTCCTTTGTGTTTCTTATTGCTTCAAGCGGTGTAACCTTTGCAGCCCTTCTTGCACTGCCTGTTGCTGAGAAATAAATGGTTGCTATACTCAGTATCACAGCAAGAATAAGTGCAGGCAGTGATGTGTGAAAGTTCAAAGCAACGTTAAGCCAGCCTGCTGACAGTACATTTACCACCTTGACAAGTATAAGCGATGCCAAAATACCACTCATGGTACCTACAGGAATACCAACCACTCCAAGCATTGCTGCCTCTGTCTTAACGCTGCTTTTTATCTGGCGCCTCGTAGCACCCACGCTTGCAAGCATGCCATACTGCCTGATTTTTTCAGTGATTGATATGTTGAAGCTGTTTTTGATACAATACACTGATGTCAGTATAATTATCAAAGCCACAACAGTGGCCACTGTAAACAGTGCTTTAAATGTGCCGTCAATCGGGAAAACACACTCATAGCTTATAAGGTATCCATTCATATATATATCATATTTTGCATTTTCCATCTCTTTAAGAAACCTATCACTCTCCTCAGCAGACATTTCAACAGATGAATTATTCGCTTTCGCAAACAGCTTTTCATCCACACCAATTATATCAGCAGTCACAGCATCCTTGTTTCTTAAAGCCTTTTTAGTGTATCTGCTGTACACTGTGAGTGTAGTGTCAGCTTCGCTTGCCTCACTCTTTGTGCCGTTATCAATTGCTGCCAGTTCATCAGAGTATGTGACAAATGTATATCCGGCGGCACTATAGTCCTCCATTCCATAGCCCGGTCTTTCCATGATGCCTACCACCTTGTAGTGCTTTGTCACAGTATCGGTAAGTGTCTCTGCCTCATTCTCATATGCGCAGTTTTCCGATATGACACTTTCGGTGTTTGAATCATATCTCTTTCCGATATCAAGTGTTATCTCATCTCCCACCTTTATGTCGATTCGTCCGTTTGTCTTTAAGTGCCTTGGAATGACTATCTCATCCTCATTTTTTGCCATGCGCCCCTCTATCAGTTTAAAGCAGCCCCTCTCAAAGCCGGCCTCATCTGTTGCCATGACATATGCATACGGCTTATCCTCATTCTTGCAGTCATCTAGCTTTGCAAAGCCCATTCCCATTGTCTCAAATGTGCTTTCAATATTTCTGTTGTTTTTAAACTCCGAAAGCTCAGACATTTTCACATTCGAAAATTTCACATGAAAGTCGCCGCCCTTTTGCTTCTGGTATTCGATCACACTGTACTGAAAGCTTGACACAAGTGTGACAAGCGCCGACAAAAGCGCTGTTGCAAGAATTATTCCGACTATCGTGACAATAGTTCTTTTCCTGTTGAGCTTTAAGTTTTTTAATGTGAGTGTCTTCATCAAATTCATCTGATTTTACCATCCTCTATCATTATTGTGCGGTCAGCCGCCTTTGCAAGCTCCATATTGTGTGTAATCATAATAATTGTCTGGTTAAGCTCACGGTTTGAGGTCTTTAATAGATGCATAATCTCGTTGCTTGCCTTGGTATCCAGGTTTCCGGTCGGCTCATCAGCTAGCACTATAGATGGTCTCGTAATCAGGGCTCTTCCTATAGATGTGCGCTGCTGCTGTCCTCCTGAAAGCTCATTTGGCAGATGCGTGCGTCTGCCTGTAAGTCCAAGGCGCAAAAGCATGTCATCCATCTGTGCTTTTTCCACCTTTCTTCCGTCAAGCTCCATCGGGATTGCCATGTTTTCCTCCACATTTAATATAGGTATCAGATTATAAAACTGATAAATGATACCTACCTGTCTTCTTCTGAATATGGCAAGCTCATCATCATTCATTGCAAAAATATCAGTGCCGTTTATATACACCTTTCCGCTTGTTGGTCTGTCAACACCTCCGAGCAGATGAAGCAGTGTGGATTTTCCCGAGCCGCTCGCCCCGACAATTGCCACAAACTCTCCCTTTTCCACGCTCAATGACACATCGTCCAAAGCCTTGACCTGATTTTCTCCGGCTCCGTATATTTTTGATAAGTGTTCTACTCTAAGCAGTTCCATTTAATTCTCCTTTTCTTCTCTATGCATTTTTGAGTGCTGTGCGGTCCGTCCTTTAAAGTGCAGCCGCCCCGCGATACAAGTGTATAATACATTATGTAAAGTTACAGGTAGGTTACTTTTAAAAAATATTACAGCATAATATAAAAACTCCGGTCAGAACAAAAAGTTTTCTGTGCCGGAGCTTATATGTTATATGTTTTATAATTATCTATGCCAATAATTATTTCTGCTTATATGAAGATAAAAAGTCTGCAAGCTTGCCTGTGGCATCCTTTAATATCTCTGTTCGAGGCAGATATACCACTCTGAAGTGATCCGGCTTATCCCAGTTGAAGCCGCCGCCGTGGATTATGAGTATCTTCTTCTCACGAAGCAGATCGAGTGCAAACTGTTCATCGTTTGTGATGTTGAACCTTGCAGTATCAATCTTTGGGAATATGTAAAATGCTGCCTTTGGCTTTACTGCCGAAATTCCCGGTATATCGTTTAATGCCTTGTAGACGTACTCTCTCTGCTCATAGATTCGTCCGCCCGGCACAATATACTCGCCTACACTCTGATATCCGCCTAAAGCTGTCTGCACTATCGACTGCGCCGGAACATTCGAGCAAAGACGCATGTTTGAGAGCATGTTGAGACCCTCAATATAGTCCTTTCCGAGCGCCTTGTTGCCGCTTAAAACCATCCATCCGATACGATAGCCTGCTATCATATGTGACTTAGAAAGACCGCTGAAGGTCACACAGAAGAGGTCCGGTGCAAGCGACGCAATAGACACATGCTCATAGTCATCCATCACAAGCCTGTCATATATCTCATCCGAAAAAATCATGAGCTCGTGCTCTCTTGCCACATCAACTATCTGCTGCAGCACCTCCCTTGGATAGAGCGCTCCTGTAGGGTTATTAGGGTTTATTATTACGATCGCCTTTGTCCTGTCTGTAATCTTCTTTTTGATATCCTCTATGTCCGGATACCACTCTGACTGCTCATCACAGATATAGTGCACTGCCGTGCCTCCCGCAAGTGTAACGCAGGCTGTCCAAAGCGGATAGTCCGGTGCCGGCACCAGCACCTCATCACCATTGTCAAGAAGCGCTGACATGCTTAAGTTTATAAGCTCGCTGACTCCGTTTCCGGTGTAGATATCCTCAACCGTCACATTAGGAAGCTTTTTAAGCTGTGCATATTGCATGATTGCTTTTCTTGCAGAAAAAAGTCCCTTGGAGTTGGAATACCCCTCACAGTCCGTGAGCTGGCGAGACATATCATATATCACCTCATCAGGTGTCCTGAAGCCAAACGGCGCCGGATTTCCTATATTGAGCTTCAACACATTTGTGCCGTTTTCCTCCATGCGGGCCGCCTCATCCACCACCGGTCCTCTTACATCATAAAGCACATTATCTAATTTTCTGGATTTTCCAAATTCTCTCATCCTGACCATCTCCTTTTATTTTCGTAACAATTCCTGTAACCGTAATCATATCCTGCTAGCCTAAAAGCTCAAAAACAGCCTCAGCGTCAAATACCACCTGCTTTACCTTATCAACCTCTATCTGATAAAGAGCATTTGCTGCCAGATGCTCTGCAGCCTGCTCGAGATCTCTTATGCCCGATGTGTTCTCGTGAAGCTTAATCACTGCATCAAGTCCGTCCTCTGTGAGAACGCACTCCTCCTCCTTCATTCCCATTCGCTCAAATACCTTGCGCAGGGCAAATCTCTGGAAGATGACCTTCTTCTCTTCATCGGTATAGTCCGGAATATCAATCACTGCAAAACGTGACATAAGCGGTGCAGAAATCTGGGATTTATCATTGGCTGTTGCAATCGGATATACTCCGACGGTCGGCACCATACACTCCATATAGTTGTCTGTAAAGCCCAGATTGTCAAGCAGTGTCAAAAGCACATCTGCCGGATTTCCGTTGCCGTTTTTGCTTGAGGCCTTGTCGAGCTCATTGATGATAAATACAAGATTTGACTCTCCCGCCTGTGAAAATGCCTCCATAATGATTCCCGGCTTTGCGTTTGAATAGATTCTTGAGCTTCCTGTGAGCTGCTCTGCATCATTTATGGAACTCATATCGAGTGTGGTCCATGGAAGCTTGAGTATACGCGCAACAGCATATGCAATCTGTGACTTTCCGGTTCCTGCCGGTCCACAGAGCAGCAGTCCGTAGGCAGGAAGTGTATGAGTCCTGTTTATCTGGATAATAGTCTCAATGATTCTCTGCTTCACGCTCTCCATGCCATAGAGCTCCTCATCGAGTATGCGCCTTGCCTCCACAGGGTCAATTGCCTCAAAGTAATTTCCCTTCCACTGGATATTCATCATGATGGAAAGTGCTCTCTGCGCATGGCGTCTCTCCTCAGGTGATACCTCGCTTGAACGCGCAACTGCCAGATTTCTTCTGGCCCACAGAAGTATATTGTCAGGCAGTGTACGGCCTGCACAGGTCATGAAATCTGTGATGCTCTGTATACTGGTGAGCTTCATGCTGTCGCCCTCTTCCTCGTAATCATCGAGGTCAGGTTCATCCTCAGGCATGGTGCTGGCAAAGAGCCTTTCCATCATATACTGCAGGAATCCATCCTCTGCAGACAGCTTTGTGCCTCTGCCAAGAGACACCTCCCTCACCCTGTATACTGCGTATCCGTCAGGTGTATTGGCTCCTGAAAGCTGTACCTTTATGTGATTTTCGCCAAGCCACTTAAAAAGGCTGACGAAGCGTGAATCAATGCGCAGGATATCAGCACCGGTCACGCCATCACCATCCTCAAATTCAAAGGATGTACGCTTTATCGGATTTGTAAACATACCGAGCGCATGATGCGCCCATTCCTTTTGCTTATTGTCTATCACAACAATCGGTTTATCAGCAGATGCCTTTGTCTCTGTCGAATGAAATGTCTCATATGTACACTCCGGATGCTCGTTTGCTACCGGTGTATCGCTAAAATCAAATACTGGCATTTTTATTCCTCTCTTTTCGTAATTGTATTCTTCATCATACCCTGTCAAAGGCTATGTCCTGTACCACCTCGCCCGCGATGATAAGTCCTGCCACTGATGGTACAAATGCAAGGCTTCCCGGAATATCCCTGCGCTGCGTGCACTTGTGTTCGGCACCCGGCGGGCAGATGCAGTTGCTTCTGCAGCTTATGGACATATCCTCTATCGGTCTTGTAGGCTTCTCCTCAGAGTATACCACCTTGAGCTTTTTCACGCCACGTTTTTTAAGCTCACGGCGCATGACCTTTGCAAGAGGACACATGCTGGTCTTATATATATCAGCCACCTTAAATGCACTTGCATCCAGCTTATTTCCCGCTCCCATGCTGCTTATGATAGGGACATTTTTCTCCTGTGCCTTCATGACAAGCGCAATCTTTGCTGTGACCGTATCAACCGCGTCAACTATATAATCATACTCTTCAAACGGAAATTCATCAGCATTTTCCGGCAAAAAGAAGCACCTGTGCGTCACGACACTGACATCAGGATTAATATCATGAATCCTCTCCTCCATCACATCTGTCTTGTATTTTCCTATGGTCTTTCGGGTTGCAATTATCTGCCTGTTTAGGTTTGTAAGACAAACCTTGTCATCATCGATAAGGTCAATCGCTCCCACGCCGCTTCTGACTAGTGCCTCGCAGACATATCCGCCCACTCCTCCTATTCCAAATACTGCGACTCTTGCGCCCTTTAGCCTATCCATCGCCTCTTTTCCAAGCAAAAGCTGTGTTCTTGAAAACTGATTTAACATTTATTTCTCCTTTTCATCCCTGACCACGCCGACACCGGCAGAAATCAGGAGTCTTACTGTATCCTTAAGCATACTCCAGTCAGCCTTTGACAGCTCATCGGCAGCCTTTATCATCTCAATGAGCTGCTTAAATGACATCTGGTCAAGGTTCTCAAAATTGGAGTCCGATGCAATTGAAAAAAGCACATTTACAAACTGCTTTCGCTGCGCCTCATCCATGCTGCCTATCCAGTTTCTGAGTGTCTTATCAAGGCGCACACTGTTTTTGTCCAGCCCATCCGCCTTTATGATACTTCCGCCCATTATCTCCCATGAAAAAGCATCATGCTGCAGCGGTCCCGAATTACGGCTTCTTACCACCTCATAATCGTCCACATGCTCAAGCAATAAGCCAACAATAGACGACTGCGGCAGAAATGTCTCTATTCTGTCAAAAATTCTTTTGTAGCCTGCCGTATATATCATCTTGTGATTGAAGCCCGGCCCATCAAAATTATAAACCTTTATAATGGCATCCTGCACCTCTTTATCCACATGCATGGCGGCAAACACTGCCAGATTTCCACCCTTTGAGTGTCCGCCTATCCACAGCTTTCTTGTATTGATGCTTTTATTGTTGATATTTTCATCATCTAAAGCTTTATCATTTATGGCTTTTTCATTTATGCCCCTATCATCATTGCATATATATGCTGCCACCTGCTTTAAATATTTTTTCGCCTTGTTCTGTCCGGGTGTCTCATCGAGATAGCTTAGATTAAAGTTTTCCTTCCAGCCGACCACGGAATGGTCTGTACCACTGTAGGAAATGAAATATGTGCCGTCAGGCAGTTCTATCGTAACCGCAGAAAACTGCGACTCCTCTTTTTCACTAATATCGTATATATAATATCTCAAAATGCAGTCAGCATAGCGCCTTGAGTGCGCCAGCTTTTGAAGCAGCCTCGCGGAGTGGCGGAAAAGATTAGGCATCTGCTCAATCTCATCATCACTGTGGTCCGCGCAGTAAAGGCTTGAAAGCTGTTTTATCGTAAGGTATGACTTCTTTGCATCCGGCATATATGGCTTCATCTGCACATAAATAAGCTGTGAAAAAATCAGTCCGTCCACCTCATTTACATGCACCTCATCAAAGCCTATGTCTCCACGCCAGTCAATATAATCCATGATATCTGCCATACAATGCCCTCCTGAAATATATCTGTCTTATTCATCATAGTGAGCTAGGAAGCTGTGCTTTATGCCATCCTTTTTATATGCTACAACCGTAGCCAGATTTACATTCTCCACGCTCTTAAATATATTTGCCTCGACAAAAGGATTCACCTTTTTAAGATTAGCGATGAGCTGCTTTATCTCAACACGCTTTGAGCGGTTTTCCTCATTATTGCAGGTGGTACAGGTATCTGTAAACTTGCAGGCACACTGTATGAAATGCAGACCGTTGTAATCACGCCATGCCTTGATATCGTCCTCCCTGACCAGGTAAAGAGGCCTGATAAGCTCCATGCCCTCAAAGTTTGTGCTGTGAAGCTTAGGCATCATGGTCTGTACCTGTGCACCGTAGAGCATACCCATGAGTATCGTCTCAATAACATCATCATAGTGATGTCCGAGCGCAATTTTGTTACAGCCCAGCTCCTTTGCAAATGCATACAGATGTCCTCTTCTCATCCTCGCACATAAATAGCATGGCGATTTTTCGATATCATATACAGCATCAAATATATCTGACTCAAAAATAGTGGCAGGGATGCCAAGGTTCCTGCAGTTTTCCTCTATGACATGCCTGTTTGCCTCATTGTAGCCCGGGTCCATAACGAGAAACTTCACATCAAAATCAAACTTGTTGTGATGCTTAAGCTCCTGAAACAGCTTTGCCATGAGCATGGAATCCTTACCGCCCGAGATACACACTGCAATCTTATCCCCCGGCTTTACAAGCTCATAGGTGTTTATCGCCTTTGTAAACTTGCGCCAGATGGATTTTTTAAATTTCTTTCTGATGCTTTGCTCCACATCTGCCTTTATATCGCGCTCTGCCACCTCATCCTCTTTCATGGCATCAAGCAGCCAGCTTATATAGCCTCCCTTTAAGCTTGCCGCATCAAAACCTTTTTCTGTGAGATACTCTGCCACGTCCACACTCGTCTTACCACGGCTGCAGACTATGACAAGCTTCTTATCATGCAACACCCTCTCATCTGACTCTATTTCCTCTGCCTGAATATTGAGTGCTCCCTTTATGGCACCGTGCGCCACCTCTTCCTCACTTCTTATATCTATTATCTGATAGCTGTTACTATCCAGCTTTTTAACTTCTTCTATACTAAGCTGCATTTTATTTCTCCTATATTATTTCCGCAATGACTTTATTTCCTGAAATATCCTGTACTCATAATATGCCGTCACCACAAGGATGAGTCCTATCATAATGAGGCTGTATACATCGCGGATTGCTATTCCAAACGCATCACACACGCATGGCACCAAAAGCCCCGCAGTAAAAACAAGCTTTACAAACGTCAAAAGCCTGAGCGAATATTTTCTGATATTGCCCACACACAGCTCCGCTGCTATGTGATTTAGCTTTTCCGGATAATGCTGCAGCCATGTGATTGCAATGTATACAAGCAAAAGCACAAGTATATTGGCCACAAACTTAAATACCTGTATGTGATAGCACACTCCATAATAAATCTGTAAGCCTATATACGCAAGAGCTAAAAGCGCATCTATTGCCTCAAGTACCGCCGAAGCAAAGGTCATATCTCTTTTTCTCATATAAATCTACTACCTTTCATTAACACCTTAAACACGTAAAAATAAGGTAAAACGATATTGTTTTTCTTTAAACTATCTAATTTTATCATATTATGGACTATCTTTCTAGAAAAATTGTGATATAATAATCAGGTTAAAGGAATTTTATTTAAAAATTAATAATACAACGAGGTTTAATCGAAAATGAGCAAATTAACAATACCAAAGAACTATTCTTCGGCACTGAATCTTCACGATACACAGCTTGCCATCAAGACTGTTAAGGATTTCTTCCAGGGCATGCTCGCACAGCGTCTTTCCCTGACACGTGTTTCAGCACCGCTTTTCGTTGATCCTACCACAGGCTTAAACGATAACTTAAACGGATATGAAAGACCTGTTACCTTCGGCATCCTTGAGCAGGGTGACAAGGAGGCTGAGGTCGTTCACTCTCTTGCCAAATGGAAGAGATATGCATTAAAGAAATACGGCTTCTCTCTCGGCGAAGGCATCTACACAGATATGAATGCCATAAGACGTGATGAGGAGACTGACAATATCCACTCTATATTTGTTGACCAGTGGGACTGGGAAAAGGTCATCCGAAAGGAGGACAGAAACTTAGACTTCCTTAAGGAAACAGTAAAGACAGTATACAAATGCCTGCGCAAGACCGAGCAGTACATGGCTATACAGTACGACTACATAGATTTGATTCTGCCAAAGGATATCACCTTTATCACCACATCAGAGCTTGAGGAAATGTTCCCGGACAATACTCCAAAGGAGCGCGAGTATTATTTTGCAAAGGCAAAGGGTGCAATCTGTGTAATGCAGATTGGTGACAAGCTTGCAAACGGAGAGCCTCACGACGGACGTGCCCCTGACTATGACGACTGGGCTTTAAACGCTGATATCATCGTGTACTATCCTGTTCTTGATATCGCACTTGAGCTTTCATCAATGGGTATCCGTGTAGATGAAAAAGCCCTAAAGGAACAGCTTGACAAGGCCGGATGTCCTGAGCGTGCTAAGCTTCCATTCCAGAAGGCTATCCTCAACAAGGAGCTTCCTTACACTATCGGAGGCGGAATCGGACAGTCACGAATCTGTATGTTTTTCCTCAGAAAGGCTCATATCGGTGAGGTACAGAGCTCACTGTGGCCTGAGGAGACAATTAAGGCATGTGAGGAGCATGGTATTCAATTGCTATAATCTGCATACCATACTTTACTGTTTGTTATTAGTCTGTATGATTTAGTACACTATACTAATTAATTATTCCTGAATGTAACTAAAAACCTGCTGTGTCCATCATGCATGACACAGCAGGTTTTATTATCTCTTATTTTTTAGTTTTTCCATATGCATCACAAACATCAGCATAAATGCATGTGTTGCTGCTATTATCTACACAAACATCCTCCATGCAGCCCTGATCTGCGAACCCAGCCTCTCAAACTGCCAGTGGGTATTGCTCTTTATGATACTGTTTGGATCATTTATAGTAAAGCCCTCATCATCATAGCCTGTGATCACCATAAAATGTCCCTTTTCTGTGAAATCTCCCGGACCGACATTTACGACTATCAGATTGCCCTCATCAAGCCTTTCTTTAAATGTATCCTCATCCACCTTTATAGTCTTTGCATTTACCCCGTAGTGCCTGCAGCCCTTGCTTATAAGATTCCATGCACTTCCGGAGCCATCCACACTGTAGCCGGCCTCCTTTGCATACTCTGCCACCGCAAGAGGGGATGCCTGTGCATCATGTGTCAGATATAATACAACCATCGAAAGTGCAGTCGGACCGCAGCCACTCGCCGCAAAATAATTGCCACTGTACTTTTCATAGCCCCATCTCTTATCCCACTGCTGCAAAAGAGGTACTGTATCCTGCGAAGCCTCTGCAGTCAGATCAATATCATGCTCTTTCGAATGCTCCTTAGGATACTCATATATGAAGTCAATTGCCTCATCATTTTTCTTTGCAAGCTCCTTTAGCTGCCCCGGATACTTTGCACTGTGAAGTATCTCATCAAGCTTCGTTTCCTTGTCAGGCTCGCTGCTTTGCTCCGCAGCGTTTACATCAGCCTCTGAGCTGTTTTGCTTTTTTTCTGAATCCATTTTAGATGCGGTAAGTGAATTATTATTCTTCTGCACATCAACATTCCCTGAGCGTGTCTTATTATCAGCACTTACTGCTGCTTCTGTAACAGGAACCAAAAGCTGCATGCCACACGCCAGAAATGTTGTTATGATTATCGCTGCACAAAGAACTATTGCGCCTATTTTCATGCGCCTGTCGCGGTGCCTTGCACGTTTTATGCTTCCCTGCTTTCTATGAGTTTTCTTATGTGTCTTTCCCATTGTTTTCCTCTTACTATTACAGCTTATCAACCTCATCCATCCAGATACGTCCGCACGCATCAGAAGGCATCCTTAGGTCTCCTCTAGGTGAGACCGCCACTGTTCCTACCTTTGGTCCATCCGGCAGACATGAGCGCTTGAACTGCTGTGCGAAAAATCTGCGATAGAAGTTCTTAAGCCATTTGAGAATAAACTCATCATCATATTTTCCTTCAAATGCTATCCTTGCAAGGCGGTAAACCTTGGCAGGAGCATAGCCGCAGCGCAGCATATTGTAAAGGAAGAAGTCATGCAGCTCATAAGGGCCCACAAGATCCTCCGTCTTCTGTGAAATCTTACCGTTTTCAGGTGGTAAAAGCTCAGGAGAAACAGGTGTATCAAGCACATCAAGAAGTGTACTTTCCAGCAAATCGCTGCCACAGGTATCTGCATAGTATTTTACCAGATGGCGCACCAGAGTCTTTGGAACCGAAGCATTTACCGCATACATGGACATATGGTCTCCGTTGTAGGTAGCCCAGCCGAGTGCCAGCTCTGACAAATCTCCTGTACCTATAACCATTCCGTTTTCCTTGTTTGCGATATCCATAAGTATCTGTGTGCGCTCACGTGCCTGTCCATTCTCGTAGGTGACATCATGCACAGACGGATCCTGTCCGATATCCCTGAAATGTATATTTACGGCATCCTTTATATCCACCTCGATAAATGTAGCTCCAAGGCATTTAATGAGATTTACCGCATTGTCATATGTGCGGTCTGTTGTTCCAAAGCCCGGCATAGTAACTGCCGCTATATCCTTGTGATCCTTTTCCAAAAGGTCAAATGCTCTTACCGTGACAAGCAGTGCCAGTGTGGAGTCGAGTCCTCCTGAAATACCGATAACTGCTGTCTTGCAGTTGGTATGCTCTAATCTCTTTTTAAGCCCCATAGCCTGAATCATAAGAATCTCATCACAGCGTCTGTCCCTGTCTGTCTTGTCTGCAGGAACAAAAGGAGCCGGGTTTACATAGCGGCTAAGAGTGGTATCCTTTACCTCAAGATCAAACTCAGCCCATCTGTGATCATCCTCGACAACAAATGTTGTCATCCTGCGCCTCTCAGTCTCTATTCTTTCTACATCAAACTCGCTGTATATAGTCTCATTTGTAAAGCGCTTTGACTCGGCAAGCACATTTCCGTTTTCACAGATGAGATTGTGTCCTGAGTAGACCACATCCTGTGTGGACTCACCGTCTCCCGCTGACGCATAAATATATCCACAGATTAATCTGGCAGACTGTCCGCTCACAAGCTCTCTCCTGTATATTGCCTTGCCTGTCACCTCATCTGATGCAGACAGATTGACAATCACAGTAGCACCCGACATCGCGTGTCTGATGCTCGGCGGATTCGGAGTCCAGAGATCCTCACAAAGCTCCACCGCTATCTTAAGCTTTGGCAGCTGCTTGCAGCTAAAAATAAAATCAGTATCTACAGACACCTGCTGTCCATTTTTCAGTGTGACATATGTGCTAAGGTTTTCTCCCGATGCAAAATGCCTTGCCTCATAAAACTCATTATAGTTTGGCAGAAATGTCTTTGGCACCATGGCAAGCACCTCTCCGTGCGATACAACTGCCGCCATATTATAGAGCATGCCGTTTATCTCATATGGAAGCCCTATGAAAAATATGCCGTCAAGGCTCCTGCTGTAATCAGCTATTCCTATAAGCTCATCCTCTGCTGCAGCAATGAGCTTATCCTGCCAGAAAAGATCCTGACAGGTGTATCCGGTAATGCAAAGCTCCGGGAAAACAACCACCTTTGCCCCGTTGTCAGTGCACTCCTTCATAAGAGCTTTAATAAGCTGTCCGTTGTATACAGTATCAGCCACCTTTACCTTTGGTGTCGCTGCAGCGACCTTTATATATCCGTCCTTCAATTAGCGCATCTCCTTCAACTCATCCACCGTAAACTCATATGCCTTATTACAGAACTGGCACTTTACCTCAATGCTCTCACCATCTGCGATAATGGAATCAAGATCCTTTTTGCTAAGTGTGGAAAGTGCTCTGCTCACACGCTCCTTTGAACAATCACAGTGGAAACGTGTCTCAGTCGTATCTGTGATTTCAAGCCCGAAATCCCCTAAAATTTCCTCAAGTATCTGCTCCGGAGTCAGTCCCCTGTCAAGCATCTGTGTCACAGAATCAATCTCTGTGATTTTCTTTTCAAGCCTGTCCACAACCTCATCCGGTGTAAACGGCATAAGCTGGATGATAAATCCACCGGCCTGCTTTACGCTCTGGTCCTTATCCACCAGCACGCCAAGACCAACCGCTGACGGAATCTGCTCAGATGTGGCAAAATAATAGGTCAGATCCTCAGCTATCTCACCTGTTTTAAGCTCACACTGACCTGAATACGGCTCCTTTAAGCCCATATCCTTTATGACTGTGAGTATACCAAGATCAAGCGCTCCACCCACATCGAGCTTGCCTGCTGCATTGAGTGGCAGCTCAACCTGTGGATTCATGGCAAAGCCCTTTACATTGCCGTGCGAATCTGCTGTGACGGTAAGCCCCTTTGCAGGTCCGCTGCACTGTATCTGAAGAGTTATGATATCCTTATCGCCCTTCATCATAGCGCCCATCATGGCTCCTGCTGAAAGAAGCCTGCCAAGTGCCGCCGTCATGACAGGTGTTGTCATGTGATCCTCTCTGGCTGTCTCCACCATCTCTCTTGATGTTACAGCAAATGCTCTGATATTGGCATCCGCCGCTGTTGCTCTTACTATATAATCTGACATAATTTACCTCTCATTATCTAATTCTATGCTTTATGTGCAATTACAGTGACCTTCTCACTGTCACACTTCACCTGATCGTCTGTGTACGCATCATACACCGCATCAAACACAAGTCCCGACTGCTCAAGAAGCTCCTTAAGCTCTGAAATCTCATAGCATCTCTGGAAATGAGTTTCCTCAAACTTCTTGTAGATGTCATCCTCATCCTCTGACTGCTCCTTTATAAAAAGTGTCAGGTCATACTCGTTTATTTTCTCATCGGCATCATAATAATTGTCCCATATAAAGCTGCCCTCATCACGGTTTTCAGCTATGGTATTATCAGCCATGAGCACCTCATATTTGTATGGAGTATTGATATCAAATATAAAAATGCCACCCTCTTTGAGACTTTCGCTCACGCAGAAAAAAACTGCCTGCAGATCCTCAGGCTCAAGAATGTAATTGATGCTGTCACATGCGCTTACGACGGCACTCACCTTTTCTCCCGGTTCAAACTCTCTCATATCCTGCATCAGATAAAGGATTCTGTCATCCTCTCTCTCAAGCGCCATATCAAGCATGTCAAAAGAATTGTCAATGCCTATCATATCATAGCCTGCATCTGCAAGAAGCGTGGTAAGCTTTCCCGTACCACAGCCTAAGTCCACGACATATCCACTGTCTATGCCATTTGCACGCAGTTTTTCGACAATATATCTGCCCCACTTCTCATATGGCACATTGTCCATGAACATGTCATACACCCGGGCAAAACTCGTGTATGCTTCCATAATTACCTCATTTCGTGTTTCTATTTACCGTAATGATATGAGAGTCAAAAGGTATTTTGCCCCTCATTTATGATTAATCAGATTACTACATGCTACGCATTCCCGTAATCTGACTACACCTCGAAATCCG
>OIZE01000683.1_pt1 | contig 25468 bp, 39 predicted proteins | sample 1588421 | NCBI WGS metagenome assembly OIZE01 (sample SAMN03283251) | human gut metagenome | biome: human-associated habitat; material: feces | host: Homo sapiens | place: USA | collected 2013 | reverse complement strand
CCATAGATATCACCCCCTTTTCAGAGAGTGACTGAACCGCCAAGCGATAATCCTCGCTTACAGCATACCATAAATTTCATTTTTCGACAACTACAGCCATCTCCAGCGGGGCTGTATTTTTATTTTGCTGACATTCCCCGTCCAGCGGATTTCGTTCTGCCCGACCTCAAATCTCGGGAACTCCGCACCGCCGTATTTGCCGTTCTGGTTGGTGTTACCCTTGAACACCTCCATCATTTCGCTGTCAATCGTAATGCTTTCCTGCACGTTCCGCAGCGGGTAGGAATTGCCGTTGATGTTCAGCGTAATATCCCCGTTTCCGTAAACCGTAATGAGCGGTTCACTGTATACTGTGCCACTGTTGCGGATGGTGGTCGGGGCAATCAGCTCCAAAGCATCCCCTGCGGCATTGACACTGTATTTGAAGGGCTGTGTATCCAGAATGACCTGAAATTTCTGGAACACACGCATCATCTGGGCGATACTGATTTTATTTGCAATCGTTACACGGTAAACCTTATCCGGTTCTGTTGAAAATGTCATTTCTCCGCTGCCGACAAGCCATGCTGTGACTTCGTCCAGCTTTGCGCGCTTAATCAATGCACATTCCATCGTCCTGTCATAGCTTTCATAGACACCCTCATCCGTATGCAAAGATCCGTTTCGCCCTGCCACGGTAATGCTCTCTATCCGCCGCTCCGCACGCACCGTTTCCGGCATAGCGGTCACAATGACCCCCATCTCTCTACTGTCAATGCCCTTGAACGTAAACCATGCCTCATGAATCATTTGTTACCGCCCCTTCCTGTGTCCTGCTGTCTGCGGAGAAACTCGATCTGCTCTGCGATAACTCTTGCCTCTCTTTCGCTATTCACGCTATCGATATGCACGTTAATGTCCCCGTAGGTATAGGTCTGAGATTTACTGATGCCGCCTGTTGCCGTTTCCACTCTGGGCGGACGTGCAACTGCGTCCATGCTGTTCTGTACCGTCCGCATCACCGATTTCATTTTATCTTTGATGCCGATTTCGTAGCCCTCCATGGAATACGCACCGAAGCCTTCAAAAACCTTAGAGGGCGAATGGATGTCCAGTTTAGACCTTGCTTTCGCTATCGCCGCTGCTATCACTCTTGCAACTGCATTGATTACGCCACTCCTTCCGTTCTCAATACCATCGGCAAGCCCTGCCATCATCATTTCGCCAACATTGACATACTCAACACGAAAACCCGCCATAACCTCGACAAGCCTCATTTCAAGTGCCTGCACATATTCCGTCAGAACAGGCTCCTGTGCCTGCAAAGAGGCAACAATCTGTTGCATCGTTATCCCCTGCGTATTCCGGCTTGCGCTCGCAACGGCTCCGGAGACAGCACTTGCGGCATCCGTTTTACCACCGGCAGCCATGCCCTGTGCAAAACTCTTTGCCGCTTCTGTCCCTGCCTGATACAGTTCGTCCTTGACCTCTCCAATGGTCTGTGGCAGCTTTTCGGTGTAGTTCTGTTCCAGTGCATCAAATTCGCTTTGATAGAATTTTTTCGCCGCATCTGCCGCCAACTGCTGTTTTTCTTCGTATTTTTGGATGTATTCCTGCAATTTCACATCAGACATGCGAGAGAGCTTATCCATGTAGTCCAGTGCGTCATCCACGCTCATTGCGGAGATTTCACTCATTAAGCCCCCGGACAAGCCTTTTGCCTGCATTTCTTCAATCGCATTGCTGTATTTCTGAATCTTTCTGATTTCGGCATCCAGATCCCCAAGCCGGAATATCTCCTTATCGTCCTCTGTTTTCACGCGTTCAAACAAAGAACCGTAGTCGGCCAGTTTTTCCTGTAGGCTGTTTTGCTTGCTTTCAATCTTGGAAAGTGCCGCTTCATATTCCTTCTGAAAGGTCTGCAACGCAGAAAGCCGCTCCTTCAGCTTTTTTTCCTCTGCTGTTTTTGCGGCATCCTCCTGTTTTTTATTCCAGTCGCTTTCCAGCTTTGCAATTTCTTCCTGTATCTTCTGCCGATTCTTCTTTTCTGCCTTTTTCAGTTCCGCACGCTTTTTCGCAAGGTTGCTCTTGTATTCCTTCCATTCCTCGGCGGCTTTCTTTTCCTCCGATTTCTTCTGTAAGGCTTCAATTTCGCTGTTAGTTTTCTCTAATTCGCTTTTCAGCACATCCCCAACCTTACGGGCAGTCTGCTGTGCGAAGGCTACCATGGAATCCATCCCCTCTGCCGCCTCTGCGATGTCCTCTGCCATCTTTTCAGCCGCTTCGACCGCCTCGCCTGTGCCATCCTCGATGCCGACAGCAACGCCGGCAGGAATCTGTTTACCGACCTCGTCGCGCATGACACGAGAGGGGGAATGGATTTTAAAAATAGCTTTGATTTTTTCTTTCAGTGTAGTGCTGATTTTTTCCGCCGCAGAAACCACCTTGCTCATGGCATCCTTGGAAAGCAGACCATTTGCAAAACCCTTTGTACAATTTTCAGCAACACTCTCCATTTCGGATTCCGCTTTTTTCATTTCAATAAGCCCTTTATCCTTCATAGTTACAAGTGCATTTGCATATAACACAGCGTTTTCATCTACTCCGGCTTTCAGTTCCTTCGGGACTTCCCTGCCGGCATCTGCATACGCCTGTACTGCATTCAGAAAATCATCCTTCGTGGACATTAAAGCATCCAATTCCGCCTGCCCGATGTCATAGCCTGCATCCTGTGCCATTTTCAATCTAGTTGCAAAATTTCTCGATGTGGCTTCCAGCTGCTGATCCAGTTGGTCCTTTGTTTCATCCGTCACCCTCTGCTGTTGATATACATACTCATTCAGCCCGATCTTGATTTCTTCCAGACTGTTTGACTGGCTCAAAGCCAGAAGGCTGTTATATTCATCAATGTCCTGATAGGAGCTACGCAGGATGTCAGTCTGCTTTGTATAAAGCCCTTCCATTTCTGCAAGATCATCCTTCACCTGCTGCAAAGCAGCCATAGCTTTTGTCTGTTCCCCCGTACTGCCGCCCATCAGGGCATCCTGATATGCTTTTTCCTTTTCAATCAGTTCCTGCTTCTTAGCGGCAATATCATCCTGCAATGTCACAAGGTTCTGCATTGCCTCTGTCTGATTCTGGATTGCCGCCGTATAAGCCTCTTCTTTTGCGTTCAGAAGGGCGTTGACACGTTTCTTTTCCATCAGCAATTCCAGATTATCCGCCGTCTGCACATACGCCTGTCCTTCTTTTTCCGTCAGAGTAATTGCATTCGGAATCACGCTGTTGATCTGCTCCGCCAGAGCCTTGGCTCTGTTTTCGTAGCCATCCTTTACCTGTCCATTTGCATCGCAAAGCTGCTGAAGTTGACGAATCAAGCTGTCTGTGTAATCCATTTCAGAAAGAGATTGATTGATGCTTTCCTGCGCCGTTTCCTTCATGCTCTTGCGTGCCTCTGCCTGCTGATTGATGGAATCTGTTGTTTCCTCCAGACGTTTTCGGAACTCGCGCATCCCCTCGCTTTCTTCCTCTGTCGCAGAAAGCAGAGAAACCAAACCGATGGTCAGTGCCGCCGCGCCTGCAATCAGAAGTCCAAGCGGACACGCCGCCACCACAGCGTTATAGGCAGTCTGTGCCGCAGTCATGAGGGCAATTTTGCCTGTTACCACGCCAACCACAATCTCTTTTGCGCTCAGCGTAGAGGTCAGCAGTACCTCCGCATTTCGATTGACCGCCAAAGCCGCCGTATAAACACGCAGTGCCTTTTCCGCCGCCTGCCAGCTTTTCACCACAGTAGAAAGACTTTGCACCGCCTTAAAGGTTCCGATTGCCGCCGCTGCTGTCAGCGTTACATTTTTAATCTCTTTCGTATGTCTGAGCATAGTTGCAAGGGCATTGATTGCCTTCGGCAGAGCCTTCACTGCCAAAGCAGTTGTTTCTTCCATGAAATGCCCTGTGCTTTCCGCAAGGTTATCCACACTTTCCGAAAGTTTTCCGCTCCGCAGATTTCTTGCAACCTCATCCACCGATGTGATAGCGGTTTCCGCAGCCTCTTTCATAGGGGTTTCAAATTTTTCATAGACCTGTATGCCAAGCCCTTCCAGACCACTGCCGAGAATCGTCATCTGCCCCTTGAGGTTGTCCATCTGCACATCTGCCATATCCTGCATGGCACCGCTGCTGTTCGCAATGGATGCAGAAAGATTATCAAATTCTGCACCACAGCCCGCAAGCATTGCCTCTGCACTTTTCAAATCAACTTTATTGAAAATATCATTCAGTGCATTTGTTTTTTTCTCTTGACTCATGCTCTGCATTGCAGCGTCCAGCTTTTTGAAGGTTTCATTCAGAGGATTCAGATTCCCTTTCGCGTCAAATGCAGACACACCAAGGCTTTTCAGCGTTGCCGCCGCTTTATCTGTCGGTGCGGATAAGGATAAAATCATGTTTCTCAGAGCCGTACCGCCCTCTGCACCCTTGATACCCCGGTTCGCCAGAACACCGAGAGCCGTATTCAGCTCTACTGTGCCACCTGCAAGGTTCTTCGCCGTACCGCCAACGGTCAGAATTGCTTCGCCAAGCTGTGCCACGCTGTAGTTCGCCTTACTGGATGCCCTTGCCATCTGGTCCCCAAACTGCGTCAGATTGTCCGCATTGGCTTCGATACCCAGAGCTGCCATTGCATCTGTCGCAAGGTCGGAGGCATACGCCAAGTCAAGACCACCTGCCGCTGCCAGATTCAGCACAGAAGGTAAAACCTCTGCGGATGTGCCTGCGTCATACCCCGCCAAGGCAAGATAATTCAAAGCCTCTGCCGCCTGCGTGGCTGTAAATTTTGTAGTTGCGCCTGCGTTCTTCGCCGCTGTTGCCAGCGTTTCGTAAGCCTCGCTGCCGTTATGAATTTCCGAAACACTCATCCCCATCGTTGCCGCTACCTGCGACATGGATTCCTCAAAGTCGCTCCCGACCTTGATTGCCGCTATGCCAAGCCCCGACAGCGTACCCACCGCCGCCGCTACCGCAGAAACCACCGCTTTCATGGCGGCTTTCATACGAGCGGAGCTTTGTTCGGTCTTATCCAAATCCTTCGACAGCGTATCCGAACTGTTCCCCAACTCCTGCATTTCCTGTTCCATACGGTTCATTTCCGTAGTTGTGCGGTTCATCTGGGTTTGCAGGTCATTCACGGTCTTAACCTGTCTATTGTAGGCATCCTGCGCCTTTCTGGCCTCCTCGCTGTTCTCCCCGAATTTCTGCTTGGATTTTTCCAGCTCATCCGACAGGGTTGCAAGCCTTGCCTTTGCACGCTCGCTCTGGTTTTGCAGCAGCTTCATTTTCTCCGCCGAGGCATTGAGGGAACGCTTTAAAACATCACCCTTTGCCGTTACTGCGCCTTCGCTGTTCTCCATGCCCGAAAACGCAGAAACTACGGATTTCATTTCACTGCCTAAGTTTTTTAATTGAGAATTGATTGCAGATAGGCTCGACCGAAACGCCGCCTCGCCGTCAATGCCAATCTTTGCACCAATATCCGTTCCCATTTCGCCACCTCCTTTTTTTGCATGAAAAAAGCACCCAAATGATTTGAGTGCTTTCTGATTTCTTTGTATTTAATTCAAAAATGTGCTTATCATTGCATCCGTCTGATACATGCCGTTGTCCTTGCGTGTGTATGTGTATTTTGCAACTGTGTCCGTTTTGGAGTAATATGGAACTTTCCAGAACACAGTAATTTCGCTGACATTCTGTAAATCTGTTCCTATTCTTGCAGCAAAATCTTCACTGTACATAGCCAGCATTTTCTTGGTTGTATCCTTTGAATTCTTCACGTTCCAAGTTAAATCTACCAGAAGAATGTAGTCACCTTCTGCGTCTGTCCCCAGATTTTCGTTCACGGTAATATTGGAAATGGCAGTTGATTTATAATTCTCTGCACAGATTTGTCTTGCGCTGTTCTCAATTTTTTCCTGTTCTGTCATTGTGCTTTTTTGTGAATCTGGTTGCTGTTCTGCGTCTTCCGAATCATCGGCATAGCCGTTATCCATCAGCATAGATGTTACAACCTTCTCAACATACTTCTGTCCGCCATAATAGCACGCCGGGGCTTGCAAAACATCACTGTACCCCGCATATTCCGCATAAACACACACCTTTTCTCCTACCTTTGGAACAGCAAAATATTTTTGCAGAACTTCCTCTGTAAAGCCTCCGTATTCCACGCCTAACATCATTAACAGCAAACTGGGGTCAACAATAGAAACCTCTCCGACATCCGTCTTAACGGTAAAAGAGCCGATACTCATACCTTCTTCGCCCTCCGTTACCTCACTTTCTGTTACCTCACCCTCAATCTTATACAATTCGCCTTCCAAGCCGTTTTCGCTTGCAGGCGTTGTATAAATGATTTCTGGCGGTTCACCAAAATTGGCGGTATCTACAAAGGCATCTATGTGTTCCGGATACACCTTGACCTCATTGGTTTCCTCTGTCTCTGTTTCTGCCTGTTCTGTTCCGCACCCTGCGGCAACGCCCATCATCAAGCAACCACATAATAAAACAGCCAAAAATTTTTTCATACTACCCCTCCTGTGTCATATCGTGCCATTTTTCTAAAATTTATCACATAACATGACGTATATCAAGAATATTTTCACGATTTTACACAAAATCCATCAGCCGCCAGAATTCCGCTTCCTCCTGTGCCTTGGATTTTTTCATTTTTGCGCCTTCGTTTCTAATCTGCTCCACAGCAATCAGGTCGCACAATTCGCCAAAGGGAAGGGCATAGGCTGTCTCATAGGACAGCCCGATTTTCAATCCGTACCAGATGCACCACCCGACATCTGATTCTGTCGAGTGGTCTCCGCGTTTTTTCCTTCTTCATCTTCTGTTTCAATCCTTCTTTCGCTGCCGTCTGCAATCGTTTCAAAGATTTTAGTCTGCATATCCAGAAGGTCATCCATGCCACATAAATCATAAAGCGCATCATAGCTCAGAGGGGGCGGTGTGCTGATGCCTTCCATCTTGGCATATTTCGCCCCTGCATCCATCATGGCAGACAGCAACCAGAAGCTCTCATCCATTTTCTGCACCTCTGTCCCCTCCGTCAGCGCCTTCCCGATATTTTCCGCGCTCTCGTAGCGTTCCGAACAATCACGCATCACGCGAGCGGAAAAGCACAGCAGATATTCCTTTTTGTTAATTTCAATTTTCGCCGTTCTCATACGTTTCTTCCTCCGTTTCCTCCGTCAGATTTACTGTTTCTTCTCCCCCGTCATGCTCGGCTGTCATGACGGCATTCATTGCTCCCCCGTAATACCGAGGAATTTCTTAATTGCCGCCTCTGCGTCCGCCTCGCTGTCCATAGGGGAGGAAATCATCTTCCAAGGGTGTCCTGCGGCATCGCTGCGCAGAATACTACCGCTGATTTCCGGTGTCCCCCATTCGACCTTTTCGCCCTGTGTGGTGAAGGTGTCGTTAGGGTTAGTCGGCTGAATCTTCGGCAATACAACCGCCTGCCACTTGGTTGCACTGTTTTTCTGGATTTTTATGATTGCGCCAAAGCCAAGGTAAGGCGTTTCCTGCTCATCATTCCAGATGTACCATTTTGCATCCTTTGTGCTGACATCCGATCCCGTCATTGCCTGCTCGATAATACCCAATACCCGCAGCATAACATCAGGTAGCAAATCATCCGTTGTCAGCGTCCATGTACCGCCTGCAAAGGTATTCGCACTCTCCGCAGGTCCATTGTCTGCATAAAGGATATTATCATCCGCGCCCTCCAATTCAATGGAAAGCTCTACCGCCTTGCCCATCAGCGCGCCGCCGCTGTAGGTTACTGCTTCTCCTGTGTTGCTGTATTTTGCAAAATAAGGTTTACTCAAGCCAATCTTTGCCATATTTCCCTCATCCTTTCATCGTTCTTTTGATTTCCGTTTCAAATACTTTTTTGATTTCCGCCTCCGCCTTTGGCTTCGCCGTTTTCAATGCCTTTCGTACAAAGGGCGTTTTCTGAGAAAAACTTGTGCCGCTTTCCGCAATTCTGGCAATCAGCGCAAGGGGCTGTCCCTGCGGATACTTCGGTGTTCGGATGTCACTGTAGCCTGTAAAGCCGACAAGCGTATCAATCCTGTCCCCCTCCGATTGGAAGGGCGCAACGCCCAGACCCTTTGCAAGTGCTGCCTTCTGTTCATCCGTAATTCCCTTGAGGTAATGCCCTGCACTGCGGTCATTGTCGGTTGGCAATGCCTCCACAGCGGAGCGGATTTCGTCCGCCGTCACGCCTGCGCCCTCATAAAGCGCCTTTTTCGTGATGCCGTCCGCGCTTTGCCGCAGCTTTTCCAACTGTGCTATGTAGCCATCCAAGCCTGTGAAAGTAAGCTTTGCCATCAGAACACCTCCCAGACCCATTCGTAATGCGTAAAGCCTGTTTTCTCCTCATACTGCACGCTGTTTAATTCCCACGCAATATATGGGGATGCGTCAAAAGCCGCCTCCAGCTCCTCTTTCCATGGGTCAAACTCCTGCTTGGTAAAAAGGTCTGTTGTGCCTGTAACGGCTTTCTCTGCATGGGTATCGTCCGCAGTCAAGTCATTCGTGCCGTCCTCCTGCCAAACAAAATATCGGTCGGACTTCATGGTTCTTCCGTGCCGCACCGCATCCGTCACAGCAAGGTGTGCCGCTATGATATGCTCCTGCCAGCTCATGCCATCACCTCAAATTCCTGTTCGATTTTCGCAAGTGCCAGATCCACGCAGGGCGGATAAATCTCCATGACCTTCTGCACCGTATCAATGCGGTATTGCTTTCCTTCTAAAAGTGCCACATCCTGCGGAGAAACCGCCCCCGCAGCAGGTACCCGAATCACACGCACAATCTCCACCTGTGCCTGCTTGCTCTGATAAATGCGGTTAATGCCAAGTCTTTGTTCCGCAAAGCGCAGCTTTATTTTTTCTGTCAGCTTTTCCTGCGGCGCATAGCCTGCCTTTGCCGCATCGCAGACAGTGCAGATTGTCACAATCCCGTCATTGAACGCCTGCGTAATCTCATGCTTCGGTCTGTTTGGTGCTTTCCACATACTCTCTCACCATTCTTCCGTTCTGCATATTCAAAATCAATGCCATGTAGTTGTTTTCAAATACATCCAGTGCCTCATCTCTGGCGTAGCGTACAAATTCCATCATCAATGTACGGGGAATTCCGTCCGCATCATATTCCAGAACACTACCACCCTTTTCGTTCAGATATGCCATTGCGGCGGCAATAAAGCCACGAATCTTGTTATCCGTGGCTTCATCGTCCCATGTAATATTCAGATGGTTTTTGACATCTGCCAGAAGCTCCGCAGGAATACTCTGCCGCTGCATCAGGATTTTGTCACAGTGACGGTATAGGCTTTGGTGGTTGTGCCGTCAGCCGCCGTTACAGTAACCTTAACGGTATTTGCGCCTTCCTTCCATGTCGCCGCAGAGCCGTTGTCTACCTCCGCATCATTTGCCTGTACGCTGATTTCCGCGCCTGCATCAGAGGGTACTGCCGTAATGGTGTTGGTTGCGTTTGTGGTTGCCGCTGTGTAGGTTGTGGTTTCCTTCGCAAACGTAGGGGACAGGCTCAGACTGCCAATCTTCAAGTCAGACAGTGTCGCATCATTGGAAACCTCCGCAGCAGTTACCTGCTCCACCTTATAGGTCAGAGGCTTAAGGTCTGCAATATCCAGATACAGGAAGGCGTTGTTATCCATAGGGAAACCGTTTGCATACAGCTTCACCAGATAAACCCTGTTATCCTCCAGGAACTGATACTGGTCGGAATAATCAATCTTCCCCTCCTTGCTCATGCCTGCCGCCGCAAAGTATTTCTTACCCAAACCAAGAACCGCCTCGCCTCTGCTCAGTGCCGCAGACTGGATAATTGTCATGGGATAAGGCACAACATCATTGCGATAGGTGCCATCGGGAGCCATTACCGTTGTTGCAGGCATCACCTTCTGGAAATAATCCTGCGGATTGACAATCAGAAGGACATTCTCCACCGCTCTTGCCTTCCCATTGGGATCCGCCGCAATCAGAGAAATCAGATTGCCGACCGTTTTCACGGAAAGGTCATTTACCTTGATTTTCTCCTTTGCAGGATAAACGCCGCCTGTTACGGTAACGCCATCACCTACCTGACGCATCATGCCAATAGGCTTTTCATGCCCATCCCCCTTGACAATGCCTGCCTCCAGACCATTCGCCAGTGCTTCATACAGAATCTGTCTAACGTAATTGTCCAGCCATTCGGGACCTAAATCCAGCATTGCCTTGCAGACAGGCAGGAAGGCGGACAGCTTCAGCAGGGTTGCATTGACTTCCTTGAAGCCGGAAAGCAGCTCCTTCACAATCGTATCCGTCAGTGCGCCCCACTGTGCCTCCTGCCGTCCGTTGGTGTTCATCAGCATCTTGATTGCGCCACCTGTGGACAGGAACCCGATATGGGACAGCAGAGGGTGCGCCTCTCTCAAATCATCGAATACGGAATCAATCACCGTTTCGGGCATTACAACATCCAGATTTGCCAATGCCTGCTTGGGGTCTGCGGCACGCATTGCCTCGCCCAGCTTCTGGTAATACTGCTTTTCCTGAGAGGTCAGCTGACGCACACCACGGGAGGTCAGTGCCCTGCTGTCATTCTCCTGTCTGAGCTGTTCGATTTTGTCCTCATAGTCCTGCTTAATGTCCTCGCCGATGCACGCCATCATGTCATTCATGGCGGCGGCAAAGCCCTCCTTGTCATCCTGCTGCAACGCTGTCTGCATTGCCTGTCTGATTTCTTCTCTTGTTTTTGCATCATTGTGTTTCATTTTCTATCACTCCTTTATTTTTCTGCATCAAAAAAGCCGTTCAGCATCGCCATGATACTGTTCGGCTCTTCCTTCTGTTTTGGTTCTGGTTTCGGATCACGCTCTCCTTCTCCGATACACGGCTCTGTCAGCTGACGCAGCTGTGCCACAAGGCTTTTCTGCATTTCAATCCTCTGCTGTACGTTTAGATTTGCCTTCTGCATCACGCCCGCAACCTTGGCAGGATCTGCATCCTCCTCCGCAAATCTGTCCGCCAGACCGTATCTGATGCAGTCCTCTGCGGTCAGCCATGTTTCGTCATCCATCATACGGGATAACAGTTCTTCTGTGACCTTCTCGCCCGCCTTCTGCAAATACGCCTGCTTTCCGGCATTGTTGATGATATCCAAATCATCCGCCGCCTTCCGCAGCTCCGCAGCATTGCCATAGGAGAACATCCACATATTATGAATCATCATCAGCGCATTTCTTGGCATAATGATTTCGTCCCCTGCCATGGCAATCACAGAGGCAATGGAGCAGGCAAAGCCGTCAATGTAAACGGTTTTCTTCGCAGGGTGCCGCTTCAGCTGGTTATAGATGGCAGTACCCTCAAATACAGAGCCGCCGTAGCTGTTGATATACAGCTTGATTTCCGCAATATCTGCGTATTTCGCCAGCTCCTCGCGGAAGGTATTCGCACTGGTTTCACTGCGAATCACCTCATCCGTCCACCAATCGTAGCCGTCGCTTTCCACATCGCCGTAAATATAGATTTCCAGTACACCGCTTTGCTGTGCCGCCTGTTTGATTTCCCACATGTTTTTCCTGTTCTTCATGCTTATTCACCCCCTTTCCCATCAATGCGGTGCATCGCACCGTCCAGAGTTTCAAAGTTTTTGGTAACAAAATGCTGATTTGCCCAAGGCTCGTTGATTTTCGGCATTCCTGCCGCATCCAGTACGTCATTCACACAGAACGCCGCAGAACCAATCAGCTTCTCGATATTTGCCGCATTGCCGAATAAATCGAAATGCAAAATTGCGGATGTATCAATCTGCAAATAGGTGCCTTCCTTCCATTCCGAAAAGCCGTACCGTTTGCGGTTGATTTCCTCCGAAAGCTGGTCGCAAAGAGGGTCAATGCAGGTGGTCAGCCACCTTGTCATAGCATCCTTGGAATCCGCCACATCACCGAAAATCAGCACAGGTGGAATCAGAAACCCTCTTGCCGTAAAGTCAAAAATATCATCCACCAAAGCACGAATATCTCTTGTGGAACGCTGTGTATCGGGATTTCCGCCGACATCCTCGTATTTGTACCCGTCAAATTCCGGCAAAACGCCGTTTTCGGATGTCAGAAACGGCTTTACCTGATTGCTCAGCATCTCGCCAAAGACTTCGTTCCACCCCTTCTTGCCGTCCTTGCCGTCACCGATATTCCCTGCATTTGCAATCTGGCTGACGTGTACCTTCAGGTGTCTGCCGCTGCCCCATTCGTAATTCTTCATTGCCGCCTGCACCAGTCTTATGTATGACTGATACAGCCCATCCAGTACAGGTCTGATGTCCTTATGGTTCAGCTTGAGATGCAGCACTTCGCTTTCCGGAAATGTCTTTTGATAGCTAACCTCGCCGACAACTACGCCCTGATATTCGTTTTCCTTCCATGGATGCTCTGCGGCTCTTGTAAAGCTGTCCGCAACCGCCAGATATTCCCGTCCTCCTGTTTTTCCGCCGCTGATAATCAGCACTTCATTCTCCTTGTAGAGCTGATAAATCAGCTTGTGCAAAAAGGCGGTGCTGTTCTGGTTTGGGTTCGGCTCCACGTTCCAGAGGTAATACTCCTCGCCCCTGTTTTCCTCATGCTTTCTGTAGGTCTTGAATGTGCATTTGCCGACTGCATTTGCAATCATCGCCACACAGGTATGAAATGCCAGCTCACGGATGCGGTATTCCTCCAATGCCTGCTGTAATTCCAGAGAAGAAATCTCTGCTGTGCCGCCAAGCCCCAGTTTAGATAAAATCCATCGTTTGATACTGATTCCCATTTTCTCACCCCCTTTAAAATACAAAAGCACCCATTGTCGGAATTTGTACAGGTGCGCCATCGCCAAGAACGGATTCTATTGTCATTGCCGCTACAAATGCCATAAAGGCATCATTCTTGCGGCTTTTTGCCTCGATTTTCGCATAGATAAAGTTGCCCGTATCTATGCCCGATTTTATCTTTGTGCCCGATTTTACCCGCTTTGTGTTGTTCACACCCCACCGCAGATGTGGAACATTGCCCCAATGCAGATATTGTCTGTTAAAGCACTCCTGAATCACAGGCTCAATCTGCATGATGTCGGACGGGCGCACCAGCTTGATATTTTTCTGCTCATCGCTGAAGCCAATCTTCCGCAGGCTTTCCGCAACCAGCGCATAGCGATGATGGTCGAGCGCAAGCATTTTGACATTGTACCTCCGCATACTGTCCCAGATGTAATTCGCCAGTAAATCGGGATGAATCCCGACATCGTCCACAACCGTAACCTCTCCGCGCTCTGCCCATTCCTTCCAAGGTGCTTTCACACGGTGCAGTGTTTTCGACCTTGCACAAATCCATGCGTGATTGATGTCGAACCTGTCCGCACCTCTGCGGAAATGCAAATCCACCGCCGCCCAGTCGTCCAGCTCCGCATAGTCCACGCCTGCAACACAGTTCCACCCTGTCATATCAGGCAGGGGCTTATTTGTTGCCGCTACGTTTTCATATTCCGTTACTGCAATCTCCTTCGCACCGGAACGGATGCCCATTCGCTTTGTCATGAAATCCCCGTTCTGCTCCGGATGCTCCAGCCACTCCCTGTATTCATCCTCCACCTCTGCATAGAGCTCCGGAAGATATGGCAGGGACGGGTTTGCCATTTGCCAGTTTTCCGGATGATGCACCTGTGCCTTATCATTCAAACAGCAGATGAAGGGCAGAAAACCGTTGTCCGCCTCGCCCTCAAAAAGAATCCTGCGCCCTCTTGCTAAATAATCATCCAGAGGGCCGTCGGAAATATCGCCGTTTGAGGTAAAATAGCCGCGCCTTGGCTGTGCCACCTTGCCCTGCCCTGTGGTAAAAACCTTGATGTTGTCATAGTTTTCATACTGATGCACCTCGTTAAAGATAACCTTGCCGCTGCGCAAACCATCTCGCCCCTTGGGGTTGTTGGTATGCCCCTTCATGACACCCTTGTTTTTCCGACCCTGAATGACCTCCTTGGTGTGATAATAGTGTCTGCTCAGCTTCTTTTCCCATTTCGGGTTCTCCAGAACATCCACCAAGTCCAACTGCGGCCGCTTCGCCTGATCCTCATTGTTTGCGCAGACATCCACGTTGTAATACTTCACAGGGTTGTAGGGGCTGATGCTGCACGCACCGTCAAAGGCAATAAAGCCATCCTTCCCTGCACCACGCCCTACCATGGCAAACACAATCTTCCATCTGGGGCGGTTGTTGGATTTCCAATAGGTGCAGTCCCAAAGGGCAATCAGAAACTCCTCCCACGGGAACAGCTTTTCAAAACTGAAATACTTAGCCAAGCCCAAATATTTCTCCAACTGCTCTGTATCCACATAAATTTCCTCTGTCTCAAAGCATTTTCGCACATGGGCGGCAAGGGCTTTCTGCTCCTCGCAGGCAATGCCGTTTTCGACAAGCTCAATGTATTCCAAGATATGAGGATTTAACTCACAGCTCATCATCCTCACCGCCTGCCGCAGCCTTCGCCTTAACAGCCTGATCTTTAAATCCGAGTGCCGCCCAGATGGAAAGCATCTGACTGGAAACTCTCGTTGCAATGGTCAGAGATTTGTTATCCGTGGTGCCCTTCTGGTTCTCGCCGTTCTGGTATTCAATGAATACACCACGCTCCGAAATATCATCATTCAGCATTTGTAACCAGCACCAAAGGCGCATATATTCATCCACTTTATCCTTGTATGGCTCCGAAATTAAGCCCCTGCTTTCCAGATCATCCTCAAGCTCTTTTTTCAGTGCCTTATATTGTTTTGTTTTTTTATAATCCTTCTTTCCTGCCATCCTTTTTCACCTCTTTTTCGCCATCTACCACACCCTCATGCGCGTATTTTCAATTTTTCTGAATTGTCGCAAGTACAACCCGACCGAGCCAAAATGCCAAAAACCCGTTTTTTTCGAGGGGGGGTATCATATTTTTCAAATCAATCCCACCTCTCCTCGGTGATTGGCTTCACAGTCTTTCCGTATCGGTATCGCACCGTCCGCTCCGGATGCAAGTCCTCATGGCACTGCCTGCATACACTGACAAGCTGCCGCTCCTCTCCATCCCAGATAGATAACGCAAGGTCTGGTCTGTCCTTCAGATGCTTGACATGATGCACAATGTCCGCCCTGCGATACCTGCCCTTTCGCTTGCATATCTGACATTCATGGTTGTCCATCCGAAGAACCTCCGCCCGCAGCTGCTCCCAGTCCTTCCAGTGATAGAAGGAATCTACGTTGTCAGCAGAAATCTTCTCCTGTAATTTCAAAAGCTGTTCTCCCGTCATCCGCATCATCCTTCCGCAAATAAAAAATCCCGATAAGCATTGTAGCTATCAGGATTTCTTTTGATTTATTTTGATATTTCCATTGACATTTACCCTTTTTCGTGTTATTATATAAACAGAAAGGAGGTAGTGCAAAATGAAAAAAGACAAAGACTTTAAGCTAAAAATTGTCGAACTTGTAATCCAAGCAGTTATTGCCCTAGCCGCTCTGATTACAGCCATCAAATCTTAGCAAGTTCGGGGAGTAACCCTCCCCTCACTTCTTAGATAAAGTCAATGTCTCATGTTTATTATAACCAATCGAAAGGAGAATGACAATGAAAAATAAGATCTCTGTTTTCTCGCTCCTATTCTTTTTTATCTATGCGGTACGCACAGGCTGGACACCGATTTTAAAAATCCTTGTAATTTTAAATTCTGCCCTTGTGCTTTTACAGACAGCTTTACAATACAAGGAGGTTCTGCATAATGCCAGAAAATGAGTATATCTCTGTTACCCAATTCGCCCAGAAGTTCGGTAAGGATGTCGGCAATGTCCGCAAGCTGATTAAGGATGGTCGCATCCCTGCAATCAAAATCGGGAATCAGTGGGCAATCCCTGCCGATGCTGAACCTCCTGCCGATAAACGCGTGAAGTCCGGCGAATACCGCAACTGGAGAAAGAAAAAGGATTCTTCCGAGAAGGACCGCTGATGCGGTCTTTTTCTTTTTTTCTCCATGATACTACTATAACACAAAAGTACGTCCCTTTTGTGCCATCTTTCAGTTTTTTCTTTCCGAAAGCAAATAGAAAAATTTTTTCCGTATTCTGTAAAACTGTCGCCTGCTATACGGCACACCCAGATACTCCCACGGCACACCGTCCGCTACATTACTGAGGATGTATGTATATATCTCCGCATCCGCTTCAATCGCCGTCTGCTCAATCATCTCTAAGTCCCGCTGCAACTCCGTCCTTCTGATTGCTGTGCTGGCGGTCTTATCCGAAAGCTTGCCGCTACCACCACCGCAGATCGGAGGTGAGCCAACTTCCGTAATCGACCGCAGGAGCGATTGCTTCTCTCGATATTGACGGCAGAAGTATTTTAATTCCCTGTAACGGTTGCCGGAGATATTATATCCGTCAAGTTTTAAATCCCTGTCTTTCATGGCATCACCTTCTTCCTGTAAATCTTATTTCTTTAAGATTCTTTCCTTCCCGCTTATTCTATGTTTAATCATCATTTCCGTAGGCGTATCCTTGCAGATGAACCAGTTGTCACTGTTTAACCTGTGCTCCCTCAGAAATATCGCCTGACGTTTTGTCGGCTTCGTTCCTCTCATGCCTTTCCCTCTTTCTTATTTTTTCTTTGCCTGGATGGTCTGTAATCTTTGAATCCATTTTCCGCACATTTCTTTACCGCTACATCCGGATCTCTCCCATACAACTTGCACTCGTCATTTCCAAGGTTTTTACAAATTCTGCAATCAATTTCAAGCATTTTTATTATTCCTCCTTTTCTTCAATGCCGCTTCCGCTTCTCCCTCATATTCTCCGTAGTCCATGCCGCCCCGACGGACAGCCTTCATATATCGCACCCAACCGATTTCTGCAAAGTAGTCCTCGGTCTGCACAATCACATCAAATCCCTTTGGCGGTCTCAGAGAAACCTTCCTTTTGGTTTCCTTGATAACCTCCAGCTTCACTTCAGGCTTTTTCAGATTCCTACTGGTGCTCCAACGCTTTGCGCCCTTTCTGATGTTCTCCTTGGATATGTAGCTTGCAAGACGGTTGTCCTTCTGGTTCTTATACAGCTTCTTAATCAGAACAGTACCTTTACCCCAGACATTTTCTAAAATCTCTGCCGCCTCCTTCATGCTCAGCCCTTCAAATCCATTCATCACAACATGATGATGCACACGATTCTTTTTGCCCTGCGTTTCAACCACTGCAATATATTTCAATTTGGAAAATCCATTTTTATTCCGATATCGGTTCAGCCTGTCTCTGAAATTGCCGAATTCTTTTTTCGCCTGTTCCACCGTTACCTCTGCCGCATAGGTCAGCAGAACGAAATAATCATCCCCATTGAAATTGGCATTGATGCTGCGTGTTATTTTCTTTCTGGCGATTTGCAGATTTCTTTTTGCCTGTTCCTCGGATGTCAGGTTTTCGCTCCGACCTCTTTCGTATTTTTTTCCGATTGTCCGAGGGCAGTAAAATTCCTCCACTTCGTATACATCCCCCGACCAAATCTTTTTCCTGTACTTTGGCATTCCCATTCCTCCTTTATATAAATAAGAGCGTGTCCATTCAGTTAATTGCTTTATGGACAGTCTAAAGAGACCGCCGTCTCTTGAAAAAATAGTCTCGGGAATACCGTAAAACCCTTGATAAATCAAGGATTCTGTGTTATATTGGTTGTAGATATGTATGGTCTCCCGAGACCTTCCCGCCTGCGTCAACAGGCGGGCTTTTTTTATGTGTTATCGTGTTTCTTCCTTATATACTGATTCTGTTTCTTCCTCATAAGAGGATGCGCAGTCACACTGCTCCCCATGATCTAAATGTGCGCCGCAGTCCGTGCAGACCTCATACTTTCCTTTGTTCCTTCTATCTGTCATACCACTCCCTCCTTACAAATTATCCTGTACGCTCTGGCAAAGTGATTTCAGAGCCTTTCTCAGCTTATCCGCTTCTTCCTTGCCTTCTGATTCCTCTACGCCATCGATGCAGGTCAGCATTTTGTTGACTTCTCCCTGCACCGCCTCAAAATGCACCTTGAAAACCGTAATGCAGGAGCCTGCCGCTTTCAGCTTCTTTTCAGTGTCCGCCTTTACCTGCGCCAATTCCTCCTTGGCTTTCAGCATCGCTTCCTCCGCTTCCTTCTGTGCGGCTTCATGTGCTTCAATGGCTGCCTGTGCCTCTTTTGCCTCTTTCTTCGCTTTCTCTGCATCCTTCTTGGCTTTATCCAGCTTCTTCTGCATGGCTTCTTCTGCTCTCTGCTTGGCGGTGCTCTCCGCTTCTCTGCGGATTCTTTCCAATTCGGATTCGTCCGGAAGGGCGGTCTGCTCTGCCTGCATCCGCAGCTCATCCATTTCACTCTCCATGGCGGCAATCCGTTCCTCCGCTTCTCTCTTGGCTTGCTCCGCCGCCTCCTTCTGGTTAACCAGTGCTTCCAGTTTATCCTCTGTTTCTTTATAGGCGGCATCCACAGCGTTATCCTTTTCCGTCTGGAACAGATCCAACTGCGACTGTAATTTCTCTTTTTCTGTGCGTTCCGCTTCCAGTTCCTTCAGCAGACGCTCCATTTCCTTTGTTGTCATGGCGGCAACCGTTTTTTCTTCCCCGTCAATCTCGTGCGCCTCGCCGACAAATTCTTCCCGTTCCTCTGCCGGCAGAGAAAGCAGGAGCAGAGCCTTTGTCGCACTGTTCCCCATGTCCGCAATCAACTGCGGATTTCTGTATTCCTTGGCAATCCGCATGAAATTCTGTGCGGTACGTTCCGAGAACTCCACCTCATTCTGCAACCATGCACCCCATGCGCCATGCGGCAGTGTCAGCTTCGCCTCATGCAGACGCTTTCCAATCTCGATAATGGCGTTGCCTGCCTGTGATTTATAAAAATTGATTTCCTGTGTAATGACCTCAATCGGTCTTGTGATTTCATTCATGCTGCTGCCTCCTTAGCCTTCTTTTTTCCGCCTTTTTTCACAATCTTTTCCATCCACATATCCACAAAGTTCTTCACATCCGGGTTTCTGTCGTATGAAGCGTTATGCTCTGTGCGGCATTGGATCACCCTTTTCTTCTGCAATTCCAATGTATAAAAGGGCTTGTCCGGTTCGCTTACCTTTCGCAGGAAAAAGATCGCAGTCTTTTCTTCTGCCATATCCCTGATGTAGCCGCCGACGCAGTGATGCAGATCCTTTCCTTCTGCTGTCAACTCCGTCTGCTCTCTTGCAGGGCGAATGAAAAATTCTCCTTCGCTCCATGCGAATTTTTCCAGCTTTTCTACCGCCTTTTGGAATTTCTCCTGATCGGCTTTATTCTTTTCAAATGCAATCTGTTTCATGGTGCGGTCATGTGCCGCTACTAAATCCTTCGGAAAGAGAACCTCTCTGTCATGTAAATCAAAATGCAACTGCTCGCATTCATGCAGATAATCCCGATAGGTTCTTGCCGTATCATTCTGAGATATGCTTCTTTTATCCGAATTTTCCTCTTTCCTCTTGTCTGTCTGTTTTTTGATGTATTTCAGAACCCTTCCGATTCCGGCATACGGCATTGCCCCCGTTAGACTCTGCACATCCGTTCTTGATTGCAAAGCCATCCGCATTTCGGCATCTGTGATTCTCTCGCCGTAATTCTTCCAAAGGTAATTCGCCCGCTGCACATCATCCAGCTTCCATTCCTCCGGCGGCATCAGCTTCAAAATCCGCAGCGGAAATTTGAAGCACTCCTTCAGCTTTTTCCGCTCCCAGAGGATGGCATTTCGGTTTTCCCTGTCCATGCCGAAAATTCTGTTATGTACAATGTTCCGATAGCCTGCTTTCCAGAGAAATTCAATGACCGGATATTTTGCGTGGTATTCTAAGAAATAAATCGGATTTTTGTTGTGTCCCCTTTCTTCCAGATACCCCTCCAGGTCGGCATACTGCATTGCCGTTCCGCTCAGGGCTTCTTCTATCCCACCGGTATAGAAGAAATAACTGCCGTCATAAATACGGTTGCCTTGCCATCTGGTCCATTCGTCCAGCTCGTACCTCTCTGTATGCATATAGTAGTTGTCCTTCCCCTGTTTTTGCCATTTGGCTGTTTTGTTCCCTCTGATGGCATATCTCACGGTTTCCTGAAGGAAATCCTCTATATGCTCCCACCTTGCCGAATTGTCACGGCGCAAGAGCCATTGCCGGAAGAACACCGTTTCTCCATCCGTTCCCTTCTGCACCGCAACGATATTTTCTATGTAATTTGCGGCAAACGCACAGCCGTCCTCCAGAACACAGGAAACCCTTGTGCCGCAGTTCGGACAGTTAACCCTTGTACTCTGCGTAAATCGTCTGCCTCTTGCATGAACCTGTGTGCCGCAAACGGTGCAGATGCCGTTGACATTCCCTCTTTTATAAATGATTACTCTGTCCTCCGGCAAAACCTCCCGACGTATGTAGTCAATCATCCCTTCCGGTAAGGCTTCGGGGCAAAGCCGATAGTCCTCATCCATCAGTTCGCCCCGTTCCTTTCTGTCCTTTGTTTTCATGTATTCTCTCGTCTGCATAACCCATTTCCAAAGGTTGTCCAACTGATGATTCCTCGTTCCGGTTGATTTCAAAAACCGTTGCAGCAGCTTCTCCTCCCTCGGAGAAATAAGAACATACCCATTCCACCACATAGATCCGCTGAAACAATCCAGAACCTTCTGCTGAATTCTGCATTCGTGATTGATGCCCCTTACCTCTTTGCTTTTCTTGGCGCACACAATGCGGAAGGAGTGTGTGTTTCTTGCGTATACGTTACAAGCGGTGTTTTCCAAAAAATCAACCACAAGCAGACGTTCCCCGTCCACCACAGGCTCCTTGACCGTTACCTTCCAGCGCACTCCGCTTTCCTCACGAAACGGGGCAAACGGCATTGCTTGTATCTTTTTCAGATTCATGCCCTCGCCTCCTTACAGGAAATCTTCCAGACTGACGCAAACGCCTTTTTTGGGTTCTTCCGCAGGTGCCTGCGGATTTGCCGTTAAGCCGAAATATTTCAAAACCCGATTGATTGTATCTTCACCATCGCAACCAATTCCCACACAGTTTCTACCGTTTCTTTCCTTCAATGCTTTTTTATAGGCTTCCTCTTTGATTTCACCATAAATTTTTTTCAATGATTTATCCTCTGCCAGAATCTTTTCTGCTACTTCTTCCGTTGTAATCTGATCAATGATGTATTCTCCGATTTTCGCCAATACTTCTTCATTTGGCTCTTTTTGAATTTCTACATTTATCTTTTTAATCGCATCCTCGATTTTTCCCATTGTCAAAACCTCCGCCTTTTTCCTATTTCTTTTGATTTGTGATAAAATGGTTTTAGATGGCTTCTCGAAGCAGCATCCCTGGTCAAAGGGGGTGATTACCATGTTCTTCTTCTTTTTCTTTTGGGAGTTTCCTAACATTCTTTCCGAGCGTCTGACACACGCTATGGAAAAAATGAATATGGATGTCAGTACGCTTGCCCTTCTCGCGGGTGTTTCTGTAGTTACTGTTAAACGATGGTTGAATGGTACTTATGAGCCTCGTCACGAGAATCTGCCCAAAATTGCTCGCGAACTTAATGTCTCGACCGATTATCTCCACGGAAAAGAAAGCTAACTTCTGTGCTACATTTTTATTTCATTATCCCGGGGATGCTGCTTCGAGAAGCCATATTTTCATTGCATAAATCCTGCTTTTCTGCTACTATGTAATTGATTGTTTATCCATTCCCCCGAGGCGTGCCACCGCCAAAGGGGATATTTTATTTTTCTTTGAAACACTTTTCGTATGTCATGCCTGTCTCCTTCAGGATCAGGTCAATGACATATTTCGTCGTTCCTCTCTCTCCCTTCATCAATGTGATTACCGTTTTATGTGCTACCCCGATTCTTCCGGCAAAATCACTGATAGATTTACAGTTCATCCATATCCATTTCTCCAGATTCGGGTAAATGCTCCATCCTGCGTCCTTCATGCCTTCACCACCTTTCTGCGAAATTCATCCTTAAAAAAGAAATACTCCGTCAGAATATTCACCCCCAGACACACACCCAGAGCCGCCATAATGTGCATATCCACGAAGTAATACAGAATTGCACCGATTACCGTCAGATCCGCTACGATTGCCGCTACGGCATAGCACACAAACCGTAACGCCCAGCGAATCGGTTTCCGTAAACGTCTGCGTTTTTTCATAATCTCACCTCTCTTTTTCTCCAATTCCCTTCTTCGTCTATGGATGCCTGTAGATGTATCAGTATGATCCCGTCCTCCTCCAGAAGGTCTAAAATCTGCCGCTTCGTCAGCTCCATTAAGCACCTTTCTCCGTCCTTCCGGCAAAACTCCAGAAGGTATAAAGGCTCAGAGGATAACAGAACACCTTTTTTGAACCTTCCCGGTTTCTGCATCCGAATAATATGTTGATTTTTCATTTCTATCCTTTCATAGCTTGTCCTTCTCATGGGGCAAAGCCCCGTCATGCCGTCACTGTATCGGGCGGATCGTCCAGAAAATCCACCGTATAGCCATGCGCCTTCGCTACCGCCTCAATAGCTCGCTGATTCAGACGTTTTCCAAATTCCGCTTTTTCCTGCTCGCTCAGAGAATCATAGGGGATGATTCCATCCTCTCTCACAATCTTCGTGATTACCTTTAATGGTTTTTTTGCCATATCCAACACCTCCTCTATACCTTATTTCAATCGGTTTTTGTCCTATGCTACCTATCCTTTCGGACATTTTCTTTGCGGCGGCTCACTGCCTCTGATGCCAACGAAAAAGCATACAACGCAATCAGAACCGCTATCAACCCCGCTACGCCTGCGAAGGTCAGCAGGGCAAGGGCGGCAAGTAAATCTGCCATTGCATCCCCTCCTTTTTTCGCTTTGCTTGACATTTTTCTCCCCTTGCCCTATGCTAATTGTAGCAACTGAATATACATTCAAAACAAGAAGGAGGACTACCTATGAAACTTAGCTTTAACCTTTCTGCTGCCGACCTTAATACCATTATTTTTGCTCTTGGCATCCTTCCGGAATTAGAATTAGAAGATACCCCCGAACAAGCCGATATAAACCAACTCTGTTGTGTGAGCGCAGTACACAAGATTACAAGCGGCAACACTAAATTGACAGCTAATGAATTTCGTGTTATATCCGGTGCTATTCAGGCTTTATATCTCATTATTCACGGCGAATTAGAGGTTGAGCCGAAAACTAAAGCTGAATGTTCCCGTTATGTATTTGACGTAAACCGATTGATGCCCATGTTTGATTTCGATTTTGATGAATCTTCCGAAGAATAAAATACAAATACATGGTCATTTCCTTCAACATTTCTATTGATAAGCACTTTTAATTTCTCAAGAGTGCTTATTTTTTCTTTTCCTGTCATACTCGCACCTCCTTTTAGCTTGCGTCCTTACCTGCACTATTTTCTTCTATCAAAATTCACTCTCTTTTTTCTTGTTCCGAGGTGGAGGGCATGGCGGCCTAAAACTTGGATGCAATTCGTCTTGCTGACTTCTCTGCCTACAAACAAAAGCAATTACCATTATCAAAACCCGCACTGCACTTGCTAGCAGAATAATAATTGCAGCACATTCATTTTCCGTCATAACCCCACTTCCTTCGTAAATTGTTTGTTGAAAAATCCCCTCCATTATGCTATCCTCTTTTTAAATATGGACAATATTAAAAAGGAGGAATAAAGATGAACAATAATACTTGTTTTGTAGTTATGCCAATTGGAACGCAAACCTTCAATGGTATAACTCTCACAGAAGAAAAGTTAAGAGAAAAGTATGATTACATCATTAAGAATGCCGTTTTAAAAGCCGACTCCGCTCTTGAGGTTATTAGAGCAGATGATGAAATCAATCCTTCTTCCATGAGTAATGACATCTTTTTAAAACTAATGCACTCAAAATATGTAATTGCCGATATTACATATCCAAATCCCAATGTTTTTTATGAATTAGGGATTCGCCATGCTATTAGTAACAAAACAATTTTAATCAGAGAAAAATCTGATTCACCAACTCCTTTCGATATTTCTCACTTGAGATATATTGAATACACACAAGAACCTTCCGGAATGGATAAGCTTTCCAATGAATTAAAAAAACGCTTTTCCTTTTATGATGCAAACCCCCAAAAGGTAGATAATCAATTTCTTGAACTATGTACTTTTACTCAATTTTGTCCCTCTGTTTTTAATTTTGAGAAAAAGGACTCCGAAAAAGAGGTACTCGGCGATGCAGTTCGTTTCTTTTTGGGTAATCCAAAGTTCTTGCAGGCTTGTATGAATCCAAACATCTCAGAGGAAGAAAGAAATCTGATTCTTTTTTCTGAGTTACAAAAGAATCCAGACTTAGCTGCAAAAATGATTACAAGTGCTATGAAACTTGAATAACGTCCTTCTTCAATTCTCGTAACATCGTTTCGGCGAAATCTATAACGATTTCATTTGTTGTTTCTGGAGAGGGATTTTCTATAATTATTCTTATAGAAATAGCCTCTCCAGATTTTTCAAATACAATAGATTTTGAAAATTCCTTCTTAGTTTTAACCTCCATCCGCCACACCTCCTTTAGTTTGCGTCTTTATCGCATTCACCTTCTTTGTACATAATCTGCTCTTTTGTCATATCAGGGAAAAAAATCTTTTGCATATCCTCTACCTCTTGATATGTAAAAGGCGTTATCCCTTTCAATTTGTTGTAAAAGCATCTCTGAGAAATCCCAAGTCTGGATGCCATTACCTTTTTCTTGATTCCTCTTGTTGCAATTTTTTCTTCCATTTTCGGGTATACACAATTCATTTTCTCACCTCCACAATTTCCAAATTCGGAATTTGTAACTCAATATTATATCCATTTTTGGAATTTGTCAACACCTAAAATTAAAAAATATTTCCATTTTTGGAATTTTTATTCTTGACTAAGTGGAAATATAATGCTACAATTTGCCTTAAAGAGGTGAAAAAAATGGGACTGGAAAAAATAAACGATATGCGAAAACATATCGGAATGAGTATCGACGAATTAAGCGAAAAATCCGGTGTGCCTAAAGGTACTCTAAGCAAAATCACCGCAGGTATAACCAAGAACCCCAGTATAGATACTGTAAAAGCAATCGTTCATACAATGGGTTTTACTCTTGATGACTTAGATGATTTTCCTCGCTCAAAAGGTGGAAATGACTTATCCGCTGAAAATATGGAACTCATTAAAAAATATAGCAATCTCGACGCACACGGCAAAAAAATAGTTGATTTCGTTTTAAACGAAGAATCCGAAAGAAGTAAAGCTAATCAGAAATTATCGGAAATAATGTACGATGATTACGAGCTTTCAAACACCATACAAAAGGCAGCACAAACACC
>OIZE01000668.1_pt1 | contig 25849 bp, 28 predicted proteins | sample 1588421 | NCBI WGS metagenome assembly OIZE01 (sample SAMN03283251) | human gut metagenome | biome: human-associated habitat; material: feces | host: Homo sapiens | place: USA | collected 2013 | reverse complement strand
GCTACTCTACCGTCACGACGGTTTCTGCCGCCGACGGCACATTCTCATTCCAGCAGCTGGCAGCCATCGACAAAGTGACAGTCAGCATCCACCGCTACATGATGGACGACGCAGAGAAACAAATCGTCTTGACAGAGTCAAACACCGTCGCTCTCGGCGATGTGGCTATGACAGCAAAACGCCTGTCGCCTGCGAAAGTCACTGTAACGTCGACCAAGAGCGTTGCAAACGTGACTTGGGAAACGCCTGCCGACTTCACCGAATATCGCCACGACAGCGGCATCTACGACGGTCGTCTCGGCAACATCAACGGCACGAAAAACAGCGTTTATGGAGCCGTTTACCGCACTCCGGCAATTCTGTCGTCGATGTCGTGGTTTACCGACAAATACCTGCAGGAGCATAAGTCTGTCAACATCTTCGTGTTCGATCTCGACACTGACGGCAATCCCACCTCAACCGTGCTGTTCAGCCGCGAGGATGTTGCCAACGTCGACAATGAATGGAACACGTTTGAGTTCCCCGACAAGCTGACGGCTCCACGCGGATATATGCTTGCAATAAGCGCCGAAGGGCATGCCGGACTTGGCATCGCCAAGGCTACCGATGAATATCCGTTTGCCGAACGGGAAAACTGCTTCAGCGACGACTACGAAACGGGTGTTTTCTCATATATCTAAGACCACAACATCAACCGTCCGCTTATGATTCGCGCCACCGGCGTGGCTGTCGCCGACGCCAAGCTGCCCCAGGTGGCTACTCCGAAATATGAGGTTTACCGCCTTGCCGAGGCCGACGGCGCCGACCAGACTAAATGGACAAAACTCTCCGACACCCCACAGACAGAACGCTCTATCGCCGACGCGCAATGGGCTACGCTACCGTATGGCGGCTACCGTTATGCCGTCAAGGCTGTGTATGGCGACAACGACGCTTCCGACGCACGTCTGTCGGCTGTGGAATACTGCAACATGACGCTGCCGCTCAACGTTGCCATAAGCACCTCAACTCCCGCGAACGAAGCCGACGGCGCCGCTGTGGCCCTGAAGGGCAAGACGTTTGGAAACGAGTATACCGGAACCGTGGGCTCCGACGGCAAACTGTCGCTTGGAGAGGTTTGGCGCGACGTGTACAACGTGACTGTCAGCAAGGCTGGATTTGTGACATTTGCCACCGAGCACGACGCCACGGAAGGTGAAACAGCGACAATCAACGCTGTCCTTGATGAATACCGCGTGGATCCGTTCGGACTCGAGGTGTCGACAACAAGCACCGCCGGCCAGCGCAAATTTGTGTGGAACACGCCGAACTATCTGTTTGACGACTTTGAAGGCCACGAGGCATTCGCCGTCAACTCGCCGGGAACCATCGGTTGGACATACATCGACGACAGCCACACGGCAACAATTCCTATCGAAGGCGTGAATTATCCAAACGCCGGCGCGGAAATGGCATTCCAAGTGTTCAACCCGTATGCAACCGACCCTGTGCTCGGCGTAATCAACGAAGGCATCCGTCCGCACAGCGGAAAGCAGTTCCTCGCATCGTTTGCAAAGGAAAACAGCAGCATCTATAACAACGACTTCATCATTTCCCCCGAATTGTCGTTTGCAAAGGATTTCACATTCAAATTTTTCGCAAAGAGCTTCAACGAGGACTATGGCCGCGAGAAGATGAACGCAGGATACTCGACAACAGGCAAAGCCGCCGACAACTTCACATGGCTCAACGGCGAGAACCCCGTGGAGCTCCCGATGGGCGAATGGACGGAGTATCGCTACACAGTGCCTGCCGAAGCAAAATATGTGGCTATCAACTGCGTTTCCGACTATCTGCTGTTCATGATGGTCGACGACGTGTTTGTTGGCTACGAGCTGCCTGACGGTGTCGACCCCGACAATATCCGCGGCGACCTTAAGTTTGAGGTTTACCTCGACGGCAACAAGGTGGCGGAACAGGCTGAACGCGAGTTTACCTTCGACAAGCTGCAGAACGGCACACACCGCGCCGGTGTGAAAGCTTTGTTCCACACGGAGGCTTCTCCGCTGGTTGAAACGGAGTTTGTCGTAACCGACGGCTCTGCGGTAAGCGTTTTGGCGAACGGCTCAAACCGCGTGTTTCCCAACCCGACAACAGGCATCCTCAACATCGACGGAGCATACGACCGTGTCGACGTGCTCAATGTAGCAGGTACTGTTGTGGCTCGCTTCGGCAACGACAGCCCTGTCGACATCGCCGGAAATCCTGAAGGGGTATACATCGTGCGCGTCATTTCAGGTGACAACGTGACAACGACCAAAGTGATTCTGAAAAAATAAAATCACCAAGCACCAACGAAAAGGCTGTTTCCCAATGGGATGCAGCCTTTTTTATCACCTTTTTCTCAACTACGCACAAAAATTTTATCAAAAAAATTTGCACGGTAAGAAAATTTGCAATACCTTTGCACTCGCAAAGAAACGCAAGGTGCCATAGCTCAGTTGGTAGAGCAAAGGACTGAAAATCCTTGTGTCCCCGGTTCGATTCCTGGTGGCACCACTTTAAGAGAAAACAAAACGATGTAAATCCCTGAATTTCAAAGAAGTTCAGGGATTTTTCTTTTCCAAGAATAGGCAAAATTAGTGGGACTAAAGCAAACTGTACGTCCTTATTCGGGGGACGGTTTTAGAAAGCCCCGAATGTTCCACTACTCAATAGTTACTTCATTCTTTTACAGCACGTTGCGCTATTTTACATAACAGAGTCCTCGGTTCGATTTCCTAACTTTGTATCATTAAAAATTGAGCAGTATGGAAAGAAAAAGATTCAGCGTTTTGTTCTTCATCAAGCGTAGCAAACTGTTAAAAAACGGGGAAGCTCCCGTGCGTGTACGCGTCACTTATGACCGTTTATATGTGGAACTTCAACTAAAACGAAGTGTAAAAGTCCCACTTTGGTCGCAGGACAAAGAGAAATCAATAGGCAAAGACCGCAATTCCGTAGAACTAAACCATTACATTGATGCCTTGCGTGTGAAATTCTATCAAATCTATCAAGATCTAGAACTGGAGGGAAAGATTATTTCTGCCCGTGCCATCGTAAACCGCTATCAGGGAAAGGACGAAACTTTCAAGACATTATATAATGTATTCAAGGAACATAACGACAACTGCCGGAAACTAATCGGAACGGATTATGCCGACATTACCGTAAGACGTTACGATAATTGTCTGAAATATCTCATGGAACTGGTAAAACGGGATTATAAGGTAGATGATATGCTGTTGCGTGAGGTGAACGGGGAACTTGTCCGCAAATTCGACCTGTACCTAAAGGCAGAAAAGCATTGTGCACAGAATACCGTTATCCGGTACATGAAATGCTTTAAGAAAGTGATAAACCTTGCCATTGCCAACGAGTGGCTGACGAAGAACCCGTTTGCCGGAATCAAGTTTCACGAGGTGGAGGTAAACAAGCAGTTCCTAAGCCAAGCCGAAATAAACCGGATATGGCAGAAAGAGTTCAAGATTGAACGGCTGGAACTGGTGCGGGATGTTTTCATCTTCTGCGTATATACCGGGCTGGCGTTCATAGACGTATATAATTTGCGCTCCGAACACATTTCAGAGGACAGCAACGGCAACCTGTGGATAGTGAAAGCCCGTGAAAAAACAAACAACCTTTGTAACATTCCGCTTTTGAGCATCCCCAAGCAGATACTTGACAAGTACAAGGATAACCCCTATTGCCTTGACAAAGGAACTTTGCTGCCCGTCCCTTGCAATCAGAAAATGAACAGCTACCTGAAAGAGATTGCCGACCTGTGCGGAATAAAGAAAAACCTCACCACGCACACCGCAAGGCACAGCTTCGCTTCGGTTATCGCGCTGGCTAACAACGTGTCACTGCCAAATGTCGCTAAAATGCTGGGGCATTCATCCACCCGAATGACACAGCACTATGCAAAAGTGTTAGACCAAACGATATTAAGAGATATGCAAGCGGTTGAAAAACAGCTATCTGTATAAATATAAGTAAAGCCAGCAATACAGTTTTATTAAAAACACGATTGCTGGCTTTCAACCAAACCATAAATATAGAAAACAAGACAGCTATATTTCAAGACTTCAAGCTATCAAGATTCCAAGATAGCAAGTTTTCAAGATTTCATTTCCGGTAATGCCTATCCAATAAATCCCTGATGTCACTTTCACGATAAATGATTTTTCCCGGAAGTTGCACGTAGCCCAGCAGCCCCGTGTCCCTATAATCCTGCAAAGTCCGTTTACTGATGCACAGCCTTTGGCAGACTTCCTCCCCCGTCAGGTAGTGTTCACCGTTCAGCACCGGGCGGTAGTTGGTGACAATATGCTCCACGTTCTCCAAAACCCGGTCAAGGGATGAAAACAATACCTGCGTAGTTTCCGAATCTTTCGTTATCAAGTCCATACGATTCATGTTTTAGGGGTGTTCTTTACTTGGTTGAGTATAAAGGTTTCCACGTCCGAAGCCTTATAATAAATTTTGCAGTTGATTTGCGAATAAGGCAGCTTGCCCGTATCACGGTAGGTTTGCATCGTCCGGGAAGAAACATTCAGCAGGCGGCAGGCTTCGCTGTTATCCAACCATTTGTCCTGCTTTCTCCGCAAAGGTAGGCAGAGCGCATCCATACGCCCCACAAAACTTTCAAACCTCTGTTTCCACAACTCGAATGTCTTCTTTTCAATCGTTACTATTTCCATATACTGATATTTTTTGTTATTACTCCGTTTTTCTTGTCCGGTACAAATATACAGGTCAGGATAACAGGTTGTTACTGCCTATCCTCAGATGTCCTTAGAAGTCCTCAAATGTCCCAGCCCGATAAAACGATAATGGGAATAAGCCCTTTTTCTCTGTTCTTCCCATATAAGTAAGGTGAAGTACACATGGCGTTTTCGGATAGCTTGTATTAATACGGTGCAGAGCAGTGCAAAGCAATTCCAAACGCTTGACACTTTGCTTTTTACCGATTTTTCTTATTTTATTTGTGGTGCTAATTCAAAGAACAAAGCACCATGAACAATCCATTTGAAGAAATTTTCAAGCGGCTGGAAAACATCGAAAAGATGATTTCCCCCGTAGTCGGCACACAGCCCAAAGGACGGGACGGCAAAGAACCCGTTTTAGTCAGAATATCCGTAGCCAGCAGCATAACCGGATATTCGGTCAATTACCTCTACCATTTAGCCAGCACCGGGACGATACCCTGTGTGAAGCGTGGTCGCACCCTACGTTTCGATGCGGACGAGCTGAAACAGTGGATGCGGCAGCAATATGTCCCGGCTTCCAACAGACTTCCCGATGAAAAAGAAAAGAGATAACGAAGCGGAACGTATCGGGGGCAGGCAGTCCAAGAACGAGCGTATCGAAAGGCAGCTTAATTCCTTGTACGACTTCCGGTTTAACACCGTGAAGAGCCGGACGGAATACAAGCCTGCCGATACCTCCGGCTTGTACCAGCCCGTCACGAAGTTTGCCCTGAACTCTTTCAGGCGTGAACTGGATGCGACCACAGGCATCACCACCTCCGCCGACAATATCCGCATGATACTGGAAAGCAACTTTGCCGTGAAAGTGCATCCCATACGGGAATACCTAACCGCCCTGCCCCTGCTGAATCCTGTCGAAAACGGACATATCAAAAGGCTGCTGGGCACGGTACAGGTAGCCAACCCCGACAAGTGGGAGGAATATTTCACCAAATGGCTGGTAGGCGTGGTTGCCAATGCGATGAACGACACGGGATGTCAGAACCACACCTGCTTAGTCCTGACCGGGGAACGGCAGGGGCAGTTCAAGACATGGTGGCTGGATAACCTTTGCCCACTGCCGTTGAAGAGCTATCTCTTTACCGGGAAGATAGACCCACAGGGAAAGGACATATTGACACTGATAGCCGAATACCTGTTCATCAACATAGACGACCAGCTAAAGGAACTCAACAAGCAGAACGAGAACGCCCTGAAGAACCTGATAACCACCCCGGCAGTCAAGTACCGCAGACCGTATGACATCTATATAGAGGAATATCCGCACTTAGCCAGCTTCATGGCATCGGTGAACGGGAACGAGTTCCTGACCGACCCGACAGGCAGCAGGCGTTTCCTGCCGTTTGAAGTCCTGCATATAGACAAGCCGGGGACAGAAGCCATCCGTATGGATAATGTCTATTCCGAAGCCATGTACCTGTATCGGCAAGGTGTACGGTACTGGTTCAACGATACGGAGATTGAAGAGCTGTACAAGGTCAGTGCAGGTTTTCAGGTGCAGACGGTGGAGTTTGAGATGCTGATGCAGCATTTCGAGAAACCGGAAGAGGGGGAAGAAAACCTGTTCTTTATGACAACGGCACAAATCCTCACCTGTTTACGGAATGTGTGCCCCATGCAGTTATCAGAAAAACGGTTGGGGGAAGCGTTGCGGAAAGCTGGGTTCAAACGGGTACAGAAACGCATAAACAACGGTGGTTATTCGGTATATGGATATAGGATAAAGCCTGTTCCAACCCCTTACACCGATAACGATTACGGTTAGGAATCCGCTTTGCAGTAGGTTGATATTGCCATGCAGCAACTACCCTAAAAACAACTTACTGCACATTAACTATTGAATATCAACCATTTGCAACAGGTGCAGTAAGCAGTAAGATAAAACCCGGAACTTTCGGAAAATTTGAGAAAAAAGAAAAAGCAGATGCCAACATGGATAGTTTTCTCTCTTTTTATATAGGAATAACTTACTTATCTTACTGCATAAGAGATAATACATTGAAAGAAAAAGAATTAGGTGCAGTAAGTCCGTATCTTTTCTTCTTACTGCTTTCTTACTGCCTTACTGCAATCATCCAACATCTAAAAAACAAAAATTATGACTTATCAGGAAGCTAACAGCATAAGTATCAAGGACTATTTGGAATCATTGGGCATCCTGCCCGTAGTGGATAAACTTTATTACGGTATGTACCACAGTCCGTTACGTCAGGACGATACGCCCAGTTTCAAGGTGGATTACGGTGTAAACCTTTGGTGTGACTTTGGGACGGGTGAGGGCGGCTCGCTCATCGACCTTGTGATGAAACAGTACGGATGCAACGCTTACGGGGCTATCAGCCGACTGGAACAGGACTATTACTCCGCCAATACTTTTTCTTTTCAAGGGAAAAATATCCCCGAAAAGAATCCGGCAAGGGAGGAAAGGAAGCGACCAGCCAGCCCGGTAGAAATCCGTAGCATCCAGCCGTTACAGCATCCGGCACTCACCAATTATCTGAAAAGCCGGGGCATTGCGCCCGAAGTGGCAGCGGACCATGTGCAGGAAATGTATTACCGTGTAAACGGGAAGCCGCTTTTTGCGCTCGCTTTCAAGAACGATGCCGGAGGGTACGAACTACGCAATCCCGGTTACAAGGGCTGCACCTCTCCCAAAGACATCACACGCATACAGTTTGCAGGAAAGAAAAACGATGCCTGTTTCGTGTTCGAGGGATTTATGGACTACCTTTCTTTCCTAACCATCCGGCACAAGAACAGCCCGATTTATCCCTGTATCGACTGGCAGGATTACATCATCCTGAACTCGACCGCCAATGTGGATAAAGCATTATACCCGTTAGGCGAGTACGAAAAGATACACTGCCTTTTGGATAATGACGAAGCCGGACGTAAAGCCACCCAAGCCATACAAAAGGAATACGGCTGGCGTGTGCGTGATGCCTCACACCTGTACAGCGGACACAAGGACTTGAACGACTACCTATGTCAAAAGTCCAGTCTTCCGGAGAAGCAAACGCAGTCTGCCAAGCAGCCGAATCAGGAAGAGAAAAACAAACAATCTCCCGGTGAAAAAAGAAAAAGGGGCAGACGGTTGTAGGCAGGAGAACAGGCAAGGCATACCAACGGCAAGCGGTGTGATTCAGGAGAGCAAGGTTATGTTTCGGTAGACCGAAACCCCTTGCTTTGCCTGACAGCAAAGAAAATTTCTCCCGTTGGTCGCAATTTTAAAGATACCATTCAATAAGCAAAACGTATGACAGAGATAAGGAACAAGGCAGGAGGTCGCCCGGCAAAGAGCCGGATAGACAAACAAAAGAGAGTAGTCAGTACAAAGCTGACCGAACTTCAATATTACGCTATCAAGAAGCGAGCCGGAGAATCCGGTCTGCCCGTCAGCGAGTACGTCCGGCAAGCGGTCGTTTCGGCAGAGATAACGCCACGGTTGAACAGGCAGGATGCCGACACTATCCGCAAGCTGGCAGGGGAAGCCAACAACATCAATCAACTGGCGCACCGGGCAAATGCCGGAGGGTTCGCACTGGTAGCGGTGGAACTCGTGAAACTAAAGAACAGGATTATTGAAATCATAAACCAGTTATCGAATGATTGGAAAAATAAAAAAGGGAAGCGGATTTAAAGGCTGTGTAAACTATGTGCTGGATAAGGAACAAGCGACTTTGCTTCATGCGGAGGGAGTACTAACAGAAAGCAAGCAGGATATTATCCGTAGCTTCTGCACGCAAACCGAAATGAATCCCAATTTAAAGAAGCCGGTCGGACATATTGCGTTAAGTTATTCGGCAGTGGATGCGCCCAAGCTGACGGACGAGAAAATGATACAGTTGGCGCAGGAATATATGCATGAAATGAAAATCACCGATACGCAGTATATCATCGTGCGCCACCAAGACCGGGAGCATCCGCACGTGCATATCGTATTCAACCGAATAGACAACAACGGAAAAACGATTTCGGATAAAAACGATATGTACCGGAACGAGCAGGTTTGCAAGAAACTGAAAGCAAGACACGGGCTTTATTTCGCTAAAGGGAAAGAGCAGGTGAAACAACACCGTTTGAAAGAGCCGGATAAATCAAAATACGAGATTTACACGGCTGTAAAGAACGAAATCGGGAAAACAAGGAACTGGCAGCAATTACAGAAGCAGTTAGTGGAAAAGGGTATCAATATTCATTTCAAGCGCAAGGGACAGACGGATGAGATACAGGGTATTTCCTTTTCCAAAGGTGAATATACATTCAAAGGTTCGGAGATTGACCGCAGTTTCAGTTTTTCAAAACTGGATAAATACTTCGGAAATACAGGACTGACGACAGCCGGAAACAACAAACAGACAATTTATACACCTGTTCAGGAGCCAGCTACAAACAAAAGTAATAATTCACTGATAACAGGTTTGGGCGGTTTGTTCTCCGTTTCGTCCTCTCCGGCTGATGAAACGCCTGACAATCCCGATTTGAGAAAGAAGAAGAAAAAGAAACGACAATTTAAGTTATAAACGAATGGAAGAGAATTTGATTTTAGAAGGACTTCTCTCTATGGTTGCGGAACTGAAAGAGAAGCAAGAAAAGCAGGTGATACCAGCCAGCCGGGAAGAGACGATAAGCCGACTGGATGTTATTGAACAACGTATTTTAGAGATGCAGAACAAACCTGCCATTTCTGAAAATACGGTGCAGGAGATTTTGAACCAAATCGCCTGTATTAAGAAAAGACAGTCAGGCAATCAGAAACAAGACCTTGATGATATAAAGGGAATGATTGTGACTTCGCACCGATATTTCAAAGAGAAATTAAAGGAACTGTTTCCGACAGATACCCGGCAGCAGGAAAAGGTAGAAGCCGTTTCGTTATACGATAAAATCCTAAGCCGGATAACTCCATATCTGCAACCGAAGTTCTTTCTTTTTTCAGCAGGAATAATTATCGGTATTGTTTCGTTAATCCTGAATGTTCGTTTTATGGAACGTATGCAACAGTTACAGGACAATGATATAAAATACCGTTATCTCCTGATGAAAGGGAAAGCGGACGGGAATATGCTTAATCTATTGGAACTAAAGTTTATCCGGGAACGGGACAACGCTTTCATTCAGGACTTGACAGAGACAGTTATTGATTTTGAATACCGTAGCAGAAAGCAAGCGGAAGCATTGGAAAGGGCAAGGTTACTGAACGAACAAGCCGAACGGCTAAAGGAAGAAGCAGGCAAATTAGGCAAGCCATAAACAAGAAGCCGGAGCAGACAGGCAATTACCCGATGCTCCGGCTTATCTGTTTACTTCTTGTCCGAACCGTGTTCTTTCTCGAACTTGCGTAGCGTTACCGAACTGAACCGTTCCTTTATGAATTCCCGGACGTCCGAAGCCCGGTAATACACTTTTCCGCTGATTGTAAAGTAAGGTAATACGCCCAAAGCACGGTAGCGTTGCAAAGTTTTGATGCTAACCTTGAACAACAGGCACAAATCCTGATTATCCAGCAGGTTATCATCTTCGGGCAGCACCTTGTCGGCATTGCGCAATGCCCGCACATCCTTGCAAAGCTCGTCCAGCTTGTCGAATAACTTTTGCATCCACTCTTTGAAATCGTAGTTTTCTATATACATAGTTGCTTCATTTTCTGATTATACATTATGGTTTGTCAATCGATTGATGAAGCAAAGTTCAGAAATGGAAGGCAAAGAAATTACGAGGGCAGACATGGAATCCCCTATAAATGGGTGTTAAGTTATTGATTATCTATATCCTTTTTTATCATGTTCCTTTCGGATAAGGTCTGCCAGTCCATTAAGAAACTCCGTGATTTTGCCCGGCTTTCGTTTTATCACATCCTCATGCTTTTGGTGATAGTCGCCTATCTTGATATTAAAGAGCCATTCAAAGGCTTTTCCCAAATCCACCAAGTAGGCAGGTTTACCATTTTGATATACGATGTTTTTAGAGATGAACAAACCGCTGACAATTTCCATAATGTTGATAAGGGTTGCTTTGTCAGCCAAATAGAGAGGGGAAAGAGGTGGTTTATCAAGTTGCCGTTTAAACTGTTCGGGGTATTTGATACGCCATTCTACAATACGTATTTCGTTATCTATTAGTCCTATCGCTTCATCAATTAGATGCAAATAAGGCATTTTTTTCTTGCTCAAACTGTACACGGTACGATTTGAGACGATGTAATCCGAAAGAAAAATACCGTAGTAAAATGCTATTATCCTGTTCATACATGCTGAAATCAGCTAAATGTAACGCCAATTCTTCAATAGCTCCTACAAGCTCTGTTGCAAAAACTTCACGCTGTGAGTATTCCGATAATAAACGGAAAAATCTCTGTTGTAATAGGTCGTTCATTATAATTATCTGAGGAAGTTCTGCTAAAATATTGACAGAACTTCCTACTGTAAAGTTTACTTATTTACAAATTTAAAATCATATTCGTTGTATCGATTGCCTATATTTGGATATTTTTTCAGAAGCAATTCTATCTTAGATATATCATCTGGCAATAAATTAACATCGGTAGCTTTCGCATTTTCTTCTAAATACTTGATTCGTTTAGTTCCCGGTATAGGGATGATATTTTCACTCTGTGCCAATATCCAAGCTAATGCAAGTTGAGCAGGAGTTATTCCCTTACTTTCTGCTATTTCTGCAAATTCTGCTGTTAATTTTTGATTATTCTCCCAATATATACCGTTATAACGTGGCAAATGCTTACGAAAGTCATTTTCACCCAATGCATTCACATTAATAGTATTTGTTACCAATCCTCTACCCAATGGTGAAAAGGGAACTAAGGTTACTCCTAATTCTTTTGTCAAGGGCAAAATTTCTTTTTCCACATCACGGGTTAATAGAGAATATTCACTTTCAACGGCAGATATAGGATGAACGGCACAGGCTCTCCGCAATGATTCGGCAGAACATTCGCTTAGTCCTAAATAGCGTACCTTGCCTTCTTTTACCAATTCTGCCATAGTCCCAACGGTTTCTTCGACCGGTATTGTCGGGTCTATTCGATGCGCATAGTACAAATCTATGGTTTCAATATTCAACCTTTTCAGGCTGAGTTCTACAGCTTGTCTTATATATTGAGGAGAAGCATCCACATAACTTTCACCACCATCAAATACAGTACCTTGATGATTACGTAAACGGAAACCGAATTTGGTAGCAATGAAAATCTGATTTCTTTTTTCAGCCAATACCTTAGATAGTAATCTTTCATTAGCACCATTGCCATACACATCCGCAGTGTCCCAAAAGTTTATACCAAGCTCTAAGGCACGATGTAATGTCTTAATACTTTCTTTTTCATCGGCTACTCCATACGCAGCACTCATTCCCATACATCCCAATCCAATGGCGGACAGGCTTACTTCTGTTTTACCTAATTTTCTATACTTCATAATTTATATTTTTAGTCGATACAAAATTAGGAGATGCTAATTGAGCAGAATTATACAATTCAAAGCATCAGTTGCACAAATCAAATAATTGCCTGTTCTCTGACTTCGCTTGGCGATTTACCAGTATGTTTGCGATAGAATTTACTGAAATAAGAAACCGTTTCAAATCCCAAGCTATACGCTATTTCTGATATTGAAAGATTAGTATGTAGTAGGTGTTGGGTACATTCTTTGATTATTCTTTCCGCAATCATCTCAGAGGTAGTTTTTCCTGTTATTTCTTTAACCACTTTATTTAAATGATTAACGTGTACAGACAGGCGGTTTGCGTAATCGGCAGGAGTGCGCAGACTTAAAATCGCGTTTGGATAATCAACGGGAAATTGTCTATCCAACAATTCTATAAATAATTCAGTAATGCGTTGCGAAGCATTCGGATGTGATTCATATTGATTGGAATCCTGCATTTTCAGGGCTGTATGAACCAACAAATGAAGATAACACCGCAAGACATCGGACTTATTTATATAGTCTGATTGGTTCTCTTCCTGCATTTGTTTGTATATATCCATCACTTTAGCAACTTGCACATCATCTAAAAAGAAAACCTTATCTCCTGTTACTTTGAACAAAGGAGTATTTGCCAAAGAACCGTTCTTTTCATCTGACTGCACAAACTGTTCATTGAAAATGCAAAACACTCCTTTTTGTTCTTCACTGATTGATTCCCAAGCATAAGGAACTAAAGGGTTGGAAAACAATAATGCAGGACGATCTACTAAAATCCATTTGTCTGCATAATACAGTTTTCCCACACCTATAATTAATGTAATCTTATAAAATTCCCTGTAACCGAATTGTACAGTTCCAAAATTACATTGCCGGGAGAAAATATTAAAATAAGGTTTCTCCATTGAATAGGTTGCATCCGGTTGGAGGTCACAACTTTGTATTCTCTTATAGAATTGTGTTATACTTTCTGGCATAATATAGCTATTTATTGCAAAACAAACAATTATTTTTCGAACAATAGCTTACTATTCAGGCAATAACATTAATAAATCCTCATTTTCTTCTACTAAGTAGTATGCCATGAACACCAAAGGTTCGGAATCTAAGGCATTATCAAAATGCAGTATCGGCTTATTCTTAGGTTCGTAGAATGCCTCGCCTGCTTTTATTAATTGAGGTTTTTCTCCTTCAATCTGAAATAATAAAGTACCTGAAACGATATGCCCTACAACCGGACAAGGATGCAAATGATACTCTGCCTTACCATTTACCGGTATAACAACTTTCTTAATTTCGACTTTTGACAAACCTTGTTTTTCCCTCAATTGGATTGAAAGAAGATTGGTTCTTGCTACATTTTTCTTTTCCATACTTGTGCAACAACTTGAAATGATTAATAAAATGAATAGTACTATCTTATTCATAAATGATTTATTTTGCTGCAAAGATAGAATGGAGCAAGAGATTATTTCATTGACCTATGTTAAGAGATTTAAGACGGCTTAAAGATTCAGGCTTTATTCCAAGATAAGAAGCGATATGATATTGTGATACGTGTTGTTCTATATGAGGATAAGTTCGTAAAAGCAACTTATATCTTTCTAAAGCATCATCCATGAGTAATGAAGTCTCTTTTCTGCATTTTTTAATGAAGAGAGTATCCGCTATATATTTTCCTAATTTATACCCTTCATTAGAGGTTTGTAGTAATTGGTCATAATTAGATTTAGACAAACAATATAAGACTGAATTTTCTAATGCTTGTATACTTCCTACGCTTGCTTCTATTGTCAAGAAACTTCTATAGGACGTAGCAAATGAACCTTGGAAATGAAAATCACTGATATAATCTTCTCCTTCCTTTTCTATGTAAGAACGTAAAACTCCCGTCTCTACAAAACCAATAAATGAACAGACTTGTCCCTGACGTAATAAATATTCTTTCTTTTTCAAAATAACTTCATCGCATTCACCCACCAGCCTTCTAAACAAATCGAGAGAGAGTCCTATTTCCTTGATTATTAAGTTTTCTAATACCATATTTACAGTTTGATGCTACAAAATTACCTAAAAGACTTCAAATCGACGTACTATTTACCAAACAAAAGCATTACTTTTGTAATGAGGTCATAAAACAATGGAAACACAAAGCAGATTGAAGAATCTCACTCGTATCCATATTGTTCCCATTATCTATTACACTCCTTATAAATATCTATTATTTAACATATAGAGCTATCATTACTTGTTACTCAAAACAAGCTTTTACCATAGAAGTAACCCATAAACTCTATAGTAATACTGACCCCTTTTCTTTTACTTCTCACAAAGAAATAACTTTTGCTGCAAATAGAATATAGGTAACGAAGCATTTATCAAACAAATAACTACCTTTGCAGCACAATTACAGATACTTATGTTGAATACTGAAAACATACAATTGCTCATTGATAGCGGAGAAGGCTATAATGTTGAGTTCAAAGTTCGTGTTCCCTCTAAAGTTCGTGAACTGACAGAAGAAATTTGCGCTTTCGCCAATGCAGACGGAGGATACTTACTTATTGGTATAGATGATAACGGACAGATTATAGGCACAAGTTTAGAGAATGACAAACGTTCTGCTATTCAAGGCTCTATCAGTGAAATATCTCCGACGCTTCATTGCGAGTTGTACACCGTGAATATTGAAGATAAAACAGTTTGGGTGATTGATGTTCCATCAGGTAAAGACAAACCTTATATCTTTTCCGGTTCTATCTTTGTACGCGAGGGAGCAAACTCTCAAAAACTTCGTACTGTCGAAGAAATGCGTAGCTTCTTTCAGGAGTGCAACAAAATATTTTTTGATGCTATCCCCTGCTCATGGTTTAACATTTACACTGATGCAGACGAACAAGCGATAAAAGACTTCCGTACGGAAGCACAACTAAGTCCATCGACAGCCGACAAACAGATATTCGAGAATTTGGAACTGTTTACAGATAAAGGTGTAGCAAAAAATGGTGCTGCCATGTTCTTTGGAAAACAACCTGAACGGAAATTTCCGCACGCAATAACAAGATGTGTTCTTTTCAAGGGAACAACCAAAGTATTTATTATTGATGATAAATCTTTCGGTGGTCCACTATACCAGCAATATTTACAAGCAATGACATGGCTGGAAAGCAAACTGCAAGTAGCTTATAAAATTGAAGGAGCAGGGCCGAGAGAAGAAATTTGGGAAATTCCTCTTACTGTATTCAAAGAAGCCATTATAAACGCTTTATCCCATCGTGATTATTACGAACAGGGAGCAACCATTACGATAGAAATGTTCGACGATCGAGTAGAAATTTCAAATCCCGGAGGACTTTTGCCTATTGTAGCTAAAGATTTCGGACACAAGAGCATGACACGTAACCCGTTAATATTTGGTCTGTTTACCCGTATGCATTTGGTTGAAAGGGTTGCATCCGGTATCCCCCGTATGAAGGAAGCTATGAAGGAAGCTAATCTTCCTGAACCTGAATTTCATACGGACGGGATGTTTACGGTAGTGTTTAAAAGGAAGAACAACAGTGACACCGATGGCACTGTAAATGACACTGTAAATGGCACTGTAAATGCAAACGAACAGTCCGTTCTGAATCTGATAAGAAAAGAGGAAGGTTTGAATGCTACGGAAATTTCAAAAAGAATTTTGAAGAGCGTAAGAACCACCAAACGTTATCTAAAATCTTTAAACAATAAAAAGCTCATAGAATTTAAAGGAGCACCGAAAACTGGAGGATATTATATTAAAAAACTTTAATAATACATGATATGATACTAGCAGATATAACTCTCAAAGGATTTAGAAATTATAAAGATGCACATATTAAGTTAGAGAAAAATACACTTATTATTGGGGCAAATGATGTTGGTAAGACAAATTTAATCTGGGCGATGCGATTACTATTAGATAGAAGCCTGTCAGATTATGATATAGAACCACGATCTAGTGATTTTTATGTATTGGAAGAAACTAACTCATTTGTCATATTATTACACTTTACAGATATTACTGAGGAATGTGTTTTGTCTAAACTAAGAGGAAAAATAAGTGATGCTAATGAGATGTATATGTCCTATAATGCATCAAGAGATCCTAATACGGGAAAAATATCCTATACAATAAAAGCAGGAGCTTCCGTTGAACTTTTGTCGGATATTGAAGCACATTATTATCGTAAATATTTAAATATTAAATACATCAGTTGCAGAAGAGACTTGTATGCTTTTATATCTAAAGAAAGAAATTTTTTATTTCAAAATGCCAAAGAGAGCAGGAGCACTCAAGAAGAAGAGGAAGATAATACACTTTTACTAGAGATTAAAACTAAATTACAAGAAGCTAACAATTTAATACCGACTTTACATTACATTTCTAAAGCGACAAACTCAATCAATAGTGAATTAAAAGAAATGTCTATTTACAACAATAATCAAGATGTATATTTTGATACAAATTCTTCAAATATAGACAAATTTATAGACAGTACCTCCGTTTCGTCAAAGACAAATGACACGCCCGTAAATATAGGTGGAGATGGACGATTAAATCAAATTTACTTATCATTGTGGGCAACTAAACATGAAATTGAACGTCCCAAGCTTGAAGAAGTTTCGATTGTATGCATCGAAGAACCTGAGGCTCATTTGCATCCACATCAACAGCAAAAGCTTGCAACTTATTTGAGTAACAAGATATGTGGGCAAATATTCTTAACTAGTCACTCTCCACAAATCACCAGTGAATTTTCTCCAAATTCAATTGTTCGCTTATACAAAACAGAACAATCAGATACCAAAGCTGCATCAAATGGTTGTTCTAAAATTATTGAAGGTTCCATAATAAACTTTGGCTACAGAATGAGCATAATCCCAGCTGAGGCATTTTATGCTGATCAGGTTTGGCTCGTTGAAGGTATCTCTGAAGTTATTTTCTATAAAGCATTATCGAAATTTTGTGGTGTAGATTTATTAAAAAACAACATAAGTATACTAATGGCTAATGGGATTGGATTCTCTACTTTTATCAAAATATTAAATGCCATGAATATACCTTGGAAACTTAGAACAGATAATGATATATTCAAGATACCCAAAAAGAAATATTATAGAATGGCAGGAATGCAGAGAGCCATAAGTATTCTCGAAGATTATAGAGAATTGGATGCATCAGAAAAAAAAATAATTGAGGAAAACAAGGAAAAACTTAAAGAACTACCAACGAATATTCCTACAAATGAAATAAACACTATTTGCTCCACTTTAAGAAGTATATTAAATAATCATGGAATCTTTCTATCAGAAAAAGATTTAGAGAATGATATGTTCAATAGTCCTATAAAAAATGATTTAATAGAATTTTTCAATGATTTAGAGGAATATGAAATTATCACGGCAATGCAAGAAGCAAAAGGAAATTTCATGTATAATTTCATAAGACAAAAAAGTACATCATTAAGTAAATTGAAGGAACATTCATTAACAAATCTATTAAGATAAAATGACTCCTACAGAACAACAAAAGGCTATATTAGAATGTAGAGAAAATCTTGTCGTCATTGCTGCTCCTGGATCTGGAAAAACATTTGTTTTATCCGAAAAAATAAAAAACGACATTAAGGAACTGCTCGATTATCAAGGAATTATCGCCATATCGTACACAAATAAAGCTTCTTTAGAACTAAAAAACAGAAGCCTAGCAAATGGCATTTCCCCTAAAAGTTCATTTTTTGGTACCATTGATAAGTTTTGTATTCAAGATATAATTATACCATTTGGAAGCCTAATGCAAGAGAAAAAGACTTTCGACAATCTCATAATTCGCTCAATGAACAATTCTGAGCGTTCTCAGCTAGGGCAAGTTGAAAAAAGAGAAAAAATAGAATATAACCATATGGATATAATATTGTCCTTATTAGAAGCAAATATTATATTAATAGAATGTATAGGAATATTAGCTAATTATATCTTTGATAACTCAAAAGCTTGTAGAAGTTACCTAAAATCGAGATACAAATATTTATATGTAGATGAATATCAAGATACTGGGATAGATCAACATTATTTATTTATTAAGTTAAAAAACATGGGTATAATAATGGCTGCTGTTGGGGATGTTAATCAGTCTATTTTTGAATTTTCCGGAAAGAAATCTTATTACCTAAAAAGAATACGACAAGACAAAACTTTTAGAAGTTTTATACTCAGTCAAAATCATCGTTCACATCAATCTATTGTAAATTACTCCAATAGGTTAATAGATTCTACATGCACAATCACTGATATACCGGAAAAAGACAGGCGGGTATTTTATTTCATTAGTTTAGGAGATGAAAAACATATAGCATCTTTTATTGATGAAAAAATAGCATCTATTATGAATGCATACAATATTGACAAATTCAATAAAATTGCTATACTTTTTAGGAACTCCAAAAATGCTCAATATATCAGTCAAGAGTTAAATACTCCTCATAAAATAGTATCACCAACCAAATTAGATATGCAAATTAGTATTTGGGCATCTATCTTTGCATCCATATTACGTTTCATTTTTAATCCAACAAATCGTTTTATTGATATAGTAGAAACTTACTCTTCTTTCGATAGTTTAAGAAATACACAAAAAAGAAGTTTGCAAAAAAGCAACATTGTTTTAAATGGAATTGTAGATCATGGAGAAATCTGCAATAAAGACTTATTTATAGAAACATCCATTAATATAGCTACTATCCTAATGCCTGAAGCACACAATATTAATGATATAAATCTTTTGAAGGAAGTTGTTTTTGATTCCAAACAACTTGATAGCTATAGGTCTGAAGATTCTAATGAGATAAATTTAATGACCCTTCATAAATCAAAAGGTTTAGAGTTTGATGCTGTAATACATGCTGATTTATATGAATGGGGATTACCTTCAAAAAAGGTGGAAAATAATAATTTTAAGGAACCTTTATATCCAAACTGGGAACAGGATTTGAATTTACACTATGTTGGCATTACAAGAGCAAAAAAAGTTTGTATCCTAATTCGTTCTGAAAAAAGGCATAAGTCAAATGGAGAATTAACAAATGCACAAGATTCAGAATTCATTCAACTACACAATGTTCATAATCTTAGGTTTAATCCTGTTAATGCTATCCCATTTCCTACTCAGCGCTACATGAATGAAGTTAAAGAGAAAGAATTTCCAAGATCATAAATTGAATAACAAAATAATTTATTATATTTGCCCTTAGGAATCGTACCCAAGATACAAACTTGTGTTAAACGGTGCAAAGCTGTGAAAACCTTATTCAAGGGATTAACATCGTAGAAAAGATATAACTTATTGAAAAATAGTGTTATACAAACCGACTTTCGGTTGCTTGTGGCACCACGCAAAAGAGAGTATCGCGAAAGTGATGCTCTCTTTTTTTTGACCCATCCATGACGGCCCATTATGGGGTACTCCTGAAACATTGTCATATAGGGGCATAGACGACACTCCCGTCAACACGCAGACTGTCATCGTTCATCACAAGCGTCATAATCCGCACAGGCAAGGACATTGTGGGTCTGCAGCAAAAATCTCTCATATCCCTGCCAGTTTTTACCTCAAATATAATCTTGTTGTTTCTACATTGCTTTTGTCCGCTTTCCCAAGACACGGCTCTTTCATTTAAAAATGCTTTGAATTTTCAATATCCATGAGTATTAGTCGGTTAGAAGCAACTCTCAATAACAGCCAACAAAGCTGTTTTTATATATTCCACAGATTAGACTTGGGTAAATGCTACTTATTCAAGCAGTTGCTAAACAACAACGAAGTTAAATGAAAGAGCCGTGAAAAATGAAGTGCAAAAATATCATTTCCATAACCCAATTCAAATTTTATCATTATATTTGCAAATAGAATCAATTTATATACTTTAAGTGGAAGTCAAAAAGGCTTATGGAAACAACAAGGATAAACAGGTTGAAGATTGTATTAGCAGAACAAAACAAGACGGGGAAATGGCTAGCGGAGCAACTCGAAAAAAATGAAGCGACTGTATCGCGATGGTGCTCTAATTCCTCCCAACCATCCTTAGAAATGCTTTTAAAGATTGCAGATGTCTTGAATATAGATGTGCGGAAGCTGATTAATCACGGTAATAACGAAGAATGACATGGCTAATAAGAATCTAAATAAGGCGAAAGAAGCAAAGAAAGACGAGTTTTATACGCAACTCGAAGACATTAATAATGAACTTAAACATTATCGCGAGCATTTTCGTGGTAAAACCGTTCTATGTAATTGTGACGACCCGCGTGTAAGTAACTTCTTTACTTATTTTGCCTATAACTTTGAGTTCCTTGGATTGAAAAAGTTGATTACCACTTGCTACAAAAATCAAGATATGGACTTGTTCAGTCAAAACAAAAGCGAACAGGCTGTATATTTGGTTTATGAAGGGGACAAGAACGGAGACCATATCCCTAATGCAGATGAGATAGGTGTGATGCCATTAAAAGGGGATGGTGATTTCAGAAGCAAAGAATGTATTGAACTTTTAAAAGAAGCGGATATTGTCGTTACCAACCCTCCTTTTTCTCTGTTTAGAGAATATGTAGCTCAATTAATTGAATATGATAAGAAATTCTTGATTATAGGACATCAAAATGCCATTAAATATAAAGAAATCTTTCCCCTTATCCAGCAAAACAAACTTTGGCTTGGTTATGGTTTTAAAGGAGGTGCGGGGCACTTTATTTCCCATTACGAGGATATGGCTACTGCTGGTGACCACCGAGAAGGCATGATTCGTGTTTCTGGAGTAACTTGGTTTACAAATTTAGAAACACCTAAGAGGCATGAAAACATAATTCTTTATAAGAAATACTCACCTGATGAATACCCCAAATATGAGAATTATGATGCCATTGATGTTTCAAAAACGGCAGAAATTCCTTGCGATTATGACGGAGAAATGGGTGTGCCAATAACATTCATGGATAAGTATAGTCCAGATCAATTTGAAATAATAGGTAATACATGTGATACAGACTGGATAAGAGCAATAGGATTTAAAGCAATGGGGCAGGAAACTATTGACAGATTAAGGAAACAAGGTAACAAAGCCCATGTTACTGCGAATATGAATTCTCCTTATATATTGAAGGATGGGATTGTAACTTTACCTTACGCTCGTATAATCATCCGCAAAATTAAAAAATAATCAGTCATGGATATAAAACCGAAATCAATAAAAATTGCTGACCTAATTAATGGTTACAGCAATGATGTAGACACCGGAGTAAAGGGGTATGGTGGAAAATTAGACATTCGTCCACCCTATCAACGGGAATTCAGATATGATATAAAACAGCAGCAAGCTGTGATTGATACCATTTTGAAAAGATACCCTCTTAATATCATGTATTGGAGTGTAGGCGAAAATGACAATTACGAAATGATCGATGGACAACAACGCACGTTATCTATCTGTGAGTTCTTTACCCATGGTTTCAACATAGAGGATAAAAACCGTGGTACACTCTATTTCTCAACCTTAACAAATGAGGAAAAGGAAAAATTCCTCAACTATGAATTGACGGTTTATTTCTGTGAGGGAACGGATAAGGAAAAGTTGGATTGGTTCAGAGTCATCAACATTGCAGGTGAGAAACTACTCGACCAAGAACTCCTTAACGCTGTATATACCGGACCATTCGTGACTGATGCTCGCCGCCATTTTTCAAAGAATGGTTGTCCCGCTTACAAACTGGGGGCAGACTTTCTGAATGGTACAGCCATAGAACAAGCTTATCTTGCCACCGTTCTTAAATGGGCTGCACGTCACGATGGCATTGTAAAGGTGGATGACTATATGGCGCAACATCAGTTTGATCCCAATGCCAACAAGCTATGGGCATACTTCGTATCAATCATTACATGGATTCGTTCCACTTTTCCTAAATATCGGCGTGAAATGAAAGGCTTGGATTGGGGTGCGATGTTCGATGAATTCGGTGAAGGTGTTTACGATACGGAAGCATTGGAAAAACAAATTCACGATCTGATGGAAGACGATGAAATCATGAAGAAATCCGGTATCTATCGCTATGTGCTAAGCGGTGATTTACGCGACCTAAGTTTCCGTTCTTTTGATAAAAAACAGAAGCGTGAAGCATACGAGCGTCAAAAAGGCATCTGCGTACATTGCCATAAGCATTTTGAGCTAGAGGAAATGGAAGCCGACCATATCACCCCTTGGAAAGAAGGTGGTACAACTGTGGCAGAGAATTGCCAGATGCTTTGTAGAAATTGTAATCGAATTAAAGGAGGGAAATAAAATGGCTAGCAAACTTGATGTGTACCAAAAAGTTCTAAATAAACGCGCGGGAACTTTTAAGGATGTTATTTTAAAGAAGAATAATATTACCGATAAAACTATTACATATTCAAAACTCTTTAATACGTTTTATCGCAGCTTGATTGAATTGATTGGAAAAGATGTTTTCTGTGTAGAAAACAAAAACATAGGTCTAACCTTGTTTAAAGAAAAAGGAGAACGTATAAACAATATCCTGACCTCTCACTCTTCAGCTTATACAATAGAAGGATTTATTGATGCAGGTCCTTATAATTCCGTTCACAAACTTGCAAAAATGTCAGACCCTTCTAAAAGAAGAACTATTAATAAAACAGACATTGTCACTGATAGATATTATTTCTATTTCTATTTTCCACTAGATTCCAAAATTGGGATATTGATGGTTGAATCTAAAGAAAATGCATCCATACGTAGAGCTGTAAAACCTTTTGTTGAAAAATTATTTAAAACAGACTCAACAAGAGGATGTCGTGTTAATTCATATTTTCCTCAATGGTTAAAAGCAGAGTTTATAGAAAGTGCAAATTTGTTTAGTTTATCATTTGAGCAAGAAATTGTCACCCAAATCCAAGCAGAAGAAGAGTCTGTTACAAATTCTGAAGAATTTGATGTTAAGGTTACGATCGTTCCCAAAACAAATGTAAGTGACATTCAAAACTCTAATACGTTGGTCAATAGAATCAGCAATTTTTTTAGCCTTAAAGCTGGAAACTCTACGATATCGCTTTCTTCCTTTCCTAATAAAAAAGGAGTAATGAAAAACGAAGAGCAAAAGAAATCATTGCCTTTCTTGATAGATAAGGAAAACGACATCCGCCCCATTATAATTATTGACAATTATATTTCACCAGATGATAATGGTGATTTTATGCGAGATGAGTTAAAATCATTATGTGATGATTTATTAAGTAAAATAAAGCCTGAAATTTATGGCATAGAGCATAAATGAATAGTAATTTATTGATATATTATTTGTTTCGGCTTATCAAAGATGGGCATGAATGGCAATATAAGAATTTAAATGGAAAAGGAGAAAAGCCCAAATTATTTTTCTCCTTTCTACAAATTATTGCACTCTGCGTTAGTTGCATATTCTGTTTGTATAAACCAACTGGATTAACAAGCAATGCGACAGATCACATTTTGACGTGCTTGTCTATTATGGTTGCATTATTTTTAAGTCTAATCATTGTTATATTTGATAAGTCAAAACAAATTAAAGCGAGCAAATCCATTGGTAAGGCAGATGAAATGATTGACTCTATCCAACCTGTAAAAAAACTGCATTTATGGAATTTCTATTATCAGTTTAATGCATTAACTTCTTATGCAATACTATTATCTATTAGCGTAATTATGCTTATCCTAATAGGGTTACTATTTGATATGGAAATGGATATCTCAGAATACGACTTTATTTCATATAAATTGTGGGATAAAGATAGTATATTTACGTTTATGAGAGGTTTCTTTATAGTTTCGATGAGATTCTGTATTGTGTATTTTCTATTAGATTTTTTTATCATCTGTTTATATGCAACATGCACAATATATCAATACATTAGGCTTGATTTTTTGGAAAAGCGTCCTGATATTCAAGTCTATAATGAAGAAAATATATCATCAACCTTTAAACGAGAGTATGGTGTTGATATAAAAATAGTAAGGCTATCTGTAATTATTATATTGCTTATTATCTTCAGCGGTATTTTGTATGGATTTATTTAATTGAATTGTATAATGACAACCAAATTCTCTAACATTAAAATTCAGAAATGGATATGCGACTTCGCTAATACACAAGGTGGAACAATATTTGTTGGCATTAAGGACTATAGCAAAATGCGGTATGCAGTATATCAAGAAGTTAATTAAAGATATTTCCTGCGTACTACGTGATGTGCTCAGCGTCTTAACTAATATTAATCAAAAAGAGAAATACAGAAATATTATCAGTAAATCATAATGGATGCATTATTATCAATTGTTTTTTAAAGAAGAAAAATAGACAATGAACGAGGAAAACAAAATAATACTCTATCAGGATGACAACGAGATAACCCGTGTGTCCGTGCGTTTTGCCGATGAAGATTTGTGGCTGACACAAAAACAGTTGGCGGATATATACTGTACGACGAAACAGAATATCAGTCAGCATATAGACAATATATTAAATAATGGAGAATTAGACCCAAATCTAACTGTAAAGGATTTCTTGACAGTTCGGCAAGAGGGTAAACGTCAAGTGCAGCGCAGTGTTCTGCACTACAACCTTGACATGGTCATCGCTTTGGGCTATCGTGTCCAGTCGCAAGTGGCTACTCGTTTCCGCCGCTGGGCAACCCAAAGGCTTCACGAATATATCCAAAAAGGGTTTGCTATGGATGACGAGCGATTGAAGCAGGGAGGAAACCGCTATTTCCGGGAACTCTTGCAGCGTATCAGGGACATTCGCAGTAGCGAGCGCAACTTTTACCAGCAAGTAACGGATATATATGCCACTGCAACGGACTATGACCCTCGTGACGAGATGACTAAAATGTTTTTTGCCACAGTGCAGAACAAGCTGCATTATGCCGTTCACGAGAATACGGCTGCGGAAGTTATCTACAATCGCGTGGATAATGAAAAACCTTTTGTCGGAATGACCAACTTCAAGGGAAACTATGTGACCAAAGATGATGTGAAGATAGCCAAGAACTATTTGTCAGAGATTGAACTCCAACGGCTGAATCTGCTTGTTTCCGGTTTCTTGGATTTTGCGGAGTTCCAAGCATTGGAAATGAATCCCATGACCATGAAAGATTGGATAGAGGCACTTGACAATCAGATTATAGCTCATAAACGGAAAGTGTTGATTGGCAAAGGAAACATCTCGCATAAGCAGGCGATTGAAAAAGCAGAAAAGGAGTTTGAAATTTATCGCAAACGTGAAATGGATATGCTTGAAAGCGATTTTGATAAGGAAATCAAGAAACTGAAAGACAATGATTTAAAGTAATTCACCACCTTTGCATTTGGAAACCTTCACGCAACTTTGTGCAAAACAACGCAAGTCATTGGTGGAGCAAACGGAGGAGATTACAGTTGAGTCGCTTTTAGAAAGTAATGATATTCAGCCACTTGGAAATGAATTACAATTCCTGATGGCACCACGCAAAAGAGAGTGCTGAATTCAACTTGCAAATGCAACAGAATTCTGATTAATAATTTGTTTAAATTT
>OIZE01000651.1_pt1 | contig 26461 bp, 29 predicted proteins | sample 1588421 | NCBI WGS metagenome assembly OIZE01 (sample SAMN03283251) | human gut metagenome | biome: human-associated habitat; material: feces | host: Homo sapiens | place: USA | collected 2013 | reverse complement strand
GGGCCGTATCCCGGATGCGGCAGGGACTGGCGGAGAAGGAAAAGGGCCGTGGCAGGGACCTGCCGCAACAAGTAAAATCAAGACAAAAAATCATTCCCGGTAGGTGCTGCATGATACACCCGCCGGGAATGATTCGTATAAAAAAGGAGTAAGGATGGCAAATTAACCGCCGAGGTAGGCTTTTTGCACCTGATCGCTGGTCATCAGCTCGGCGCCGGTACCGGAAAGAACGATGCGGCCGGTTTCCAAGACATAGGCCCGGTCGGCGACCTCTAGGGCGGCCTGAGCGTTCTGTTCGACCAGGAGAATGGTGGTGCCGGAAGCGTGCAGCTCCCGGATGATTCCGAAGATTTGCTCCACCAGGATGGGCGCAAGACCCATGGAGGGTTCATCCAGCATGAGCAGCTTGGGGTGGCTCATCAGGGCGCGGCCCATGGCCAGCATCTGCTGCTCGCCGCCGGAAAGGGTACCGGCGATCTGTTTACGGCGTTCCAGCAGGCGAGGGAAGCGCTGATAAACGCTTTCCAGGTCCGCTTCGATGCCGGAGGAGGGCTGGGAAAAAGCGCCCATCTCCAGATTTTCCTGCACCGTCATCTGCAAAAAGACATGGCGGCCTTCCGGAACCTGGGCCAGCCCCATGCCCACCAGCTTGTGGGAGGGGACGCCGTGCAGATCCTTGCCGTGGAAAAGGATGGAGCCGGAACGGGGATGCAGAAGCCCCGAAACAGTATTCAGAATGGTGGATTTACCGGCGCCGTTGGCGCCGATGAGGGTGACGACCTCGCCCTCGTGGACCTCAAAGGAAACGCCCTTAACGGCGTGGATGCTGCCATAATAGACATGGAGATCACTGACTTTCAGCATTTCACTCATGGATCACGCCTCCTTTTTGCGGCCCAGGTAGGCCTCGATGACCTTGGGATCGGACTGGATATCCTCCGGGGAGCCCTTGGCGATGATGCGGCCGAAGCTGAGCACCGCGATGCCCTCGCAGATATTCATAACAAGGCTCATATCGTGCTCGATGAGGAGCACGGCGATCTTGAAGGTATCGCGGATGGTGCGGATATTTTCCATCAGCTCTGCTGTTTCGGAGGGGTTCATGCCCGCGGCGGGCTCATCCAGCAGCAGCAGGCAGGGGTTGGTAGCCAGGGCACGCAGGATCTCCAGTCGGCGCTGGGCGCCGTAGGGCAGGCTGCCTGCCTTGGCATTCGCAAACTGCTCCATGTGGAAGATGGAGAGCAGCTCCATGGCGCGCTCGTGGGCGATGCGCTCGCCTTTCCAGAAGGAGGGCAGGCGGAAGATGCCGCTGGCCATATTGTACTTGATCTGGCTGCTCATGGCGACGGTGATGTTTTCCTCCACCGTCAGCTCCGAAAACAGGCGGATATTCTGGAAGGTACGGGCGATGCCGGCGCGGTTGACCTGCGCGGTGGTCATGCTGTGGATGTCCTTGCCATCCAGCAGGATGGTGCCGTGGGTGGGCTGATAGACCTTGGTGAACAGATTGAAGATGGTGGTCTTGCCGGCACCGTTGGGGCCGATGAGCCCGGCGATCTCGGTGCGGCCGATGGTAATATCGAAGTTGTCGACTGCTTTCAGTCCGCCGAAGGTCACGCCCAGATCGATGCACTCCAGGATGGGGCTGACCTTGGCATCCCGTTCCGGCAGGAGGGCAACGCTGCGGTTGACCGGGACCAGCTTGGTTTTATTGTGGGTCTTGACAGACATTTAGGCGCCCTCCTTCTGCAGAGATTTTTCTTTTTTCTTTTTGGCGCGGCGCAGCAGCTCGGCTGGGGAGATGCGGTGGAAAAATTCCTTCATGGTGGGATTATTGGTGGCCAGCATGACGATGATGAGGACGATGGCATAGAGAAGCATCCGGTAATCGGCAAACTCACGCATGGCCTCCGGCAGGGCGGTAAGCACAATGGCGGCGATGATGGAGCCCGGGATGCTGCCCATGCCGCCCAGTACCACGATGACCAGGATTTCGATGGACATGTTGTAATCGAAGGTGGCTGCCTTGACATTGGCGAAGAAGTGGCCGTACAGCACGCCGGCTGCCCCCGCGAAGAACGCGGCCAGCATGAAAACCATGAGCTTGTAGCGGGTAACATCAATGCCGACCGATTCGGCGGCGATGCGGTTATCCCGGATGGCCATGATGGCGCGGCCCTGCTTGGAGCGCTTGAGGTTCATCATGACAAGAACGGTGAGCAGCACCAATATGACAGCGTAGGGCAGGAGTTTTTTTGCATTGGAATAGATGGGGTTGGTATTGAGGCCCAAAGCGCCGCCGGTAAAATCAAGATTGGTGATGATGTTCTTGATGATCTCGCCGCAGGCCAAGGTGACAATGGCAAGATAGTCGCCCTTGAGCCGCAAGGCGGGCAGACCGACCGCAAGGCCAAAGAGCGCCGCTACCAGGCCGCCAACGACCATGGAAAGAGGCAGGCGGACCGCCATGGGGAGGACATCCACCAGGGCGATGGACAAAAGACAGCCGGAGAAAAGACCCACCGACATGAACCCGGCGTGGCCCAGGGAAAGTTCCCCCAAAAGGCCGACAACGAGATTGAGCGAGACCGCCAGCACGATGTAGACTGAAATGGGGATGATCATATTGGAGAACTGGCGGGTGAGACTGCCGCCATACAGCAGGTAGGCGACCACAGCGTAAACCGCTGCGACCAGGATGAAGGTCAGAAGATCGCCGGAAAATTTGAATTTTTTCTGTTTCATCTTCTTACACCTTCTCATTCATTGTTTTACCCAAGAGGCCGGTGGGCTTGACCACCAGGACCAGGACCAGAACGCCAAAGACGATGGCATCTGCCCAGAGGGTGGAAATATAGGTTTTGGAAAGCTGCTCGATGATGCCGAGCAGGATGCCGCCCAGCATGGCGCCGGGCACCGAGCCGATACCGCCGAATACGGCCGCCGTAAAGGCCTTGATGCCAGGCATGGCGCCGGTGGTGGGCTTGATGTAGACATAGGACATGCCATAAAAGATGCTGGCGACAGCGGCCAGCGCCGAGCCGACGGCGAAGGTAATGGAAATGGTGCGATTGACGCTGATGCCCATGAGCGCCGCGGCGGCTTTATCCTCGCTGACGGCCCGCATGGCCTTGCCCATACGGGTGCGGTTGATGAAGAAGGAAAGCACCACCATGATGAGCGCGGTGACCAGCAGGGTAAGGATGGTGACACCATCGATGGTGACGCTGCCGATGGTGACCTGGCCCAACTGCACAATGGTGGGATAGGCCTTCTGCTGGGAACCGAAAAGGATCAGAGCGAGGTTCTGCAAAAAGTAGCTGACACCGATGGCAGTGATGAGCACGCTGAGGGGCGGCGCCTGGCGCAGCGGCTTATAGGCCAAAAATTCGATGAGGACGCCGAGCAGCGCACAGATAAGGATGCTGAGCAGCACGGCGATGAGGGGCGGCAGGCCCATCTGCGCAACGGCGATGATGCCGGCGTAAGCGCCGATCATGATGATATCGCCGTGGGCAAAGTTCAGCATCTTGGCGATGCCGTACACCATGGTGTAGCCCAGCGCGATGAGGGCGTAAATGCTGCCCAGACTGAGTCCGCTGATTAAGGTTTGGATAAAGTGAGTCATGGTAAGTTCAATCCTTTAATAAGTAGGCTTGCTCCTCCGGACAGGAGACCTGCCCGGAGGGAGCCGCTTTGAGGAGATAGAGATAAGAAAGAAAAATGAAGAATGAAGATAGCTTAATGAATTAATCCTGAGAATCGAACAGGGTGCCGACACCATCGTAGTAGAGGATAGCGCTGGCGGGCTTATTGGTGTTGCCATCGGCGGTCCAGGTCATGATGCCGGTAACACCATCGACGGTGAGGGAGGTAAGAGCGGAAGCGAGTGCCGCGCCGCTGGTGGAGCCGGCCTTTTCGACGGCAGCCTTGATGACATAGATGGCATCATAGGCATCGGCGGCGAACTGATCGGGGGTAGCGCCGTAGGCTTCCTGATACTTCTTGACGAAGCTCTGAACATTCTCGGCGGGGTTATCAGCAGAGAAGGGGGTGAGCATCAGAACATTGTTGGCGATGGTGGGATCCTGCTCAACCTTACCGAGGATGCCATCGAGACCATCGGCACCGAAGAAGTAGACATCACCGGCGAACTTGCCGCGAGCCTGGGTGAGGAAGGTGGAAGCTTCTTCCGCATAGATGGGGATGAAGACCAGCTTGGCACCGGAGGCGACCAGCGCATTGACCTGGGTGGAGAAATCGGTGCTGGTGGTGGAGGTGAAGGTCTGGGTCTCGGCGATGGTGATGCCCAGCTCGCCGCACTTTTCTACAAAGGCATTGTAAAGACCGACGGAGTAGTCGACATCGCTCTGATACAGGACACCAACGGTATCAACGATGTCATTATCCTTGATGTACTGGGCGGCGGCAGCGCCCTGGAAGCTATCATAGAAGCAAACGCGGAAGGCGAGGCTGCTGCCATCGATGCACTTATCGGCGGAGCCGGAGGGGGTAAGCAGCAGGACATCGTCATCACGGGCAGCGGCCACGATGGAAGCGGTCTCACCGGAGAGAACGCCGCCGAGGGAAATATTCATGCCCCAGTCCATCAGCTTGCCATAGGCATTGACAGCGCTTTCGGACTCGCCCTGGGAATCCTGATAGCTGAGTTCGATCTGCTTGCCGGCAATGCCGCCAGCCTCGTTGATCTCCTTGACAGCCAGCTCAGCGCCATACTTTTCGGACAGACCATAGTTGGCGTAGGGGCCGGTCATGGGGCCGATGCCGCCGATCTTGACAGTGGTGGCGTCGGGGGTATCATTGCCGCCGTTGTTGGCGGGTTCGCCGCCGCAGGCGGCCATGGCCAGAACCATGAGAACGGCCATCATCATACACAGAAACTTTTTCATTTTGTTTTACTCCTTTGCTTTTGCTAATTTAGAACATATATACAAAAAACGGCCCCGCCGTTTGGCAGAACCGCTTACTGTATCGGGAACAGTTAATGCAAATTCATTCCAAGAACGGCCAATATGAACGGCATCATAATCAGCAGGGGCAGTCGAATAATGCCCAGCAGGCTAATAATGACGGCAACAAAAATGGACGCCATAACCATGGCGCCCATAATAATGACGATATTGGCAGAGCTGGCAGAAGCGGCGCAGGCAGAAGAAGCCTCTGTGCATGCAGAAGCGAAGTGATGATTCTGATGAGCGGTAACGAACTTCATCATGCCGGGGCTCCTTTCCTTCACCGCTGGGGTGAATCATTGTTTCGATGGTGCAATTTTAGCGCTTTAGTTTGCTGCTGTCAAGGCTAAAAAACTGACAAATGCACACAGGAAAACCGATAAAATTTTCGACAACAGGGAGAAAATACACAAATAGGGGGAGATTTGTACTGCTTTATGTGAAGAAAATTTATCGAGCGCTAAGAAACCATAAATATTATTGTGGGAAGTCATCCAGCCGGTGGAGGACTTTTTTGAGGAAGAACAGCGAAGAAACCAGGCAGACGACCTCCGCGATGGGGAAGGCCAGCCAGACATCCTGCAGCACGCCGGTAAGGGAGAACAGGTATGCCACCGGGATGAGCACGATGAGCTGACGCCCCAGTGAGACCAGCATGCTGTACATGCTTTTGCCCAGGGCCTGGAACACGCTGCTGCAGACAATGCTGACCGCTGCCAGCGGGAAGGTGAAGGAGGTGATGCGGAAGGCCGGGATGCCAATGGCGATCATGGCTTCGGAGGCATCGAACAGGCGGAGCAGCGGTACCGGCAGGAAGAAGAATGCGGCCCAGCCCAGCAGCATGATGGTGACAGCGGTGATGGTGGAGGTGCGGATGGCCTGATGGATGCGGCCGCGGTTGCGGGCACCGTAATTGTAGGCGACGATGGGAACAACGGCATTATTGAGGCCGAAGAGCGGCATAAAGAAAAAGCTGTTGAGCTTGAAGTAGACGCCGTAGACCGCCGACGCGGTGGTGCTGAACGCCAGCAGGATCTGATTCATGAGGTAGGTGGTGACCGAGCCGATGGCGGTCATCAAAATGGAGGGGAAGCCGATGGAATAGATCTCGCCGATGAGGGGAAAATTGAAACGGATCTTTTTGAGATTGACACGGACATCGGTATTGTGCTTTTGATTGAGGACAATGCCAAGCACTGCGGCGACCAATTGACCGATGATGGTAGCATAGGCAGCGCCCCGGACGCCCATGGCAGGGCAGCCGAGGAGGCCGAAGATCATAATGGGATCGAGGATGATATTGATGATGGCGCCGATGCCCTGAATGAACATGGTGATGAGGGTTTGGCCGGTGCCCTGCAGCATCCGCTCGGTGGTGATCTCCACAAAGATGCCGATGGAGCCGATGCAGACGATGGAAAGATACTGGGCGCCGTATTCCGCGATGATGGGGGAAACACCCTTCTGCATGGAGAAGTAGAGCTGAGAGCCGAAAACCCCGAACAGCGCGAATACCACGGCGGTGCAGATGGAAAGCAGCAGGCCGACATTGGCGACTTCCTCGGCGGCCTCGCGGTTTTTCTCGCCCAGGCGGCGGGAAAGCAGGGCATTCATACCCACGCCGGTGCCGGTGGCAAAGGCGATCATGAGGTTCTGAACGGGGAAGACCAGCGAAACGGCGGTGAGAGCATCCTCACTGATGCGGGAGACGAAGATGCTATCGACGATATTATAAAGGGCCTGGATGAGCATGGAGATGATGAGCGGCAGGGCCATATTAAAAATGAGCTTTTTGACCGGCATTGTCCCCATTTTGTTTTCTTTTGGCATGGAATTGACGGACATGACGACCTCCGTAAAAGTATTTTTGCACAAATAGCAGACTTAACTTATAGTATACTATTACTAAATGAGAATGTCAACGAAAGGGAAAAAGGAGGGAAAACCGTACCGGTTGGCAGAAAAATGTCCCCTGCTGTTCCCGGAAAGGAGCGGCAGGGGGAATATTTTTGTGCTTTTACAAGGTGACAAGGTTCCGGAGAACTTCGACCATCTTTTCCAGCGAACGGACGGGGATAAATTCGTGGATGGAGTGGAAATTGAGACCGCCGGTGGAGAGGTTGGGGCAGGGGAGCCCCTCGTAGGAGAGACGGGCGCCATCGGTGCCGCCGCGGATGGCGACGATCTTGGGAGTGACGCCGGCCTTTTGCATGGCGGCTTCGGCGTTATGGATTAGGTACATATGGTCGGTGAGCTTCTCTTTCATATTGTAGTAGCTATCGGTCATATGCAGGGTAAAGGTGCCGGCACCGTATTTCTGATTCATAAAATCGGCAGTTTGTTGCATGAGCACCTTGCGGGTCTCGAACTTTTCCCGGTCGTGATCCCGGATGATGTAGGCCGCTTCGGCGGAGGATTCATCGCCCGACATTTCGCAGAGGTGGAAGAAGCCCTCATAGCCCTCGGTGTGGGCGGGAGTTTCGGCGGCGGGCAGCAGGCCGATAAATTCCGCCAGCAGCAGGGCCGCGTTCTTCATTTTGTTTTTGGCACTACCGGGGTGGATATTGAGCCCCCGCACCTTGACCGTCGCCGCCGCGGCATTGAAGTTTTCATACTCGATCTCGCCCAGCTCGCCGCCATCCATGGTATAGGCTTCCTTGGCAGGGAAGCGATCCATGCGGAAGCGGTCGGTGCCGCGGCCGATCTCCTCATCGGGGGTGAAGCAGACGGCAATGGGACGATGCTTTACCTCGGGGTGAGCCAGCAGGTACTCGCACAGGGTAACGATCTCCGCCACACCGGCTTTATCATCGGCGCCCAGCAGGGTGGTGCCATCGGTGACAATAAGCTCCTGGCCGATGTATTCCTCCAGGAAGGGATAATCGGTGGGGGAAAGGGTGGAAGCGCCCAGCTCCAGTACGCCGCCGGGGTAGGTGACAATGCGGGGCTTAATGTGATCGCCGCTGACGGCGGGACTGGTATCCATGTGGGCAATAAGGCCAAGGGCTTCGCCCTCGCCGGGGAGATAGCCGTAAACATAGCCATCGGCATCCTGCTCTACATCGGTAAGTCCCAGGGCTTTCAGTTCTTCAGCAATGGCGGCCCCCAACACCAGCTGATTGGGGGTGGAGGGACAGGTCTCGCTCTTTTCATCGCTGTTGGTGCCGTAGCCCACATATTTTAAGAAGCGTTCGGTAATATTCATGGGATGAGCCTCCTTCGTTTATTTTAGGAATCCGTTGACGATCTCCCGTTCGGCTTCCTCTTCGGTCAGGCCGAGGGTCATCAGTTTGATGATCTGCTCACCCGCGATCTTGCCGATGGCGGCTTCGTGGATCAGGGCGGCATCAACATGGTTGGCGGTAAGGGCCGGGGTGGCGATGACGCAGGCCTTATCCATGATGATGGCGTCACATTCGCTGTGACCGGCGCAGGCATTGTTGCCATTGATGCTGCTGCGGAACTCCTGCTTGCTGTGGTCCCGCGCCACGCTGCGGCTTACCACATCGGCGCTGCAGTTCTCACCGTTTAAGTCGATGGCAAAATCGGTGATGGCGTGCTGGTCGCCGGTGGTCATGATCTTCTCGTGCACCGTGAGGGTGGAGTCGGCTGCCAGGGTGCCACCGGTTTTGCGCAGGGTGTCATCTACGCCGGCGATCTGGGTGGTCTCCATATCCATGGAAGCCCCTTCCTCCAGGTAGACAATGGTGGTGGGGTTCATTACCCGCTTGCCGCGGCCTTCGCCTTCGCCGTAGTGCTTTTCCACATAGCGTAGGTGGGCGCCTTTCCCCACATGGAAGGTATGGATGCCGTCATGGGAGGTTTCCTCGGCCCCGGCGCAGTGGATGCCGCAACCCGCGATGATGACCACATCGGCATTTTCACCGATATAGAAGTCATTATAGACCAAATCCTTAAGGCCGGTTTGGCTGACAACCACGGGAATGTGGACGCTTTCATTTTTGGTGCCGGGGGCGATGATAATATCAATGCCGGGTTTATCGGTCTTGGTGACGATATTGATATGGGCGGTGGTATTGCGCCCGGCGGGGGCACCGTTGGCACGGATATTGTAGGCGCCTACCGGCAGGCTGTCGAGATCGGCGACCTCTTTCAGCAATCGTTTCTGGATTTCGTCAATCATGGTCAGCGCACCTCCTTGATGGGATCGGAAAGCATACTGCACACCGGCGGGGCGGTATCGATATTGCGCAGCAGGCGGGGGAGGACTTCCTCCCGGGGACCGCATTCCGCCAGGTGGCCATCTTTCAGCAGAACGATGGTATCGGCGATATTAAGGATACGCTCCTGGTGACTGATAATGAGGATGCTGCCGCGGGTCTGCTCGTACATCTTTTCAAAGACACGGATGAGATTCTGAAAGCTCCAAAGGTCGATGCCGGCTTCCGGCTCATCAAAGACCGAAAGGGCGGTGCCGCGTGCCAGCACCATGGCGATCTCGATGCGCTTTAATTCACCGCCGGAGAGGCTGGCGTCCAACTCACGGTCGATATAATCCCGGGCGCAAAGACCAACCTCGCTGAGGTAGGCGCAGACTTCGGCGATATTGGCGTCCTTTCCGGCGGCCAGGTTCATCAGGTCGCCGACCCGTAGGCCCTTAAAGCGCACCGGCTGCTGAAAGGCATAGCTGATGCCCCGGCGGGCGCGTTCGGTGATGGAAAGGGCGGTGATGTCCTCGCCATCCAGCAGGATGCGGCCGGAGGTGGGGGTATAAATACCGGCAATGATTTTGGCCAGGGTGGATTTACCGCCGCCATTGGGGCCGGTGATGGCCACAAAGCGGTCCTGGATCGTCAGGCTGATATCGTGCAGTATTTCACGGTTTTCTTCGGTTTCGTAGCTGATGTGTTGCAATTCCAGCATAGAATACTCCTTACATAATAAGAGATGGATGGGCCGCAAATAAGACTTTACGAGTATAGTTTACACATTTTTGGGGCAAAGTGCAAGGCTGTGGGGGAAATTCTCCATAAAAAAGGAGCAAAACAGTAATGCGGCGGGGGAAATGACGAGTTAGCCTTGGCAAACTGCACAAGTTTTTTGTTAGTCAAGGCTAACCTGATGGCAGGACTGCCGAAAATGCGGGAGGAGAATTTTTTTTGAGAAAAATCCATTGACAAGAGAGGGCGGTTTTTGTATTATAATGCATGGTTAGCAAGCGCTAACTGCAAAGTGACATCAGCCAAAAGAAAGACACCGGCTGAGGAACGGAGGACAAACAAATGATGCCTTTAAGCCTGGCGCAGGTAGGGGAAGAAAATATCATCAAGCGCATTGGCGGCAGCCCGGAGGTAAAACGCCATTTGGAGAATCTGGGCTTTGTGGTAGGCGGTGAAGTGACTGTGGTAAATACCCTGGGCGGCAATGTGATAGTGAATGTAAAGGAAGCCCGCGTGGCCATCAGCAAGGAAATGGCGGTAAAAATTATGGTATAACGGCAGAGATGCCTTTTTACACTACAAAAGCAAAATGTGACAAGAAGGAGGAACCAGACGATGAAAAATCTGAAAGAGGCCAAGATCGGCGAGACCGTCCGTGTGGTAAAGATCCACGGCGAAGGCGCCATCAAGCGACGCATCATGGATATGGGCCTGACCAAAGGCGTTGAGGTTTATATCCGCAAGGTAGCGCCGCTGGGCGATCCCATCGAGGTAACGGTGCGCGGGTACGAGCTTTCTCTGCGCAAGGCGGATGCCGAACAGATAGAGGTAGAATAAGTCGGACCCCGCGGGAGACTGAATCCCGCATTTTTAACGACACATGGTTAGCGAGCGCTAATCAAGATCATCAGAAAGAGAGGCCATAACGCATGGATGTAAGAATTGCCCTTGCCGGTAACCCCAACAGCGGTAAAACTACCCTGTTCAATGCTCTTACCGGCTCCAACCAGTTTGTAGGCAACTGGCCGGGTGTTACCGTAGAGAAAAAGGAAGGTAAGCTGAAGAAGCACGAGGGTGTTACCATCACCGACCTGCCCGGCATTTATTCCCTTTCCCCCTATACCCTGGAGGAAGTGGTAGCCCGTAACTATTTGCTGGGAGAGCGCCCCGATGCCATCCTGAACATCATTGATGGTACCAACCTGGAGCGTAACCTGTACCTGACCACCCAGCTGACCGAGCTGGGCATCCCGGTCGTCGTCGCCATCAACATGATGGATTTGGTAAAGAAAAACGGCGATAAGATCAATGTAGAAGAGCTTTCCCGCCAGCTGGGCTGCAAGGTGGTAGAGATCTCCGCCCTGAAGGGGACCGGCGTGATGGCTGCCGCCGAGGCTGCCATTGATGCCGCCAAGAACAGCAAGACCGTTCCGCAGCACACCTTCTCCGGCAGCGTGGAGCACGCCCTGGCCCACATTGAGGAAGCCGCCGTGCACAATATGCCCGAAGAGCAGCAGCGCTGGTACGCCATCAAGATCTTTGAGCGTGATGACAAGGTGCTTTCCTCCCTGAATATCGATAAGGGAGTATTGGAGCACATCGAAAACGACATCAAGGCCGTAGAGACCGAAATGGATGACGATGCCGAATCCATCATCACCAACGAGAGATATATCTACATCGGCGAGGTCATTAAGGCCTGCTACAAGAAAAAGAATCACGGCGGCCTTTCCACCTCCGACCGCATCGACCGCATCGTGACCAACCGTTGGCTGGGACTGCCCATCTTCGCGGTCGTCATGTTCATCGTTTACTGGGTGGCCATGGTGGGCGTGGGCGCCCCCGCGACCGACTGGGCCAACGACGGCCTGTTCGGCGATGGCTGGCACCTGCTGGGCATCGACGGCGGATACGGGAAGCTGGCCGAGGAATACGGCGAGGCTTCCCTAATCGTAGACGGCTATGATGCCTACATCGAAGAAAATGGCTCTCTGGCCGCAGATGGCACCTTTACCTATGAGGTAGAAGATGAGGAAACCCTTGCTGTCTCCACCGAGACGGCGACCATGGCAGACTATGAAAAGGCCAAGGCGACCATCGAGAGGATCGGGGAGGAGCCCGACCCCGCTGATTACGGCGTATGGGTACCCGGTATTCCTGTACTGGTAGGCAATGCTCTGGAAGCTGCCGGCACTGCCGACTGGCTCTCCGGTCTGATTCTTGACGGTATTGTGGCGGGTGTCGGCGCTGTTTTGGGCTTTGTTCCCCAGATGCTGGTGCTGTTCCTGATGCTGGCTTTCCTGGAGGCCTGCGGCTATATGGCCCGTATCGCCTTCGTACTGGACCGTATCTTCCGTAAGTTCGGCCTTTCCGGTAAGTCCTTCATCCCCATGCTCATCGGTACCGGCTGCGGTATCCCCGGCATCATGGCTTCCCGTACCATCGAGAATGAGCGTGACCGTCGCATGACCATCATGACCACCACCTTTATCCCCTGCGGCGCCAAGGTTCCCTTCATCGGCATGATCGCCGGTGCTCTGTTTGGCGGCAGCGCCTGGGTTTCCACCTCCGCTTACTTCATCGGCATGGCTGCCATCATCATTTCCGGTATCATGCTGAAGAAGACCAAGATGTTTGCCGGCGATCCCGCTCCCTTCGTTATGGAGCTGCCTGCATACCACTGGCCCACTCTGGGCAATGTCCTGCGTTCCATGTGGGAGCGCGGCTGGTCCTTCATCAAGAAGGCCGGTACCATCATTCTGCTTTCCACCATCTTTGTGTGGTTTACCTCCCGCTTCGGCTGGCTGGACGGGCAGTTCGGCATGCTGGAGGAGGATCAAATCAGCGCTTCCATCCTGGCCAAGATCGGTAATGCCATCTGCTGGATCTTTGCACCTTTGGGCTGGGGTAACTGGCAGGCGACCGTTGCTTCTATCACCGGTCTGGTTGCGAAGGAAAACATCGTTGGTACGCTGGGCGTACTGTACAGCGGCGGCGCCGGTACGGTATATGATGCCATCGCGGCTGCGTTCAACGGCATCACCGGTTACAGCTTCCTGGTATTCAACCTGCTGTGCGCTCCCTGCTTCGCAGCCATCGGTGCTATCAAGCGTGAGATGAACAGCCCCAAATGGACCTGGTTCGCTATCGGTTATCAGTGCGGCTTTGCCTATGCGGTAGCCCTGATGATCAACCAGTTCGGCGGCCTGTTCACCGGCAATGCCAATATCATTGGTGTGATCGCTGCGGTCATCGTACTCGCTGCTATCATCTACATGCTGGTACGCCCCTATAAGGAGGCCACCAAGCTGACCACCAAGGTAGAGATGTAATTCGCAAAATCACTTTAGACCATAGACATAACAGAAAGGAGTCGGACTTATGCTAGCATGGATCACGGAAAATATCGGTACGATTCTGATCTCGGCCGTATTGCTTCTCGTTGTTGTACTCATCATCCGGAAGCTGGTAAAGGACAAGAAAAAAGGAAAATCCAGCTGTGGCTGCAACTGTGCCCACTGCGCCATGTCGGGCTCCTGCCACCAGAAGTAACAAAGCAACAGGCGGGGAGACGCAGATGGAAGCATCTGCGTTTCCCCTTTGCCTTAACAGGAGGTAAGCAATGGCTAACCAAAACGCACTGACGGCCGCCCATATCCGCTACCTGCTGGTGCTGCTGCGGCTGACTGCCGCAAACGGACACACCCGCTGCGTCGATCTGGCGGCGGCACTAGGGCTTTCTCCGCCCAGCGTCCATAATATGGTGGATACCATGACGGCGTTGGGGTTAGTGAAGAAAGGCACCCGCGGGGCGGTCTCGCTGACCGAATACGGCAGCAGAACGGCCAAGCGGTACCAGCGGTACTACCACAGCGCGGCGGCACTGCTGCGGCAGGGTTTCCCGGAGCTGACAGAGCCGCAGACGATGATCTGTCAGCTGCTGGCGCAGGTGCCGGAAGAAAGCCTGGCGGGGCTGTGTGACCGCCAGGAGGTAGAAGAGGCAGCCTCCTAAGGAGGACCCCATGAACATACAGGAACTGTGCTGGACTGCGGCGCTGCTGCTGGCGGTGGCCGCGGGACTCAGTTACATCAAATACAAAATAAAAACACTGCTGAAAAACGCGGCGGAGAAGAAAGGATGAGTGAGATGGTACAGATGACGCTGAAGGTGGATGGTATGGCCTGCGGCATGTGTGAGGCGCATATCAATGATGCCATCCGCAGCCACTTTGCTGTAAAGAAGGTGAGCTCCAGCCACACCAAGGGCGAAACGGTCATCCAGTGTGAGGAACCGCTGGAGGAGGAACGCCTGCGGGCGGTGATCGCCGAGACTGGCTATGAGTTGAAAAGCGTGACCACCGCGCCCTGTGAGGAAAAGCACGGCCCGGGTGGGCTGTTCCAGCGTAAATAAAGCGGAGCCAAAATGATATACTAATAGCACAAGCGGAAAGGGGGCGTCGGGATGTCGGAAGAACTGGTGGTGGAGCAGTGCAGCCCCACCATGGCGGGGCTAAAAACAGGAAACCTATTCAGCTGCCCAGCGGAGGATACCCGCACGCTGTGGCAGAGTATCCGCCGACTGAACCAACGGCTGGTGCCCTGTGGTATCCGGCTGGTACCGGTAAAAAGCCTGGGTGACCGAGAGCTCATCTACATGTATCGCCCGGAAAAACTGCGGCGGGACCTGCGGGAGCAGGGGGCACGCGCCATTCTGAGGGAAAAGCGCTACCCCACCGAAGACCCCGAGCGCTGTGTGGTGGAGCTGGTGCGCCGCCTGAACAGGGGAAAGGATTTTCCGCATGAGATCGGATTGTTCCTGGGTTATCCGGCGGAGGATGTCAGCGGATTTATCCGGCATGGCGCCCGCTGTGCCAAGTGCGTGGGCACCTGGAAGGTATACGGCGATGAGGAATCCGCCCGGAAGAAATTTGCCCTGTACCAGAAGTGCACCCGCCTGTACTGCGAAGCCTATCGCAAGCACAATAACCTGGACCGGCTGCTGGTGCGCACGCACGGCAGCTGAGCAAAAGCCCCGCCATTAGCGGGGGCTTTTCTTTTGGGGCCGGGTGTGGCATAATAGGGATAGTAAAGCGGAAAAGAGGCGCGGTAAAATGGAAAAACCGAACTTCCAGCGGGAGACTGAAAAAGCAATAGAGCGGCTGTGCGTGGTGTCCCGTCCGCCGCTGCTGCTGCATGCCTGCTGCGCGCCTTGCTCCTCTTATGTACTGGAGTACCTGACCCAATATTTCTCCATTACGCTGTTTTTCTGCAATCCCAATATCACCGACCCGGCGGAATACCAAAAGCGGCTGGCGGAGCTGCGGCGCTTCTGCGCCGAGACGCCCTTTTGCCGGGATGTGACGGTGGTGGAGGATTCCATCTCCTCCGAGGCCTTTTTGCGGGCTGCGGCCGGCCTGGAGGACGCCCCTGAGGGCGGCAGCCGGTGTGAACGGTGCTTCCGGCTGCGGCTGGAACGCGCGGCGGCCTATGCCCAAGAGAAAGGATTTCCCCTTTTTGCTACCACGCTTACGGTAAGCCCCCATAAAAACGCTCCGCTGCTCAATGCCATTGGGCAGGAGTTGGGCAAGCGGTATGGGGTGGAATACCTGCCCTCTGATTTTAAGAAAAAGGGCGGCTATCAGCGGTCCATCGCGCTTTCGCGGGAATATGGTCTGTACCGCCAGCCCTACTGCGGCTGCGAGTTTTCCCGCCGGCAGGCCGAGCGGGAGGGACGCTGACGGCAGGGCGCCCCGCAGCGGGAAAGGGTTGCCCGGAGCGAAGCGCAGGGCGACCCTGAAAAGCGGATGGGGCGCCCGGGATCGGGGCGGCATGGGCGGCACAGAAAAAAGACGGACAGGAAGCATCTGCCTCCTGCCCGGATTTTTTATGCGGTTTTTGGGGATCAGCCCTCAACGACCATCTCGAAGATCAAGGCGTTGGTGCCGGTGGAATTGAGCAGGGCGACCATGATGGGGCCGTTCTCACCCTCGGCAAAGACAGCGGCATAGGTCACGCCGCCGACCTCGATCTTAACGGTGGTTTCGTTAGCGGCGGAATAGGTGCCGGTGGTAGCGGTATCGGCGCCCTCATACAGGGTGACGGTGGACTCATCATTGAAGTAGAACATATAGTAGTCGTCCAGCTGGCTCAAGGCAGCAGCGACCTCATCCTCGGTCATCATTTTGCCATCAACGCAGCCGCCGATAAAGGACCAGGAAGTGTCGACGAGTTCGGGAGTGGCATCCATAAAGGTGAACATGGTCAGGACGCTCTGAGCATCCTCGCCGCCCTCATTGGGGGTATCTACGGGGTCGGGATCGGGGGTGGGGGTGGGCGCGGGCTCATCGCCGCAGGCGGCCAGCGCCAGCAGCATTACAGCAGCCAACAGGATTGCAAGCAGTTTCTTGTTCATGGTTTGGTTCCTCCAAAAAATTTTTTCTTTTATATAAACCGCGGAGTGCGGTCTATAACGGTAATAATGGTTCATTCGTAGATTAGGGTAGAGATTTCTCCGCCCTCGCACAGGAAGAATACGCTATCGGAGTAGGCGTAATTATCCATGGCGTCGCGCATCTCAAATACCATGCCGTAGCGGCCGTCCGGCAACTCCATTTCGGCAAAGGCGGTGTCTGCGGTCACGGTCAGCTCCTCCACGGCATAGGCCTCCAGGCCATCCTCCCCAGAATAGGAGGAGAGATACCAGATGGTGGTGAGGGCATCGCCGGGCTGCAGCAGCCGCAGCTCCTTATCGGACATACCGGCTTCGCCAATGCCCTGGCGGGCCCCCAGGATACTCCATTCCTCAGTGGTAAAGTCGTAGGCGACCTGCAGATTGTAGGGCTCGCCGTTCAGCAGCACCGGTACGGAGTAGAGGTTATAATCCTCGCCCTCAAAGCTCAGCTCCATATAAACCATATGCCCATCAATGCCGCCCCATACGCCGCGGAAGTTATCGGAGAAGACACCGTTTTCCCAGTCGGCATTCATGTCGTTATCGGTGCCCAAAAGCAGCATGATGTCGTTTTCTTCATCAAAATAGTACAGCGAAAAGCCAATACCGGCCAGGATGCTGTCGGCTTCCGGCCCCAGGGTGAGATGGGAAACGCCGTTCTCATCCACCTGTAGCGGCATACCGTCCCAGCCCATGGTGGCCAGGCTCTGTATCTGCGGCAACTCCTCATAGTTCAGGTCGGAGATATACTCCATCCCGTTGTCATCCAGCTGGCCGGTCAGTTCGTAGGAGTAGAAATATTTGAACGCCTGGCCGGCGCCAACATTGGTGTAGCCATACAGATCGTTCAGGTCGCCATTGTAGGAATAGTAGCAGGAAAGGCCGGTGGATTCGGCGCGGTAGGGCCCGCTGACCCGATACAGCACACAGTCCTCCAGGGCATTCAGCACATCTCCGGCGGTTTGCAGCAGGCCGGTGCTCTGCCGGGCCATGTGGCCCAGATCCACCATGTTGGTGTAGCCCTGCTCACGGGTGTTGCCGCCGTAGTTTTCGCTCTGCGCGGCAATGCGGGCAAACCGGGAGAAGAACCCGGGATCCTCGCAGGCAGCGGCCAGCGCTTCAGCGCCAAAGGCCTCATAGGCCTCCAGCAGCGGGCCGGTGCGGGTCAGGTCGGTCAGGGAAAGGGTGGCGTTGCTGTGGGTGCCCACCGCCTGGCAGCCGGCGTAGTAGGCATCACAGATGACCTCACCCAGTGCGGCGCCGTCCATGGCGGGATCGGCGGCCAGGGCGCCCAGCCAGCCGGTATAGTCCCATCCGTTGGCGGGCTCCACTTCCTCGGAGGCCACCAGATAGTGCGCGGTACCGGCAAAGGTGCCCGCCACATCCACCGTGGCCATCAGGCAGGTATCAAAGCCTACCAGCTCCAGGGGCGGATTGTTTTCATCGGCTTCCCACACCCGGCCAAAGGCAGTCTGCATCTCATCCAGGGTTAGGGAGTCATAGCCGTAGCGTTCATCAAAGGCCGCTCCGCTTACCGAGCCGCCCCCGTGATTCCAAAAGAGAACGGCAGTCTTTTCAGCCGGGTAATTTTGCTTGCAGTAGCGCAGAAAATCCGTCAGCGTGGCGGCATCGCCCATGCTGGCGGGGGGCAGCTCATCCACCAGGGTAAGCCCCTCGCTATCATACACATAGCGCTGCAGGATATCAGCATCGACGACATTGTTCTGCCAGGTCTTGGCGCCGCCGGTCTGGATGACGACCCGGACATTCTCAGGCAGGGCCACCTCCATCATTTCCATCAGGTCGCTGGTGGCAAAGCCGCCATTCGATTCCAGGTCACTGCCGCACAGGTACCAGTAGATGGCCCAGGTGCCGGCCTCGGCGTTGGGTTCGGGCGTGGAGATATCTTCTCCACACGCACCAAAGGCCAGCACCAGAAAGAGTGCCAGCAAAGAACTCAGTATTCTTTTTTTCAAGGGTAGTTCCTCCATGTTGATTGGGTAAAATGAATAATTGCGACAAGAGTACACTATTTAATTGCCTTCATTGTAGCATGGGAAAGCAAGTGGAAATGGCCCAAGTGCGAAATGCGAAAAAATCGGTGTGAAATGCAGCGCGATATAGTTGCAAAATCGACATGGATAAAATAGAATAAGACTAACGACAAGAGGAGGTGAGGGGCATGCTGCGCATTGGCGTATGTGATGACGATAGAGAATTCCTGCAGCGCTTGGTGCAGATGATCCACATCTGGTCGGATCACAGCGGGATCCCCACCGAGCTGTATCCCTTTGATAACGGGGACGAGCTCATCGCCAAAAACGCGGCCTTCCGCATGGATATCATCCTGCTGGATATTGTGATGCCGCTGCTGAACGGGATGGATACCGCGCGGGAGCTGCGCGCGCAGGATACTGCGGTAAAGATCATCTTTTTGACCTCCTCTCCGGAATTCGCTTTGGAATCCTACGAGGTAAGGGCACAGGATTACCTGCTCAAGCCCATCACCTACGAGCGGCTGCGGCGGGCCCTGGAGGATTGCAGCCACCTTTTCGAGGCGGAGCCGAAAAACATGGTGCTGAAGACCTCCTTCGGTTTCCAGAAGCTCTATTTCCACGACATCGAATACGCTGAAGCCCAGAATAAACGGGTGGTATTCTATCTGCGCGGAGATAAGGTGGTGGAAACCTCCGAACCGCTGCGTTCTTTTGAGGAGCGCCTGACCGTCAGCAGCGGGTTCTTCAAGTGCCACCGCAGCTACCTGGTGTACCTGCCCAATGTCGATCACTTTAATAATAACGAGATCTTTACCAAATCCGGCCGCAGCATTCCCATCGCGAGGGGCTACGGCAAAGCCTTTCAGGAGGCTTATTTCGCGCATATGTTCCAAGAGGAATAAAGAAAGAAGGGACCTCCATGCTGGAAAGCATATTGGCTGTGCTGCATAATGCTACTACGCTTCTGTTTGGCGTTTACATATCTGCAGCCTTCCTGGGCGTTCGCATGAACCGCCACAATGTCTTTACTCTGCTCATTTTTTCCGGCGCGGTGGGAATCATCTATATCGCTGCTTACCTGGGCCTGGGCACCGAGGGTACCGAAAAAATCTATCCTCTTATTATCCACCTGCCGCTGGTGCTGTTCCTTTCCCACTACTATAAGTACAAACCGGCGCTTTCCGTCCTTTCGGTGCTTACTGCCTATCTTTGCTGCCAGATCAGCAAGTGGGTGGGCCTGGTGGCCTATGCTGCCATGCCCCAGATGTGGATCTACTACGCGGTACGCATCACCGTCACAGTCATCACCTTCATTATCCTTATACGGTTTGTCTCCGATGCTACCGCGCAGCTGTTGCAAAAGCCCACTCGGTCCCTCCTCATCTTGGGCCTAATGCCCCTAGTCTACTATGTGTTTGATTATATCACCGGCGTATATACCACGCTGCTGTATTCCGGCCGGGAGGTCGTAACGGAATTTTTGGGCTTTGTGCTGTGCATCGCCTACATCCTGTTCCTGTTCATGTACTTTAAGCAGTATGAGGAAAAACGGGAAGCGGAGCTGCGCAACCAGCTGATGGAAATGAAGCGTACTCAGTCCGAAAAAGAGATCGAGGCAATCAAACGCTCCCAATATGAAATTTCCATCCTGCGGCATGATATGCGCCACTTCCTCACCAATGTTTCCGGCTACATCGAAAATGGCGAGACCGAAAAGGCGCAGGAATTCATCCGCGAGGTCATCACCGCCACCGATAATACCGCCACCCAGTGTTACAGCAAAAATGAGGTAGTCAATCTGATCCTCTCCTCCTACGAGGAAAAGATTAAAGCCTGCGGCATCGAGTTCAAATACTCGGTGCAGATACCGGAGGAACTGCTCTATTCCGAGGTGGATCTGACTGCCATTCTCTCCAACGCGCTGGAAAATGCTATCCACGCGGTCAAAAAGCTGCCGCCGGAAAAACGCTATATCGAGCTGGACCTGCGCATGAAGGAAAACAAGCTGCTCATTTCCATCAAGAATACCTTTGCCGAGGCTCCGGAGCTGCGGGACGGCCTGCCGGTAGCCCAGGAGGAAGGCCACGGCTTTGGCAGCCAAAGCATCCGTTATGTGGCGGAAAAGCTGCACGGCAATTGCCAGTTCTCGGTGGTGGATGACCGCTTTGTACTGCGGGTAGTGCTGTAAGCCGTAATACATAAAGGGAGATACCGGTGTGGGTACCTCCCTTTTTTCGCAAAAGGAATGCCCCCGGCCGGGCTCTCCGGCGGGAGGCAGTATTTTATGGGATCAGAACGCGACCTTCATAAACAGGGCAACGCAGCACAGGATAACAGCCAGCGGAACATAAAGGTACCGGCCGATGCCATACCACAGGCGGCCGCGGGTCTTCCCGCTGCCGGTATTGATGGCCGAAAGCAGCTCGTCCTTTTTCATTACATAGAACCAGGAAACAGCGCCCAGCGTAGCGCCGATGGGGATGATATAGATGGAAACAAGATCCATCCACGGCCCCCATTGGGAGATGGTCTCCATACCGATGCCGAAGCCAAGGCACAGTACGGCCAGGATGATGAGGGTAGCGGTGCGGCTCAGCCGGGGGAACCGGTTCTGGAGCGATTCCGCCACGGCCTCGAACATGTTTTGCAGCGAGCTGACCCCGGCAAAGATCATGGCGATATACAGGATAACGGCAAACAGCTGACCTAGGGGAATATCCTGCAAAATGGTGGGCAGCGTGACAAACAGCAGGCTGGGTCCCGCGCCTACATCCAGCCCGTAGGAAAAGCAGGCCGGGATAATAACCAGCGCGGCCACCACCGCAGCGATGGTATCAAACAGGGCGGTATGCTGCGCCACTCCCACCACATCCTCCTGCGGAGAGAGATAAGCCCCGTAGACGATCATGCCGCTGCCGGTGACCGAAAGCGAGAAAAACGCCTGCCCCATGGCCCAGATCCAGATCATGGGGTCTGTCAGGGCCTCCCACCGCGGAGTAAACATAAACCGATATCCCTCCGCGGCGCCGGGCAGGAAAAATACCCGTACCGCCAGCACCAGGAAGATGAGGAAAAACAGCGGCATCATGATCTTATTGGTCTTTTCTATGCTGTGGGCCCCCAGAAACAGCGTAAGCAGGGTGCCCACCACTACGATGATGTGATAAGGCACCACCGAATAGGGCTGCGCCGAAAAGGAAGCGAACCAGGCGGCGGCATCGGCGGTCATCAGGGTGCCGGTCAGGGAATCCACCAGCGCTTTCAGTACATAGGTAACAATGACAGCATACCCGATAGCGATGCACAGGGAGCCCGCCAGCGGCAGCCAGCCCAGCACACCGCCCACCTTCCCGGCTGTTTCTCCGCGGGTGGCCCAGGCATTGCGGTAGGCCCCCAGGGTGCCGGTGGCCGCCCGCCGCCCCATAGCGAATTCCGCCGGAAGACCGACATAGCTGAAGATAAAGACAAACAGCAGGTAGATCAGCAGGAATGCCCCGCCGCCATTGCTGCCCAGTTTGTTGGGGAAGCCCCATACATTGGCCATCCCCACCGCCGAGCCGACCGAGGCCAGAATGAAGCCCCACCGGCTGGCAAAGCTCCGTGTGCTTTTTTGATGTTTCATTTCATTTTCTCCGTTTCCATAGAACAAGCCGTGCCTCGCGGCCGGCTTGCTGCTCCTTGCTATTTTAGCGCTTTACATCGAAAAAGTCAACACAGCCCCGCCCGGTATTCCAAATATCCACAAAAATATGCTTGACAAATTAAGGAGGACAACACCATGCAGGAATTGCAGATCGGCAGAGTTTACCGCCACTTTAAGGGCGATTATTACCTGGTGGAGGGCCTGGCGCACGATTCAGAAAGCGGCGTGCCCTGTGTCATCTACCGCAAGCTGTACGGGGATGGCGGCCTGTGGGTCCGCCCGCTGGAGATGTTCCTTAGCCGGGTAGACCGGGAAAAATACCCGGAGGTCCGCCAGGAATACCGCTTCCAGCTGCAGGAGATCGCCAGTGTGGCGCATCACGGGGAGTGAGGCTGTCCCATGGAGTGTGAAAGGATACACTGGGTGCTGTGCCCGGACTGCTGGGGCAAAACCCGCACCTAGATCCGGGAGGATACCGTACCGGAAAACTTCCCGCTGTTCTGCCCCAAGTGTAAACAGACCTTCCTGGTGGCAGCCCACAGTGGAAAAGTAGAATACAGAGCAATCATGCCAGACGCACAGACGCAGAGCCGAACTTGATCCCATTCCAGGTTTGCTCTGCGTTTTTGCGTCGAAGGAAAGGAGACAGAACCCCTATGAAAGAAATTACCGTACGCCTGCTGCTGGCTGCGGCAGTGCTTATGCATGATATCCCGGCACGGAGGCGCTGCTGTGGCTGGAGATTATCCGCAGCTCGGTGAAAAAGACCACCTTTTCCTCTTACACGCAGATGGTAAAGGGAAAGATTGCACCGTATTTCCGAAACACCGGACTGACGCTGGACGGAATCCAAGCCAAGCACATTCAGAGCTTTTATCTGCATGAGCTGAAAACCGTGTCGCCCGGTACGGTGATCCACTATCACGCCAATATCCACAAGGCGCTGAAATACGCCGTCAAAATGGACCTGATTCCCTTCAACCCCGCCGACAAGGTGGAGCGCCCCAAGAAGCAGCGGTACATTGCAGACTATTACCGGCAGGAGGAGCTGGAGAGGCTGCTGGAAGCGTCCAAGGATCATCCGTACTCCCTGCTGATTCAGATGACCGCCTTTTACGGCCTGCGCCGCAGCAAGGCGCTGGGGCTGAAATGGGACGCCATCGACTTTGAGCGGGACACCATCACCATTAAGCACATTGTAACCAACGCAAAGATAGACGGCAAATGTGAAATCGTCTGCGCCGACCGCACCAAGACGAAATCCAGCCTGCGCTCCCTGCCGCTGGTCAGCAACATCCGGGAAAAGCTGCTGGCGCTGAGGGAGCAGCAAAAGGAGAATCGGCGCGTATGCGGAAATTGCTACAGCAAAAAGTATGACGGCTATGTTTTTGTGGATGCCATGGGCAATATCTTCAACCCCAGAAGCGTTACCGCCAATTTCAGCAAGCTGCTGGAGCAGAACGGTCTGCGGCACATTCGCTTTCACGACCTCAGACATAGCTGCGCCTCACTGCTTTTGGCAAACGATGTGCCTATGAAGCAAATTCAGGAGTGGCTGGGCCACAGCGACATCGGCACGACGGCGAATATTTACAGTCATTTGGATTACAAGTCCAAGATTATCTCGGCAAATGTAATGGACAATATCTTGACTCTGCCGGACACAAGGCAGACCGGCTGGCACACCTGAGTTCTTGCCGAAAATCATGTACGCCGATGTGACCTTGAGAGAAAAGAAAAGCCCAGTCATATGGGCAAAAACCTTGATATGACTGGGTTTTTGGCGGAGAGTTAGGGATTCGAACCCTAGGTTCCTTTTGGGAACACGACATTTCGAGTGTCGCACCTTCGACCTCTCGGACAACTCTCCGTATACCTCAAGTGTAATCCTTGCTCCGGAAGAATGCAAGAAAAACACGCAAGAACGATATGAAATTGTGAAATCCGAACCTGCGCAAAGCCCTGTGCGGTGGACATTTTCAGCGGACGAAACGGCCGGAGCTTCCAAAAATTTCGAGTCAGTCCCGTCATGGCCACTTCAATACATCTCCATATGATGTAATAGCATTTATTCTACTATACTCCGCGGAAAAATGCAAGGGTATGGGGGCGGCAGTTGGTAAAAAAGCAAAACTTTTCGCAAAAAACGCAAAAAAGCAATTGACTATTTCCGTTTGATGTGGTAATATAATTAAGCTGTCAAAAGCAAATGCGCTGTTAGCTCAGCTGGATAGAGCGTCTGGCTACGGACCAGAAGGCCAGGGGTTCGAATCCCTTACAGCGCGCCATTCCGCCACAGGCTATCCACTGTGGCGGTTTTATTATATTTAAATGATGGTCTTTCCTCTATCATCATGGTATAATTTTTTATCACAACTGGGCAGGAGGCGCTGCAATGAGTTGGTGGGTCTACCTATTAGAGTGCCGGGATGGAACCCTGTACACCGGCTGTACCGATAATATTCCCCGGCGAATTGCCCTGCATAACGCTGGCCGCGGCGCAAAATACACCCGTGGGCGCGGTCCTGTTATACTGCGCTATCAGGAAGAAGTCCCGGATCGTTCCGCGGCTCTGCGGCGGGAGGCGGCCATCAAGCGGCTGAATCGGGTAGAAAAACAAGCTCTCATCACAGCAAATAGTAAGGAGAACAGAAATGAGAAATAGCAAACCATATCGCATTATCACCCTCCTGATCGTCGTTATGCTGCTTGCATTGACGGCAGGCTGCAGCAGCGATGCCCCACAGCCGCAAGCTCCTGATAAAACTACTGTGACCGGCCCCGAAGAAATCGGTGAAATTTATCTGTACGGTGAATACCACGCCAATGAACATCTGCTGCAAAAAGAGCTGGAACTGTGGCGGGACTGCTACGCCCGTGGGATGCGCTATCTCTTTGTTGAGGAGGCATACTATACTGCCCAGTACTTTAACTTGTGGATGCAGGCAGAAGACGATACCATTCTGTTGGAAGTATTTAAAGACTGGGAAGGCTCTCTCTCCTATAATGAGCTGGTTCTGGATTTCTACCGCAGCATCAAAGCGGACTGTCCGGAGACGATTTTTGTTGGGACCGATATCGGGCACCAGTATGATACCACCGGTACCCGGTATGAGAGCTATCTGCGGGCCGAGGGCCAGCTGAACAGCGAGGAATATAAGCGTGCGGATACCTGTGTGATCCAGGGGCGGCACTTTTATGGCGAGCGGGATGAGGAAAAGCAGGATACCTACCGTGAAAACGCCATGGTGCAGAACTTTATTGCTGCGGTGGAACGCCTGCCAGCCGGGACCGATATTATGGGAATTTACGGTGCCGCACATACCGATCCGGCCGCCCTTTCCTGGGGTGGTACGGTGGATAGTATGGCAAAACAGCTGGCCGCCTACTATGGTGATAAGCTGCACTGCACCGATCTTTCCAAGCTCCCTGCGCCCGCGGTCACTGAGATGGACATTATTGTAGCGGGCCAGCACTATACTGCAACCTGGCTGGGCGGGGAGGATGCCAGCGTGTGGTCGCAGCAGTACCAAAGCCGCACCTTTTGGCGGCTGGAGAATGCCTATGCGGACTTTGCTGATGCCATGCTGACCGATGATGTCCTGCCCTACAATAATTACCCCATCGAGGTAGAGGTCGGTCAGGTCTTTGCCGTTGAAATGGTTCGCAGCGATACCGGCGCCAGCGAGTGGTTCTATTACCGCTCCGATGGCACCACTTGGAACGGCCTCCCCACCACTGTGGGATTTGACCCGGAAGCGTAAATACGAAAGGCCCCTGCCCGGCTTTGCAGTACGACAGGGGCCTTGCTTTATTCATCCTCTATTTTGGACAGCCGGTGGTGCACTGCTTTGGTGACCGCAAAAAGGTGAAAATACAGCGCCCGGTAGTCCGGTGTGCCGCTTTGCATGCAGGCTTCCTCGCAGTGCTGCTGTTCCTGCTCTATCAGCCGCATGGCCTGCGATACTGCGTCATACAGGCCGTAGCTCAACTTTTCATAGTCCAGCATTTTTCTTTCTCCTGCATAAAAATTGTTGACTCATCTATTATATGACAAAATGTCATATTAGCCGATTGATAATATGACAAAATGTCATTGGGTGATATGATGCAAAACAATTTGCGAAAGCTAAGAAAAGAAAAAGGTTTATCCCAAATCGCCGTGCAGATGCAGACCGGCATCGAGCAGGCGCTCATTTCCAAATACGAAAACGGCGAGCGGGTGCCGCCCACCGAAACGCTGATGCAGCTGGCCGATTTTTACGGTGTCAGTATGGATTACATTATGGGCCGCACCGACCGCAAGGAAATTAACCGCTGATCTCCCATTTGGGGAGACCGGCGGTACTTTTTATCGGAAAAACGAAAATTTGTTCGAATTATATGGTTCCCAAATGCCGCAAAGTGTGCTAAAATAGGAGCAGAAGGAAGGTTTTCAGCACGGGGGCGCCGCAGGCAAGCCGCGAAGCGGCTTCGGCGGCCGAAGGCCGCCAGCT
>OIZE01000627.1_pt1 | contig 27291 bp, 34 predicted proteins | sample 1588421 | NCBI WGS metagenome assembly OIZE01 (sample SAMN03283251) | human gut metagenome | biome: human-associated habitat; material: feces | host: Homo sapiens | place: USA | collected 2013 | reverse complement strand
ACGATGATCTTGCTCTTTTCTACCATTTCGGTTTCCTCCTCTGCATTTTTTCCATCTTCGAGGGCCATCACGGTATGGCCCTCGCTTACCAGCACGTCCCCGCGCAGGAGATTGGCGTCCGTCGTCAGATACTTGCTGTCGGTCAGCAATACAAAATCGCCCGTTGCAGGCCAATCATGCAGCATACAGTATGTCGTGCAGCTGTTGCCCTGCCGACGGTAGAGCGCTTCGACCGACGCGCAGCCTGCGGCCACGGCGCAGAGCATCATGAGCGCGGAGCAGTCCGTCTCCACTGGCTTTGTGATCTTGCTCACGTCCCATCCGACGGCTCTGGCGGCCTCATACGCCGTGTTCCGGTCGGCCATGTCGTACCCGATGTTCCGGTTTTTAATGGCCGCCTCGCACGTCTGCGCGGCCCGCTCTGCCTTTTTGCGGCTCTTGTAGCGCAGGACGCCGAGCCAGCGGCCATTGTACCAGTTGGAGATATTCAGCTCCCGCCCGGTCTGGTTGCCGGGCCGCTGGTTGCGGCCTCCGGTTTCTCCAAGACTGGCCTGCCCAATTTTGATGCTCATGCCCGCTCACTCCCGTACAACTCGTGGTGCAGCTGCAGCACGGCGGCCTCGATCAGCTGATCGATTGTAGATACGTCGAACCGGATTCCGTGTTCGGCCAGAAAATTGATCACATAGGCTTTCTTTTCCTCGCCGTCCGTTGCCGCGTAGAGCTGTTCCGCCGCTTTTACGCCGATTTCGACGTATGTTTTGATGGTTTGCAGTTTGTTGGCGTCGATCTTGGTTTTGAGCCACGGGATCAGAAACGCCGAAACGAGCGCGCTGATGAGCGCGATCACTGCCGAGATGATCTGTGTGTAGTCCATAAGTAATTACTCCTTTCGTTATTCGACTGTTTCATTTTTCTTCGCAAAAACCCGCTTGAAGGCAAGCAGGCCAAGCTCTGTGATGGTTGCCCAGCCGGTAAAGCCGAGCACGTCGGACAGGTCGACCGACGCGCCGAGCTCCGGGCTGCGGATGACTGCAATTAGGACGGCGACGGTTTTCAGAGCGCAGGCCCAGACAATTACCGTCGTGATGAGCTGGAGCAAGTACACAACAATGGTTCGCGCCATTTCGCCCTTGCTCCACTTGCCTTTTACCCGCATATCTGCCTCCCAATTTATTGCGCACTGCTATGTCCGCACTGCGCCTCCAGCTGGTGCAGGAATTTTTTCACGTCGCCGTTCCCGCCCATCTTTTTATACTTCTCTCCGGCGATCAAACGCTCTGCCATTGGCATTTCCTCGCTCATGATCGTGAGGCGGAGGATAGCCAGATACTGCTCGTTCTGATGCGTCTGCATCTTGTCGAGCTTTTTGTCGATCTCGCCGAGATGCTCATCCTGCGTTGTGGCCTTGCCGCGCTTTTTCTGTATCGCGCCGACGACGGCGTTGACGACCGCCGTCAGCGCGGACGAGCCGAGCACGGCGCAGACGAGGGTAACTATGATAGTCTTGGTATCCATGCCGTCGCCTCCTTATTCGTACTGCCACGCGATTGCGCCGTTGACGGCGGGCGTCGTTTCTTCTGCGTTCAAAGACATACCTCTGGCCATCAACGTTGTATAGTTTGTGTCTGCCTCATGCACACCTGTAGCACGGTTGAACATCTTGTACACCGTGTTCACGGACCTTGGTGTAACGGCCTTGTCGGTATCCGTCCGGTTTACTGCGTCCACCAGATATGTGATGCCTTTGGCCCCTGTTCCGGCACTCGGAAGATCCGCCCATGTGCCGTCGCCTTTCAGATACTTTCCCTGCTGACCCTTTGCGGGGGCAGGAACAAAGCCTGCCGTTCCGGCAGCAGCGCTGGTTGCGCCGGAGAACTCAACCACGTCCGCATTATCTCCCTTCGGACCCTGCGGGCCGGTCGCGCCGGTGGGGCCTTGCGGGCCGGTTTCTCCCTGCGGGCCTTTGAGGTTTACGGGCGCGGGGTTGGCCTTGCTGCCGTCATTTGTCCAACTCAGGACGCCCGCAGCGGAGACGGACGGCGTGAATGTCGTGCCGTCTGCGCCGGGTGCTCCATCCTTGCCGTTCGTGCCAGCTTTTCCCGGTGCGCCGTCCTTGCCGGGGCTTCCGTCTTTGCCGGGAGCGCCGGTCGGGCCTGTCTCGCCTTGAGGGCCTTGTGGGCCTGTCTTGCCCTGCGGCCCCTGCTCGCCCTGTGGGCCAGTCGCACCGGTATCGCCCTTATCGCCCTTCGCGCCTTGCAGCGGGCCATTGTTGACCCATGTCCCGGACACGCCGTCGTAGATATAAATGTCATACGGTTCCGCCGTGCCGACACCGTAGGCGTCGCCGACATCTGGGCTTTGGACAGCGTTCTGCAGCACAGATGCCGTTGCATAATAGCCCTTGACAACGAAGCCCGCGCCCGTGTCTCCCTTCGGCCCGGTTGGGCCGGTCGGGCCAGCAGGGCCGGTCTCGCCCTGCGGCCCTTTCTCGCCGGTGTCTCCTTTCGGCCCCTGCGCTCCTGTATCGCCTTTTTCGCCCTTCTCGCCGGGGTCTCCCTTCGCGCCGGTTGCTCCGTCCTGCCCTTCCGCGACGACCCCGGTATCCTGCGTTCCGATAAACCAGTGCTTGTTGCTGCCGATATGCGGGGTTACGCCGTCTGCGCCATCTGCCCCGGCTGCACCTGTAGCACCTGCCGGGCCAGCAGGGCCGGGTGGGCCTGCCGGGCCTTTATCGCCCTTTGGGCCTTGTGGGCCGGTGTCGCCTTTATCACCTTTTAACGCATTGACAACCTGCATCGCCGCAGTGTCAGGGGCTACGGCCATGTTCAGCCGCTGTTCAAATACTGCGTCAGACATAAGACATACCTCCTACAGAAGTTCTTCTACGCCGACGACGGCGATCTCCGTTGCCCGGTCATTGCCGTTCTCGTCTGTGAACGTCATTTGACAGCGGGCCGGACGGACAGTCAAGCTGTCCGCGTCGGCCTTCGGGATCTCAACGGTAAAGCTCGTCGGAGAGGATACCGTCGGCGTATAGGATTTGGAAAAGCTGCCGCCCTGCACGACCTTGAAGCTAAGCTTTGTACACTGCGTCAGATCGACGCCGCGCATCGTGACATACAGGACGTTTTTGATTTTCTGTACCATGGATACCTCCTATCTGAGCCTGTCCCAGATTTTTTTCTTGGTGCTGTCGCCATAATCGTACATACTGATCGCAATGGCGTATTTCTGCTCCTGCGTCAGGTCTGTGCTGTTCAGATAGTCGCAGAACCACGTCCACGCATTTTTGTATCCTGCCGCTTTTCGCTCGTCCTCGTTCGGGCGTTCTTCGTACTCCACAATCGCGTCGATATAGTCTGCCATTTCCGCGCCGGTGTCCTTGACATTATGTGACCATCCTGCTTGATACGACGGAGAAAGTTCACTTTTCGCGGAAGACGTGCTGATGTTTCCTTTTCGAAGCTGTTCAGAGAGGTAAGTATACGTCTTTGTGTTGTCCGTATAGAATCCCATGCGGATTGCGGATTTCTGGTCTTCCGTCCACGTCTGCTTGTCAAGCCATGCGTCGAACTGTGATTCTGCGCTTTCGGTGACTTTTCCGTCTTCGTCTTTTACGTCTTTCATTCCGGCGTGCGCATTCGCTGCCTGCAAAGCCATTGTCGGAGTGACCTTCGCGGTTCTGCCGTACCGGTCATAAGCCTTGATCTCCTTGTCACTCAAAACAGCAAGCGCAACCGCGTCGTTGATCTCTCCGCTCTTGTAAGCTGCCAGATACTCGTCCGCTTTTGTGCCGTTTTTGTTGGTATCGGAATAACGGTTCTCAATTGTCTTCTCCATGAAATACTGCGCAAGCTCCTTGCTGCCCTTGCCTGCCAGTTCCTTCTGTGTGTCCGTCAGCTTACCTCCGTACTTGGACGCTTCCAACGCCTCAAAGTACGCGTTTGCTTTCTCAGTCGCAGAAGCCACAAGTTCTTTGGAAAGGCCGATATAATCTGCGCCCTTATACTGGTTCTCAACACCGGAAAACTGCTTCTTCGTATCGTCAGAAAGATAATGCTGTGCCTTGACGGCAGCGGAGATTATGGCGTTGTTCCGTTCTGCGCCGGATTTCTCCAAGATCTTCTGCGCGGAGGCTTTCATTTCATACCCGATTCCGAGTTTGTCCTTTGCGCTCTCCGCCGCAACGTCTTTTGCCTGCTTCAAAATCTCCGCTTTCATACTGTCCGGCATGGACTTGTAATTCTTATCATTCATCAGCGCGGTCACAGCGGCGGAATACGCGTCGCCGTATGCCTTCTGGTATATGCTGCGCTGCTCGAACGTCAGGCTGACAGATTCGCCGTCGACCTTCACAGAGCGTGGAGCCGTCCGGTCAGGATACAGAGAATTGCCGGTCGCGTCGCTGATCTTCTCGATCTCGGAGGAAACTGCATCGGTCTTGTACGTCGTGATATTGCCGGGGTTCACGTTCCGGTTCAGGAAGTTGCGGACGCCGCCCTCGTTCTTGACAGGATTTCCCCACACGTCTGTCTTTGCAGGGAGCGTTTCACGCAGGCCGGGGATAGACGCTTTCGCGTTGTCGACCGCCTGCTGCCAGACGTTATCTGAAGAATAGGCGTTCCGCTCTGTATCGTCGAGGCCCTGCGCAATGCCGCGCAGCGCGTTCGGAATGACACTGGAAAGCTGGTTCGCGGCGTACTTCTGCGCGGCGTCCAGCATTTTTCCGCCGGGCGTGCTTGCGTCGCTGTACTGATAGTTGTTTACAACATCCTGCATCGTGGACATGACCGGCGTATCCAAGATAGACTGCAAAGCACCGGACAGGGAATTTCCGAGCACACGGACAGCCGTCACGCCCGCTTCACTGCGGATATCATCTGCGATCAGTGCACCGGTCGTGAGCTGCGCGTTGAGCGGGTCGAGGAAACCGATGGACAGCAGCGTGTCGCCGTGCTGCCATTCGGCGCTTTCACCGCGAAGGTCACGAAGGGCCGCGCTGATATTCAGTTGTGTGCCGTCAAGGCCGTGCGTCTTGCCGAGCGCGTCCTTGTTCTTGTCTTCGTCGTCGCCGGTCACTTTCAGCCATCCGCGAAGCGCGCCAGCCGCAGCAATGGCGATCATGCCGGAGCCGGTCAGCGCACGGCCTACGCCCTGCACCGCCTTTGCCTGCTGCGCCGCTGTCAAATTGCCCTTCTTCGCGGAATCAAGCATATTGATGAAATCTGCGGCGGAAACGAGCAGACCGGCAGGGGAATACTCGATTGCCCGTGCGCCGAGGTTCGAAGGAACCTGCGCGAACGGCAGGACAATATCGCCTGCGCCGATATCGCCGATATGCGCTTTGTTGAGCGCGTTTCGGATGCCGATTGCCGCATCGGACAGGACATTCTTGTCCTGAAACGTGCGGTAAAGCGCTTCCTGCTTGCCCGCGTCGCGCAGAGAATCATCCTTGATCTTGCCCTTTTCATAGAGCCGGTCAATCCCATTCTGGACGCTGGCCTCGATACCGCCCTTCTGGAATTCGTCGGTCGCGTTCAGGGTGTAGCCCTCATACGCTTCCCAGACAGACATGAGTTTCGAGAACACGCCGCCGGACATTTTAAAGGTGCGGTTTGCGGTGTTCTCGTACTTGCCAGCGCCGCCGGACGTATCAACGTCAAGGCCGACCTCCATGCAGGCACGAGCAAGCCCATCCATGGAGCCTTTGCGCTTTGCCGCCGAGAACCACGACGCATCGCCCGCGACGCTGCGCGTGCCGGTGATCGTGGATACCAGCATATCCAGCGGAACAGAAATATTCCGTGCAACGCTGTCAACCGGGTCGAAAACGTTATTGGAAACAAGGTTCCGCATGACGGTTGAAACCTTGGACAGCATACCCGCACGCCGCACAGTCTTGACCTTCTCGCCTGCGGAAACCGTTCTTGTATCCGCTGCGATGTTGTAGATACTGTCAGCGGCAAACGTCTTGAGAAAGTCGAGGTTTTCCCCGCCGCCGGACTGTGATTCCGCACGCGCATAGTTCGCAATGCGATTCATGGCCCAGTTGACAATGGGCGAGGTCTTATTGCCGATGAGCGTGCCGGTCTTCCGGACTGTGCTTGCGCTTTTGATGATGTCGACCAGGTCGTTGACGTTGACCTTCGCATTCTCCTGTCCGGTGCCGACCGCCGCGTCGTACTGCTGCGCAAGCGCGCTGACACGGTTCATGATCTCGGCCTTGTTGGTCTTCTTCGCCGCCCGTTCCAGCGCCGCAGAAGCGTCCGCAACAATGCCGCCGCCCGTCTGCCGGGAATACTTGGCGTAGGCCTGCAATGCCTGACCGGCTGCCGTGCCGTGCGCAGAAACTTCCTTGCGCCAGTTGGAATACTCCGTCCAGTCGCCGGTCTGCTCCGCTGCCCTGCGGTAGTTGTCGAGGATCGTCATGCCCATGTCGACCTCTTCGCCGCTCCAATTATGCTTCCCGCGCAGTTCGGCCATTTCCCCAGCGTAATCCTGCGCCAGCCGCAGCCGGGCGTTGTCAAGGCTCTTCGCTTCGGAAATGGTGTCGTACATGATCGGCGTTCGCTGCGATTCCGGCACGTTCCAGTCGGCTTCCATGCTGCCGATGGTGTTGCTCTGCGTCTGGGACTGCTTCGGGACAGATTCAAACTGACTGCGCATCGCGCCCATGTCATTCTCTTGGCTTTTTCTCGCGCTCTCAGCGTTGTCCATCTCTTCAAGAAGCAAATCCATCATATCAGATTCCTGATTGTATTGACCCGACGCGCCCGGAATAGCAGATTTCGCAGCAATGTACGCTTCGTTTGGCGGTATGGAATAGCTGTGAAATTCGTTTTGATTTGTTAAGGACTGATACCCATGCGTCAGCATATCGTCTAACAGCATCTCAACGCGGAGCGCGTCTGCGTAGTTCTCCGCGCCATCATCCTTAATAATGGCTTCAGCTGCTTTTGCGAGGTTATCCCACGAAATTCCAAAGTTATCTTTTAAGTACGCGATTCCATCCGTTGTGTGTCTTTTTGTGCCTGTCCAGCGATAATATCCTCCGTTATCTCCATCCTCTACGGGGGTTGCAATCCGCTCTCCACGAGTTGAATTGTAAATTTCCTCAAGAAGTGACTGCGCGGCATCCTTCATGTATTTATGGATTTCCGGATTATCATACTGGAACGAATGCTGCCCACGCTTCATCCTCATTGACATATCTCGATTGTCAATGTGGGAATTAGGGTCAACCTCGTGAATACCGCTTCTCGCGTCGTACTTATACGGTGTCTTGCCGCTATCAATATCGTCCAAGAAGGAGATAAGTGCCTGAGCATCGGCTTTGCTGAGCGAACTTCCATAGTCAACCAACTGATTAACTGAAATAGATCCGTTGTTTTTTTCAATCAGTTTTATGAACTCGCTCTTGATTTTCTCGGCACCATCATTTATATTGATTGCGCCGGCTTCCGCCGCGTCAGACCTTACAGGCCCGTTTATCGGCGACACTGTTGTTTGTTCTGGCGCGGCGGGATTTTTGTTTGCCTCTTCGCCTGTTATAACACCCTCTGCGCCGCGTTCCTGCGCGGGCTGCGTCGTTTGCTGGGCGTTCTGATTCGCGGCCTGTGCGGGCGCTGTGAGCGTTTCGCCGCGCAGTGCGGCCTGAATGGACGCGTCAAGCATTTCGTCCTGTGTCGGCTGGGTATTCTGCGTTTGATTCTGGCTGCGCGAACCGAGCGCGCGATTCAGCGCAAAGTTCCCCGCGCCGAGGATGCCGCCGACTGCTGCGCCGGTTGCAAATTCCTCGGCTGACTGATATGGATTGAAAACAGCGTCCCGGCCCTGCGCCGTGTTGTCGAGTGACAGCCACTCCCGATCTCCGTCATAGACAAGCTTCTGCATGGCGCGGCTGATCGGGTTCTGAATGAGTTCTTCGCCGCCCTCTTCTGCCGCGCCCTTGATCAGATTTTTCGCCTTGCTGAGCGCAGAAAGCGTGCCGTCGTTCATCCAGTTGTTGTTTTCCAGACCACCGCCGACTTCGATTGCGGCGTTTGCAAGTCCGGCTATCGTAGACGCCAGAATGGCCTGCTCGTCTGTCGCTCCGGCTCCCTTTGCCTCTGCAAAGTTACCGCCGGTTTCCTGCATAAATGAAAGCCAATACGACGGGTCGCTGGAGATCCGCCGCATAACGGTTTCGATGCTGCCTGCAAGGCCGGAGCTGGCCTGCGTAAGCGTTCCTGCGCTCGAAGTGCCGAGCGTCAAAAGCGCAAGCGCAGCCTGCGGCAGCGCTGCAATGACACCGGTTCCTATCGTGTTTGCAACGCTGCCCGCTTTCGTATTGCTCCAGTTTGCTGCGGAGCGCTCGTTCAGCGAATCGGACGTGCGCTGGGTGTACTTTGCCCAAGCATGGATCGGCTGCAAAAGGGAACTTGTGAACGCCGAATCTCCTTTTACAAACTTCCCGTCCTTTGTAAACCCGCCGTTTAAATAACTTTCTACTGTTTCGACTGTCGTCGCTGCGGCGTCGGCAAAGTTGGCAATAGAAGCGTTGACCTGGCCGAGGCCTGCGCCAAGCATGGTGAAAAGCTTTCCGCCAATCCCCTTGTCGGTCTGCGGCTGGGCTGCGCTCTGCCGCTGCGCAATCGCCTGCTGCATGAGGCTGTCCGTCTGAGACGGGATACTGAACCGTTCGGAATCCCGCACCGTCGGCAGGCTGCGCCAGGCGTTTTTCTGAACCTCTTTCCGCACAGAATCAAAAAGCTGCTGTTCTGTCCCTCTGGTCTGCGCGTCCGCCGCTTCGTTGATCGTGAACCGGTCTGCGTCCGCCACCGTCGGGAGGCTCTGCCACGCATTTTTCCGGGCCTCTTTCTGTGCCTCTTCCTTGCGCTCCTGATACGAACGCATGACTTCTGCGCGGCTCGGCGTGTCGGTGTACTGAACGGAATAGGAATCCCGCGCATTCTGCCCGTTTGCAGCGGCGGCTTTGATCTCCGGGGCCGTCGCCTTCTTTACAAGCGTCAGTTCGGCGCTGGCGGCGTTGATCTGCGCCCTTGCCGTGTCATACCGTGACTTTGCCTCGGCGTACTTGCTTTCAAGGTCGCCGCTGCTCTTGCCGCGTGCCTTGTTCGCGGAGATCTGCCGGGCAATGTCCGCCATGTCCTTCTGCGCGGAAGCGGCCTGCTTGCGCAGCGTTGCAACGTCCGGGCCGGTAGATGCTGGTGCAGACTTCGCCGCGCTCTTTTTCGTGCCGGAGGTGCTGGAAGCGTATGTACCGGAACCGCCGGAGTACGAGCCGCCCGCAGAGCCGGTTCCGGGGCTGACCGGGGCAGCTGCCTGCTGCGCGTCGCGTTTCGCGGCTTCGCGGTCAATGGTGGCTGTGTAGGTCTTGCCGTCTTTCTTGACAGTGATACTGCCGTCCTCGTTTCGCGTCCATAGCGAACCGTCGGAAGCTTCTGCCATGTCCCCGGCTCTCTGTAACTTTTCTGACAGAGAAACACCTTTGGCTGAACCAATTCTATACTCTGGCTGCATAGCCTGTTGAACCGCCTGATTCAGCTGCTCGTCGCTGATTTTGGCTTTTTCGCCGTCCTGCGGCAGTCCGGCAGTTACCGCGTCCGTCGCCTGCCGCGCCTTTTCAGACGCAAGCACCTGTTCCGTCTGCTCCGGTGTGATTGCGTTCCGCGTCGTGTCTTGCTGCATGGAAGACGAAGGCGCAGCCTGATTCGTGCTGTCCAGAACCGGGGTGTTAATGGACGCGGGCTGTTCTGGTGTGTACTCCGGCGTGGCCGGTGCGGCGGGCGCGGATACGCCCACTCTGCCGGTCATGGTCTGCCCGTTCTTCGTGACGGTAATGCTTCCGTCGGCTTCCTTTTTCCAGAGAGAACCGTCGGAAGCCTCCGCCATGTCGCCCGCTTTCAGCCTGTTCGCAAGCTCCTTGCCCTTATCGGAGTTGATAAAATAATCAGACATATGCCCTTATCCCTTGATATCCGCTTCCATTTCTACGCCGTCTTTCGTGACGTAAACCTTGCCGTTCGGTGATTTCCGCCATACAGAGCCGTCCGAAGCGTAATATTTGTTTCCAACTTGCAGATTTCCGGCGATACCTTTTCCCTTTTCGCTCCCGATCACATACTTGTTGGTCGAATACCCCCTTGCCGTTTCGGCCATACTGGCCGTAGTCTTGCTGACTTTCTGGTAAGGGATACCATAACTCTTGTAGTTCGTCGTGAGGTAATTTTCAACGTTGTCGATGCCGCCTGCTTTGTTGATGATGTTGATGTAATACTCTGCCCACTCGATCTCATTTTGCGTAGCCTGCTTGAACGAACTGCCGCCGGACGAACTCTTGCCGTAATACCCGCCGGAGGATACGATCTGCTGCGCCTTGTTGTACATTTCGTTGAGCTGCTCCGTATTGCCGCCGCTGATACCGAGCAGTTCAGCATACGCAGAAGCGTTGCTTCCGGCGGAACTCATGACAGAGCTGTTGAGGATATTGAACATCTGCAACGCACGGTCTGCGTCGGCCTTTGCCGCGCTTGTAAGACTTTCGTCCACGCGCACAGCCTCTTCGTACAGGGCCTTTGCAAGATTCAGGTCATTGTCGGCCTGCGCTTTCTGGATCGCGCTCTGGTACTGCTGTCCAAGAAGCTGCCGCTGACGCTCGATCTCGGCGCGCTTCTCCGCCTCAGACTGGCGCAGATTGTTCATGTTCGCTGCAAGCTGGTTCTGCTGGGCAAGCTCCGCCTGTCCGCCCGTGCCAGAGTTCAGGCCGCGCGCGTTCGCGTACTCCTGAAATGCCTGCCGGTTGCGGTCTGCTTCCGCCTGTGCCTGCCGCTGCTGCTCGTAATAGATGCTGCCGAGCTTGCCTTGCTCCGCGTCGAGATCGGAAAGATTCTGGTTGTAATCGCTTTCCAGCTGGGATTTGTTTGCCGCAAGGCTGGCTTCGTACATCTTGCGGATCATTTCTTCCTGACTGGTCGCAGACGGCGTTTTATAATCTCCGAGCTGGTTCAGATACTTTCTGTACCAGTCATAGATGGTGCCGCCTCCGGCAGAAGAACCAGCGCCGACCACTGCGCCAACGTCGGTTCCGGTGCTCGTTTTATTGCCGGGCGTAAATCCCGGGTCAATGTCGCCGCCTGCTCCGCCGGTCGGGGGCCGTGTTGTTCCGCCGAATCCCGGCTGCTGCTGACCGCCTGTAGGCGGATTGACCGGCGCAGTGTCTGCCCCGGGCGTTTTGCCCGGGCCAAAAGAGAACTCCGGGTCAAGCGTCCTCTGTATATCCGCTGTGGAAAGATTGCCCTGCACCAGTGAGCCGCCCTGATTCCCGCTGCCCTGATTTGCAGAAGCCTCCGGGGACTGCGCGTTTTCGAACCGCTTGTTGCCATCATAGGCAGTCCAGTTTTCCATGTAGCTTTCCGCAACCCCGTTAGAGCTTTCACCTGCGTGGTTGTCGCTCTGCGTCGGCTGCTGCACGCTTTTTACAACGGCCTGCCCGCCCGGCGGCTGCCATGGAAGAGTGATATCATCCCCGCGAGGTTGACGCAGTTGCAGCCTCCCGCCATTTCCTACCGGTGAATCCAGCACCGGTTTCTTCCAAATATTACCGTCATTGATTCTCATTCAGCACCTCTTATGCTGCCGTGAAATACTGTCCCACAAGTTCATGCGGGAGATACTGCAATGTTATCTTGTCCCCCGCTGCGGAGCCGGTGCGCTCACAGAGATACAGATTGCCGTCTTCCGGGTCTGTGTAATACAGACCGTAGGTGTATTCCATGCCGCGAGAAGCCGGAATTGGGTCGTCGTGCGTGCCTGTATGTTCTGCGTCAACTACAGCCCAAAGTGCAGGCGTGGCGCTGGGCTTCCAATTTTCCTGCGAGGTATGCGCCTGACGGCATTTGTAGAGCTTGCCGCCGTTGCTTCTGCGGTCGCCGACGGCATAAGCAACGGGATATGCCCATGCAGGAAACAGTTCCACCGCCTTTGCCGCGTCTGTATCATTCAGGCTTTCGGCTGCCTTGACGATGTACGGGCGCAGCGCCCGCGCTCTTTCTGTGTAAGTAGCCATATTATTCAGCCTCCCCAAGAAGAATTTTCGCAGCCTGCTCCGCATCGGCGGAGACTTCGCGCAACAACTCCGTTTCCGTTTTCTTGCCCATCTTGCAGGTACACGTGCCGTCGCGGTTATCCGTGATCGGGCCTGCGACGCAAAAATCGGAGTTGTCCCACTCCTGCACAGATTCCTGTGTTTCACCCGTCGGCTGGCCGCTTTCATCGTATACCGGGACGGTGCCGCGCTCAACGATATACCAATGCAGTCCGTTCACAAACAGCTGCACGGCAGCTGCATACGTTGTTTCTAGCGTGACGGCCTTGCTCTCACGCCCGCCCCAGTCCCGATCAACGAGCTTTCCGTCGATACTTGCCGGGTGTTCTGTGCCATTTGCCTTAAAATAGATCATATATACCTCCGTCATAATGTTTTGAGGGTTACATCCGCCTTGCTCCCATATGTTGATCCGCTGGATCTGTTTATAACAATATTGCAGTTTCCCATCAACAGATACTCATAGTTAACCGTGCCCTGCGTGCCGGACTTCTTTTCAGCCACAGCGAGGCCGTCTATGGATATTCTTGCAACAGAATAGGAAGACCCTCCCGCCACTAGCGTAATGGACGTTCCCCTCTCCAGTTCAAACGTCCCTTCGGTTCTTTTTTCCCCTTCTATAAGCACATAGCCCCAGTTATTTGCACTCGCATTTTTTGTCGTCACGGTAACTTGCACTGGGTAGCTTAATTTGATATTGTGTGACGTTCCGCCAACCATCGTTCTTCCACCGTAAAGCCTGTAACCAGTTCCCTCAATCTTTGCGGTGCCGCTTTTAACCGTGTAGGTCGTGCCGTTAATCAGTGTTCTATGCCCCATACTCGCAAGCCTCATTCATACTGCCACGCGATTTGGCCGTTGACAATCGGCGTGGTTTCTGCCGCAAACAACGCTTCTCCGCGCGCCATGTAGGACGTGTAGTTCGTGTCCTCCTCTGTGACAGCTGTGGTTCTGCCGAGCTTGTCGTTGATCGTTTTCTCGTCCGGACTGATCTGCTTCGGGAATAAATCAAGCATATGCCGTCCTCCTTACATCAAGATATACGCGCACGGCAGATCGAGCGTTGGGACGGTCTCGCAGGAAAATGTAATTCCTTCCTCGTTTGCGCTGTAGACCTTGACGCCGCACTTCGCCGCTTCCTGCCACTGCGCAAGCGTTGCAGAGGTGTCAAGTCCGACTGCATCGTTGCGCCCCGCTCCGATGTTGATCACAACGGTCTGCTTATTCTCTGTCCAGCCCGCAGCTGTCAGAACGAATGTCGCGCCCTGCGATTTTTCCGCCTTGCCTGCGATCTTCTCGATCTCTGCGTCGCGGGCGACGTTCTCTGCGTTGATGGAAGAGATCGCAGCCGTGTTTTCGTTTGTTGCAGTTACGTTCTTCGCGACGACCTTGGACAGGGCCGCAAGGCCCGCAGACGTGCTGCCGCCGGACGTGATGGCGTCCTGCACCTGTTTTGTCAGCTTTTCCATGCCGACCGTGTTGTTCGGGATGGAACCAGCAGAAATGCCCGCAAGCTGCGCCTGCACGTTTTCAATCGCCGCCTGAATGGTGCTTGCGTTTACTGCCGAGGTCGGCGTAAAGGCAAGATTCGCCGCTGCCAGCGCGGGGATCAGGACAGTGTTGATGTAGGTTTGTATCGCAAGACTGCCTTCGTCGAATTTGGCCTTTAACTCCGCTGCGGAAAGCCCGCCTACGTCATTCGGGTAATCGTCCAGCTTCTGAATGATACTGAGATCAGTATTCAGTGTCGGAATGCTCACTTATGCCACCCCCGTTTTGTTGAGCGCCCTTTGAAGTTCCCCGTAGCCGCTGCCGCCGTTGACCGGGATCTCCCCAGGCTGCGGTGTGGCGGGAACAAGGTTCCCATTTGTCGCGCCCTGATTCATCTGCGACATGGCCTGATTGCCTTTCAGCTTGTCGATCAGCTCCTGCCGCTTGGAAACATAGCCCTCCGGAATCCGTTCCAGATAATCTACCAGCTCGATCTTACCCTGCATGAGCAGATTGTCGAGCGTCTGCACCGTCGTGATCTCCGACCAGTACGCAGAAGCGCCGACGTCAAGCTTCAGCGAAAGCGGGATCTTGTTCAGAATCTCAAAGTCAAACGGCGTATTGAAGTCCTGCTCCGGGAGCGTCATGCCGAGCGGCTGAGAGTTCAGCTGGTCTTTCGTCAACATCTTCACCTGAACATACCGCGTACCGTAGTACACGCGCATATGGTCAAGATAAATGCGCCCCAAGTCCTCAATGGATTCATACATATTCAGCTTGACCAGTTCCAGCGGCGCATTCGACGCACGCTGCAAGGCAACAATAGCCGATGTGTTGTCCGGTCGCGTGTCGCCAAGTGCGGCGTCGGAAGCGCCCATGAAGTTCTGCGTGTAGTTAATGGCCGAGTCGATGAACTGCGAGACCTGCGGGGAGATCGTCGCCGGGTCAAGGATCTTCGCGACGTTATTGACGTCGCCGCCGTTAATGCCGATGGCCGCGCCGACTCTGCTGTCCCAGCGCGGAACGCGCGTCTTATCGTAGACGATCTTCGGGAACGCCGTTGTCATAAGGGACAGCATAGACATTGCAAACAGCTTATTGACGAAGATCTGATTCGGGATCAGCTCTGCGATCAGCGCCTGTCCGTGGTAGCAGTCCTGCACATAGTCCCACGGCATCCATGTAATCGGGTAAAGCTTCAGTTCCGTGTCCTTCTCCGACTCGACCTCCACGTCCTTCGTACACTGATAGCTGTGGATCGTCCCGGTGTCTTCGTCCTTCCAGAGATAGACAATGAGGGTGCAAAGCTTGTCCTGCAATGTGTCCATCTGGTTGTTGAAGTCTTCGGTATCAGGCCGTATCCGGTCGAGATCGTCCTTTTTGGCCCCGTTGCGTTTGGCCATGCGGCGTACTTCTTCCACCATCAGGCGGCGCGGGATGATGATATACGGCTGCGTCTGCACGCGCCGGTCGTTCGGATTGCCGAACAGAACGCGCGTATTCTCGATGATCTCCGTGACGATATCACCCTTGGCCTCCTGCCCGGTTTCGATATCCGGGTCGAAGTATGTATACGTCGCACCGTCGCCGTCGACCGCCGCATTGCGCATGAACTGGCGCGTCAGCGTCACGACCTTGTTCCGCTCAAAAATAGCCGCAAACTGCTTATTCATAACGTCGGCGACCTTCTCAAGATCGCCGAGCGAATACATACTGGTCGAGCCGAGCGGAGAGGCCTGCATGGACAGGTTGTCGCTGGAGATTGTCGCGATCTGAAACAACGCCACGCGCTTTAAAAAGTTGAAGACCGGCGTCGGCAGGCCGTTGCTTTCTACGCCCTCCCACTGCTTGCCGATAAAGAAGTTTTCGTTCTTCTGCACCGTGTCGTACAAGTTCAGCTGCGTGTTGACCTGTACGCCTTTGTCATATCTGCGATACGCCTTATCAGGCGTCATTTTTTCCTTCATCGCTTGTCACCCTGCGGCCTGCCGTCATACCCGAAGATATTATTCATGCCGTCCATCATTTTTTGCATTTGCTCCTGCATACGGCGCTCGTCCTCGGACGGCTCCGGCTTCGGCGCGTCCTGCTCCTGCTTCCGTTCCTCCTGAATCGGCTTGTGCTGCACAAGCACATAGCCGAGGATACAGATCGCGATCTGACAGGCCAGAATCAAAAGCTGCAAAATCAATCCAAGAATCATTTCCATGGGTTCCCTCCTATTTCACATTTCCGGTGTAGCGCACCTTCTGGTCAATGCCGAGAACAGTCACGTCGCCGAAAGTCGAACCGCTTGTAATGACGATTTTGTAATAAACAAATTTCTTTACTTTCAGCTTGATCCGCTCGATCTGCGGCGCGCGGTTCGTCAGGAACGACCAGTGAATGAAATTCACATGATCGAAGCCGGACAGGTTCGAGGAAACCTCTTTCTCCGCGTAATCGCTCTTTTTGTCAGAGCGGGCTGAGATCAGGATCCGCGCATTCGTCGCGGGCTTCATCGACACCCAGATAATAGAGCTGGTTTTCCGCTTGAAATCCGCATTGAAGGACATATTCCCGGATTCGTACCGGGATTGGATCGGTACTTCGTCGTCAGCTGTGTGGATATGGTCGAAGTCTACCAGCCGTCCGTCAGAGAAGCCGAGATACATTGCCATGCCGTCCGCGCAGCCGCAGACAGCGGGAAGCCCGGTGAACATATACCATGTGTCGTTTTCGTAGTTGTTGACGAGCACAGTCCCTTCCGCGTCGTTCAGGAACACAAAATACTCATGCGTCATATTGTTGTCGAACGTGAAGATCTTCGTCACGTCGGCTTGATTCATGGTCTGCTGGACGCGGGCGGAAACGTTCTTGGCATTGCGTTCGTCCGCATAAAGCGTGGTTGCAAGCCGCCACTCGAAAATATTGCCCGCGCAGACAGAGCGCGGATAGTTGTTGACAAGCTGCACCTGCCCGGGCGCTTCGTTGCCGATCTCCCTATGAATCGGGACAGTGTAGAAGCCCGCCGTTGTGCTGCCGTCCTCCAGCGTGATTGCTGAATAGCTGGTCGCATAGACCGCCTCCGGCTTGAAGACGAGCAGCTTTGAGTAGTGCCGGGACATTGCCGTAATCGGCGTGTTGGCTGTTCCGATCTGCATTTCGTACAGATCCGGAAAATACTCCGCGCTGGCCTCGCCGTCTTCCGTCACGCCGCAGTAATACGCTTTGTTGCTGCCGTCGCCGTACAGGAACACGCGCGTATCGGACGCGCCGTTGAAAAATTCGCTGAACCGCATTTTTTCGATCTTCACGCGCAGCGTATTCGCTACGTTGTAGAAAATTTCGACGTTGTTGCTGCCCTGCGCCGGAGCAGCGGAAAACGTTACCGTTCCTGCGGCCTTGTCGACCGTGAAGCCCGTCGTCACTTCCGTTTTCTCCACGAACACGAAATCAATGCTCGTGACGTTCTTCTCCGGCAGCTGATAGACAGTGGCCGTCCCATCCGCAGAGAACCTGACGCGGCGCTTTCCTGTCAACATATTGACCGGTTCCAGCGTCGTGCCGCCCCCGCCAGGCGCGGAGGCGGTCACAACGACCGGCACATACCCGTGTACGGTGTCGACGTATCCGATCCCGTCCCATACCAGATACTCCGACCCGTTCAGGATATAGAGCTTATCCCCGAAGCCGAAGAACGTTGTCGGCGCGTCAAGAATGTCGCCGATGTTCTCTGCTCCGTTTTCTGTAATATTCCAAACTGCGCCGTCAGCCGCGCAGACGGTCACTTCGCCGCCCGCAACATAGCCATGCCACAGGCCGCGCACAGGGCCGGTAAAGGCGTGCATGGTTTTATAACCCGGCCTGACGCGCAGATGATATTCGCTTGTAATTTCAAAGTTCTTCAGAACCGACGCCTCGCCCAATTTCAGCTGCGTATCGCCGTCGTTGGATTCGTTCAGCCCCAAGAACTTTTTGATCGTAAAGATCTTGCTGTCGTCTTTGGTTGGTATTGTCGCCATGCTATAACCCTCAAAAGAATAGGGCGTACATTGCTGTACGCCCTATTATGGTGCTTACGCGTCAACCGCTTCGGCCATATCAGACCAGAACATACCGGACTTGAATGCCGCTGCGCGGATCGTATCGCCTGCCGCAGAAGTCGGCTTGGTCGAGGAATCATACTCAATCGCAGTCTTGGAGAAACGCGGGTCGGAGCCGTCCAGCGTGTACTTGATCGTTTCGCCGGTGCCAGCCGTCAGCGTGACGGTATGGCTGGAAACCGCGATCGTCGGCTTCGTGCAGACCTTGCCAGCCGCGCAGGCAACATAGATGCCGTTTGCCATTGTCGGCATAACGAACGCATCGTACAGGAACCGGCCCTCCACAAGCGCACCGCTATAGCCCTGCGGGTCGGTGTGCATTTTGTACTCGTGCAGCTTCACAGGGGAAATCGCGGCGTTCTTGAATACCAGCATGAAGTACACGTTAGCGGGCATTCTTGCGATCTTCTTGACGGGAACGCCGTCAAATTCGCCGACAATACCCTTGCCGAGCGCTTTCGCAGCCAGCGGCTCAATGTTGTTCCACTCGGACGCAAGCTTGATGAACTTGTAATACTTCGGATTGATGTAGAACGTGCGGCCCTCCGCCGGAACGTTGTGCTCGTCAAGCGCGACGTTCGCGTCAAGCATATTCTCGACAATCGTAGTCTTGGACGGTTCCGCCGAAAGAGCAACGTGCAGGCCCGCCTTTTCCGCCCATCTGTCCATACGGTAATTGTCGATTTCCGGGGTCACGACCTCACGCATCTCGCGGCGCAGGCACGTGCCTGCTTTCTTGATGCCCATCTGCTCCTTCATGTCGCCCTTGTCAATGACAAAGGAGAACGAACGATCCTTTTCCATCGGGAGTTCGTATTCCACGTCGGTCAGATCCTTCGGAACACCGTACCGGTTGCCGTTGCCTCTGCGGTTGTAGTCAACGAGCGGCACAGTGCCTACCTCGTGGAATCGGACAGACTTTACGCCGATAAATTCTCCGTCAAACTTCTTGCTGAACGAACCCTGCGTGTAGCTGTCCTGAAAAAATCTTTCCAGTACCTGACTGGAATACTTGTCTGCAAGATTGATAACTCCTGCCATATAGACCTCCTATTAGTCGTCGCTAAGGAAGCCCTCCAGGAACGGGTCTTTGCCGGTTTCCTGCTTCGTAGATTGCAGGCTTCCCAGCGATTTTTGTTTATTGCTTTCGTTTTTGGCGCGGATCGCCAGCTTTTCGTTGGCCTCCTTGAGCTGCCGCTCAAGCTCCCGCCGCTGATAATCGCCGTAGGCGTCTACCAGCAATTCCCCCTTGCCGACAGCCGACCAGACCTCCTGCGGGATGGTCTTGGGGTCGACGTCCTTAAACTTCTCCTGAAATCGGCGGATATCCTCGCGCTGCCGCGCTTCCGTTTCGCTTTTGCGCGTTTTCTCCGCTGTGGTTTCCTGCAGCCGACGTTCTGCGTCCTCACGCAGGATCCGTTCGTGCGCGACCTCCGGGCTAAGCCCCTGAGAAACGAGCATATTTGTGCGGATAACGTTCAGAAGATCCGGAATGTCCTTTCCGGCTGCTTCCGCCGCCGCTTTCAGCGCCTCAAAAACGGGTGCATTTTCGTCGCGGTACTTGGAAAGTTCCGCATTTTCTTGCTGTAATCGGTCGCGCTGCTCCGTTACATGGTCGTAATTCAGGCCCTTCTGCGCCAGTTCTGTGACCTGCTGCCGCGTATACTGCTTCGTTTCCTTGTTGTACTTGAGGTCGAACATCGGTTCCTCGGTGCCGTCCTGCTCGTCAGCAGCCGTACTGTCTTCGCCCTGCGCGTCCTCAACATCTTCGGGTTCCTGCTCCTGCGAGGCTTCTTCCTGCTCCTCCGGCTCGGTCTGGTTGCCGTCGCCGTCGGCTTCTGGCGTATCCTCGAATTCACTCAGATCCACGTCGTAGTTGTCGTCGTCAACAACAACTTCGGTTTCGTTCTCGTTCATGGTGTCCTCCTGTATTTGGCTATGGTTGGCCAATTTAACGGCTATGGTAGGCCGTCAGTTTACGCATTTAACAGGACAATCCGCCGTAATACGGCGTAATGTCCTCCCACTTCGCGGCTTTCTTTGCGGCAAGATCCCGGATCAGTTCGGAATACTTGGCATTGAAAAACGCCGCCATAGAATCATTTTCGCCCAGCAGCAAATGTGCCGCGAGGCCGTAGGGCATAATGCCCTGTGCAAGCACGTCGTCCAGATCGATCACGTCTGTAAACGCCTTGATCTCCGTGCAGACATCGCGCGTCCCGTCCTCCCTTGCCTCGTAGGTGTCGGAATACGGGAACAGTTCGTGCCGCAGGATGTTGAGGATCGACAGCGTGCGCAGCTTGTATTCAGAAGTATCCGCCGTTGAGGTTTCGCCGGTCGTTTCGTTCTGCTCGTCCATCAGGTGGATCGCACGGGCAAACACCCATGCCGCCGTTGTCGTATTCATACCTAAACCCCTTTATGTACTCAGTAGCCGATATAAGAAGCGCTTGGCGCGCCTCCGGTCATGTACTCGTCGTAGTTGTCCAGCCGGTCTTCCTCATAATCGTCGACCTCGACCGGCTTTTCCGGTTTCAGCGTCCGCATCACGCAGAAATAGCGCAGCGCGTCTACATCGTGTGTCAGCTCGTGCGGCTGCTTGGCGCAGTCGTTCGGATTCTTTTCGTCGTGCTGGATCGCCTGCAAATCGTCGATCAAACTCTTGCAGCTTTCGCAGATCATCAGGCCCGGCTTCCCGTCCGGCAGAGGCTTGAGCATTTCCTTCACAGCCATAAAGCCCTGCACACGGTTGTTCGCAGCTTTCAGCACCGGCAGGCCGCATTCGCCGAAGATCTGCGCCATTGTCTTGCCGGTATCCTTCTGCGTCGACCACATATCCGGCGGGGCAATCGTATATTCGATACGCTCCCTCGCAGGCGTCAGAGAAATCGCCGCGCTTGCGGCTTCGGAAACGATCAGCCGCGTTTCGTTGTACTGCCGGTATACATAGCAGCGCCCGGTAAAATCGACCGCCACCCACAGGCAGGCAAACATATCGAGGCCGTAGTCGAACGCCCGGTACTTCGCCCAGCGCGGGTCAATCGGAAAATCCTCCGGGAAGGTATGCACCCCGCGCCGGAACTCCGGGAAGAATCCGCCGGACAGCGCGTCCCAATCACCGAACCGGTGCGCCCTGCGCACGTCCTCTGGCAGAAGGTCAAGCGCGTTGACGTAATCGGGCGAACCCTCCAACAGGTCAACGTTGTCTTCGACCGTCGCTTTGATAAACAGATAATCGTCCGGGTTCTCGTTCGGCAGAAAGTCCCGCTTGACAAACAGACGCTTGACCCACTGATGCCCGATACCGCCGGGGTTGCACGTCAGATACATCCGCTTTGGAAACGGCGTCGCGCCTCGGCAGCAGGCCGCGATACCGCGGAACTCCTGCTCGGTGAACTGCGTCGCTTCTTCGATGAAGATCCAGTCGTATTCCTGACCCTGATACTTACCGGCGACAGCAGAGCCGAACCCGTCCATATTGCCGAACTTGATCGTCGAGCCGTTTTTGAAAGACAGAAGGTGCTTCTGCACGTTGTACACGGCAACGCTCTCCGGCACCAGCTTGACAATCGGGTCAATCACGCTGTTCTCAAGGTCTTCGTACCGCCGTCTGAGGATCAAAATTTTCAGTCCCGGATAGTACAGGCAAGCCCCGACCGGCTTTCTCTGCGTACACCAGCTTTTCCCGCCGCCTCGCGCGCCGCCGTAACAGGTGTACTTCACCGTCGAGGCGAAGAACTGCCGCTGCGGCTCGCTGTTTGGCTTGCCGAGGTCGATTTTCACAGTTTCTCCCGGCGCTGTTCGCTTGTACGATTGCTTGCCCATGCAGTACCTCTGTGCTGTGCTCGTCTTGCCTGCCGGGTGTTCCTGGCACCCGACAGAACAAGAGGAAAGGAAGTAAAGAAGGAGGATTGCCCGCTTGCTTAAGGCAGGCAAGACCAACACAACACGGCTTTTTTGTTTGATTTTTGAAATTTTCAGGGGCTGGATCCCGGAAGGGTGGTGCCCGTTTTGTTGCTACCCCACTTTGGGGGATGGAAGACGCGTGGGTTCAATCATATATATACATAGGATTGAAGCTGGCCGCCCCTTTTCCGCCACCCCTCCCTATGCCCTCTTCCTTGCTTGGGGCTGTACGCACTCGCGCACGGGCGAGGCAGGGCAGGCGCGGGGGCCTTAATGGCCTGCGGCCTGGGGCTACAGATGCACACACGCGCAGCACGCAGGTGCGCAGGCATTATGCAGCGTTATGCACTGCGGAAAGTATGTATATTATGCGGAGTATGCACAGATATTTGTATATTGTTATGACTTCCAATTGATTCTCCGTGTTTTCAGAACTTATTGAGAATTATGAACGCAACAAAATGGATATTTGGTGGCGTTCACTATTTGAACGCGTCCATATCGCCAGCGTTACTGCCAAACACAACGTTTACCTGCACGGCTGTATTGCCGCCGATCTGCTGCATTTGCTCTTGAATAAGGAGATTCCGCATACCAATCAGCTGGTATGCGCTGCAATCACCCATGCGCTCCTCGGCCAAATCAAGCATCTTATCCGATAGCCGCTGAACATTGGGGAGACACCGCCGCAGATAGTCCTGCATTGCTGCGGACGCGTCTTTTTTTAAGTCGGCGAGAGCCTGCTTATTATCTGGATCATTCACAATTGCTTTTACTGTCGCGCGATTCACTCCGGCCTGCCGTGCGGCCTCCGAGTAATCCCCGGACATAGCATAACTCGCCATTGCTGCGGCCTGCTGCTCTGGCTTAATCCGCTTACCAGTCGACGCCATGCCCTGCCCTCCTCGCATTAAATCTGCGCTTGCGCGTCGCGCTGACGCTTGCAAGCTCGCTTGCAGCGCTGCGCTGCTAGCGCAAGCATAACAGCAAAAATGAATCATGGTAAAGAATTTGACCACAGCACAAAACGCCTGAAAGCCTTGCGCTGCAATGGTTTGAGGCCGTTTGAAAATGGGTAAATAAAGCTATTGACACGGGGTAAAGAAAATTTTTTTGAAAAACCCCTTGACATACTCCGGTGTATGCGCTATGATGAAGCCACAGAAGCAAAGAAGCCGCCCCGGGGCTACCAAGACCGGAGCGGCAAACCAAAACAAAAATAAAATAAGGCGAAAGCCGGGAGGTACAACATGGAAAAGAAGATCATCAACAACCGTTACGAACTCATTGCTTGCACTGCCATTGCCACCGAGGCTGGCGACACGGAAGAACAGTCCGCGATCCTCTGCCGCGATATGGACGCCTGCCTGGGCGACGCATTTTGTGTGTACTTTGGCTACACGCTGGACGATCTGGACGATCTGGATGATCTCGCCGCCGCTGACTATCCTGATTTCAGCGAAGATACGCTTCGCACCGTCCGCATCGACGGACAGCCCATCAGCGCGTACTGCTTCTGATCGTTAGAAACAAAGAAGCCGCTTCGGTGCTGGAACACCGAAGCGGCAAGCCCAAACAAAAACCAGTCACGATTTAAGAAAGGACGCATTTATTATGACACAGTATTTCGCAGATTGCAAGACCCTTGACGAACTCCGTATTGCTTACCGCAAGCTGGCCGCGATCCATCATCCGGATATTGGCGGCGACGTCGCCACGATGCAGGCCATCAACGCCGAGCACGACCGCGTGTTTGAGGCTCTGAAAGCCGCGCACAACGCAAGCGCCGACGAGTACCACCAGACCACCGAAACCCCGGAAGAGTTCCGCCGCGTCGTTGTCGAGCTTCTGAAACTCTCCGGCCTCAACATTGAGATCTGCGGATCCTGGCTCTGGATCGGCGGCAACACCCGCGAACACAAGGAAGCCTTGAAGGCCCTCGGCTGCAAGTGGAGCAAAAACAAGATGCTTTGGAGCTGGCACCACGAGGAAGCAGGCCGGAAGTGGCGGCGCGGTAATTATTCGATGGGCGATATCCGCCGGAAGTACGGCTCTTACAACGTCCAGATGTCCGAAACAGCGGTGGCGGTTTAATCCGCCCCGCATCAGAGGAGGAGTACGAAAATGATGATTTCTGAGTTTATCGAGCGCACCGGCTTCGAGCCGACCGCCAGCGAGTATGCGAAGATCGAAGAAGCCTACTACGATTTCAACGGCAACAAAGACGAATTCTGCAAGGCGTTCGTGAAGAACGGCGGCGAAAAGAAAATCTGCAAGGCAAGAGCCGAAGAAATTGCGCAGCTCAAGAGCCAGTTAGTCTCGATGGAAAAGCAGCACAAATCCGAGATGGAAGCCCACGAGAAGCAGATCGCAGAGCTGAACGCCGATCTGGACCGTGAGCTTGAGTGGAGGCCCTGCATCGGTACCGGAACGAACATGAGCCAGAGCGACTACGACCACCTTGCCAACTGTGGCAAGCTGATGACCGACGAAGAAGCCAAGACATTCGTCGCTGACGAGTGCGGCTTTGCTCCCGAGAAGATTCACATTCTGCACGAAGTCAATACCTACGAAGTCAACAAGCACCGCCGCCTCCGCAAGTCCGGAACCTTCGACCGCACGCCCGTGTACGAATCCACTGATTGGAACTATGTTCGCTTCGACTGTGCCTGCTTCATGTACGAACTGGTCAACGGCGAGCTCCGCTTCTACTGCTGCTAAATCGTCGCCCGCCCCGGAGGTTACGAGGGCAGATGAAAGGAGTTTTTACCATGAAAAAGGCTGCTATTGCTTTATCCCTTGTTGCTCTCATTCTCTCTCTTGTTTCTCTGTCCCTTCGCTCATTTGAGCGCACCGCTGAACTGGAGGCCGTCAAGGCCGCGCAGGAACCCGTTATAACGCTCTACGCCCTCACGGCGAAGATCACCGAAGTAGATTATACCACTGACACAGTAACGCTCGTAGACGGCGCTGGACGGCTTTGGAGCTTTACCGGTTGCGAAGATTATGACGTTGATGATTTTGTGTCACTGCTCATGTCAGACGCCGGAACGCCGGAAAGCGTTCTGGACGATGTTATTGTCTCGGCCCGCTATGCAGGCTTTTGGGATTGAGGCTCGGCCATGGAATACAGAAGCGGATTTTATGAAGAGCGCCGCAGCCTGTTTTTAAAGCAGCCGGACACGATCAACACCGTCAGCGATTGCAAGTACTGGGGCGCGTATGCGTCCCGGTACATTGCAGAGGCGCAAGAGACCATCAGACAGATGCAGGAATACCAGGCGCAGCTTTATGCACGCGTGCAGCTTTTGAGCGTCGCGCCGTGGCATTACGAATTGAAGCTGACGCGCCGCCGCAGCTACACCGAAAACCGCGTATATTACGATTTGACGTTGACGAAGGTTTTTGAAGATGCTACAATCAAGCCGGAAGAAGTACAGCGCACCACCTACCCCGGCGCGGAGCGATACGCCGCGTTTGCAGCTTATGAGGCAGAGCGGAAAGCCCATCCCGGCATTATTGCCGTCAAGGACATTGCAAAATCCGCGTGGGAGCGCTGACAGGAGGAGACACCATGCCAGAAGGACAGAAGCCGAAGCGAAAGACGCATACCAGCAGCGAAATAAAAATGCGCTATAATGCGAAGACTTACCGCAAGTTTACGCTTACGCTCCGAATGGATAACCCAGAAGACGCAGTATTGATCGATGCTATCGACCGCCATATTGTCAATGGGCGCAGCCAGTCGGAAGCCATCAAAGCCATCATGCGCGGAGAATAAGCAAAAGCGCCCAGCCATTCAAGGCCGGGCGCTTCGCTTATTATCCCATCTATCAAGTAAGATCTGCACCGCATCCACAAACTCTTTGGAGATTTCGCCTTTGCCTGATAGGTATTTATAACACGTCTTGCCGGAGTACGGTATGTACTCCGGCAGTTGATTGATCCTGATATTGCGTCGGTGCAGTTCGGCCCTCAGCCGTTGCCGCGTCCGCTCGCGTCCCCGCATTGCGCCGCCTCCTTACCCCAATTGTTGATTGTAGCAAACAAATCCGAAAACCAGCCACGCCGCATATTCCTGCTCTGTGATCCCGCTCATCAGTAATGTTGCCTCCCTTCGCGCTTTGCACGGTTCGCATCGTGCAGCGTCCGCATACAGCCCCTTGTTGTTGCATATCTCGCTGCGTCCTTCGATTGCTCCTGCTTGTATCTGTCCGCCTCCCGGCGGAATGCTATGTATCGGGTGCAGTCCGTGTGACAGCCGGTGTGCCTGTCCGCGCAGCCTTTGCACGGAGCCTGCACCGGCGTAAGCCCTAAATTTCCCTGCATTCGTCCACCCTCACACATACGCGCTTTCCGTTTACCGCAACGACGTAGCCCGTTCGGTTTGTCCTGTATTTGTATTTCTCGGCAGGATACACCCGCCCGCAGACAGGACGCATTTCCGGGTATACCGGGATTGATCGTGTAATCAGGATCCGCACGCGCTCCGCCCGGCCCATCACAGCTTCCCTATGTGCCGTCCATGCGCACGCTTCGCTGCAAAAATTATATTTTGCCTTGTACTTCGACGGTGCGCGCATAAACGTCTTCCCGCAGGCATCGCACGCCAGCTGCATCAGCGGTCTTGGCGGCTTGCGCTGCATCTTGCTCATAGCTTTACCCCCTTGATGTACTTGTCAAAATACGTCACGGCGACAGCCATCGCCGCCCACATATCCTTTGCGAAGCCGTAGAAAAAGCCCTGATTTGCCTTTGTGCCAACAACTCCGTATCGATCTATCAGCGCCTGCCGGATATTTTTATCCTTCGCGCTCAGACAGCCGCACAGATACAGCTTTTCTTCCCGCCGGAAGATCTTTACCGGCTCCGCGCCGTCCCTTTCGGCAAATTCCATAAAGCGGCCAATCCAAAGGCAGGTATCGAAAACCTCCTGCCCTACCGCCATGCCCATTCCGGCGATCATTTCAATCGCAAAATCCGTGCAATTGCCGTAAATGTTTTCGTGCAGAACGTCCCGAATTTCTTCGTTCGGGAGCTTCCCCACATCCAGCACGCGGCGAATTTCTTCGCCGTCGTGCTCGACCACCACATAGCCGGATTGCATATTCCCCGGATCAATCGCCAGAATTGTGCCCATCAGGCCACCTCCTTTGTTCAAAGTCTTCGCATTCCTCTCCGGAAAAGAACCTCCGTTCCAGTTCTTCCTCGGAGAACCGTTCCGCCTTGTGTTTCAAGCACCGATACGGATAAACGTAGTTCTTTCTGTATTCCAGATTCTTGCAAGTCAGACAGCAATCCTGCATCAACTTCCCTCCTTTCGCGCTACCGCGCGCAAAACGCAAGCCTCCCTCATCCTCGGCGGCATGTCCGCCATGCTCTCAAACCGCAGTCCGCTCATTCGGTCACGCCTCTACTGCAAAAATCGTCCGGTGCAATCTCCATATCGCTGATGTTGCAGATGAGAAAACCGTTAGCGTTAATCGTCGCGTTAACAATGTACTTGCAGTCCCTGCACCGCACCACCTCCGCAACGTCGGCGGCGGGTTGGCGCAGCAGAAGCGTTTTCACCCGCGGAGGCGTCCAGTACGGATTTTCCGCGTTGCAGGATTCAAAGTCTTTCAGCGCCGCTTCGCGGCTGATAAATTCGTCAGGCATGGTTTACCTCCTTTAGCCAAAGCTCACTCGCTGCCATTGCTC
>OIZE01000607.1_pt1 | contig 27854 bp, 24 predicted proteins | sample 1588421 | NCBI WGS metagenome assembly OIZE01 (sample SAMN03283251) | human gut metagenome | biome: human-associated habitat; material: feces | host: Homo sapiens | place: USA | collected 2013 | reverse complement strand
GCTGGCACGCCGCTGATGGTAGTGGCAATGGCAATCGTAGAACAATTGCGATCGAATGCATTATGGGTTCTTCTTACAATGATAAGGATAAGAAGTCTGAAGATAACTGTGCAAGACTTGCAGCAGCACTTTTGAAGAAGTATGGCCTTGACATCAATCACCTTTACACACACACGCATTGGCTGAATGTCCGTGACGGAAAGTCCGGCAGTGTGGACTACCTTAATACTGCAAGAAATCCTTACAAGATGTGTCCTGCGTATATTCTACCTCATTGGGCAGCTTTCAAAGCGAAGGTGCAGTCTTATCTCAATTCAGGTTCTATCCCGACAACCCTTGCACCTGCAACAAAACAGCTTTATCGAGTAAGAAAGTCATGGCCTGATGCTAAGTCGCAGATTGGGGCTTTTTCTTCTCTCGAAAATGCCAAGAAAGCCTGCAAGGCGGGATATGCTGTTTTTGACAGCAATGGCAAGCAGGTATATCCTGCAAAGAAGTCCGTTGATGAAGTTGCCCGTGAAGTCATTCAGGGTAAATGGTCAAATGGTGCGGAACGAAAAAAACGTCTGACTGATGCAGGTTACGACTATAACGAAGTGCAGAAAAAAGTGAATCAGCTGATCTGACTCCTTCCCCACGAAGTATGATTTTTTTCATATTTCGTGGGGATTTTTTTGTACTCAAAATCATGATTACTGTCCTATGTATAGTGAGGAGATTTTCTTACTATCTATATGGAAGGGTGTAATATATGACAAATGAACAAAAGCAGAGAATATATCAGCTGAAAAACGCAGGAAAAAGCCTTACAGAAATATCTTGTGAATTAGAGATTTCCAGAAATACGATCAAATCTTATCTCAGAAGAAGCAAAGATGAAAGCTACTGCCCTGTTTGCGGATCGATTCTTGTTCATCAACCTCATAAGAAACAAAAGAAATTTTGTTCTGATCAGTGCCGCATGGCATATTGGCGAAAAAGTAATATCAAAACAGATGCGATGATTCCAATAACGTGTGCAGGCTGCGGAAAGAAATTCTATGCCTATAAAAGCAAGAACAGGAAATATTGTTCATTTCTTTGTTACTGTGGGAGGTCTGATGATGAAAAGTAAGACGATTCAGAATATATCTGCGTATATGGTTTCAGTTTCTATTTTTAGAAAATTTATGGTTGACGGACTGATCTCGGAAGATCAGTTCAGAAAGTGTGAAAGCAAAATTGCCAAACAATACGGCATATCTTTGTGTAGTATTTATCGGGATATCCCCTTGACTTTACCTCCACATAAGAGTTAATATGTGACACTGAGGAGGTGAGAATTTGGAGAGAATCATTAAAAAAGTCGAGTTTCTGCCGAAAGCTCCAAAAATGTTAAATGTGGCGGCATATGCAAGAGTATCAAGCGGGAAAGATGCTATGCTGCACTCATTGTCTGCTCAGGTAAGCTACTACAGCAGTAAGATTCAGAAACATCCTGGATGGAATTATTGTGGTGTTTACGCTGATGAAGCAATAACGGGTACGAAAGCTGACAGAAATCAGTTTCAGGAACTTCTGAAACGATGCTATAATGGCGAGATTGACCTTATTATTACAAAATCAATTAGCCGTTTTGCAAGAAATACTGTCATACTGCTGGAAACGATCCGAGAATTGAAAGAAATAAACGTAGATATTTACTTTGAAGAACAGAATATTCACAGTATTAGTCCTGATGGAGAACTGATGATTACAATTCTTTCCTCATATGCACAGGAAGAAAGCTATTCTGCCAGTGAAAATAGGAAATGGCGGGCTCGTAAGGACTTTGAAAAAGGAATCATTGGAAGTATCACTATGTTTGGATATCGCAGAAATGCAGAAGGTGTTCTTGAAATTGAACCTTCTGAGGCTGAAATTGTTCGTATGATATTTCATGATTACTCATCAGGCATGGGTCAAACGGCAATCGCCAAGAAATTGAACGAAATGGGAATACCTACTCGTCAGGGCAATTCATGGACAAATCCAAGAATCAAAGAATTATTGTCCAATGAAAAATACATGGGTAATCTTTTGTTGCAGAAGTTCTATCGAAATAATCATATTGAAAAGATAAAAACTAAGAACAATGGAGAACTTCCACGTTATCTGGTAGAGAATGCACATGAAGCGATTATCGATAAGGAAACTTTTTATAAGGTGCAGGAATTACTTTCTGAACGTAAACAGCAGTATAGTCATGAAGGCAGTACAAAAAGATACCCCTTATCCGGTATGATCCAATGTAAAGCCTGCGGCAAGAATTATCAGCGAAAGGTATATCCGCAGGGAGCGACATGGCTGTGTGCAACGTTTGTACGAAAAGGGAAGAAGTATTGTCCAACAGCTAAGCAGATACCTGAAAATATTCTGTTTTCAGTGATTTGTGATGTCCTGAATATTGATGCTTTTGATGAAACAGTTGTAAAGTCAAAAATAAAACAAATTATTGTTCCTGCACCAAACGAACTGATTTTTATATTTTGCGATGGGCAACAGGTGAAGAGACATTGGGAGCATATTTCCAGAAGTGAAAGCTGGAATGATGAAATGAAACAGCAGGCGAGAGAAAGGAGTTTGAAATGGAACGCAAAATAACCAAAATTCCATCAACAATCGATTTGCAGACACATATGCAGATTGATTCTAAGGCAAAAAGAAAAGTGGCAGGATATGCAAGAGTATCTACTGATTTTGAAGAACAGCAAAATTCTTATGAAGCACAGGTTGAATATTATACTTCCTATATCAAAGGACGTGAAGATTGGGAATTTGTAAAGGTTTATACTGATGAGGGTATCAGTGGCACAAGCACAAAGCACAGAGAAGGGTTCAGCCAGATGATAGATGACGCTTTGTCGGGAAAAATTGACCTTATTATAACGAAGAGTGTAAGCCGATTTGCAAGAAATACGGTTGATAGTCTTACGACAATCCGAAAATTGAAAGCTATCGGAGTAGAGATTTATTTTGAAAAAGAAAATATCTATACGCTTGACAGCAAGGGAGAACTTCTTGTTACGCTAATGAGCAGTCTTGCCCAAGAAGAATCTCGCTCCATTTCTGAAAATGTTACATGGGGGCAACGCAGAAGGTTTGCTGAGGGAAAAATCAATCTTCCTTACAAACATTTCCTTGGCTATCGGAAGGGAGCAGATGGGCTGCCTGAAATAGTTCCGGAAGAAGCAGAAATTGTACGTTATATCTACAAAAGCTATATGATAGGCAGTACCACATATGCAATTGCGAAAGATCTGACCACCCGCAAAATTCCTACTCCTAGTGGAAAAACACAGTGGAGTTCGTCAACAATTGAAAGTATTCTGACAAATGAAAAATATAAAGGTTCTGCATTATTGCAAAAGAGGTTTACTGTAGATTTCCTTACCAAAAAGACAAAGGTCAATGAGGGAGAAGTTCCACAATACTACATCGAGGAGTCACATAATGCCATAATCAGTCCGGAAGAATTTGAAGAAGTTCAGGCAGAGATCTCAAGGCGAAAGAAGCTTGGAAGAAAATACAGCGGTAACACGATTTTTTCGGCAAAATTGGTATGCGGTGATTGTGGCAGCTTTTTCGGTTCTAAAGTATGGCATTCCACAAGCAAATATCGCAGAATCATTTGGCAGTGCAATAACAAATTCAAGGGAGAACATTTGTGTTCGACACCACATTTGCATGAAGATGAGATCAAGCTGAGATTTATAACAGCATTTGCTGAGTTCTTTCAGAAAAAGGACGTTGTACTTGAAACTTGCCATATGCTTATGGAAGAACTGGCTGATACATCTGCTCATGAGTCTAAAATTGAACAATTGTTAATGGAACTCAACGATATTAGTCAGCGTATAAGAGAGCATATTCAGAAAAATGCCTCAGAAGTTCGGAATCAAGAGGAGTACAGTATTCAGTATAGCAATTTAGAAAAACAGTATCAAAAGAAAACAAAAGCAATCAATCGAGAAAAGCAATTGCTGATTGAACAGAAAAATCACATTGAAATCATGTCCTCATTTATTAAAACGCTTGAAAATACGGAAGAAACCTTGACACGATTCGATGATGATATCTGGCGTGTGACTGTAGAGAAAGTGACAGTATTTCATGACGGCAGAATGATTTTTCAGTTTGTGGATGGGACGGAGGCGGAGTGTTGAACTACAGCTGATTAGAAGGAAGTCAAAATAGATTTTTTAGGCATTCTGACGCTCTATTTTCGTTTTGGCTCTTCTGCATATATTCATATTGGTCAAATGAAAGACTTTGCCTGACGGACAGTTTCCGTTACAGCATGGATCAACGGCTTTTATCTAAAATATTCCCGTAATATCACCAGATATCAGAGTGTTTTTTGCTCTATATCTGGTGCTTTTATATCTTGATTTCTACTTTAAAATTGAGTAATATGTGATACTGATATGCAAGGCATAAAGTAGCAAAAAGCCACACCGCTGATATAGCGATATGGCTGAGAGTCCTGTATTACCTTTGAACATTTCGCAAAAGTCCGTATTTTGCGAAATGGACATATCATGTTTGATTTGATATACTACATTATACCACAGCTTTTTCGATTTGTCAATACAAAAATAGTCATTTTTAGACTTAAGACGACGAAAAAATATGTTATATCTTGTTGAATTTACACAAGGAGAGGCAAAATGAATCTATATTGCAGAAAAGATGGCCGATGGGAAGGACGAATTCCTCGCGGAAAAAAGAAGAATGGTAAACGAAAATTTCAATACATTATTTCAAGAAATAAAGAAGATGTTATTTCAAGAATAAATATGATCCGTCAAAGCGAACAGAATTATCAGTCTTGCTACAAAACATTAGATGCTATTTTTTATGAATGGTTCAATACGGTCAAGTATCATATAAAAGAATCAACTGCATCAAACTACAGAATGAAAGCAGAAAAGCATATTTTACCTTCTTTTGGAGAAAAATTGATAGATTCCATCACTCAAAAGGATATCTATAACTTTATCGACCAAAAACGGAAAGATAGATTGTCAGACAGATACATAGCAGACATTATCATTTTAATAAAAGGAATCTTTAAATACTCAGTCAAGACATATCATATCTTCAATCCTATGGAAGGTTTGGTTCTCCCAAAAAGAAAAAATACTGAGATTCAGCTTTTGGATAGTTCCGAACAAAGTAAACTTCAAGAATATATCAGTAAAAATCAAAATCTTGGAACACTTGGAACAGCACTTTCTTATTCAACTGGTATTCGTATCGGAGAACTCTGTGCTTTACAGTGGAAAGATATCGATTTTGAAAAACGTATTTTGACCGTCAGAAAAACCATACAGCGAATTCAATGCAAAGGTGGAGAAAAGAGAACAAAACTGATCATTACTGACCCGAAAAGTGATTCATCAAAACGAAAAATCCCGATTCCCGCTTGTATAATAAGCTTTTTATATCAATTCAAAGGAAATCCTGATGATTACATACTTTCTGGCTTTGAAAAACCGATTGAACCAAGAACAATGCAATATCGATTCAGCAGGATTTTGAAAAACGCAAAATTGCCGTCAGTTCACTTTCATGCACTTCGTCACATTTTTGCTTCAACATGTGTCAAATTGGGATTTGATATAAAAACATTAAGTGAGATCTTAGGACATAGCAGTGTAGAGATCACATTGAACCGATATGTTCATTCTTCTTTTGAACAGAAAAAGGAGTATATGAAGAGATTGCGATTCTCTTTTTGAAAATTCAGCATCTTGACAACTGAATATTTAGGATATGGTGAGCTTCGCAAAATACGGACTTTTGCGAAATTAGAGATTTGGTGGAATGAAATTTGTTGTCTTGTATCATCGTGCAGTCGAATGAATATGCATTAAATGTTTTATTATGTATTAAGAGGAATTAATATGCAAGATGAGAATAACTATGGTCATTATAACCGACCCGAAGAGCGAAACCTCAAAGAGACAGCTCCCTATCCCTGATGTTAGATATTTTCATATAGAAAGGTAATGCGTTTTGTCTAGGCTGGTGGTTGCCTCGGAATATCACTTCACTGCAAACTTCAAATAACATAATTCTTATCAACCTTGAATAGTAAAGCGAGGATTATCAAATATGAGTACCGCATATATTGCAGTTAGTTACATATGCAACCAAAAATGTAGCTTTTGCCCATGTAGCAAAGAGGAAAAACGATTTTCCGAACCAACATGGGAAAACCTTACTCGAACAATTGAAACAATTCTTGTCAACCCTGATATTGATTCTATTGTTGTATCCGGTGGAGAACCAACTTTATATAGCAAATTTGCTGATTTTCTTCATTACTTATGCGAGAAGCCGTTGAAAAGTATTACTGTTCTTTCAACCTCTGAGCACTTTTCGAATCCGGATTTTATTGAGGAGCTTCGTAAAAAGGTAGATTTGACGCGAATTAGTGTGATTAGCACCCTGCACAGTCACTTGGCAGAGGAGCATGAAAAAATAAATCTCACGCCGCACAGTTTTGAACGTACGATTCAAGGTCTAAAGAATTTACGGAGGCTCGGCGTTAAAACAACAGTGAAGCATTGCATCACAAAGGATAATTATAAGGATTTAAAGGCATTCTTTGAATTCGCAGACGAATGTTTTGATGAGAAAACTGATATACAGCTATGCAGTATTGATTACTGTGGCGTTCCTGAAGAGGAAAGGGAAAATCAAATGTTGTCTTTCCCAGAGCTTGCACCCTATTTGGAGGAAATGTTTGATGCCTATATAGAGCGAACAACATCTGGTAGCGAAAGAATGCTCTATTGCATTTATATGCCTCTTTGCTCTGCTGATCCTTATTATTGGGATTATTACATGAAAAATCCGGGTGGATACAGCGCATTTGCTTCCTCTGCGGATAAGGGTGAGGTTTATATTGCAAGCCATGAAAATAACGATGTTGGAACATACAGCAATAAATGTGAAGTATGTGTCGCACGTCCGATTTGTTCAGGAACTTATCGTTCAGCTTTTGTGAACTTTGGTGACAGGATCGTTGAACCGTACATTGATGCAGAGGAAGGTGAATTAGATGAATGAAGATCTAATTAAACAAATCGCTTTTCAGACGGATAATATTTCTCTCCTGTTTTTATCACCGTATGTTGATGTTGTAAAAAATGATGGGCAGATTTTTCTGAAAAGACATGACAGCAAAAACATGATTATTTTTGAGCAAGATGTGAAAAATGAAGCAATGTACACAATGCTTCTTGAAAAACTCAGCAATGGTGCTAAAGAGGATGAATTGAAGGAAATACTGACAGCTATCTATGGAGACGAGGCAGATATATGGTATGAGAATTTGATTTGGGAGGGGATTATTGAATGAATGATATAGAAATGAAGATTCTTACACCATTTGCTAATAAAACCGGTTTACTACGTTTCCATGGTGCTTATGCGTTTCCGTATCCGAACAGAAATTTACTTCTCGGAAAAAACGGCAATATGATTTTGCTTGACGATATGCTTTTCCAAACACTTGTTTATCAGGAACCTGACAGTGAACTATGGTTCAAGTTGGTTCAAAGAGGGCTGGCAGAGCATGATAATTGTACGCAAAATGAAGCTGAAATGTCACAAATATATATCGCCCCATCTTTCTTTATGATTGATATGACGAATAACTGCAATATTAGTTGCAGATATTGTTTACGGGAAGAGTGTAGTAGCACCAATTCAAAGGTTCTTAACGAAAAAAATGCTAAACTAATTGTCGATTATATTATCAGGTACTGCAGAAAGTATGACCTGGACCACATCAGCATCCAACCGTGGGGTGGAGAACCGCTTTTGGAAAAAGATTTGATTTTTAAGATTCAGGATTTATTTCAAGAAGCTGGTATCAACGTCAGCATTGATATCGAAACCAACGGTATTTTGCTGACAGATGAACTTGTTAGTGAATTATTTAGGCGTGGTATCAGTTATGGAATTAGTCTTGACGGGAATGAAGAACTGAATGATCTTCAGCGTGTGTATCGCAATGGAAACGGCACCTATCATCAAATTCGTAACGCTATTCAACTTACAAAGAAGTATTATGGAGAGAATATGACTGTACTTGCCACTATCACAAAACAAACTGTAGATCATGTTTCTGAGATTCTTGAGCATTTTGCAAATGATTTGAAACTTAAACGAGTTAAACTGAATTTCGCCCACAAAAGTGGTTTCAAGGATGAAGATTCCTACTGTGTTTATGAAAACGATGTAGCTGAAGGCACAATTGCAATCATGAATAAGATTATTGAGTTGAACGAAAATGGGATTTCCTTTATGGAGTATAATTTTTGGATTAAACTCTATAATATTCTAACAAATCGTGAACGCGATATTTGCCTTTCACGTGGATGTAGCGGCGGAAAAGATATGATTACTATCGACATGGATGGTGGTATTTATCCATGTGATGTTACAGATTTCCCAGAAGAACGGATTGGAATGATTGACGATTCAATCGAACTTCCAGACATGGTGAAGGCGGCCATGTCTGAAAAAGATTATTTCGCACTCAAAAGTTGTGATGAATGTAAACAGTGTCCGTGGAAGCACTTCTGCAATGGAGGTTGCACAGTTCGAATAAAATGCGCTGGTGGACAGAGAGGCTCCATTGATCGGAATGAATGTTCCATCAATAAAGTTATGTACCCGAGAATTATCCGCTTGATACAAGAAAAGCCACAGCTTGTTAATCAACTGATTGGTTTTCAGATATTACATACGATATAGAATCTGGCTCTCAGATTTTATATAGCTAGCTACTTATTGAGTTGGCATCTGTTCACAATGAATACTGCCTGCATTCACCGAATCTGGAAACAGATTCGCAAGCATATTTGTTGTGTACAAGAATAAAGGAGGTGATAACATGAACAAGATCAATGTTTTCTCCAAGAAACTTGGCAAGAAGGTCTCTGTAAGCTGCGCTGACAAGAAGATGTCCAAGATGGGTTGGGTCAAGAGTGCTTGGTCTCAGGATGGTTGGAAGTATCCGCCGACACCCTCTATGAACGGCTAATCAGTGAATACATGGGATTAACCATTTCAAATGACTTTGTGTAAATTAAAGGCTGCGCATGGTGATGCGCTTAAAAAAAGGTCGTTGCAAATTCACTTTTGTGGCGACCTTAATTTTAACAAATTATTGCATATAATTATCTTGTTGTCATTTTTATGGCATTTTCGAAGAAGATATGGCTTGTATATAGAAATTTACAATTTTGAAAGGGGTGATAAACTTTGGTTTTATCATTGATGATAACAAAGCAGTGTAATTTTCATTGTGGTCACTGTATGATAAACAGTTCCTATGAATACTCTTGCGTATCTGAGGATGTATTGGGAAAATGGTTTAAAATGCTTGAAATAGGAAAACCTGATGCTGTTTACATTGTCGGTGGGGAACCGTTTCTTCACATTGATTTAGTAGAAAGAATTGTGGAAAAATCGAAACGGGTTTGTGATCTTATAGTTGTTTTTACAAACGGTACATTTCTGCTCAACTCACAATTACGGAAACGTGTTGATGATCTTGATATTACTGTCCGCATTAGCAGCGACCGTTATCACAGAGCACAATGGAGTCCAAAGCTCAGACAAGCCATTGAAGAAAGTGGTTATCTGATTATTGAGAAGGATGATGATCAAACGATGATTCCCGTTGGGCGTGCATATGAGGAATATAAGTACCTGAAAAAGTCAATCAAATGCTCTTTGTTGACCGGTGTATATGATGATACATATAAGGACGGACATCGGTATATGGTTCTCATGGACGGTAAAGTTAATCTTTACTGTGCTACAATTGAGGCGGAGCTTGCAAATGTCTTTGAAGATGAAGTGATTACTTATGATTTGCTCGTAAAACGTGAAAAAATCCTTCATAACTATTTGTTTAAAGAGGTTATTAATTGCGAGGAGGATACATATATGGCAAAAATGTGTAACCTTTGTCCGTATTTCAAGGTGACAGACAAGTACATTTTACTGCGTGGCGAAATTGTTGCGAATGCAGCTGATTATCAGTAATTATGAGGTAGTATATGAACGGTATCGAAGCTGGATTCGCTGCGGAATGCAAGGAAAAAATGAAAAATGATCCTGATGTGTACTCAATGCAGAGCCGGATTGAGGAAAAAGGCATCCGAAATGCTGCCTTTCAATGCCGCTATATGACTGCGGATTTTATGGACTTTGACATCAGATTGCCTGAATCACCTGTCACGAATCAGGGGATTTCCGGTCGCTGCTGGATTTATGCCGCAATGAATGTAATAAATACCATGATTGCTTCAAAGAACCAGTTTCGTTATATTCAGTTGTCGGAGGATTATATCGCTTTTTATGATCTGCTTGAGAAGGCAAACTATTTTCTTTCATTTGTTATTAAAACTATAAAAAGCGATGTTGAGGAACGCCACGTCTGGACAATGCGTCAGCAACCGATACAGGATGCTGGTCAATGGTACTTTTTACAGCACATCATTGAGAAATATGGCATTATAACAAAGGAGGCTATGCCACTTCGCAAGGCAGCTTCCAAGACAAGTGAAATGATAGATGTTCTTTCGGATATGCTGCGGGAGTTTGAAAGCGTTCTGAGAAATCAGTATGAATCAGATCCGCACGACATGGAGACGCTTTTAGAGCAAAAACAGACAATGCTTTACAGGGTTTACCGTTTTCTTGTTATGTCTCTCGGAGAACCTCCGTCTTCTTTTTCTGTCAAGCTTAAATCAATAGATGAAAACGAGATTATTGAAAAAGATATCACCCCACTTGATTTTTACCGGAAATATGTGAGCTGGATTGACTGCAACCATGATTTCTGTTCACTTGTGAACATCCCACTGAGGAATAAACCCTTCTATCAGACGTACAGTGTAAAGTATCTTGGAAATGTATGGGGTTTGCGTGAGAACAGTTTTCTTAATCTTCCAATGAATGTCATAAAAAGGTATATCGTTCTACAGCTGGAACATGGAGTTCCTGTTTGGATTGGCTGTGATTCCGCAGTATTTCCTGATACTGAAAATGGAATCTATGCAACGGAAAACTACAATTTGAAGGTTTATGGTTTTCAGGATTTGTATTTTCAAAAAGGGTATGCACTGCAATTCGGTTTGACACGTATTAGGCATGCGATGGCTGTAGTAGGTGTATCCTTTGACAAACAGAGAATGCCATCAAAATGGCTTGTCAAAAACTCTTACGGATCTGATGCGGGGCACAATGGGTATATCCTGATGACAGATGAATGGTTTTCATTATACGTTTATCAGGCGGTCATAAAGAAGGAACTGTTAGACACAAGATTGCTACAAATGTTGAAAAAAAATACAATTTCGCTTGATCTCTGGGATGTTTTAGGCTCTCTTGCAGATTAAGCAAGGGGAAATGCTATGATACATCTGACACTATTGCATAATACATATTGCTATGATCCTGAAAGCTGTAATTTTTCTGTATCTTCCAATCAGGAATGCAGTCAAGGAGATACTATAGATAAATCTTCGAAGCCTTATGATATTGTATGCGAACTGGCGAATCAGCAAAACGATATTGGCAGAAAAATGTGCGGGCTTATTCTGAAGCTGACTGATTTTTGTAATATGAGTTGCCGCTACTGTCCACATTCTCAAAAGGATAACCCGCATATGAAAGTGCATTCAAATTCGGTCATGCCGGAAAAAACAATATTACAGGGGATTGATTTTCTTAACAATCATTCAGCTGAGAGCGATGCCGTAGATATAGTGTTTTTTGGGGGAGAACCTTTGACAGAATTCCGTTTGATGAAAAAAGCTGTTTGTTATGCAGAGGAAACTCTGAAAGGTAAACAAATCACCTTCAATACCACAACAAATCTACTACTACTGAATGATGAGATGATCTCTTTTTTTGCAACTCACCGCTTTAGTATCTGCATCAGCATGGACGGACCAAGAGAGATTCATGATAAAAACAGACTCAACAGAGGAGGTTTTGGTACATTCGATACTGTATACAAGAATTATCTAAAGCTGAAAAAAGCACTGTGCGGAACAAATTCTACTATCAGAATCAATGCTGTATTTGATGAAAAATATGATCTTAGATCCTATGAAGGATTTTTTTCCCAGAATGAATTCTCTGACGTTATAGTAGAGATGAATCCGATTGATTATTCGGGTTCCGTTTCTCCTCCTCCTGACAATCCGAAATATCATTGGCAAACGATGTATGTAAGATTTCTTGTATACTTATGTATCTTAGGTAGATTTCCGTCAGAAAATCTACCATTGACTGCACATTACCTGCTGAACAGACTCCGCAGTTTGTATCAGAGATTGCAGCATCCGACCCCCTTACCACTGTCTCATACATACATCAGGTTATATGATTATATGACATGTGGCTTTATTGCATTTCTGAATCCACAGGGAAGCTATTATCCCGGCATTCATGTGAATGAAATGCAAGAGGAGCTTGTGATAGGAAATGCAGAAACGGGCATTCAATTTGAGAAGATAAATCTGCTTATGAATAAAAGCGGGAGATATATGGTTCCATGTAAGAGATGTCCGCTCCTAACGTTTTGTCAGGTTCCAATCGCACTTGCTATAGATGCAAATGGGAATGCACAACGTTTGAATGAAACCTACTGTCGAAATTTTGAACAGTTGTGGAAGGAGGTAGCAAGCCTGCTTCTTTTAAAACAAGGAGTTCTCACAAATATTCCTTTATTAAGTCAATTTACATCACTTTTTTGCGACAGTGATAACGAGGCAGCACTCAACGGTATCTTTGAATATGTTTGTCATACACATGATCTGACAAACCGTCCAGTTTTATCTGAAATGGAGGGGATCGGTCCTGTTGAACTATTGTCTATAGTATATCTGATTGAAAGAAATTTCAATATCAAATTTGAACCGAATGATTTCGCTGATTTTCAGTTCGGTACGTTTGAAGGTATCAAAGCTGCTGTAAAACGCTATTTTGGAGGTGGAAAACAATGAAAATTGCAATACTTTCCTGTTCAGAGCCTGCAAAACAATTTTATCAAATGCTCAGGAAAACATCCTCACCTTATGAAGCATTGTATATTGTTGAAGAAGTCAGCGAATTATGGGGCACATTTTATGAGCGGGCAGAGATTATTTCGGTAGGAAAAGCAGTGTGTTTGTATCAACGGAATCTGATTGAAAAGTTTGTAATTGTTAGCATGGAAGAACGGTTTAACCGCATTATGTACAAGATCTTAACCATGCATAAGATTCCCGACAATGATATTCTCTATGCAGATCAGGAGGATATTCATGAATTCAAAAATGAATCAATACTGTTCAAATATACAGAACGTCAGGAATTTGATACCATTGAATTTCATGTGACGGATAAGTGCAATCTGAACTGTAAGCACTGCTCGATGTTCAGTGGATTGGTAAAGGAAAGTATGCTTCCGGACATAAGGCAGTATGAAAATGATTTGAAGCAGATTCATTCTGTGTTCCGCAGTATTAAGCGATTCAAGTTATTAGGCGGTGAACCGCTGCTTAATCCAGAGCTCCGTCAGTTTATCGAAGTCACCCGCAATATATTTCCATACACTCATATTCTGCTCATTACAAACGGTCTGCTGATTACTTCGATGAACAATGAGTTGATAGATTGTATCGTCAAAAAAAATGTTGAGATCGTGGTTTCATATTATATGCCTCTGAATCCGGTTATTGATGATATCCATCGGTTTTTAAATTCACATCATATTCGCCATCGTATCACGCCGATTATTACACAATTCTATAAAATGTACGATTTGTCTGGTGGGCAAAATGCTGACGAGAATTTTGTTGCCTGCGGATGCAAAGAGGGCTGTACAACATTGCGTGATGGAAAACTGATGTCGTGTTTTGTTCCGAGTATTTTCCATATCGTCGCTAGTGCATTTCATCTTGCAGCAGAAAACTATAACTATATTGATCTTTATCAGCAAGATCTGTCGCAAACCTTGATTCGTGAGACATTGATGAAAAAAATGGACATATGCAAATACTGTTTGGTTAGAGGGGTAGCCACAGACTGGGCACAAATCGATAAGAACAGTATTCCGCAGATGCAAGATTGGAGTATTTGAAAATAGTGAAGTTTTGGGATTTTCTTCAAAGAGGACATTTTTTATATTTTGGATATTATTGGGTGTATTCTAAAATCATGGATTGGAGTATCGGACACAAAAGCCTTGAAAGAATGATCGATAATAACGAATTTTGTAACGGTCCAATTGACTATGAATGGCATCCTGTGCAAAGTACAAGCTACCGTTTGCTTACGAAAGCAATTAAGTACATTTATGTGAATGAAGATGATGTATTTGTTGATGTCGGTTGCGGATTCGGCAGAGTCATCTCATATCTTATAATAAAAAAAAGAAAATGCCGTTATATCGGCATTGACATCAACAGTTCTGCTTCGCATATCGCTAGCGAGCGATTTAAAAATCATTCGAATGTCTGTATAATACATGAAAATGTATTATACAGCATCCCAAGCGATGCGACGATACTGTATTTGTTTAATCCGTTTGGTAGCAGTATTTTAGATATGTTTTTAGATAAAACAGAACAAATATTACACCAAAAAGTGAGGCTCATATATCTAAATCCTGTACATAAGGAGATTTTTAAAAAGCATCCTAAATGGAAGTTGCGGGAAAGCATTATACTGAAGCCTAAGTATCATCAGTCGATATCAATGCTTGTTTATGAGCTGAACGTAGACGAATCGTAGAAAGGAAAACAGCAATGGGAATCATGCAGATATCTGCGTTTTTGAGTTGCTTTCGGCAGCAGCAATATGAAGCTTTATTCAGTGCTGAATGTATCAATGCACTAACGCATATTGAAAATAAATACGGTACATGGCTTTCACCAAAGGTGATTTATGAAACAGAGCTTTGCAATCATTGTAAAAATATAGACTTTTCGGTGCAGCTATTGAGCATGGATCCGCTTATTGGTGATTATTGGCTGGAATTTGACTACGATGAATACTGTTGCGGTCAAAAAATGACACCGAGTGTGTTTTACAATGCTTCGGCTTTTGTTGTTTCGTCTGAATGGTGGACGAACTACCAAACGCATATGGAAAAATATATTGGTTCTGATCGTGCTACAAGTCTGGAAACGCAACTAAAAAAAACCGTTGTGGCATTGGATGGATTTTGTTCTTCTCTGTTTCAGATTGGCAAAATGGATAGCCGGGGCGAAAAGAAAAGCGTCAGGATTTATACACGTGATATGTCGCATGAGCATTTGATAAACTATCTTCAAAAAATGCAGTGGACAGGAGACTATTCTCTGATAAGTCAATGGATGACACAATTAAAAAAAATCAACGAACGGCTCGAATTCACAGTCAGTTTTGATGTAATGCCTGATAGAATCTCATCGAAAATTGGCATTGAATTTACGATACCGCTGTCTGCGATGACTTATTATGAGGATATTAAAAATGCTCTAAATCTTTTCATTCAGCAGGGAGTATGTGTGCCTGAAAAAGCTGAAGATATTATTCGTTGGAGCAATGCACCGGCATTTCAGCTTGAAAATCAAAAAATTATAAATATGATTACGCATATAAAATTACAGTTTGACAGCGATAAAATGCTAAAAGCAAAGTGTTACTTAGGACAAATCCCTAAACGAAATCCCTAAACGAAATTCATAAAAGAATACTGTTGTATAAACCATGGACAAATGCTTGCTGTTTGCATCCGCACTTGAATGAGGATATAGATGAATGTTTAATGAACAGATTGCGTTGCAATTTGGGCCTTGAGTTGGATTTTACACTTCTGTCACGAAGGGCAGGAACCATATTTTTATACACCAGAATGTTACGAGCGTGATTTACAACGATTAACATCGCTTGTGACGCTCGGCGGAATCCGAATCTATGGTGGAGAGTCACTTTTACATACTGAATTGAGTCGTATTATCACGATTTCGCATAATATTGTGCCTGATGCAGAACTTAGGCTTTTCACAAATGGTCTTTTGCTCCGTTCGATGCCGGAGACATTAACGGTAGTGTTACGAGAACATAACGTTAAAGTCATTTGGTCGGTATATCCGGTTTTTGATGACGAAGCCTTTGCTGCAACTTGCAAGTTCTTACAGACAGCAGGACTCGCTTATCAGGCAGAACGCACGGATAAGTTCTATGCTTGCATGCGACAAGAGGGCGACATCGAACCGGAGTATTCATTTGCACGCTGTAATGGCAGGAACTGTCATGTGATGCAGGACGGAAAGATCAGTTTGTGTCCAGCACCTATGGTGGCGAAGATTATGATGAAATTTGGTTTTAATAACGATATTTCGGATGGTTTGCTTAACATTTATGATACAGCATTGACTGGCGAACAAGTGGTAGATTTTTTGCGTTCACCACATTCAGTGTGCCGATTTTGCACAGCACCGACATACTTTTCGTGGCATCAACAATCTGGTGATGCTACACTGGAGGATTGGCTCTCAAATAAGTAGGAGGCAGAAAAGTGGTTCATGCACAATTCGGTATTCCTTCACTTAGTTTGCTAATTGTATGAGGAGTCACTCCGAATCGGATAAAGCACAATAAGAATAGTTTTCCGTCACAGATACTTGCAAATTGAAAACTATATATCTATGATTGCGAAAGGAGTATCATTATGAACAAACACTTTGAGATTACAAAGCATCAACTAAAAGAAATCGAAGATTTCTATCTGTCTCTCGGATATACGCAGAGACAGTAAAAAAGGGAGGAGTGAGTTTATGACTGATGAATACTGTTTGATAGAAAACTTGCCTTATAGCGTAAACCAGCCGTATCATATTTTCAATATAATGAACAAATTTGCACTCATTGTATTTGAAGAGCATGAATGTCAAACGGAAACTCAAGATTTTTTTGATGCCTATTGGGGTACCTATAAGTTGAATTACAATCTGACAATAACAAACTTATTTATATTGATAAACAAAGATCAAAAAGAGGATAGCTTTAGACTTAGGTGTTTAAAGTTCAATAAAGATATGCTTTCACAAGATGTATTTCATATTCAGGTTGGTCAATGTCCTCTGTTTATAACTCGCAGTGTCTGGAATGAGTGGAGAAAGTCTGAACCAATAAGAATAATTTTGATTGGAGAATCAGACACGAACTATATTATTCAGTTTATATTTGAAGAATCATTTGATAATGGACAATATAGAGGTTTCTATAAAAAACTTAATACGATAACGATAAGCAAACAACCTATTTCTAACGATATATCCAATATTATCAAGAGAAAAGAAACTATTATTGATGGAAGTGATATACAAGCTGGTGTTTGTTTCCTTAGATCACCACTACTTGAAGTAGTTGATAAGGAAGACAGACTGGTTCAATATGAAACAAAGGAAGAAGTCCACAAATCGGGGTTTCTCCACAGAGCGTTTTCCGTTTTTCTGTACGATCCCAGCAAAAGGGTGGTACTGATTCAGAGGAGAGCACTTGAGAAGTATCATTCGGGTGGGCTTTGGAGCAATTCCTGCTGCTCACATAAATACAAGGATGAGACTTGGGAGGAATCCGTAGCACGTTGCCTGCGGGACGAGCTCAATCTGCGGGAGACAGACACGAGCGGACACATCCGGCATGTCGGGACGTTCTATTATTATTCCGATTATGGCGACAACAGCGAGCATGAGATTGACCGTGTATTAATCTATACACCAGATGCGGGACTATGCAGTCAGATCAAACCAAATCCGAGGGAAATCATGGATATCAAGTGGATGACCATAGAGGAAATTGATGATGCACTGAAAACCACACCTCAAAGCTTTACTTCATGGTTTTCAAAAGCCTACGAATATTTTAGATCTGTTGTATTGGAGAGCTATTCATGAATACGATAAATATATCAGTGATAGATCATGCTATAGGTTGTATTAAATATCTTTCAAATCGACTTTGTAAGAAGCCGAAGTGTTATATAGATAGAAAGGATTCATGATTATGTTTTCTCATATTCGTAGGTCGATACATCAAATGTGCGGTAACACTATTGCCTCTAAACCCACTACTCAATTTGCCAGAACAAGTCGAATTATGATAACTAATCCGCATTTGAGAAAATCTATTATCTATTCAATCAAGGAACAAGAATGTATACCTGAATCTGAAAGTGTTCATTCTTATTTTGATAAAAAGCTATATTCCACTCAGTGTTGCATAAAATTGTTAAACTCAAGATCGCTTAATGCTGTGGCAAAATACAAAAGTTCAAGCACCTGTGTGTTAAATTTTGCCTGTTCTACAGAACCAGGTGGTGGTGTCTTGGAGGGTTCGGTTGCTCAGGAGGAGTCTCTGTGTCGAAGTAGTACATTATATCCATGTTTAAGTGATGTTAAAATGTACGAAGAATTCTATTATCCACATATTTGCTCAAGAAATTTTATTAACAATGATGATTGTATTTACACACCTTGTGTAACAGTATTCCAAACGGATGAGTTGTTTCCTAAATTACTCGACAAAAAAGAATGGATTCATACGAATATAATAACATGTTGTGCACCCGCATTAAATCACACCCGTCTATTGGGTCAATCTTTGTACGAACTTCATTTTAAACGTCTATGCCGTATATTGGATATAGCTGCAAGTAAAAAGAACGATGTCATTATTCTTGGGGCTTTTGGGTGCGGTGCATTCAGAAATAACCCATATATCGTATCTGAAGCGATGATGAATGTGGTAAAGCACTATCGATATGTTTTTAAAAAAATTGTTTTTGCAATACCTTCTAATGATAAATCGGATTCTAATTATGCTATATTTAAAAAAGCTGTTTTAAGCCATTTTATTGAAACTCAGAAAAATGAGAAGACAATTCAGTGAAGAATATGGTTTTTTAAGCGAAAATCTTTTAATAAATATATTTATTTGTTTTCGGCTATTAAAATATGATTTGATAAAATTGGCAATTTTTTCTCTTGAAGTAAAGCACAAAACAAATATAGATGCTAATTTCAATGCTTTTGATTCGTGTCTTATGAAGCAAAAACTCATCTCGTAAAGAATTGGAAATTTCCCATATTTCTGACAATTTTTAAAATATTTCTCTTGAGAGACAAAAAATTCTGTTGAAGTAGAAAATATTCAAAAGCAGTATAAGATAGAAAGGAGCATATATGAATAGAATTGTAAAACGCATTGTTTCTGGAATAATGGCAGGGGCGATATCTGCATCTTATTTAGGAATTGTTCCATTGGAAAATGTAATAGCAAAGGGAAACAAAGCTGACAATGAAGCACTCTATGCTTCTATTTTGAATAATTATACGGAAAACGTTATTCCGAAGGGCCTTATGAATTTAGACAGCACTTCGGCTATGTGGAATTATTCTGATATGTGGATGTACACAACAGGAAATCTTTCTGATTATGAATACGCTTTTTATGACTTGGATGGCAATGGTGTTGATGAACTATTTATTTTGGATAACACATACAGCACAAAGATAAATGAAATATATACAGTCATAGATGGAACGCCAAAGCAAGTTGCTACTGGTGGCGCAAGATGGGATTATTTTGTTACGAATTCAGACAATGTTCTTGGTGAGTTTGGCTCCGGAGGTGCTACTTACCATGGGTATACCTTTTATCATTTGATAAACGGAGCACTTGTAGCTTTTGAAAATTATATCAATGATAATGGAACATGGTATTATGCAAGTGGCGATAATTGCAATGAAGCAGAACAGAATTCAATGCAGATGGTTTCAGAAGATAGTGTTTATGAACAGCATCCTGAAATTTCAGTGGATATAGATATCCCCGGATTTAATGAGGAAATTTATCCCTTTTCAGAATATGGTGTTTCTGATAATCAAGCTGCAACAATAGCGGAAAATCAATGTGGAGATAATGCGTTTTGGGAATTTGATCAATCCACTGGAATGTTGAAAATTAGTGGAACTGGTCCAATGTATGATTATGATGATGCTGATCCTTTTTTTCATATGATCCTAAAAGAGATCCGTCCTATAGTATGAATCAAGGATATACAAAATCAGTGGAAATTGAGGAAGGAATCACTTCAATTGGAAACAAAGCTTTTTATGGTAGCAATGATATATCAAAGTGTAAGTTGCCAGAAAGTCTTGAATCCATTGGGGATTTGGCATTTTATTCAAATGGACATTCAGATATTCTTATATCTATTACAATTCCCAAGAATGTAACACATATTGGGAAAAAGGCAGTGGGTTATCATATATATGATGTGTCAAATAAAGACGGATTAATGACTAGCGAAGAAAAGATTCCAGGTTTTATAATCTATGGTTATCAGGGCTCAGCTGCCGATTCTTATGCGAAGCAGAATGAATTTGATTTTGTTGCTCTGGATGTGCTTGAAGAGAGTACTGAAGCAGAATCATCAAAAGAGCAACAACTCAATATAGATTTCATAAAACACCATGTTGGCGTGGCTCAATTGGATGAAAATAGAAGCATCTGGAATTATTCTGAAGATATTGATACACTTTATCAGTTGGCTGAATTTGATTATTACTATGGCAATACCGGAGTTGGTTTTGCGACAGATGCATACTCTAATTTGGGAAATCCGATAGCTATAATGGAAGCTGGAAGAAAAGCAAAAGATATGTATTCGTCTGCAAGTGAGATAATGTATTATCAGGCGTTACTAAAACTGATGTATCATACAAGTGAGGAAAATTCTTTTAATCTGATCAAAGGATACTATCTGCAAACTTTAGAAAAATTTTCAGAGCAACTGAACAATGCTGGTATGGCAAGCAGTGTGCAATCATTAGTAAAAACAACAGTGGAAAAATGCATTTGAAATAACAGATCTTCCAATTAAAAATTTCAAAAATAAAAATTTAGGAATCGGTACTGGAGATATCTTATCTTTGGTTGCGTCTGTGGCAGAAATCCAATCAAATGAAATAAAAAACGTCAGTGATATTTTGAACTGCGTTGTATATTTTAAAATGTTTTGTAGTATTCAAGATGACTATAAAATTATTTTGAATCAAATGTATCAAACTGCATCAAAAGATAATGAAACTTATAAAACAGCATTACAAAATTTGAATGAATGTATCTCTGCACCAAGTATTGAAACATTTATCGATAATTATTTTTCCAAACAAAAAGAAAAAATAGAGGAAGATTCTACAAAAAATATACGAATGACAATAGCTATGTTTATTGGTATGAAACTTGCAGAAATAATTCCTGGAGGAAATGTTTTACAAATATTGGACGATGCTGGAAACGTTGTAGACTTTTGCTTTGATAAAATGAATTCTACTGAAGAAAAAATTGCATCTATTGGTGAGTTAGTATGCCACTATGAAATTATTCATTCGCTTCAAAATGTTGGAAATCAATATAAAACTGACTTAATTGGCATGCAAAATTTTGAAAATGCGACAAAATATCATGAAGTAATCGATTTGTATTATGATGCATTAAAAAACTACTGTGTATATGGCAATGAATTTTTAAGTTTGTTTGTGAGTTCATACTATTCTATAAATATTGACCGATCAAAAAAATTTGCAGATAACACTGCAGTGATGATGAAGGATAATCTCGTATTCAAGTATATTGCGACCACGTTTGAGAATGACCAAGCAGATGATTATTTGAATCATATCTTTGGAATTTCCAATGGAGATTATGTTTCTTGGTATAGAAAAATTATTACATTGCAAGCCAGTATTAAAGAATTATCCACCACTTCTCATCATTTTATATGTTGTGAAACATGGACAGATGATGAAATTGATCGATTCTTGGATGATGCTATGGCTTCTGCTATGGAAAAAGCAAAAAATTATGTAGAGACAAAAGTATCAGATTGGAAAACATTTTTTGTTGGTTGTCCTGTGAATACGAAAGTATATGATGAAAATGGAACTGCTGTTGCTACAATTGAAAATGGAAATATTGCAGTGCATAATTTGGATTTATTTATGAATGTTTTCTGTTACACAATAGAAGAAACTAAAGATAATAGCTATGGTGTAGTAATGATGCTGCCAAACAGTTATACATTTACCGTATCCGCTCAAACAGACTGCAATGTTATCTTTCAGCAAGCCGATTCAAACGATTTTTCTGAAATTATATTATCGAGTAATGCGTGGCAATCTAGCGTTAAGAAAATGAAAAAAGGTGATGTATTGAATTCTGACAGCACTATTGTTTCTACGGAAGAAAACGACCATATTTCATGGAAATTGGTTTTAATCATTGGGACAACTATTATTATTGTTGGTGTAGGTGTTGCCAGTGTAGTTATTGTAAAGAAAAAATAGCTTCCAATAAGACATCGATCTTTGAAGTGCTAAATGATTGGTGGAATGTCATATCCTGTACAGATGACGGAGAATATCGACAAGTAGTCTGGTATGCTGAAACGATGAATTTACAAATGTGATCCCCCGAAAATCACACCGCCGTGCAGCCCGATTACATCGAGCCATGCCAGCATACACTCGCTAACGCTCCCACTGCTGCCATCCCTCATATGAGGACAATCCCTTATAAATGATATATTCTATATTGTGATATTTATAAGAATATATAAAATAATATAAATATAATAGTTGTGGAATGTTAAAACGGTGAAAAAATGACACCCCTTATGGCTATCCATCGGTTCTGACACAGATTCGATGGAGTACAGCCGTAAGGGGTATTTTTTCTTTAAAATTTATCGGCATTTTCGTGTTATTCAAAAATCAAACAGTTCACTTTCTACAATTGCTTTCAGTCCTGATATTGCAATTTCATAGGATATATCTTCAAATAAAAGCAGTTTGGTAATCGTTTCATAGTCCTGTCTGTAGATCTCTTTTTCAATGATCTCTGTCAGAACTTTCTTAATATCTACTCCGTCCTGAACGCTGTAACATCTGACGTTAGGCTTTCTTTCCTTTGCTACCTGTATAGCAAGTGCTTTTAAATTTTCGTCTATATTTACGATACTCGTAAGCTTATAAATATCGTAAATATGCCTAGAATGTTCTGTAATTGTATTGCCTAAATAGTAATCTGAAAGAGCATACAACTTATCGATCAATGTTCGTTCTGCCGTCTGAACATTCAATTCAAACGGTTCCAGTTTATTTTCTGTAATAAAATCATCAAATCCGTTTTCATGCAAATACCTGTAAATAAAGCTTGAAGCTATCATACGTTTTGTAGGATAGGATCTTTGATAGATCGCCGTTTCAACGATCAGCTTTTCTTTCAAATAATTTACAGACATAACAGACGGATAATCAACAATATATCGGTTAAACTCTCGCCTGCTTTTTACACTTTCTGGATTTGCTAAAGTAAAATTTAAATCGTCAATTGTTTCTATAATGCTTGATTTCAACTTTTTTCTCTTGCTTTCTGATGGTTTTGTTTCAGCCAGCATATTCAGATCAATATCTTCTGAAAAACGTTCGATCAAACCATAACACTTGGAAAGTGATGTTCCGCCTTTGAATATGATCTCAGGCATTTTCTCTATAAGCTTTTTAAGAAAAACAGTTACAAAATAGTCTTTCTCAATGATCTCAGGTTTTATATTCAGATACTCTGATGTGCGGAGTATTAGCTGTTCAAATATTTCTGTTTCATTGTGCAACATAGTATATGATCTCGCTTTCAATCAGGTTTCTCATTGTTTTATCAGGAAATAGTGGAGCATATCGTGATATTTGCTGTCTGCTGATGCTTTTTTCCTTTATTAAGTCGCAAAGAATGTTTCTTTTTTCCTCATCAAAAAAATCTATGGATAGGCTGTTCATAAGTTCAAGAAAACTTAGAATATCCACATTTTCATTTGTAATCTCTGTTCGGCTTTTACGCAATGTAACACTCATATTTCCTATTTTTACATTGCGAAGTTTTGATGTTTCATTATTCGTGCAAATTTCTGTGGTATTCGGAACTTGCGTTGTCAGTCCATATCTGTTGAGTGCAGAAAGTCCCATGTAAAATCCGTTTATCTTGCCGTCTTTTTCAATATATTTATACTCGATCATTTTATTGGGATTCAAAATGCTTGCACCAAATGGTGTTTGTGATGGAATATAGTAAATTCCTCTTTCATATCTGATAATCTTTTTTGCTTTGCACAGTTTGGAAAGTTCCTTGTCTATCCAAGGTCTTGAATAAGTTTCATACTTAATATCACTTACAGAGATAGGTTCATTTGTTCCAAACGTGTCAAGCAAATATTCATACAACATACTAACACCTCCTCGTATTCTTATTATATCATGTTCTACCTAATAAGTCAAATGAAATATAAGTACCCTGGCTGAATTTTTTCAATCTCTTGTCGGATTTTAATGCTTCAATACCTGGCATGGCTATTTTATCGGTTATTGGTGGTATATCCAACTGATTACGTGACAAAATGGTCTTTTGTACAAAAATACTATGATATGCTTGACTTCTCGTCTATTATGTTCATAATAGTGTCGGGAGGTCTTTTTTTATGGATAGAGAAGTGAAGTACAGGGTTAACAAGTACATATTAAGATTGCTTGTTCAGCATGATATCATTTCAAAAGCAGATGCAGCAATTATTCAGATGCAGTTGCTTGAAGAAATGAATCCACCATATAAAAGTGTAGAGGAGATTGGAGACTTTGAAGAATATAGAAAAAATTCCAGCGACAAAAATACTGGAAAATGATTTTCCAAAACAAGAAAAGAAGAGGGTTGCTGCATACGTTCGTGTGTCCACAATTCGAGATGTGCAAACCAACAGCTTTGAACAACAATGCGAATATTTTACTGCGTATATCAAGAAAAAAGAAAATTGGATTTTTGCAGGGATATACTATGATCGCGGTATGAGTGGCGGTTCTACTGTAAAGAGAATTGGTTTTCAAAATATGATTGCTGATTGCATTGCAGGTAAAATTGATATGATAATTACAAAAAGCATGTCCAGATTTGCTCGTAATACTGTAGATACCTTAAATACATTGAGGCAACTGAAAAGGTTAGAAATAGGTGTTTACTTTGAACGTGAAAATATATGGTCTCTTGATGAATCAGGAGATTTTCTGATATCTTTGCTTGCTTCTTATGCTCAAGAAGAATCAAGATCTATTTCTAACAATGTGAAGTGGGGAATCAGAAAGGGCTATGCAAAAGGGATTTATACTGTTCGAACAAAAAGATTTCTTGGGTATGGTGAGGGCATGATAGTCAATCAAGAAGAAGCCGTCATAATAAGATTGATATATCGCTTATTTTTATTCGGATTTTCCATTTATCAGATTGCAAATATACTGAATGAAAAATCTGTTATCAGAGCCGGAAACGGGCAAAAATGGTTTGCAAATGTAGTGGAAAGTATTTTGAAAAATGAAAAGTATATAGGAGATACGCTACTGCAAAAAGGTTATATTGACGATTATATCACACATCATAAATCCAAGAATACAGGTCAGCTTCCCAAATATTATATTCATGATGATCATGAAGGTATCATATCGAAAGATGTATATTATTTTGTTCAGGATAAATTAAGCAGAAAAACTCGTTCTTCATCATATAAGCATTTTTTTAACGACAAGATTGTGTGTAGCTGCTGCGGTGCATTTTTTAGACCTGTCAAGTGGCATTCGACTACATATAATCCGCGAGTATGGATTTGTAAAGGGTGCAAAGAAAATATCCATTTATATGAAGAAAATCTATATGAGACGGTAATAAGACTTTGGCAATTATTGATTGAAGATTATGCTACAGATGAGCTTTCAGCAGCTTATTCTAAATTACCATTAAAAGCTGATTCATTTGGATTTGATGAGCTGAGTATTATTCTAAATGACATTACCGTCTATCCTAATAAGCTACTCCGCTATAAGCTTATTGACGGAAGAACATATGAGTTGATGTATGAGAAAAAAGATAAGAGAAAACACGCCGTCCCTAATTCAGAAGTATTATGAGAAATTATCAAAAAGTCATTAGTATTTAAGTGGAAACGATTATATTAAGCGGGTGCAATAAGAAAACGATTATCGTTAAAATGGGTGCATATTTTCTTGCTTTGGGTGCCTTGTATCAAAATAAGCATTCTTTGACAATTATAATCACGTAATCGGAAAGGTTACAAAAACCACGTAATCACGTTATATAGCGTGGTTACGTGGTTTTTCTTTTACAAATTTTGCCTGATTTTTCGGGAGTTCAAAGCGAATTTGACCGTGACCTGATTAAAATGCGTAGTATTTTTAGGGTACCCCTCTCTTGCGGAAAAAATGGGAAAATGGGAAAAAATATGCATAAAATCAAATTACTTTTTATAGTGAAAGGCAGTTAATATAATGGGTGAAAGTAAGATTATATCAATACCTGATGGTAAGATATGTGACTATGTTGATGGAAAGTTTCGTAATGATACTCCCGAGGAATATGTCCGCCAAACTACTGAGAAAAGATTGATTAACGAGCATAAGTATGATGCTTCACAAATAAAGATTGAATACACTCTCCAGCTTGGTTCAAGAAAGCCGCGAGCTGATATTGTTATATTTAAAAAAGACTGTACTGAGCCAAAGCAGGAAAATGTGTATATTATCATTGAATGCAAAAAGGAAACTGTTGATGTTAGAAATGCAAAAGACGGTGTTGAACAGCTTAAGTCTTATATGTCCGCCTGCCCTAATTGCGAATGGGGAATGTGGACTAATGGCAAACAAAAGGAAGTCTTCAAGAAGTATATCAACGATCATGGACAGATTGAATTCATGGACTATAATGATATTCCTTCCGCTGACGGAAACCTTGATGATATTAACCGCCCTAAGAGAACTTCTCTTAAAAACGCATATGATGACAATCTGCTTTTTGTATTCAAAACCTGTCACAATCATATCCATGTGAATGATGGTCTGCAAAAGCAGCCTGCATTTTTTGAATTGTTAAAAGTAATTTTCTGTAAGATTGAAGATGAGCGTAATATTCCTAACGATTTGGATTTTTATACTACATCAGAAGAACGTTCCAATCCTGATGGACAGCTTACGGTTAAAAAGCGTATCAGCAAGATCTTTGAGAGAGTTAAGAAAAAGCATGGTAAGATATTTGATGCCAATGATGAAATCAAACTTGCTCCAAGAAGTCTTGCGTATATTGTCAGCGAATTACAGAAATATAGCTTACTTAATACTAACATTGATATTAAAGGAAAGGCATACGAAGAAATTGTAGGCGCTAACCTTCGTGGCGATCGTGGAGAATTTTTCACGCCACGAAATGTCATGAAAATGACTGTTGAGATGGTTAATCCGAAGGTTGATGAAAAAGTATTGGATAGCTCTTGTGGTACTGGCGGATTCCTTGTAACTGCCATGACTCATGTTATAGCACAGTTAAAAACTGAATTTGCTAAGCAGATTGGATTTCCGCAAAAGGAATGGGATTATGATACTAAGAAGCTGTTCCAGGAGAGAATCTCCGATATGGCAGCACATAACTATTTTGGCTTTGATATTAACCCCGATCTTGTTAAAGCTACTAAGATGAACATGGTTATGAATAATGACGGTAGCGGTAATATTCTACAGACCAACTCACTATTGCCACCTCACGAATGGAGCGACGAATTCCGTTCAAAACTGGCAGAAGCCCTCAGTGTAAAGAAAGAAGAAATAAGAGCTTGTGTTCATAGCAAAAAAGTGGTATAATAGGAGATATGAAAAAAG
>OIZE01000600.1_pt1 | contig 28045 bp, 26 predicted proteins | sample 1588421 | NCBI WGS metagenome assembly OIZE01 (sample SAMN03283251) | human gut metagenome | biome: human-associated habitat; material: feces | host: Homo sapiens | place: USA | collected 2013 | reverse complement strand
GGCAGACCGGAGGACACCGTGGGCGCCCACGCGGGGAACAACAACTACGACAGCATCGGCGTGTGCTTCGAGGGCAACTACATGACGGAGACCGCCATGCCGGAGGCCCAGCGGGCCGCGGGTGCGGAGCTGGTGGCCTATCTGAAGCAGAAGTACGGCATCACGAAGGTACAGAAGCACCGGGACGTGAACGCCACCGGGTGCCCCGGCGACAACTTCCCCTTCGAGGCCATTGCCTACGGTACGCCGGTGGAGCCGGAGAAGCCGGAGGAGCCCTGCGTGAATATCACGCTGGCGCTGTATATGCTGGCCAAGGGCAGCAAGAGCCAGCAGGTGAAGCTGCTGCAGCGGACGCTGATCGGCTGGGGCTACAGCGTGGGCGTATACGGCGCGGACGGTGATTTCGGCGCGGCCACGGAGAAGGCGGTCAAGAAGTTCCAGACAGCCAACAAGCTGGCCGCCGACGGCATCGTGGGCAAGGACACATGGACGGCCCTGCTGAGAGCGTAAGGAGGTAAGGGATATGGCAAGGTACAACGGAAACATCATCCAGACCACCAATAGGAACAAGAATAACAAGACCACCGGTACCGGGAACAACCGGGGAGGCACCAAAGCCGGGGGCATCATCAACGGCGCGCTGACCGGCGCTGTCTTCGGCGGCGGGGGCACCGGGATCAAAGGCGGATCCTCCGGTGGGAGCAAGGGAGCGGTCTCTGCGCCTCCGGGCTATAAGACCGTACAGGTGGGGCGTCTTACCGGCGTAGCGAAGGATACGAGCTCCTCCGGCGGCACCACCAAAAGCAGCGGCAGCAGCGGTTCCGGCGGGAACCTGGCCGGCAGCGTGTCCGGGGCCATCGCCGGTGCGGTGAAGGACGCCGCTAAGAACGTGGCGCAGGGGAACTACTCCGGTGGGAACTACGGTGGAAGCTTCGGCAGTTCCGGCAGCTACTCCGGCAGCGGCTACAACAACGGCGGCCTGAGCGCTGACCAGGTCCGGCAGATGCAGGAATACTACGGAACCACCGCGGATGGCCTGTGGGGCGCGAATTCTAAGGCGGCAGCGGGCGGCATGAGCGCCGCCGAGGCGTGGAACGCCTACCGGGAGGCGCTGGCGCAGGACGAGCTGAACGGCGATATGTCGTGGGAGAACTTCCTGGACCGCATGGGCGGCGCCGACTATGAGCAGCGCCTGCGCGATGCCGTCAACGCGCAGGTGCAGCAGGCCGTAAACGACTACAACCGCCAGATCGAGCAGGCGGGCACCAGCCATGAGGAAGCGGCACGCCGGGCGTACATCAACAAAATGCTGTCCCAGCGGAACATGGAACAGGAGCTGGCGGCCAGCGGCGTGTACGGCGGCATGGCGGACAGCCAGCGGATCGCGGCGGAGGCCGACTATCAGAACGACCTCACCGACCTTGAGACACAGTACAACGACACGATGGCGCAGCTGCGGCAGGCCATCACGGCAGCCCGGCTGTCCGGCGACGCGCAGATCGCGGAGCAGATGGCAAACTATCTCAGCCAGGTACAGAGCGAGTACCGGAACTATCTGCAGGAGCGCATGGCCGCCCGGCAGCAGTCCGCCGGAGGCGCCGCGAGCTATCAGTCCTACGGCGGAGGCGGGGTGGCCACGCAGGAGCAGGGCAGCGCCGCAGGGGCCGGCACCGGTCTAAGCAATTACAACGCCGTGAAAAACAACATCATGCTGTACGCCTCCCGCGGCATGACCGGCGTAGCCAACCGCCTTATCCAGCAGGCGTGGGGGCAGCTGAGCGCGGCACAGCAGAGTGATCTCGCGGCGACCATGAGGCAGAACGGCTGGACAAGCTGACAGGAGGGCTCTATCATGGCTAAAAAGTCTAAGACTATGACCATCGAAGAAGTGACCAAGCAGAACAAGGCAGGGGCGCGCAGTGCGTCCCTGCCCTCTGCGCTTCCTGCGCTGCAGATGCCGAAGCTGAAAACTCCGGCAAAGACATCGGGGACGCAGATGCCCGTGCTGGGGAAAACCACGTCCAAGGGCGTTGGCATCGTGCAGTCCGTGGCGAACGGATCCGGCACACAGAGTAGCGGGAGAACCACTGCACCGAAGGTGAAGACCGTGAAGCCGACACAGCAGTCGGCGACAGACCGGGCGGCGAACATCCGCGCATTCGGCGCGGGCGACTACTCCGGCGGCGGAGAGCTGCTGGAAAAGACGTACAAGACCGCACGCGGTGCGGTAAAGGGCATCGGATCCTCCTATGCCAACATTGGCGGCAGCATCGTGGAGGGCATGGGCAACCTGCAGGAAACCATGCAGCGGGGGGAGTACGACAAGAAGATCCAGCAGATGAAGGACACCAAGGCCTTCTATGAGCAGGCCCTAAAAACCGGCGTCAACCCCAACACCGGCAAGAGGCTGACGGTGGACCAGAAAAGCCGGTACTACAAGGTACTCAACACGATGTACACCGACGGCAAGATCGCCGAGATGGAGAACGTCTACAAGGAGGCTACGGCGAGCCAAAAGGCCCGGACGATGGAGACCGCCAACGCCGCCTTCGCCGCTTCGGACCGCCTGAAGGCCAGCGCCGACAAGGACGTGGCCGCCGCCAAGGAGGGCAGCGGCAAGGCGGGGCAGTTCCTTGTGGATCTGGGCTACACCGGCACGCAGCTCCTGGCCGACCTGGCGGCGAACGCCATCGCACCGGGCGCGGGCATGGTATCCATGGCCAGCCGTGTGTACGGCGACGCCTCCGCCGAGGCCCGGCGGGAGGGTAAGACAGCCGGGCAGCAGGCGTTGTCCGGCCTGAAGGGCGCCACCATTGAGGTGCTGACGGAAAAGCTGTTCGGCGGTCTCGCCAAGGCTTACGGCGCCGGTACGGCGGACGAGCTTGTGGAAAAAGTGGCCGACAAGCTGACCAAGACAGAAGCAGGCCAGCGGGCCGCTGTGTGGCTCATCAACTCCGGCGGTGAAGGCCTTGAAGAAGTCGTTTCCGACGTGTTGAACCCGCTGGCGGACCGGGCGCTGGGGCTGGACGACGGCACCGGGGCCATCTTCACGACGGACGACGCGGCGCAGATGGCCTATGATTTCCTGCTGGGCGGCACTATGGGGCTTATCGGCAGCAGCGGTCAGCTGCGGAGAGGGCGGACGGTGCAGATGCCGACGCTGGAGCGCACGACGCAGGAGACAGCAGCGGCGGAAATGCCGCGGTTTTCGACGGAACCGGGAGCACAGGGCACGCAGACGGCACCGGGCGTAACCTTTGACGCCGAAACGCAGAACGCCGCAGAGAGGCTTACAGAGCCGAATACGGCGGCGGGGAAAATCACCATGCCGCGGGTGACGGATGCCGCAGGGAATACATACGCCCAGCGGCAGGCGGCGGCGACGTTCAATGACGGTACCAAGAGCGACGCCGAGGGCGTTCTGAGCCTGCTGCGGTCCAACATCCCCGCCATCGAGGGCGTGGAGCCCGTGGCCAACGTGACCGGCCAAGAGGTGGGGAAAACCGGCAGGGCCACAGACCGGGTGTATAACTTCTTCCAGAGCATCGGCGGGAAGGTGCGCCGCGAAGGCTTCGGGGACGTGCTGTTCTCCAAAAGCCGGGTGAGAAACAGCGTAGTCGGACACGGATCGGGAGAGGCAAAGATCCAACTGGCGGCTGCCGTCCCCGGCGTAATAGAAAACGGTGTGCAGATCAACTACACACCGAACTGGAAGGGGAGAGGGTACGACAGCTATGTGTTTGCCGCGCCTGTGACCTATGATGGGAAACAGACCTATGTGACAGCCATCGTGACAAAGGATGATGCGAACCGCTATTATCTGCATGAGGCGCTGGACGCGGAGGGGAATGTGCTTTATAAAAAAGCAGAGGGCTACGACGCCGCCTCCGATAGGCCCACGGCAACACCGCAGGACACTATAGCTGACATCGAGCCCTCTGTTGATAGTATAGCACAGACGGAGGGAGCTGTCAACGAGGTGAAGATGCCGGTGATAGGGGAGAGTGCACCGAGCGCATTTGTGCGGGGCGGCAATATCATCCGGCGGGATACCTCTGAGGCGACGCCGGCAGATGCCATGACGTGGCAGGATGTGTACAACTACGAGAGCCGCAGCGACGCACCGGCAGAGGTGACACAGGAGCCTGTCTCCGCGGCAGACCGGGCGGAGATGGATGCCTATATGGACGCGCTGGCGCAGGATGAGAACATCCTCACAGATGATCCGTACACGCCGGCGGATGCCGTGTATGACGCGCAGCTCCGACGGCTGGCGGAGAGCGAAGCACCTCCGGCAGCAGAACAGGAGCAGGTCCTGCAGGCCGACCTGGACGAGCTGGCCGGCCTGTACGCCGACCAGGCGGACGTGATCGGCCGCAGGGAGTACCTGCAGGACGCGACCTCTGACATGGTCACGGACAAGACAACACCAAAAAAGCAGAGCAAGCGAGAGGCTGCCCGCGAAGCGTGGGACTTCTTCTACCGGAAGATGGTGGATGCCGGGCACAGCGTCACGAAGCTGTCCGAGGCGGTCGGCGATCCGTACCTGTATCAGTTCTACAACCAGGCACGGGCGTCGTCCTCTGCCGGGGTGAACATGATCACGGATGCCCAGACGGACGTGAGGGGCAGGAAGGTGGGGGACAGCCTCAACGATGTGTTCTCGCCCATCCGCGCAAGAGGGGAGGACCTCTACCACAACTTCCAGCTCTATATGTTCGACCTGCACAACATCGACCGCATGAGCCTCTCCGAAGGAAAAGCGGAAAAGGTGCTGGAGGCGAAGGCGGCGCTGCGCGACTTCGACACCGAAAATCCGGACATCCGGACGGACACCGCCGCCCAGCTTCACCGGCTGACGGAGGATCCGGATCCGGACATCGCGGCGCTGGCGCGTGAGAGGGAGAGGCTGCTGCGGAATTTGGACAAGGCCGAGGCCATCCAGGACAAGCCGGTGTTCGACTATGAATTTTCCGCAGAGGACAGCCGAGCCCGCGCCGAGAAGCTGCTGGCGCAGCACCCGGAGTTCGCGGAGTACCAGGCACAGGTACGGAAGTACATCGACAACATGATGCAGTACCGGGTGGACAGCGGGCTTATGACACAGGAGAACGCGGACTTCCTCAAGGAGTTCTATCCCAACTATGTGCCCACTATGCGCGTGCAGGACAAGGACGCCGCGGGCCGGGGCCGGGATCTGAACGCGGTGCGTATCGGCAAGACGGTGGGCCGCGCACAGGGCGGCACGGAACGCCTGGTGCCGCTGCATGAAGCGCTGGGCAAGCAGACGATGAAGGTCGTGCGTGAGGGCAGTAAAAACCGCTTCGCGGACCGCCTGCTGCGCGACTATCTCCGGACGGGCGACACGGACGCGGTAAACCGCTACGTCAAGGAGGCGAGCCAGTACGAGCATGAGTTCAACCCGGAGATACTGGACGATGCCGCCATCGAAAGGCCCAGCAAGGACAAGATCGTCACGGCCTATATGGATGGCAAGCTGTGGGAAATGACGGTGGACGACACGTTGTTCGACGCCGTGAAAGCGCTGTCGCCGGACACGGCGGAGAGCAATAAGCTGACGCGCGTGGCCCGCGGCGCCAACAACCTGTTCAAGTCGCTGGTAACGGGCTACAACCCGACGTTCCTTGCCAGGAACGTGATCCGAGACCTGCAGACTGCGGGACTGAATACGCGGGACGCTGCGGCGTTTGCGCGGAACTATCCGCGGGCACTGGCGGAGATAAAGAACAACGGGGAATACTGGCAGCTCTACAAGGCGCTGGGCGGCGTCTACTCCTCCGTGTTCGACTACACCACCGGCACCATCAAGGAGCCGAAGGGACGGATGGGCAAGGTGATGGCGCGTGTGGAGGCGCTGAACATGGCGGCGGAGCAGGCCCCGCGTCTGGCGGAGTTTATGGGCGTCATGCAGGAGGCGGAGGCCGCAAAACAGCGCGGCGAAGCGGTAAGCGACCTCGCGGCCGAGGCGGACGCGCTCTATGCCGCCGCCGATATCACCGTGAACTTCGGACGCTCCGGCTCGCTGGGCAAGGTGCTGAACGCCAACTATGTACCCTTCCTGAACCCCGGCGTGCAAGGGCTTGACAAGCTCGTCCGGCGGGTGACGGAGACCAAGGGCGCAAAGGAGTGGGCCAAGCTGGCGGCGCGGGCCGTGGCGCTGGGCATCGCTCCGTCCCTACTGAACGCGCTGCTGTACCACGACGATGACGAGTGGGACGATCTGCGGGACAGCGACAAGGACACGAACTATATGTTCAAGCTGGGCAACGGCTACTGGCTGAAGATCCCGAAGGGACGCGAACTGTCCCTGCTGGGCATCACGGCGGACCGCGTGGCGGATGCGGTGAGGGGGGAGGACGTGGACATTCTCTCCACCATCAACACCATGGGCAACCAGGTCGCCCCGGCGAACCCGCTGACCAGCAACATATTCTCCGCGCTTATCGACTCGCAGCTCCTCAACCCGGACAGCCCCGGCCGGACGTGGTACGGCGGAGACATTGAGAGCCAGCGCCTGCAGAACTATGCACCGGGCGAGCGCTACGACAGCAGTACGGACGTGTTCTCCAAGGCCGTGGGCAAGGCGCTGGGCATCTCGCCGAAAAAGCTGAACTATGTGCTGGATCAGTACAGCGGCGTACTGGGCGATTTCCTCCTACCAAAACTGACACCGCAGGCCGAGCGCGGTATGTTTGAAAAGGCCTTCACGGTGGACGCCATGAGCAGCAACCGCGTAAGCGGCGACTTCTACGACGAGGCCAACGAACTGAAGTATGCCAAGAACGCCGGCGACGTGGCATCCGGCGTGGTGAGCCGCTGGTGGAACAAGCAGCAGACCGCCTGTTCCGACCTGTGGAAACAGATCCGCGAGGTGGAAGCGTCCACGGAGCTGTCCGACAGTGAGAAAAAGCAGCAGACGCGAGAGCTGAAGGCCATCGTGACCGGCATCCAGAAAAACGCCATCGCGCAGGAAGACGTGTTCCGTGCCGCTGTGGAAAGTCACCTTGCGGCCGGAGAGGATGAGGACACCGCGTACCGCGAGGCCAACAAGGACTGCTTCGGCGCCGAGTACGCCCTGCAGGTGTACAACAAGGATGTGTACGAGAGAGCGCAGGATGCGAAGGAGAATGGCGTGCCCTATGACGATTTCTATACATACTACTTCGGAACGAAGGGTATCAAGGCCACCAGCACGGAGAGCGCCGTATCCCAGAAGTTCGATTATCTACAGCAGTCCGATATCAGCAAGGAAGCGCAGGCGGAGATCTATTTCGCGGATATGGCCAGCGACAAGACGCTGCTCACACAGGCTGAGCTGGAAATGTCTGCGGGGATCACGGCGACGCAGTATTACAATTACAAGGCAGCCACGTCGTCCATGAGCAAGAAGGCCGAGAAGCTGGAGGTCATCGCGGCCATGGATCTGACCTCCGAGCAGAAGGATGCACTCTACTACTCGGAAGGGTGGGCCGAGAGCAAAATCTATGAAGCGCCGTGGCGCTCCGGCAGATCCGCGGGCGTGTCTATGCCGGTGCTGGGCGGCAGCGGCGTGACCATGCCTGTGCTGGGTAGCCGGGAGAGCTCCGGCGTACAGATGCCTGTGCTGGGCGGCGGCACGGTGAAAATGCCGGTGCTGAAATGATTAAAGCCGGAGAGCTTAGGCTCTCCGGCTTTGCACTTTAAGACTAATTTCCCAGAACTGGCATTCGAACAACGGAACAGGAGGGGCACGCTCTGTACCCGTTGCTTAGGGCAAGCTCTGTATTGAATATCCAGTATCCGGCCGACAGGTCACATTTCGAGCAGGTGGGATCCCGGTGATACATACGGCCACCGGTAGGAACTACACAGGCGTTGTCTGCGTAAAGGGAGAGGGCGTCAAGCTCATCCCGTAGGCCCTTGACGGTGGACGTGAGGTTCGATATGCTGGTGCGCGCGTTGGCGTTGTTCTCCTGGGCGTCAAGCAGGTCTGCGCGGCACTCTGAGTAGGAGATCTCCCTCGCTACGCTGATGGCCAGCGAAGCAAGCAGCGCGACGGAGAGGATGATCACTGCGGTAGAGGGCCTGCGCCTGCGGCGTTTCTTCGGGGACACAGCGCGGCGCGGATCATAACCGCAATCGCAGGGGGAGCCGGAATGATTTAGACAGCCGCAAGCCGGACAGGTGTACCATGTGTCCGTGACAGGCTCGTCTGGCACCTCGGTATAATCGACGTCGACAAAATCCATAGCGATACCTCCTTTATGGCCTTAGAATAAACGAGACATCGGAATTTGTCAAATGCTATAGCAATTCTTGTCCACATTCTGTCCACATTTTTTCAGAAAAGCACAGAAAAACGTGGCAAAAAGAGGAAACGGACAGAAAGCGACCATGCGGGAAAAGCCTTGTGGCACAAGGCTTACGGGGAAAATTTGATAAAACGTGGAAAGACATAAAAAATCAAAAAGGGCATGGGCAACAATCCTATGGTCGGCGCGACTGTGGCCGTGGCCGTGGCTGTGGCGGAAGCTGTGAAGTAATTTTAATTTACAGTAAAACACCCCTCGACGAGCTGTCGAGGGGTGTTTTTTTATGTGCATAGACTTCAGCACTTGCCGAAAAAGCCGCACAGCAGCTTCAGCAGGGAAGCGCAGTCGAAATTGCAGAACATAGTTGCTGTACCTCCTTGTGGTATTTGCCTTGCAAGACTTGGTACATTGTAACCGTTTTGTAACCATTTTGCAAATGCAAATACTGGAAGTCACAGGATCAGCAGTAGGCCGATGGCGATAAGCAGTTCCTCGTCGGCTTTCTGCCTGGAGAGATAGAACAGCAGGAACAACAGCAGCAGGTCGCCGGCGTCCAGATCACCCAAGTGCAGCTTTTCCAGCAGGTCGTTGAAGAAGCCGCGCTCTGGTGCACCGTGCTCCGGCGGGGGTGGCGGAGGACCCTTCGGCGGCGGATTGGGGCGCGGCGGCGCTTCGTCCACGGGAACGCGGGTATAGATGCCATCGTCGCCGCGAATATAGCGGTTATACAGGCAGACCTCCCCCTTCCGTCAAAAAGCGCTTGCCGATAGTGATGAGCCGCGCCAGCCTGGCGGCGCGCTCCACCTTATTCTGTTTGCCGTCCTTCAGAAACGGCCGCAGGGCGTAGAGCAATTGGGTGGTCTGGCTGGTGTCGCGGGTCAGCTCCTGCAGCAGGGGCAGGTATTTGGCGATGACCTGGGGATCAATGGCCGGCAGTGGCGCAGGTGGTGGGACCGCCTGAGGAGGTGACGGAGGAGATGGCGGTGTGTTCTCGCCACCCATGGATCCGGAGAGTTGCTGCGCCAACTGCATGATCTGCGCCATACTGCCGGGGTCGGACAGCAGCGCGTTAAGTTTTTCATTGACGTCGTCCACGCTGTGTCCTCCTTTCCGTTACTGTTGAAGCTTGTTTTCCAGCCGCTGTACCAGCTCCGCGCCCTGTGGGCTGGACAGTACACGAGAGAGCATGGCGCTCAAAGCTGCCGTGTCACCGGAGGCAGCCTGGCGCGCTGCTTGACCCAGTGCGGCGCTGTTGCCGCCGGAGAGCATATTCAGCAGTGCTTGGCCGTCCTGTGACTGCATGACAGACTTCAATGCACGGGGGTCGCTTTTCAGCTTGTTGACAATATCCTGTTCATTCATGGAATGACCTCCTTATAGGGTTCGTTACAGGTATATCCTATGTATGCGGGACGAAAAAAGTGCCTGTCAGCCTTGGCTAACAGGCATAACGTTTTCATTTTACAGGGCGATACAGGAGCGGAGATAGACGTGCCCCGCGTCCTGCTCCGTCTGCCCAAGGACGAAGCCGAGACCTGCCTTCGCCTTAGATCGTATCGCGGAGCACCTGATACATTTTTGGCGTACCAACTTGGGGTATCGAGCAATGCCTGATGACAGCTGGACAAGGGCGGCTGTTTATGCAGGATGCTTTGCATAAACAGTTGGAAATACAGTTGTAAATCAGGTACAAATGTGATACAATAATATGCCAATTAAGATTAGGAGTATAGGCGTTTATGCCTACCTGTATAATACCCGTATGATACCTGTGTGATAAAGGACGGAGACAGATTTGATTTTAGAGACGATCAACAGCCCGGCAGACGTGAAATGTCTGTCCGAGGAGCAGACGGCCACGCTGTGCCGGGAGCTGCGGAGCTTTCTGGTGGAGCAGGTATCCCGCACCGGCGGGCACTTGGCATCCAACCTGGGCGTGGTAGAGCTGACAGTGGCGATCCACAGGGTGTTCGACACAGCCACGGACCGGCTGGTGCTGGATGTGGGGCACCAATGCTACGTACACAAGGCACTGACCGGCCGACGGGAGTTGTTCGATACGCTGCGGCAGTTCGGTGGACTGTCAGGCTTTCCCAAGCCCTATGAGAGTGTGCACGACGCCTTTATGGCGGGGCACGCGTCGGATTCGGTGTCGGTAGCGCTGGGCATGGCACGGGCGCGGACGCTGCTGGGGCAGGACTACCATGTGGTGGCCGTTATCGGCGACGGTGCGCTGGGCGGCGGGCTGAGCTTTGAGGGCCTCAACGACGCCGGCGGCAGCGGCGAACCGCTGGTGGTCATTCTGAACGATAACGGAATGTCCATCGACCGGAATGTAGGCGGGCTGTCCAAGCAGCTGTCGAAGATGCGGACGGACCCGGAGTATTACGAATTCAAGAAGCGTTACCGCAAGGCACTGGAGAAGCTGCCGGCGGGCCGAACACTGTATGAGTGGAGCCATGAGGTGAAAACAGCACTGAAAAAGACGCTGCTGCCGCCGGTGAGCACCGTGTTCGAGGATATGGGCTTTGCGTACATGGGTCCGGTGGGCGGCCACGACGTACAGCGGCTGACAGCGGTATTGCAGGCGGCCAAAGAGGCTGGGCGCCCGGTGCTGGTACACGTCCACACCGTGAAGGGCAGCGGATACGACTATGCACTGCGGGAGCCGGAGAAGTTCCACGGCGTAGGGCCCTTTGATCCGGCTACCGGAAAGGTACGGCAGGCAGGCAAAGAAACGTTCTCCCATGTGTTCGGCGAGACACTGCGGCAGCTGGCGCGGGAGGACAGGCGCGTGTGCGCCATCACCGCCGCCATGGCCGACGGCACAGGTCTGACAGACTTTGCACGGGAGTTCCCGCGGCGATTCTTTGACGTGGGTATCGCGGAGGGACACGGCGTGGCTATGGCCGGCGGTATGGCCAAGCAGGGGCTGATACCGGTGTTTGCCGTGTATGACAGCTTTTTGCAGCGGGGCTACGATATGCTGGTGCAGGATATGGCGCTGGAGAAGCTCCATGTGGTGCTGGCGGTGGATCGCTGCGGCATCGTGGGCGCAGACGGCGAGACACACCACGGCTGTTTGGACTACCTGAGCCAGATACCGGGCATGACGGTGCTCGCGCCCGCCAGCTTTGCCGAGCTGCGGCAGATGCTGCGGCGGGCGGTGCTGGAGATGGACGGACCGGTGGCGGTGCGGTATCCCCGGGGTGGCGAGGACGGGTATGAAGGCGACTGCGGCGCTGAATCTGTGACGGTGCTCCGTCAGGGGACAGACGCGGCTATCGTGACCTACGGTATCCTGACGCAGCAGGCGCTGCGGGCGGCGGAGCTGCTGGAAAAAGAGGGCGTTTCCGCCCGGGTGGTAAAGCTGAACCGGGTCGCACCGCTGGACAGCAGCGGTATTTGCCGGGCGCTGAACGGCGTAAAGCGCATAGTGGCCGCGGAGGATCAGCTCCGCGCCGGCGCGGTGGGCGAACGGCTGGGCGCGCTGCTGTTGGAGTTGGGCGCGGGCACGGAAAAGCTGGTACTGCGAAACGTCGGCACGACGCTCCCGAGCCAGGGGTCCACGGTAGAACTGCTGCACGCCCTCGGTCTGGACGCAGAGGGCATCGTACAGGCGGTGCGGGAGGTATTGGCATGAGCAAAAAAATACGGCTGGATGTGCTTGTGACAGAACGCGGGCTGTGCGAGAGCCGCCAGAAAGCCCAGGCCACCATTATGGCAGGTCTGGTATTCGTGGACGGACAGCGGTCGGACAAGCCCGGAACACCGGTGGCGGAGGACGCCCATGTGGAGGTACGGGGCCACGTGCTGCGGTATGTGAGCCGGGGCGGACTGAAGCTGGAAAAGGCTATGCAGACCTTTCCCATCACGCTGGAGGACAAAGTCTGCGCGGACATCGGCGCGTCCACCGGCGGATTTACGGATTGTATGCTGCAAAACGGCGCGGCAAAGGTTTATGCTGTGGATGTGGGCTACGGACAGCTGGATTGGAAGCTGCGGAGCGATGCACGGGTGGTGTGTCTGGAACGGACCAACGCGCGGTATCTCTCTGCGGAGCAGATACCGGAGACGCTGGATTTTGCGTCCATCGACGTGAGCTTTATCTCGCTGAAGCTGATTTTCCCTGCGTTATATGCGCTGCTGCGCGAGGGCGGCGAGGTGGCCTGCCTCATCAAGCCGCAGTTTGAAGCGGGACGGGAAAAGGTGGGGAAAAAGGGCGTCGTCCGCGACCCGGCAGTACACCTGGAAGTGCTGGAGAACTTCTTGCGTCATGCAAAGGAAAATAACTTTACAGTTCTTGGTATTACATATTCTCCTATCCGCGGGCCGGAGGGAAATATCGAGTACCTCGGCTATCTGAAAAAGGGCGGGGAAGCGGACTGCGTCCCTGATCTGCGGGCGTTGGTGGACGCCTCACATTCTGCGTTGAAGGAAGGTCATGGGGAGATATGAAACGTGTGATCCTTTGCCCAAATCCCTATCGGGACAGCGAGCTGACCGTGGCCAAGCGGTCCAGGGAGCTGCTGGAGGGGCTCGGTTTTGAAACGGTGGTATGTCTGCCCTTCAGTCGGGAGGGGTATGACGATCAGCTGGGTGTGCCCATCCGGCAGTTACAGCAGGAGATAAAGCGGGCGGATATGCTCATCGCCTTCGGCGGCGACGGTACGATCCTGCATCTGGCCCGGACAGTGGCGCTGCACAATGTGCCGGTGCTGGGCATCAATCTGGGGAGCCTTGGCTTTATGTCCGAGCTGGAGCCCAACGAGCTGGAACGGCTGCGTGACCTGAAAAGCTGGGATTTTGCCGTGGAGTCCCGGATGATGCTGGACGTGACCGTGCTGCGGGAGGGTAAGCCGGTATACAACAATATCGCGCTGAACGACGCGGTGATCTCAAAGGGCAGTGTGGCCCGGGTGGTGCGGCTGGATGTATCCACGGAGGAGGGCCGGCTGACCAGGATCACCGGCGATGGGGCCATTGTGTCCACGCCCACCGGATCCACGGGGTACTCTATGGCGGCCGGCGGGCCCATCGTGGAGCCCACGGCTCACAATCTGCTGCTGACGCCCATCTGCCCCCACTCGACCCGGGCGGGCAGCTACGTGCTCTCGCCGGAGCACACGCTGCTGGTGGAAACGGCGGACGCCAATCGGAAGTTCGTATATCTGTCTGTGGACGGCGGGAAGGCGTTTTCTCTGAAAAACGGCGATGTGGTGCGGACACGGCAGTCCAAGTTCGTGACGAAGCTGGTGCGGCTGAGTAAAAAGAGCTTTTGTGAGATACTGGATTCAAAGATGGGGATGGAGGCGCTGAAGCATGAAAAATGACCGGCAGACAGCGGTATTGCAGATCATTGAGGAGACAGCTGTGGAGACACAGGAGCAGCTGATGCAGCTGCTGGCAGTCCGTGGCTTTGCCTGCACACAGGCCACTGTTTCCCGGGACATCAAGCAGCTGCACCTGATGAAGGCACCAGATGGCATGGGAGGATATCGCTATGCCGTGTCGGCACAGATGCCCAAGCTGAATTTTGAGGAGAAGCTGCAGACGATCTTTCGGGAGTGCGTCGTATCGGCGGAAAACGCCCAGAATTTGGCGATCATCAAGACGATGAACGGCATGGCCAACGCTGCCGCCTTCGCGCTGGACAGCATGCAGGATACGGATATCGTGGGTACGCTGGCCGGCGACGACACGGTGCTGCTGGTATTCCACGACAGTGCCCACGCAGCGGATTTCTGCGAACAGGTGCGGCAGATGCTGCGCTGAGGAGGGAAGATCGGTATGCTGGAGCTGCTGCATATTGAGAATATCGCCATTATCGAGGCGGCGGATATCGAATTCGCACCGGGGTTCAATGCCCTGACCGGTGAGACCGGCGCGGGTAAGTCCATTGTTATCGATAGTTTGAGCGCTGTGTTGGGTCAGCGGACCAGCCGGGAGCTGATTCGCACCGGAGCCGACAAGGCCTTTGTCAGTGCGGCTTTTTCCGGTATGGCACCGGAGCTGACGGAGGAGTTGGGCATCCAGCCGGAGGCAGATGGGACGCTGCTGCTGCAGCGGGAGATCCAGACCGACGGCAAAAACGTATGCCGGGTCAACGGCCGTCCGGTAACAGTGGGACAGCTGCGGGCACTGGGTGCCCGACTGCTGAATATCCACGGGCAGCACGACGGGCAGCAGCTGCTGGACGAGGAGCAGCACATTGTGTATCTGGACAGCTTTGGCAGGGTGGAAAGCCTTGCAATTACATATGCTGAGAAGTATAAAAACTTTACAGATATACGGCGGCAGATCGGGGCGCTGCAGATGGATGAGGCAGAAAAAGCCCGGCGGGTAGACACCCTGCAATATCAGATCGAGGAGCTTCGTCGGGCAAAATTGACGCCCGGTGAAGAAGAGGAATTGACAGCGCGGCGGGGGATGCTTCGGAACGCGGAGAAGTTCCTGGACGCGGTGGCCGGGGCGGACTATGCCCTGAACGGCGACGACAGCGGCGGCGGAGCGCTCAGCGCCCTGCGGCAGGCCCAGGACGCGCTGAGTGGCGTACGCCATTTGGATGACGCTTTCGGCCAGCTGTATGAACGTCTGGGGGAGGCGTACAGTGAAGTTTACGACATCGCGGCCACCGTGGAGGACAAGCGGGGCGAGCTGGATGTGTCGCCCGGTGAGCTGGACCGGGTGGAGAGCCGGATGGACCTGCTGTACCGGCTGAAAAAGAAGTACGGCGCGACCGTGGAGGATATGCTGGACTATCAGGCCCGGTGCGAGGCGGAGCTGGCGCAGATCGAGGATGCCGGCGACACGCTGGTGCGGCTGGAGCAGGCGCTGTCCAAGGCGGAGAAGGAGGCACGGCAGGCGGCGCAGGCGCTGTCCGACGCGCGAAAGGCAGCGGCGGATCGGCTGACGGCGCAGATACTGACAGAACTACAGCAGCTGGACATGGGGAAGATACGCTTTGCGGTGGACTTTGCAGAAAAGCCTCTGGACAGCGACGGCATGGACACGGTACGGTTTTTGATGTCTGCCAACGTGGGCGAGGAGCTGCGTCCCATCCACAAGATCGCCTCCGGCGGCGAATTGGCCCGGATCATGCTGGCTATGAAGAACGTGCTCAGTGAGCAGGATCACGTGGGGACGATGGTGTTCGACGAGGTGGACACCGGCGTTTCCGGGCGGGCGGCCCAGAAGGTGGCGGAAAAAATGGCGCGTATCAGCCGCAGAAAACAGGTGCTGTGCGTGACCCATCTGCCGCAGCTGGCGGCTATGGCAGACACGCACTTCTCCGTGGAGAAGGGCGAGAGAGGCGGCCGTACCTATACAGAGGTGCGGCGGCTGGACAGAGAGCAGCGGCGGCGGGAGTTGGCGCGGCTCACCGGCGGCAGCCATGTGTCCCAGACCATGCTGGACGGGGCAGAGGAGCTGCTGGTACAGGCGGAGAAATTCAGGGCGGAGCTGTAGCTGTTTTTCGCAACATGAAAATAGTGGTTGACAAACAAAAAAAATCTGCTACAATAGCCTCAACTTGATACCGTAACAGCGATGAAGGGAATAAGTAGCGCATTTCAGACCTGCAAAGAGAGCCTCCGGCCGGTGTAAGGAGGAGAGGAAGAAATGAGTGAATACATCCCGGAGCAGCCTCCCGAACGTTCGCGTGAGCCAGTAGGGATGTGTCGGGTCCGCCCGTTACAGCGGTAGGGTGTGTCTGCACCCAACGAGGTCGTGTCTGCGAGGGCATGGCGAATATGAGGTGGTACCGCGAGCGTCTGCATCGCCCTCTGTCGAGATGACAGGGGGCGTTTTTTATTCCCTGTCACAAGAAAACAAATGAACATACAGAAAGGAAATTGAAGCTATGGGTATTTATGAGGAACTGGTGGCCCGCGGTTTAATCGCACAGGTCACAAATGAAGAAGAGATCCGCGAGATGGTCAACAACGGCAAGGCCACATTCTACATCGGCTTTGACTGTACGGCGGACAGCCTGCACGTGGGCCACTTTATGGCGCTGTGCCTGATGAAGCGTTTGCAGATGGCGGGCAACAAGCCCATCGCCCTGATCGGCGATGGCACGACCCTGATCGGCGACCCCTCCGGCCGCACCGACATGCGTCAGATGCTGACCGAGGATGCCATCAAGCACAACGCGGAGTGCTTCAAGCGCCAGATGGAGAAGTTCATCGACTTCTCCGACGGCAAGGCGCTGATGCTGTATAACTCCGAGTGGCTGAAGCCGCTGAACTACATTGAAATGCTGCGCGAGGTGGGCGCCTGCTTCTCCGTGAACAACATGCTGCGCGCCGAGTGCTACAAGCAGCGCATGGAGAAGGGCCTGAGCTTCCTGGAGTTCAACTACATGATCATGCAGAGCTATGACTTCTACTACATGTTCCAGCACTATGGCTGCAACATGCAGTTCGGCGGCAACGACCAGTGGAGCAACATGCTGGGAGGTACCGAGCTGATCCGCAAGAAGCTGGGCAAGGACGCCCATGCCATGACCATCACCCTGCTGCTGAACTCCGAGGGTAAGAAAATGGGCAAGACCGCCAGCGGCGCTGTGTGGCTGGACCCCAACAAGACCAGCCCCTTCGAGTTCTTCCAGTACTGGCGCAACGTGGATGACGCCGACGTGCTGAAGTGCATCCGTATGCTGACCTTCCTGCCGCTGGAGGAGATCGACAAGATGTCCACCTGGGAGGGCTCTCAACTGAACGAGGCCAAGGAGATCCTGGCCTACGAGCTGACCAAGCTGGTCCACGGCGAGGAGGAGGCCGACAAGGCCAAGGCCGCGTCCAAGGCGCTGTTTGCCGGCAGCGGCGACACGGAGCATATGCCCACCACCGAGCTGACCAACGATGATTTCGGCGGCGGCAGCATCGATGTGCTGACCCTGCTGGTGAAGTGCGGTTTGGCGGCCTCCAAGGGTGAGGCGCGCCGGCTGGTGCAGCAGGGCGGCGTCTCCGTCAACGATGAGAAGGTGGCGGCCATTGAGACGACCTTCGGCTGCGAGCAGTTCACCGGCGACGGCGTGGTCATCAAAAAGGGCAAAAAGGTGTTCCACAAGGCTGTTTTGGTGTAAGCTGTGCGCTGCGTCTGTAATTATTGCCATCGTTTTTTGGAAAAGCCGCGGTATGACCGCGGCTTTTCCCTATGCAAAGGAACTTTTCCCGGGAAAAACGTTGCATAAAGGCGGGAAATATACTATAATATCCCGCGGTGTGCAAATTTTGAATGAATGAGTGATACACGATGAAAACACACGATTTTTACTTTGACCTGCCGCAGGAGCTGATCGCGCAGACACCGTTGGAACGGCGGGACGGCTCACGGCTGTTGGTGCTGGACAAGAAAACAGGGGCGGTAGAGCACCGGCATTTTTACGATCTGCCGGAGTATCTGCGTCCGGGCGACTGCCTGATTTTGAATAACTCCCGGGTGCTGCCGGCACGGCTGCTGGGCCATCGGGTGCCCGGCGGCGGGGCCTGCGAAATTTTGCTGCTTATCGACCGGGGCGACAATGTGTGGGAGTGCCTTGTCCGTCCGGGGAAGAAGCTGCGGAAGGGCGCACAGGTCATTTTCGGCAGCGGTGAATTGACGGCGGAGGTGGTGGACGAGCTGCCCGACGGCAACCGGCTGGTAAAGTTCTCTTATGAAGGGATATTCCTGGAGGTACTGGAACGGCTGGGTAAGATGCCCCTGCCGCCGTATATCAAGGAAGAGCTGCAGGATCAGGAGCGCTATCAGACGGTGTACTCCAAGGTCAACGGCTCGGCGGCGGCGCCCACAGCGGGGCTACATTTCACGCCGGAGCTTCTGGAGCGAGTACAGGCAATGGGTGTAAAGGTAGGATACGTTACACTCCATGTGGGACTTGGGACCTTCCGCCCGGTGAAAGAGGACGAGATCACCGACCACACCATGCACAGTGAATACTGTGTGATCCCCCAGGAGACGGCCGATCTTATCAATGAGACGAAGAAAAACGGCGGGCGGGTCATCTGCGTGGGTACCACCAGCTGCCGCACGATAGAATCTCAGGCAGCGGAGGATGGAACCATGCGTGCCAGCGCCGGATGGACAGATATTTTTATCTATCCGGGGTACAAGTTCAAGGTGCTGGACGCACTGGTAACAAACTTTCATCTGCCGGAGTCCACACTCATCATGCTGGTATCGGCATTGGCGGGACGAGAGCACGTGCTGGCGGCCTATCAGCAGGCGGTGGAGGAACGGTACCGCTTCTTCTCGTTTGGCGATGCGATGTTTATTCAGTGAAAGCAGGAGAGAGAAATGTTTAAGGTCATCAAAAAAGAAGGAAAAGCCCGGCGAGGTGTGTTTACCTGTGCCCATGGCGGCGAAGTGCAGACACCGGTGTTTATGAACGTAGGCACCCAGGCCGCCATCAAGGGCGGCGTCAGCGCTATCGACCTGAAGGAACGGCTGGGGACGCAAATCGAATTGTCCAACACATACCACCTGCATCTGCGGCCGGGCGACGATGTGGTGCGGCAAATGGGAGGACTTCATAAGTTCATGCACTGGGATGGCCCCATCCTCACCGACAGCGGCGGCTTTCAGGTGTTCTCTCTGGCAGGGCTGCGAAAGATCAAGGAGGAGGGCGTGACCTTTGCCAGCCACCTGGACGGACACCGCATCTTCATGGGTCCGGAGGAGAGTATGCGTATCCAGAGCAATCTGGGCAGCGACATCGCCATGGCCTTTGACGAATGCGTGGAAAACCCCGCGCCCTATGACTACGCCAAGGCCTCCTGCGAACGGACGCTGCGGTGGCTGGAACGCTGCAAAAAGGAGCACGACCGGCTGAACGCTTTGCTGGACACGGTAAACCCCGGACAGATGCTTTTCGGCATCAACCAGGGTGCCACCTACGCCGATCTGCGGATATGGCATATGCAGCAGATCGCCAAGATCGACTGCGACGGCTATGCTATCGGCGGACTGGCGGTGGGAGAGCCTACGGAGGTGATGTATGAGATCATCGACGCGGTAGAGCCGTATATGCCGGAGAACAAGCCGCGGTATCTCATGGGCGTGGGCACGCCAAGCAACATCATCGAGGGCGTGGCCCGGGGCGTGGACTTCTTTGACTGTGTGATGCCGGCGCGCAACGCGCGGCACGGAAAGCTGTTTACCTGGAAGGGCACGCTGAACATCAAAAATGCCAAGTACAAGCTGGACGAACAGCCCATCGATCCGGAATGTGACTGCCCGGTGTGCCGGCAGTTCAGCAGGGCATATCTCCGGCACCTGTTTACAGCGGAGGAGATGCTGGGAATGCGCCTGGCGGTGATGCACAACCTGTATTTTTACAACAAGCTGACGGAGCGTATCCGTGACAGCCTGGACAACGGGTGCTTTGACGCATTCCGGGAGGAATACAGTAAAAAACTGGCGGAGAAGATATAAACCTCTTGCCAAAAGCAAAAGAACTATGTATAATAGTATCACTTTGTTGTTAAAGGAGTAATGTTCCATGATTCAGATCGCTTACGCTGATGCTGCCGCTGCCACCACCTCCGGCGGCATGGGTTCCACCATTCTGATGATCGTCCTGATGATCGCCATCTTCTACTTCCTGATGATCCGCCCCGAGAACAAGCGGAAAAAGCAGGCCGAGGAGATGCGGAGTTCTCTGAAGAAGGGCGATTGGCTGACCACCATCGGCGGCGTGTACGGCCGCGTCGTGGCTATCACCGACCGTACTGTGGTCATCGAGACCAGCGAGGACCGCGTTCGCGTGGAGTTCCTGAAGTCCGCTATCGGCCAGGTGGGTACCCTGGACGAGCAGGCTGCCGCCCAGCAGCGTCCGGCGAAGAAGGCTAAGAAGGAAGAGGCCGCGGAGGAAACTCCCGCTGTGGAGGAGAAGACCTCTGATGAGGTCACCGAGGCTCCCGCTGAGGCTGACAAAACCGACGCCGAGTAATACAGACCGAGAGGAGCGCTGCCCGGAGGGCGGCGCTCTTTTTGCGCTGACAGCGATCAGTACCGGTGTATCATGTGATGCAGACCTCCCGCATAAGCTGAAGCAAAGCTGATGCGGGAGGTATTCTTATGTCTTGGAAGCAACTGGCCGGCAAGGGAACGTGGCTGGGCACCGCCACAGCGGCAGTCGTGCTGCTGGCAGCACTGGGCGTATCGTCACTGCTCCTGCTGCGGGGCATCGTGCCGGAGCGCGCGATGGGTCCGCTGGTATGGGGCAGCAGCGTTCTGGCGTGCTTCTGCGGCGGACATATGGCCATACGGCAGGGCGGCGATGGTCCGCTGCCTCGGGCGCTGGCAGTATCCGCCTGTGTATATGGTGCAATATGGATCGCGGCGCTGACGGGAAACGAGGCGATACATTTTGCCGGCAGCGGCATTGCCCAGACCTGCGCCGTGTGGGGCGGCGGCCTTTTGGCGGGACTGATCGGAACGAAGCAGAAACGGCGGAGGCCCCGCAGCGGCCGCCGGAAGGGCGGTGACCGTCGAAAACGGGCGGTAACATAAAGCGGCGCATGGTTAAAATAACGAAAACGTGTTTTTGCGGCATTTTTTATCCGACGGTGCGGCGGGCGGCAGGGAAGTCGTTCGCCGCATCACGCTTTTCAAGATATGGTGCAGGGATTTCAGGCATTTCCCCGGATATTGGGATTTCGGCATTTTTATAAACCGCGTCAGTACCCCGGTATACCCTGTTTACATAATTAAGTTAACATAACATTTTGACATAATTTACAAAAAATATGTTTTTGCGGAAAACCTCTTGCGGTTTTGTGAATTATGCCATATATTTATTATTACGTTTTGGCACGTCTATCGAGAGGGCTTGGCTCATACACTGTGGACGAGGTGAGCCCTATGAAGCTGCATCGTCGCCGTATGCCTGTTCTCCAGCCGCCGAAGGCGCGGCTGTACATACTGTGCCTGTTTCTTGCCGCCGGGATCCTGGCGGGCTTTTTAGCGGGTCGGACTGTGGCGTCGGAGGATCTGCTGTCGTTGAGCCGCTATGTGACAGGCTATGCGAGGCTGAACGCAGAAGAACCGCGCAGCGCGGGGCTGTGGCAGGTCCTATGGACTTATCTGCGCTATCCGGCCGCGGCGTTTCTGCTGGGCTGTACAGCCTGGGGCGTGATGCTGATCCCGCTGACGTGCGCGGCCCAGGGCTTTTTTCTGTCGTTCGCGGTGCAGTGCTTTGCCGCTGCACTGGGAAAGCAGGGCGTGGTATTGGCGCTGGCGGCGCTGGGACTGCGGTGTCTGTTCACCATACCATGTCTGCTGACGATAGCGGCGGACAGCTTTGCGTGTGCGTGGCGCCGGGCAGAACGTCAAAAGCCGGAGGTGAGAGACCGGCGGAGCGTGATCATCTGTGTGTTTGTATTGCTGACCGGGACAGTGGCGGAGTGCGCCCTGGTGCCGCGGCTTTTTGCATGGCTGATGCCAGGCTTGACTTGAAAGAGAGAGGAGTGAGGGACACATGACGGACTTTATCGCGGCATACCGCGACTATCTGACTGAGGAGAAGCACGCCTCCGCCAATACCCTCAGCTCCTATATACGTGACCTGACCCAGTTTCACAGCTGGCTGCTTTCCGTGGGCGTAACGGATATGCGGAAGGTGAAGAAAGAGACGATCAATGAGTATCTGCTGCATATGACCCACAGCGGCAAAAGCCCCGCCACAGTCACGCGGTCCACAGCATCGATCAAGTCATTTTATGCCTATATGATGCAGTGCGGCGCTGTGAAGAGCAACCCGGCCAAGAGCGTGGTGGCCATGAAGGTGGAGAGGAAGTATCCGGAGATCCTCTCCAACCGGGAGGTAGAGCTGTTTTTGGAGCAGCCCAAATGCGTGGACGAAAAGGGATTCCGTGACCACGCTATGCTGGAGCTGCTGTATGCCACCGGAATTCGAGTCAGTGAGCTGATCGGTCTGGATGTCAGCGATGTCAATTTGTCCGCCGGCTTTATCCGCTGCCGCAGCAAGGGAAAGGAGCGCATCGTGCCGCTGTACACCGCTGCGGTGAAGGCGCTGGAGGACTATGTGCGGGATATTCGTCCCCGGCTCATCGCCGATGAGGAAGAGCATGCGCTGTTTGTGAATATGAGCGGCGAACGCATGAGTCGCCAGGGCTTTTGGAAGATCATCAAGTACTATCAGGAAAAAGCGGGCATTGAGAAGGATATCACCCCCCACACCCTGCGCCATTCCTTTGCCGTACACCTGCTGGAAAACGGCGCCGATCTGCGATCCATTCAGGAGATGCTGGGTCACGCGGATATCAGCTCCACGCAGATATATACACACGTTATCAAAAAGCAGCTGAAGGATGTATATAATAAGGCCCATCCCCGTGCATAACAGCCTATCAAACCGCCCGGTTTTCCGGGCGGTTTTTGTTGCTATTTTTATTCCAGTTTGCTATAATAGAACAAATGTTGGGAGGTGGGCGCAGCTATGCGGATACTGGGCATTGACCCCGGCATCGCCATTGTGGGCTTCGGGCTGATCGAATCGAACCGGGGCAGTGTGCGAATGCTGCAATACGGCGCTGTGACTACCGAGGCGGGACTGCCGCTGGCGACACGTCTGGTGCAGATCGAAAACGACATGACCGCGCTGATCGCCCAACTGAAGCCTGATGAGATCGCCGTTGAGGAGCTGTTTTTCAGCAAAAACATCACCACAGGTATCGCCGTGGCCCACGGGCGGGGTGTGATCCTGTGTACGGCGGAGCGACTGGGCGTACCCATATTCGAATATACCCCCATGCAGGTGAAGCAGGCGGTGGCCGGTTACGGCCTGGCGGACAAGAAGCAGGTGATGGACATGACAAAGCGGCTTTTGAAGCTGAAGGCAGTGCCGAAGCCGGACGACGCGGCAGACGCGCTGGCCATCGCCATATGCCATGCCCGCAGCGCTACCAGCCTGCTGCGGCGTAAGGACCCCGACGTGAAGGAGACTGTCTGATATGTATTACTATGTGAACGGCACCGTGGCGGAGATCGATGCGGGGCTGGCGGTCATCGACTGCGGCGGCGTGGGCTACGCCTGTGCCACGACGAACTATACGCTCTCCCAGCTGAAAAAGGGCGCACCGGCCAAGCTGTACACCTATCTGAATGTACGCGAGGACGCCATGGAGCTGTTCGGCTTCGCCGATCAGAGTGAGCTGCGGAGCTTCAAGCTGCTGATCGGCGTATCCGGCGTAGGCCCCAGGGCGGCGTTGTCTATCCTGTCCGCCGTAACACCGCAGCAGCTGGCGCTGGCGGTGGTGACAGAGGATGAAAAAGCACTGACTGCCGCCAACGGCATCGGCAAAAAGATCGCTCAGCGGGTGATACTGGAGTTGAAGGACAAGCTGGCACGGGAGGAAGCGCTGGGCGGCACATCCGTTAAGGGCGGCGCGCCCGCGATGGCTGCGGTGCCCCACAGCAAGAAAAGTGAGGCGCAGTCGGCATTGGCGGTGCTGGGCTACGGCAGCGCGGAGATCGCCGCGGCGCTGAAAGATATCGACATGGAAGCGCTGACGCTGGAGGACATCATCCGGCAGGCGCTGAAGCGCATGATGAAGTAGAGGAGGGGCGCACATGAGCATTGATTTCGGGGCGGACCTGTACGAGGAGCCTATCGTCGCCAAAACGTTTCTCAGTGAGGATGCCAACGAAGGTTCTCTACGGCCCCACACACTGGCGGAATACATTGGGCAGGAGAAGGCCAAGCAAAACCTGTCGATCTTCATTGAGGCGGCGCGGCGGCGGACAGAGTCTCTGGACCATGTTCTGCTGCACGGCCCTCCGGGACTGGGCAAGACCACACTGGCGGGCATCATCGCCCAGGAGATGGGCGTGAATATCCGCATCACCTCCGGACCGGCTATCGAGAAGCCCGGGGACCTGGCGGCGCTGCTGACGAACCTGAGTGAGAACGATATCCTGTTCGTAGATGAGATACACCGGCTGAACCGGGCAGTGGAGGAGATCCTGTACCCGGCCATGGAGGACTACGCCATCGATATCATCATCGGCAAGGGGCCTTCTGCCAACTCTATCCGGCTGGATCTGCCGAAATTCACACTGATCGGCGCCACAACACGGGCAGGGTCGCTGTCTGCACCGCTACGGGACCGCTTTGGTGTGACGCTGCGGCTGGAGCTCTACACACCTGAGGAGCTGGCAAAAATCGTGACGCGCAGCGCCGGCATCCTGAACGTGTCTATTGAACCGGAGGGCGCTATGGAGATCGCGCGGCGGTCCCGGGGCACGCCCCGTATCGCCAACCGGATGCTGCGGCGGGTACGGGACTTCGCCCAGGTGATGGCCGACGGCGTTATCACCAAGTCCGTAGCGGACAAGGCGCTGCTGGCGCTGGAGGTAGACTATCTGGGCCTGGACAACGTAGATCGACGGATGCTGAAGGCTATCATCGAGAACTACGGCGGCGGCCCGGTAGGTCTGGACACGCTGGCGGCCACCATCGGCGAGGAGTCGGTGACGCTGGAGGATGTGTATGAGCCATACCTGATGCAGATCGGCTTTTTGACCCGAACGCCCCGAGGGCGCTGCGTCACGCAGAAGGCCTATGCACATCTGCACATTGCGTTTACGGGCCAGCAGCAGCTGGAATTGTAGTGCGCAGAGACGGTTCGGTGGAATTTTTCGGTTGTTCTCCGCAAGAAAGCCGTCAAATTTGAGTTATTTTTGACAAAGTTACACGATTGACTTGACAAATTATTTTGTAAAAAGGTATAATAGCGTATGGTGAATGATACAAGGGCTGAATATGACCATCTGCAGACGCTGAGCGACGAGGCGCTGTGCGCTCTGGTAAAGCAGGGCAGCCGCGACGCCGAGGAGATCCTAGTAGGGCGTTACCACCGTTTGGTGCGCTCCTGCGCCCGTCCGTACTTTCTGGCGGGAGGGGATAGCGAGGACCTTTTGCAGGAGGGAATGTTCGGGCTTATCAAGGCAATACGGGAGTACGAGCCAGGACACGAGGCCTCTCTGTGCACTTTTGCCGAGACGTGTATCCGGCGTCGTTTGTACTCTGTGCTGCGTGCAGCAGCCTCCGGAAAGCATTCACCTCTGAACCAAGCCGTTCCTTTGGATACCTCTTTCTTTGACGCGAATCTCTCCTTTGCCCACGTCGATCCCGAGGGTTGGGTCATCGACTGCGAAAAAACTGCCGCTCTGCTGGAAAACGCGCGCAAGCTGCTGTCCGAATTCGAGGTAAAGATTTTAGGGTATTATCTGGACGGTCTCACCTGCCGTGAGATCGCAGAAACTGTGGGCCGGTCCCCGAAATCGGTGGACAATGCCGTGCAGCGTTTGCGCCGCAAAATAGCGCGGCAGCTTCTATCCGGCGATATCAGCAAAGGCTGAGCGCAATATATTTTTCTCAAAGAGAGGGTAAAATCATGTACGAAGACAAGACCTTAGTGTGCAAAGAGTGCGGCAAAGAGTTCGTTTTCACCGCCGGTGAGCAGGAGTTCTACGCTGAGCGCGGCTTCCAGAACGAGCCCCAGCGCTGCAAGGCCTGCCGTGACGCGCGCAAGAACGCTGCCCGTGGTCCCCGCGAGTATTTCACCGCTGTCTGCGCTGCCTGCGGCGGCGAGGCCAAGGTGCCCTTCGAGCCCAAGAGCGATCGTCCTGTGTACTGCAGCGACTGCTTCGCCAAGATGCGTGAGAACGGCTGATCTGCTGACTGCACACTGTTAAGTAGATAGAATAACCGCCTTCCGGTACGCCGGAGGGCGGTTTTTTATAGCGCAGGATGAGAAAAATCCTGTTGAAAGTTCCGGCATTTTGGGGTATACTATCAGCACAATATTGTATTTGGAGGTTTTCCAACATGATCGAGATCACGAAAGACACCATTATCGGTGATATTCTGGACGTTGCGCCCCAGACCGCGCCCATCTTCCTGTCCATTGGTATGCACTGCCTGGGCTGCCCGTCCTCCCGCGGCGAGACGGTGGAGGAGGCCTGCGCTGTTCACGGCATCGATGTGGACAAGCTGCTGGAGCTGGTGAACGAGGAAGCCAACAAGCCCATCGCCGAGTAAACAAAAAAACAAAGCCACGCATACGCAAGCGTATGCGTGGCCATTTGTGTAGGGAAATATGGAGAGACGACTGCAATTACAACCGCGGCTCCAACTGCTGGCGGACATGACACCGGCGGGCTGCCGTCTGGCAGATATCGGCACGGACCACGGGTATCTGCCGGTGTGGCTGCTGCAAAGAGAGCGTATCCAAAGCGCCATTGCTGCGGACATCGGCGCAGAGCCTCTGGCGCACGCGCGGCGGACTGCGGAGGAATATGGCGTGGAGGGTATCAGCTTCCGCCTGTGTGACGGGCTGGCTAATATCTCTCCGGAGGAAACGGATACAGTGATCATCGCCGGCATGGGCGGAGAGACCATCATCGCCATCCTGGAAAGTGCAATCTGGACGAAGGACGGCGCGCATACGCTGCTGCTTCAACCCATGACAAAGGCCGCAGAGCTGCGCCGATGGCTATCCGTAAATGGGTACACCTTTACAGATGAGCGACTGGTGTGGGACAAGAATTATCTGTATCCGGTGCTGCGCGTGAACGGCGGCATTTGTCCGGCGCTGACGGAATTACAGACGCTGACCGGTGTTCTGCTGGACGGCGACCCGCTGTATGCGGACTATCTCACCCAGCACGCCGAAAAGCTGCTTCATATCGCGGAAGGTCTGCGCCGCAGCGGCAGAGAGGACGCTCTGCACCGAGCAGAGGCCGCGGAAGCATTGGCACAGCAGATAGAAGAAAAGAGGAAAACCCTATGACAACGGTACGGGATATCGAACAGTATCTGTACGCCTGGGCACCGCGGGAATTGGCGGAGAGCTGGGACAATGTGGGTCTGCTGGTGGGTGACCCGGAAGCGGAGGTGCGCCGCGTTCTGGTCGCGCTGGACGTAACGCCGCAGGTGGTGGCCGAGGCCATTGAAAAAGACTGCCAGCTGATCGCGGCACACCATCCGGTGATGAACTGTGCATGGCACCAGGTGCAGACAGTCCGCACCGATGACCGGCAGGGAAGGGTACTGACAGAGCTGATACGCCACGGCATCGCCGCCATCTGTATGCACACCAATCTGGACGCGGCGGCCGGTGGCGTCAATGAGGTTTTGGCGCAGAAGCTGGGCCTTTCCGACCTGAAAATGCTGACAGAGGAAAAAATAGGGCGGATCGGCACGTTAAAATGTGAAATACCCCTTGTGGAGTTCACCCATTCTGTGATAAAATTGTTAGGATGTAACGGACTGCGCTATGTGGACGCGGGACGGCCGGTACACCGGGTGGCGGTGGGCGGCGGCGCCTGCGGCTGCTATATTCCGCAGGCTATTGCCGCAGGCTGCGACACCTTTGTGACCTCCGACCTGAAATATAACGACTTTTTGGACACGGAGGGGCTAAATTTGATCGATGCGGGTCATTTTCCCACGGAGAACGTGGTATGTCCCGCACTGCGAGACCGGTTGGCAGAGGCATTCCCCGCAGTCGACGTCTTATGTTCGACCTCGCACAGCCGCGAGATCATCCAATACTGCATAAAGGAGAAGTAAACCATGTCAGGACATTCCAAGTGGCACAATATTCAGAAGACCAAGGGGGCGGCCGACGCCAAGCGCAGCGCCGCATTCACCAAGATCGCCAAGGAGATCATCGTGGCCGTCAAGCAGGGCGGCAGCGGCG
>OIZE01000582.1_pt1 | contig 28592 bp, 24 predicted proteins | sample 1588421 | NCBI WGS metagenome assembly OIZE01 (sample SAMN03283251) | human gut metagenome | biome: human-associated habitat; material: feces | host: Homo sapiens | place: USA | collected 2013 | reverse complement strand
CAGAAGCACCGACCGAGCCGGCAGGCGAGACCAAGTCCTTCTGCCCCTGCCAAAAGGAAAGAGTCGCAGGAGTGCGGCTCTTTTTTTCGATAAGGACTTGAACCCGAGAGGGTCTGAGCGTCAAGAAAACAGTCCTGTGGACTGTTTTTAGCGAGGAGAGGTGAGCCGGGTACTGTTGCATGGCAACGGTCGGCGAGCCATAAGAGTGCGAAGCACGCGGCAAGTCCTTCTGCCCCTGCCAAAAATGCCTAGGATTATCAATGATCCTAGGCGTTTTTCTTTTGCCTTTTTACAACTGAAAAATACATCAAAATTAAAATTTGATGTAGATCAATAGCTTCGACGGGCGACGAATGGGCGACGGGATGTCGGCGTGAAGAATAAAAAAATCCTTTTTGGTCGTTATAAATCTAATAGAATAATGACTGTCAATCGTTAAAGAAGTCCTGAGTCATCCAGTCAAGGGAGACATGGAGACACTTGCATATACACGTAAGTTCGTAATCTGTTACCTGACGCTGATTTTTTTCAATTTTACTTATCATTTGCTGGTCGATATTAACGTTCAGAAGCTGCATTTTAGCTGCAAGATCGGTTTGAGAAATGCCACGCTCAGCCCGTGCTTTTCTAAGGCGATCGTGAATAATGTTCTTGTTGTCATAGTAAATAATCTGTTTTATATGTATCACTCCAATACGTTATATTAGCGTATTGACAATAACATTTTTTCGTTGTATAATTACGCTACATTAACGTAATAACCAGTTGCGTAGAAAATTAATATATTTTTCGGAAAATCGGTGACTTTATTTTCTCCTAAAATATGATGAATAAACATTTTGTATGTTTATTTTGATTTTATAAAAACAAAAGGAAGGGCTTAATATCATGGGATTAATTGACAAAGCAAAATCAAAGGCAAAGGAGATTGCAGGTGATCTCAAAGAGCAAGAAAACGCCAATAAGGCGCTTGCCAATGCATCAATGGAAGAGAGAGTTAAAATGAGACCGGAGGGCGTAAGATACTGTATTGTCAACAGCTTCGGAAGAATTCTTGACGTGTATGACAATAAGGTTGTTTTTACCTCGACAAAGTCGACTTCAACAGTAGTTTCGGGTCTTATTTTCGGAGATTCACTGACACAGGGTGAGAAAACAATCTACTATAAGGATGCAATCGGCGTTCAATTCAAGCCTGCTACGATTACAGACGGATATATTCAGGTAGAAACTGCGGTTGGCGGTATGACGAGTGCAAAAAGCCAGTATGGTGGAGAAAACTCGATTCAGTTTGGAAGCAAGGTTAATGATGAGGCTGAAACGGTAACGAATTTTATCAAGCAGAAAATTGAGGAGATTAAGAATACCCCTGTCGGAGGCACTGTTATTCAGCAGTCCACAGCCGCAGATGAGGTTATGAAACTGAAACAACTTCTTGATATGGGCGTTATCTCTCAAGAAGAATTTGACAAAAAGAAAAATGAATTGCTCGGTTTATAATTTATTGACAAAATGTAAGAGAGCAACTGTACCGTTAACAGGACTTGAATAACGTAAGTAAAAATAAACAGCCGCACGTGAGCGGCTGCTGAGAATGTAATGCATTGCTATAAATCAGAAGCCCCTTTTAGGGGTGGAGCAAACCGCCGGTTCAACCGGCGGTTTTGATTAAGGTAAAAATACTTCTAAGTTAAAGTGTTCTTGGGCCAAGATTTCCTTAGCGCCGCATAGGAAATTACAAAGTTGGCAAGCCAGCCTGCCGGTACTGCAAGCCAAACAAAGGCAATACCAAAACGCGGAGCCAAAATCAATGCAACGGACAAACGAATTGCAAGGTTAACCATATTTGCAATTAAAAACGGGCGCATATTTCCAAGTCCGCGAAGAACACCGTCTGTTGCCATTTTGATACCCATGAATATGAAAAAGTAGCCGAGCCATCTCATATAATCTCCGGACACTTGATATGCTAATTCCGTTCCGTCTTTGCCTAAGAAAAGCGAAGAAATCTGAGTGTGCATAGTTTCAATAATTACAAATGCAAGAACGGCAAAGCATGCATCCAACAGTAATGCGGCACGGTAACCTTTCTTAATGCGGCTGATTTTTCCGGCACCGAGATTTTGCGAAACAAATGGTGACACAGCATTCCCGATGGATACAAATATCAGTGAAAAAACATTTTCAACCCTCATCGTTGCCGTATAGCCTGCGAGCGCTTGCGTGCCGAAAGGATTTACAACTGCTTGCACAATCATCATACCGATTGATACTGTTGATTGTTGAAGAACAGACGGAACGGCGATTTTAAGCATGGAACGCAGTTCTCTTTTGTCAAACCAACGAAACGGACTTGTGTATTTTCGCATACGATAAAGAAAAATCAAAAGGGAAAATACGGCAGAGATGCCCTGTGCAATAAGAGTGGCAAGAGCTGCTCCGAATACGCCGAGTTTAAGACCGCCTACCATCCAAAGATCCATAAGGATATTTAAAACAGATGAAAAGATTAAAAGCAATAACGGGATTTTTGATTCACCGATTGAAGTAAACATGGTTGACAGAATGTTGTACATAAACAAAAACGGAAAGCCGGCAAAATAGATACGCAAATAAAGCACCGCATCATCCATTATATCTGCAGGCGTATGCAGTATGCTCATCATCCAATGAGAACTGCAAAATCCAAAAACTCCGAGAAATATACTTAGAAGCAAAAAGCTGATTAACGAGGTGGACACAATTGTTTTCATTTTACCGTAATTATGAGCACCGAAATAACGGCTGACCAGTACACCTGCGCCTACGCCTGCGCCGAGTGCTATGCAAATAAAAACATTCGTAAGTGCAGCACAAGCACCAACGGCTGCAAGTGCAGAGGAGCCGACAAATTGACCGACTATGATTGAATCTGCCATATTGTATACTTGTTGAAAGAAGCTGCCTAAAATCATAGGCATCGCAAAAACAGTCAACGCCTTGAGGGGCGGATCTGTTATTAAATACTCATCCTTTGTCATTTTTTATTCTCCTGAAAATGGGTTACGTTGTTTCTGTGTCCGTTTTTTTAAAAATCGTATCACAAAACAATTATATATATACAAAAAGCCGAACAAGATACAGCTTTCTCAGTCTGCACCCTGTTAGGCTTTTGCTTTTACTGAATAATCGCTCCCTGAGTGAACATAAAAAGTATAGCATTGTCAAAAATAATTGTCAATGAGTTTTAATCCTGATTTTGTGACAACTTGTCAAATAAAAAGCTGCGCTAAACCTTGACACTGCACGCTTTTTCTGCGATAATGTATTATGTATTTATATGACTGTTAAAAGGGGACCTTGTAATGACAGATAACGAAAAACTCGCCGAGCTTTTGTTTCCGAATATAACAAAAACACCCGAGGACTATGAAAAAATATATCCCGAGAGAGGTCTCTCCGATGGAGCAAGAGTTTCAAGATTTGCTCCCAGCCCGACAGGCTTTCTTCATCTCGGCGGACTTTTTGCCGCAATGATTTCAAAGCTCACGACCCGTGCGACCGACGACGGCGTTTTCTTTCTCAGAATTGAGGACACGGATAAGAAGCGTGAGATTGAGGACGGCGTTTCTGCAATTATCAAGGGTCTTGACGATTTCGGTGTAACTCCCGATGAGGGCATAATGGGCTTTGAGTCGGAGAGCGGAGCATACGGACCGTATCAGCAAAGTAAACGCAAAGACATTTACCAAGCTATCGCAAAGTCGCTTGTTCGTCAGGGCATGGCGTATCCGTGCTTCTGCTCGGAGGAGGAGCTAAACGGAATCCGTGCCGAGCAGGAAAAAGCCGGAACGGATATTCAGGGCTACTTCGGCGAATGGGCAAAGTGCCGCAACCTCACTCTTGAACAGCAGGAGGAGAAAATCAAGGCCGGCTGCCCCTATACTCTGCGACTTCGCTCCCCCGGACAGGCAGATCACAGAATCAAGTTTGACGACATGATAAAGGGCAAGATTGAAATGCCCGAGAATATACAGGACGTTGTTCTTCTCAAGACGGACGGAATTCCGACCTATCATTTCGCACATGCCGTTGACGACCATTTTATGAGAACGACTCATGTTGTCAGAGGTGACGAGTGGATTTCTTCCGTGCCGCTCCATATTCAGCTTTTCAAGGCTTGCGGCTTCAAGGTGCCCAAGTATGCTCATATTTCCCCTATCATGAAAGAGGACAACGGCGGCAAGAGAAAGCTTTCAAAGCGTAAGGATCCCGAGGCTTCCGTTTCGTTCTATTCCGAGAGCGGATATCCGAAGGAGAGTGTTATCGAATATCTTCTGACAATAGCAAACTCCAACTTTGAAGATTGGCGCAAAGCAAACAAGACTGCGCCGCAGAGTTCCTTCCCGTTCAACCTGAAAAAGATGAGCGCAAGCGGAGCACTGTTTGACCTCAATAAGCTTAATGATGTCAGCAAGAATGTTATTTCACTTATGACTGCCGACGAGGTTTACGACAAGGCAGCGGTATGGGCAAAGGATAACGATCCGGAGCTTTATGCGCTTCTCAGCGGAAATGCCGAGTTTGCAAAGGGCATTTTCTCAATCGACAGGGGAACTGCAAAGCCCCGTAAGGATATCGCAAAGTGGGACGAGGTAAAGGATTATGTTTCGTATTTCTATGACGAGATTTACACACCGGATTACACGCTCCCGGAGAACATAAGCAGGGATGACGCTGTTGCTATCCTTGAAAAATATACTGAGATTTTTGACGCATCGGATGATAAAGATACCTGGTTTGCAAAGATCAAGGAGATTTGCGAGCCGCTTGGCTATACTCCGAACGTTAAGGAATATAAAAAGAACCCCGACGCTTTCAAGGGTCATGTCGGCGATGTTTCGACGGTTATCAGAATTGCGATAACCTCTCGCCGCAACACGCCGGATCTTCATTCAATAATTGCTCTCCTCGGCAATGAAAGAGTTAAGGCGAGACTCATTGAAGCAGCCAAATCATACAAATAATCGGAGGTCACCATGGAAGAAAAGAAAATTTCATCAAATTTTATACATGACTTTATCGACGAGGATCTTGCAAGCGGAGTGAAATCCCGTGTTCAGACAAGATTTCCGCCAGAGCCGAACGGATATCTTCACATCGGTCATGCGAAGGCCCTTTGCATAGATTTCAGCACGGCGGAAAAATACAACGGAATCTGCAATCTTCGCTTTGACGACACCAACCCATCCCGTGAGGACGTTGAATATATCGACGCAATCAAGGAGGATATCAAGTGGCTCGGTTTCCACTGGGATAACGTGTTCTTTGCTTCAAGCTATTTTGATTTTGTCTATGATTGCGCAATCAAGCTTATCAAGGACGGCAAGGCTTATGTTGATGACCTCAGCGCAGACGAGATAAGAGAATACAGAGGCACACTCACCGAGCCGGGCAGGGAAAGTCCCTACCGTAACAGGAGCGTTGAGGAGAATCTCGACCTCTTCAAGCGTATGACGGACGGTGAATTCGGCAACGGCGAGAAGGTTCTTCGAGCTAAGATCGATATGTCATCGCCGAATCTTAATATGCGAGATCCCGTTATCTACAGAATTTCTCATGTTTCACATCACCAGACCGGTGACAAGTGGTGCGTTTATCCGATGTATGATTTCGCTCATCCGCTTTCGGATGCCAAAGAGGGTGTAACATTCTCACTTTGCTCGCTTGAGTTTGAAAATCACAGACCTCTTTACAACTGGGTCGTTGACCAGATCGGCTTTGACGAACCGCCCAGACAGATTGAGTTTGCACGCCTTAACATAAATTATTGTGTTACCAGCAAGAGAAAGCTGCTTGAAATGGTTAACAAGGGTATCGTTTCCGGCTGGGACGACCCGAGAATGATAACTCTTTGCGGTATGAGAAGACGAGGCTACAGTGCTGCCGCAGTCAGGGATTTTATCGACAGGGTAGGCGTTTCAAAGGCGGACAGCACTGTTGACTACGGATTGCTTGAAGCTTGCGTAAGAGACGATCTCAACGCTAAGGCTCCTCGTGCAATGGCTGTTCTGCGCCCGCTTAAGGTTGTTATTGATAATTATCCCGAAGGACAGAGTGAGGATTTTGAGGTTGAGCTTCACCCCGAGCACCCGGAGTTCGGAACAAGAAAGGTCACTTTCTCCCGTGAACTCTATGTTGAGCAGGATGACTTTATGGCTGAACCCGTCAAGAAATACTTCAGACTTTTTCCGGGAAACGAAGTTCGCTTCAAGAGCGCATATTTTATTAAGTGCAATAGCTACGACACGGATGAAAACGGCAACGTTACATGCCTGCACTGTACTTATGATCCCGAGAGTCGAGGCGGAAATTCCCCCGACGGCCGCAAGGTCAAGGGCACAATTCACTGGGTTAATGCCAACGACTGTAAGCAATGTGAGGTTCGCCTTTATGACAGACTTTTCAGCGCCGAGGAGCCCGGTAAGAACGGCGACTATTTTGACGATCTCAACCCCGACTCACTTGAGGTTATTGAAAATTGCCTGCTTGAGGGCGGATTTGAAAACGCAAAGCCCGGTGACACGTTCCAGTTCATGAGAAACGGATATTTTTGCGTTGATAAAGACAGCACCGAGGACAAGCTTGTATTCAATCGCACCGTTGCTCTTAACTCTTCATGGGGCAAATAAAGGAGCTGAAAACGATGAAAATATTCAACAAAATCGTAGTTTGTTTGGTGACTCTTGCGATTTTTCCTATTATGTATTTTATGAATATTGTCAGAGCTGTTGTTTCAATTTCCGAGGATTCGTCGCTGTATACAATACTCTCAAAGCTCGCCGAGAAAACGGCAAGCAGTGCTATGGAGATCACCTTTTCTGTTAAGGAGATTTTCAAGTACATCAGCGACGGCAGCTTTTCATTCGGCGGAATGAAATTCGACATTTCAAAGATACCTGCCGAGCTTCTCTCAGGCAAGAATTGGGCGATTGCCGCGGGGATATTGATTGTAATTGCGTTGATCATTGCGATAGTTATTATCGGCTGTGCGCTTTTCACGAACGCTTACAAGACCATTACTGCGCTCGGAGCAGGCGGAGCGGTTTGCTGCTTTGCTGCTCTCAGATGCTTTGCCGGATTTTCTTCTCCGTACATAAACGGTTCGGTTGACATCGGCGAGATACTTGCGAAAGCCTTTGTCGGAGAGAGTAACAATCTGCTCGGTTCGATAGGCACATCGATTCTCAAGGGTGCAATCTCGGTTGATTCGTTCACACTCGGAAATGCAGTAACGCTCAGCTTGATTTTCTTTATCGGAATTGCTCTTTGGGAGCTTGCGTATGTTGTGACGCTTCCCGAAAAGAAACCGACAAAAGCGAAGAAATAAAATAAATTGATTTCATAACCGCTTGACTTGAAATGAATTGCATTTCAGGTTCGGGCGGTTTACTTTTATGCACAAAACAGATCCGTATACCGCGATATAGATAAAAATATATTAGATAAAGAGTTATTCAATAAATGACTTATTTATTATAGCGATTTTCGTACAAGATAAAATTTGTAGGAAAAAAACAGGCAAAAAAATGAAAAATTGTCGATTTTGAGCCGTTTTGGCAGAATTTAATTCGATAAATGTGTTTACTATTTATTTTTTATGTGATATAATGTTTCAGCATTATAATGTTGTATTGTGGGCTTTCGGAGTGTTAATATTTTAACAGACTGTTTTTATTCCGTTCCGACCGTTCGCATACGGCTAAACTGTTGTAAAGGAGGAACAACTTAAATGCTCAAAAAAATCAGCAAAATCCCGTTCAAAGGAACACCTGAGCAGGAGGCACAGCTTAAAGCAGTAATTGAGGAGTGCAAGGACAATAAAAGCTTGCTCATGCACGTTATGCAGCAGGCGCAGGCTATATACGGATACCTTCCGTTTGAAGTGCAGGCCATGATTGCCGACGGTATGAATGTACCGCTTGAAAAGGTTTACGGAGTATCCACTTTTTACGCTCAGTTTGCGCTTTCCCCGAAGGGAGAGTACAACATCTCTGTTTGTCTCGGTACGGCTTGCTATGTTAAGGGTTCGCAGGAACTTCTTGACAAGATTTGTGAGGAGCTTGGAATCGGAGCAGGCGAATGTTCGGACGACGGTATGTTCTCGGTTGAGGCTTGCCGTTGTATCGGCGCGTGCGGCCTTGCCCCCGTTCTCACCGTCAACGATGAGGTTTACGGAAAGCTTGTTGCAGACGATGTACCCGGCATTCTTGCCAAATACAGAGCATAATTACGGAGAAAAATCATGCGTGAGCTGTCATTAAATGTTCTCGATATTGCGCAGAATTCCATTTCTGCCAACGCTTCGCTTATTGAGATTGAAATTGTCGGGGACACAAAGAAAAACGAGCTGCTGATAGGAATCTATGATAACGGCAAGGGAATGACCCCGGAACAGGTCAGAAATGTTCAGGACCCGTTCTTTACGACCAGAACGACAAGAAAGGTCGGTATGGGAATTCCTCTGTTTAAGCTGGCGGCGGAGCAGACGGGCGGAAGCCTCTGCATCGAATCCGAGGTCGGCGTCGGAACAAAGGTCAAGGCGATTTTTAAGACCGACAGCATTGATTACACACCGCTCGGCGATATTGATTCCACTGTTATCATGCTCATCACCATGAACACAGACCGTAATTTTATCTATCGACTGAAGGTCGATGAAAAAGAATTTACTCTTTCCACTTCCGAGCTTAAAGGAATACTCGGTGACGTGCCGCTTAATGAGCCGTCGGTTACTCAGTGGATTAAAGAGTACCTGCATGAACAAACACAAACTATCCGTGGAGGTGTACTGTAAATGAAATCACTTGAAGAGTTGCTTGCCATCCGTGATAAGGCTAAGGCAGCAATGACAGACCGTGAGGGTACAGGCGACGGAATCCGTGTCGTAGTCGGCATGGCAACCTGCGGAATCGCAGCAGGCGCACGTCCCGTTCTCAACGCATTCGTTGACGAGGTCGCAAAAAGAAATCTTAAAAACGTTACGGTTGCTCAGACAGGCTGCATCGGTATGTGCCAGTATGAGCCGATCGTTGAGGTTTTTGAACCCGGCAAGGAGAAGGTAACCTATGTTCAGGTAAGCCCCGAAAAGGTTGCCGAAATCGTTGCTTCCCATATTGTAAACGGCAATCCGGTTGTTGAATACACCGTTGGCGCTGTAGTAAAAGATTAAGGAGGAAAAACAATGTATCGTTCACACGTTCTTGTCTGCGGCGGTACCGGCTGTACTTCCTCACACAGTGCCGAGATCATTGAAAAGCTTGAGCAGGAGCTTAAAGCCAAGGGTCTCGAAAACGAGGTTAAAGTAATCAAAACCGGCTGCTTCGGACTTTGCGCATTAGGTCCGGTCATGATCGTATATCCCGAGGGCTGTTTCTACAGCGAGGTTAAGGTCGAGGACGTTCCCGAAATCGTCGAGGAGCATCTTCTCAAGGGTCGTATGGTCAAGAGACTTCTCTATGAAGAGACAGTTCATCAGGATGATATCAAGCCGCTGAATGAAACCAATTTCTACAAGAAGCAGCACAGAGTTGCGCTTCGTAACTGCGGTGTTATTGACCCTGAAAATATTGAAGAATATATCGCTATGGACGGCTATCAGGCTCTTGCAAAGTGCTTGACCGAGCTTACGCCCGAAGAGGTTATCCAGATCGTTAAGGATTCCGGACTCAGAGGCCGTGGAGGCGGAGGATTCCCCACAGGTCTTAAGTGGAGCTTCACCGCTAAGAATACAGCCGACCAGAAGTACGTTGTATGTAACGCCGACGAAGGTGATCCGGGCGCATTCATGGACCGTTCCGTTCTTGAGGGCGATCCCCATTGTATCGTTGAGGCTATGACGATCTGCGGTTACGCAACAGGTGCAACCGAGGGTTACGTTTACGTCCGTGCCGAGTATCCGATCGCCGTTCATCGTCTTGATGTTGCTATCAAGGAAGCCCGTGAAGCTGGTCTTCTCGGCAAGAACATATTTAATTCAGGTTTTGACTTCGATCTTCATATCCGTCTCGGTGCAGGCGCATTCGTTTGCGGTGAAGAGACTGCTCTTATGACTTCAATCGAAGGTAACCGCGGTGAGCCGCGTCCACGTCCGCCGTATCCGGCAGTTAAGGGACTTTTCGGCAAGCCGACAACAGAGAACAATGTTGAAACATTTGCCAATATTCCGCAAATCATTCTCCACGGTGCAGAGTTCTTTAACTCAATGGGTACGGAGAAGTCTTCGGGAACCAAGGTATTCGCTCTCGGCGGAAAGATCAATAACACAGGCCTTGTTGAAATTCCGATGGGTACAACTCTTCGCGAGATCATTGAGGACATCGGCGGCGGAATTCCGAACGGCAAAAAGTTTAAGGCTGCTCAGACAGGCGGCCCGTCCGGCGGATGTATTCCTGCTTCCCTTATGGACACACCGATTGACTATGATAACCTTACCGCTATCGGTTGTATGATGGGCTCAGGCGGACTTATCGTTATGGACGAGGACAACTGTATGGTTGATATCGCTAAGTTCTTCCTTGATTTCACAGTTGATGAGAGCTGCGGTAAATGTACTCCGTGCCGTATCGGTACAAAGAGAATGAGAGAGCTTCTTGAGAAGATTACCGACGGTAAGGCTACTCTCGAGGATCTTGACGAGCTTGAATCTCTTGCTCATTATATTAAAGACAACTCACTTTGCGGTCTCGGTCAGACAGCTCCGAACCCTGTTCTTGCAACACTTCGTTTCTTCAAGGATGAGTATATCGCTCATATTGTTGACAAGAAGTGCCCGGCAGGCGTTTGTAAGAAGCTTGTTTCCTACTCAATTGAGGCTGATAAGTGTAAGGGCTGTACCGCCTGTGCAAGAAAGTGCCCGGTCGGTGCAATATCAGGTGCAGTTAAGACAGCACATACTATCGACACAAGCAAGTGCGTAAAGTGCGGCGTATGTATGGATACATGCCGCTTCGGCGCAATTATTAAGAAATAAGGAGGATGTCAGAAATGGAAATGGTTAATATCAAAATCAATGGCATGCCTCTGAGTGTGCCGAGCGGAATTACGATTCTTGAAGCTGCCCGCTATGCAGGAATCGAAATCCCGACACTTTGCTACCTTAAAAAAATAAATCAGATCGGTGCATGCCGTATCTGCATGGTTGAGGTTAAGGGCGCAAGAAGCCTTGTTGCCTCCTGTGTTTTCCCCGTAAACGAGGGAATGGAGATCCTCACCAATTCCGACAGAGTTCGTAATTCAAGAAGAACAACTCTTGAGCTTATTCTTTCGACTCATGAGCGCAAGTGTCTTTCTTGCGTAAGAAGCACAAACTGCGAGCTTCAGAAGCTCTGTAAGGAATACGGCGTTGAGAATGAGAGCAAGTTTGACGGCGTTACGCCCGACTATGCTTATGACGATTCAATGCCTCACATGATTCGTGACAACAGCAAATGCATCCTTTGCCGCCGCTGCGTTGCAGCCTGCGATGAGCAGAGCATCTCCGTTATAGGAGCTAATGCCCGTGGCTTTGATACCTGCATCACATCTCCGTTTGAGAGAGAAATTAAGGAATTCTCATGTATTGCCTGCGGCCAGTGTATCGTAAACTGTCCGACCGGTGCTCTCCGTGAGAAGGACGACACACCGAAAGTGCTTGAGGCTATCAATGATCCCGAGAAGTACGTTGTTGTTCAGACAGCTCCGGCTGTAAGAGCGGCTCTCGGCGAGGAGTTCGGTCTCCCGATCGGAACGGACGTTGAGGGCAAGATGGTTGCAGCTCTCCGCCGCCTTGGCTTTGACAAGGTGTTTGATACCGATTTCTCCGCTGACCTTACCATTATGGAAGAGTCAAACGAGCTTATTGAGAGAATTACAAACGGCGGCGCACTCCCGATGATCACCTCCTGTTCACCGGGCTGGGTCAAGTATTGCGAGCATTACTATCCCGAACAGCTTGATCACCTTTCAACCTGCAAGTCACCTCAGCAGATGTTCGGCGCAACGCTCAAGACATGGTATGCTCAGAAGATGGATATTGATCCCGCTAAGATCGTCAGCGTCAGCGTAATGCCCTGTACCGCTAAGAAGTTCGAGGTTGGCAGAGAAGATCAGAGCGCATCCGGCTATGCCGATGTCGATATCTCTATCACAACCCGTGAGCTTGCAAGAATGATTAAGAGCGCAGGAATAAGCTTTAATTCACTTCCTGATGAGACCTATGACAGTCCTCTCGGCGAGGGCTCGGGCGCAGCCGTTATTTTCGGCGCAACAGGCGGCGTTATGGAGGCGGCTCTGCGTACCGCAGTTGAGAAGATTACGGGTCAGGCTCTTGATAATGTTGATTTCACCGAGGTCAGAGGCATGGAGGGCGTCAAGGAAGCCACATACACAGTCGGCGATCTCAGCATCAAGGTAGCCGTTGCAAGCGGCACAAAGAACGCAAAGACGCTCATGGAGCAGATCAAGAACGGTACAAGCGAGTATCAGTTCATTGAGATCATGGGTTGCCCGGGCGGATGTATCAACGGCGGCGGACAGCCGATCGTTTCCGCAGCGGTTCGCAACTTTGAGGACTTCAGAAGCAAGCGTGCTTCCGTTCTTTACAATCTTGACAAGAACAACGAAAACCGTAAGTCACATGAGAATTCGGCTATCAAGCGTGTATATGACGAGTTCTTCGGCGAGCCCGGCAGCCATAAGGCACATGAGGTTCTCCACACAACTTACGTTAAGCGCGGACTTTACAACAACTGATTTAATTAAAAATTGCAGCAGAGATGAGAAATCATCTTTGCTGCTTTTTTCAGTTCTCTCAAAATCAATATAATATTGCAAAACACCCCGACTACAATTGTAATCGGGGTGCAGACTTATAAATTTAAAAAATCAGATATTGCAAATAAGCTCTGAGAGATCTGTATAGAAATCAAAGAAGCCTTGAAGTGAGCCGAACGCCTTTTCGTCTGCGGCATTACAGAAATCATAGTGGTCGGCGCCGTAAATTGTCGGCATAACATACCAAACACCGGGAATTATGCTTCTCGTTTCATCATATGTAATGTGATCCTCGTCAAAAGGATAAAGTGCACTTTTAAGCGGAACAATTCCGTCGTTTGCTCCCCATGACTTATCAATATATTTTCCGCCGATGAACATATTGACCGAAGCTGAAATCAGCGGAGAAGAAATCAAAAACGGCTCAAAAACATCATAATTCTTGTTGAGCTTTGTATAGCCGAGCTTTGTGTCCTCGGTTATGCACGCTGTATATGAAAAATAATAAGCCGATTTGACCGTCTTGATCTTTTTGTTGAGCTTTTCTGCGCCCTGAACGGTGAGGTCATAGCCGCAGTGATCATTTGAAAAGGCAATTTTCATGCACGCAAACGGATTTAATTTTGCTTTTTCTCCGCTTATAGGGTCTTTGGAAATTCCCCATTGGTCAAGCATAAGGTCATTTGCCGATTTTCCGGAAACACATTTTGAATGGAGCATAAATATCATAAGAAAAGCCGGAAGGTAGGTGTCGGCAACATAGTTTGATGCCGTTGAACCGTTATGCGGGGAGGAGATGGCTGTAATTGAACGGATGCCATTTTCGTGACCGCCTTTGAAAAGCTCCGAGCAGTTTTCCGTGGCTGCTTTCATTTCCGTTTCATCGCCGTAAGCAAGCAGCGAAGCCAAAAGCCGTATTGTTTCGCCACCGAAGGAATGACCGACAAAGTTAAGCGGACTTTCAAGATCCCATGCTTTTCCCATGGTTGCCCTGCCGGTGTAATCTCTGCCGAATCTGTCATGGCCGCATTCTTTTGAGTGCGCCGCACCGTAGTCAACAACAGTGCCGGTAAGCTGTGCATAAAGCTCGCACGCTCTGTCCCATGCGCTGCTGTAACCGCCGACCGTCGGATTGTATACTGTATAACCCTGTGCACGCAGATAAGTCATGACATTGTTTTCCGGCTGAGTACCCCAGTATGGTCTGTTCTCTTCCTGCGGTGCGCCGTCGCCCCAGCCGCACATTCCGTGTACATAGATGAACGGATAATCGCTTTTCTTTTCACCTTTTGCAAAGCCGACAACGGTGCAAAATGCCATAATACAAAGGCAGAGCACAAGGCTGATGAGCTTTTTGAAAAATTTGTTTTTCACAGTTTTCGCCACCTTTTAATCTTATTGATCAATTATTGACCAATTAAAAATTATCATGTTCATTAAAAAAAGTCAAGAATAAAAGTCTGATTAAGAATTATGACGAGCACTTATTAGACATAATCAGAGAATTGTAATATTATCAAACGTTTTAAACCGAAAAATTGCACCAAAAATCTCCCCGACTACGATGTAATCGGGGAGACAGTTATATATTTTTTATTTTTCAGCGGCGGCTTCGATTGCTTTGCGGATCTCGTCAGCACCCTCGCCGTTGGAGGCCGAAAACGGAATGATTTTCATATCGCCGAACTCCGCAAGCTCCGTGTGGATATCCTCCATGCGCTTGGTACGCTCGGTCTTGTTGAGTTTGTCGCTTTTTGTCATAACGACGATGAAATCATAGCCTGCCGACTGCATGAAACGCATCATATCAAGGTCATCCTTCGTCACGGGGTGGCGCATATCCGTCAGTTGAACGACAAGGCGGATGTTTCTGTCGGAGGTGAAGTAGCCCTCCATGAGGTCAGCCCAACGCTTTTTCTCGTTGAAATTGACCTTTGCATAGCCGTAGCCCGGTAGGTCAACGAGCTTTATTCCGTCGCAGTCAAAGAAGTTGACCGTGACCGTTTTGCCCGGAACGGAGCTGACTCTCGCAAGATTCTTCCTGTTAAGAATCTTATTGAGCATGGACGATTTGCCGACATTTGAGCGTCCCGCAAACGCAATCTCGATATGCTCGCTCGCAGGGAGCTGCTGAGCTGTGCCGTATGAAGCCTCATATTTTACTTTGTCAAATCTCATTTGTCTATCCTCAGATTCGCATTACCGTGTAGCCGGAATCTTTCTTCGCTACTGCGGCGATGCTTTTTCTTTCTTTTTCTTCCTTGGGTGTCACAAGTGCAATCTCAAAGACTTCGTCCAATTCAGTGACGGGAACGAATTTCAATGCTGTTCTGACCTTTTCATCAATTTCGCTGAGGTCGGGAACGTTCTTCTGCGGAATGATGACCGTCTTGATTCCCATTCTGTAAGCTGCCATTGTTTTTTCACGCAAGCCGCCGATCGGGAGAACACGACCTCTAAGTGAGATTTCACCGGTCATGGCTACGAACTGATTAACAGGGGTATTCGTGAGAGCCGAGAGCAGAGCCGTTGCCATTGTAACGCCTGCCGACGGGCCGTCCTTCGGAACCGCACCCTCGGGAACATGAATATGAATGTCCTTTTCTTTATAGAAATTATGATTAACGCCGTATTTGTCGGCCTTGCTTCGGATAAAGCTGACCGCCGCCATTGCCGATTCCTTCATAACGTCGCCGAGCGAGCCTGTAAGCTCAACCTTGCCCGTTCCGTCGAAAACGGCTGCCTCAACCTGAAGCATTTCGCCGCCTACGCTCGTCCATGCAAGTCCGTTTACAACGCCGATTTCGGCTTCTTTATCAACCGAGAGCGGAAGATATTTTTTCGGTCCGAGCAGCTTTTCAAGGTTGGCTTCCTTGACGGTAAGCGATTTTGATTCGCCGCCGACAATCTCCGCCGCCGCCTTTCTGCAAAGCGCGGCAATTTTTTGTTCAAGCTTTCTTACGCCTGCTTCACGGGTATAGCCGTCAATCAGCGCATAAAGTGCCTTGTCGTTTATCTTGAAAGTTCTGCCGTTTAGTCCGTGCAGCTTCGCCTGCTTAGGTACAAGATGCTTCTTAGCAATATTAAACTTTTCCTCGTTCGTGTAACCCGGCAGCTCAATGATTTCCATTCTGTCAAGCAGTGGAGCAGGGATAGTCGAAGCATCGTTTGCCGTTGTGATAAACATAACCTTGCTCAGGTCAAATTCAAGCTCGATATAGCGGTCAACAAACGTGCTGTTCTGCTCGCCGTCAAGAGCTTCAAGCAGTGCCGACGAAGGGTCGCCCTTGTAGTCAGAGCCGAGCTTGTCGATTTCGTCAAGCAAAATGATAGGATTCTGAGTTCCTGCCTGCTTAACTGCATTTATAATCCTGCCAGGCATTGCGCCGATATAGGTTTTTCTGTGGCCTCGGATTTCAGCCTCGTCGCTTGTGCCGCCGAGCGAAATTCTCGCAAAGCGTCTGCCCATCGCCGTTGCAATGCTTTTGGCAATCGAGGTTTTACCGACACCCGGAGGACCTACAAGGCAAAGCGTCTGACCGTAACAGCCGTCCGAAAGCGAACGCACGGCAAGAGCTTCGATAATTCTTTCCTTGACCTTGTCAAGACCGTAATGATCGCGGTCGAGCACCTTTCTCGCATGAGCAAGGTCAAACTTGTCCGTTGAATATTTATGCCACGGAAGCTCAAGACAGGTTTCAAGGTAGACTCGGATAACCGTCGCCTCGGGTGACGTTGAGGACATTTTTTCGAGCCTTGCACACTCTTTGAGAAGCTTCTTTTCGGATTTTTCGTCAAGACCGAGTGCAATGATTTTTTCTCTGAATTCGTCACATTCCGCCTGCGGAGAAAGGCCGTCGTTCAGCTCCTCGGAAATGATTTTCATCTGCTCATGCAGATAATAATCACGCTGGCTCTTGTCGATATTCTCCTGAACCTTTTGATTTATCTCGTTTTCGAGCTTCATCAGGTCGCCCTCGTTGGCAAGCAGACAACAGACCTTTTCAAGACGCTTGAGCGGATTGATTTCGTTGAGAATCTGCTGGCGCTTCTTGTATTCAAGCATGATATTTGAACCGATATAGTCGGCGAGTTCGCCCGGGTCGTTCTTTTCCAGCACGTCGAGAATTATCTCGGCAGGCATCTGCGGAACAACCTCGGCATAGTCCTCGAAATAGTCTTTTGTTTGGCGAACAAGTGCAGTCGCATAGTCCTTGTCATCCGATTTGACGCTGATTTCACGGCGGATTTTAACGTCCGTAATCAAATACGGGTCGCACTGAAGCATATCAACCATAGTCGCTCTTGTGATTCCGTCAACCGAAACACGAACCGTGTCGCTGTTCGGCAGGCGCAGGATATGGCTGATCTTTGCAATTGTACCTATTTTAAAAAGCTTATCAAAGTCGGGCTCATCATCCCTGACATCCTTTTGAGCGACAAGGAAAATTTGCTGATCATCCGCCATGGCAGCTTTGATAGCATGTAACGAACGGGTTCTGCCGACGTCAAAGGTTATTCCCATACCGGGGAAAACAACCAAACCCCTGAGGGCAACGGTCGGCATGACCCTGTATTCCGATGCTTTATTCAAAAAATCAACTCCGATATTCGTATATATGTTGACATTATACATTAAAAAGAGAACTTTTTCAACCTAAAAACTTTACCAAAGCTGTTGAAAAATAGTGTTTTGAATGATAAAATTAGATATATTATTTTTTCGGAGCGATTTATGGAAAGACATCAGCTAATCGAGCGCAGTATAATTAAGAAATACAGAAAATCAATATGGAATAATTTCGTCGGAGCGATAAAGGATTACAAACTGATTGAGCCCGATGACAAAATTGCCGTCTGCATTTCCGGCGGTAAGGATTCAATGCTCCTTGCTAAGTGTATGCAGCATTTGCAGAAATACAGCGACTTTCATTTTGACGTTGAATACATTGTCATGGATCCGGGCTACGTTGGCAACAACAGGGCGAAGATAATTGAAAATGCAGAAATTATGGATATTCCGATAAGGATTTACGATTCGCCGATTTTTGAAACGGTCTATGCCGCAGAGGGTGGTTCACCGTGTTACCTTTGTGCCCGAATGAGGAGGGGATATCTCTATAAATTTGCGCAGGATCTCGGTTGCAACAAAATTGCACTCGGTCATCATTTTGACGATGCTATTGAAACAACGCTGATGAGTATGCTCTACGGTGCGGAGATAAAAACGATGATGCCGAAGCTCAAAAGTACGAATTACAAGGGTATGGAGCTTATCCGACCGCTTTATATGGTCAGAGAGAAGGATATAATCTCATGGGCGAGATACAATGAGCTTGAATTTATCCGCTGTGCCTGCAAGGTTACCCGGGCGAATGAGGAAGCCGATAACGGCTCCAAACGCCAGGAGGTCAAAATGCTCATTAAAAAGCTCAAGGAGGAAAACGACAACGTGGACATGAACATTTTTAAAAGTGTTCACAATGTCAACCTTGCAACGATAATCGGTTACCGTGACTGCGACGGCGGCGAGCTTCATTCATTCACGGAAAGCTATGATAAGTGAGGTATGTCTATGATTTTTATTGAATATCCGAAATGTTCAACTTGCCAAAAGGCGAAGAAGTGGCTCAGCGAGCACAACATTGATTATGTTGACAGACATATTAAAGAGGAAAATCCGACCGCCGATGAGCTTAAGGCGTGGGTCAAGGCAAGTGGAATTGAGATTAAAAAGCTGTTTAACACAAGCGGCATGCTCTACAAGTCGCTGAATCTTAAAGAGAAGCTTCCGACCATGACCGACGAGGAGAAAATTGACCTGCTCGCAACGGACGGAATGCTGGTAAAAAGACCGCTTATCATTGACGGCAACACCGTCCTGATCGGCTTCCGTGAGGCAGAATGGAAGAAACATTTTGATATTGAGTGAAAAATTTGAAAAAACACTTGATTTTCACTTTGCGTTCGGGTATAATAGTAAAGCTATGTAGGAGCACGATTTCCAATCGTGTAACATCAATTAAATAGTGAAAATGAATTTGGAGAGTTGTCCGAGCTGGCCGAAGGAGCACGATTGGAAATCGTGTAACAGGTCAAAGCCTGTTCGAGGGTTCGAATCCCTTGCTCTCCGCCATAAAAAAAACTGCAAGCCTTATTTTTCAAGGTTTGCAGTCTTTTTCTTTTCATAAATATTTTTATTGTATCGCAAGGTAGAACCCTCTTTTATCTTGCATTTGTCACTGTTTTGTCACTGTAATGTCTTTGAAAGTATCGTTAATAGCGTTTGTAACTGGCTCTTGCATATTGGTTAAAACGTGAGTATATATGTCTAAAGTTGTGCGTGTATCGGAATGTCCTAACATATTACTTGCAACCTTTGGAGCAATATTTTTTTTCAAAAGCAATGTTGCGTATGAGTGTCTGAGGTCGTGAATCCTAATATCAGGCAAATTACAATCCTGCAAAGCCTTTTTATAATATCTGCGTATAGCTGAACAAGACAAAATTTTACAAGTATAATTATAAAAAACGTAATCATCAGGGTTAAAATTATCAATCGTCAAATAAAATTTGGATTGATACATTTTCCAATTTTCTAAGACAGAAACAGCGATATCAGGCAAAGATAAAAATCTATTGCTTTTTTCTGTTTTACAAGGTGAGAAATGATACCCACCTTTAGAGGGTGAAGCGGTTCTTTGTATATGAACAGTTTTATTATTAAAATCAAAGTCAGACCATTTTAAACCCAAGGATTCACCACGACGCAAACCCAAAAGAATACATAAACATATAGGAGTAAGTAAGGGATTATCAAAACAGTAATTCAATAAAGTTTGTAACTGTTGCTCATCCAAAAATGTAGGAATGTATTTTTCAGATTTTGGTATATCGACATAATCAATAACGTTATAGCTTATAATACGACGTTTTACAGCCCAATTTAAAGCTTTTTTAAGAACAGCTATAACATAACGCTGAGTAGTAGCGGAAAGTCCTTTATCGGTCAATATAAGCAATAATTTGTCAATATGTTCAGGTTTTAAAGAATTTAACTTTATATCACCTATAACTGGGATAACGTGATTGACAATGTTTGTATGATAACCTCTGTATGTATTTTCGGCTAAACAGGCTATTTTACTATATTCATCAAGCCAATCAGTCAAGAAACGTTTCAACAAAACATCAGCACCTTGAATATTTATTCCAGCTTCGATATCATCAATAACTAAACGTAAAAATTTTTGAGCTTCTTTTTTCGTTTTAAAACCACTTTTGGTTTTGCGAACGTATTCACCGTTTATTTTCTCACCAGTATAATAATAAGCCATATATGTGTTACCACGCTTTATAACTGAACCTCTCATTTAGAAACACCACCAGAAACAGAATTATCAAGCCATTTATCAAAAGCGGAAACAGGAATAATATATCTGCCGTCAAGGTGAAGGTGCGGAATAGAACCGCTTTTTACAAGCTGATAACACTTTGAAACGCTAATACCAAGAAGTTTAGCAACTTCGGGTACATTGTAAGCAACACGATTATTTAACATTTTTTAAGACCTCCAAATAATTATTATTTTCAGGAAATTTAACCCTTAAATTTGCATCTTCGATGCAGTATTCCTGACAGTCGTAAACGTCAAAGTCAGTATTGCAAAGCTCGAAAGGCACATCACGCTTTAAACCTTTACCGCCTGCAAGGTAATATTGACCGAATATTTTTTTTACGTCTTTTGTTATGTACTTTGTAATATACTTTGAAACAAAAGAAATATCACCGACAAGAGGAATAACGGTTGTAAACCCGTATTTCCAATCGAACCAATTATATATAACCCTACCGTCTTTTAAACGTTTACCACCGTCAACAAGATTAAGTATATCGCCTTTAATAAGAGCATGAAAATGTATAGCACCGTCTTTATGATATTCAGGAAGCAACAAATACACTAAACCTTTTCTATTTACCTGATTGTTCAAAAATTTACGCAAAGCCTTTTTACATTCAACAGGGTTATATCTATCAACTTTATCATCAGGACGGAAAGTACCCGTTACAAAATATTGCCAATCATTTATATATGCAATATCAAATACTTTACTTTTCGTCCTATGAAGATTATCAATTCGGCTTTCACCGTCTGTATTATATTCAGTCGGTCTGTCACGGTCTTTATATTCGTGAAGTTCATAGCCGGACTTTATATAAACGGGTTTATTGAATACGGTAAATTTTTGAGACCCGTCAGGGTAATTCTTTACCTTTGTATTAAAACGTACTTCACTTTCGGGAACTAAAAAATCATTCAAATAAATATCACCTCAAATCTGCTAATATACTATTTTAATCAAGTTAATAAATAAGCTTTTTGCCTACAGCGTGTCCTACAACGGCTTAACACTTTGTAGCACCGCACAACAAAAAGTAAATTGTTTGTTGTATGGTTATATCTTTCTTGTGTGCCGTACTGCTCATAGTTTTGTTGTTTTGTCTTTCTTTTCATTATTTCGCTTTTGGATTTGCGAATAAAAATATAAACGTGTAACAACTTTAGAAAATATTTTCCTGTTTGTTTTCCTTTTCTAACATTTAAAGCGAAATTCAATTTGCGTACTTTATACATATTATTTTTTCATTTACTACCTACCAAGACTAAAATTTTTCTCTGTTAAAACCTACTTTCTACATCTAAATTCACATTCTGCAAGAGGGCAGTTTTTTAAGAGTGAGTACATTTTTAGTCTATAATCAAGTAATATACTTATATATGTAAATTGTGCGACATTTTTTTGCAGAGTTAAAAGGTGCTGAAAGCACGTAGAATAGGGCATTTGAGGTCATTACAAGAAGCAAAAGACATCAAAAAACCTTTTTGCTGAATAAGGCAAATACACCTTTCAGCACCTACAGTAACTAATACTGCCACGAAAAGAGAGAAACCGCTGTAATTTCTGCATTACTACAGTAGTAAGGTGGAACGGCTAAAGCCGTTCTATTGTATATGCTGGATCAGGGCAAATTCACTTTCTGCCCCGTACCTACAAACTGCGAGCCCTGCCCCTCGGAAAGGGTGCGACCTCTGTTTTTGTCGTTCCTGTCACGCTAAAGCGTGTGACAGTACCGACAATAGGATACTACACCACCAACATATACAACCTTACTAAAACTTACTATCATAAGTCATAGTAATTTCAGAATATAAGCAATTACGAAGCCTATCGAACTGCGAGGAAAGATATTCAAGATTTTCCATATTCAAAGACAGCAAGGCGAAAAGCTCCGACAAGTTATCTTTTGAACGGTCATCACAAATAGTATCTACATACAAGCGATAAGCAAAAGAAACAACCTTTAAATCATTTGTAAGGCTATCCAATGCCGACAACGTAGAACTATCACATACTTTTGACATTTCATCACCACCTTTAAAAGTAATCAAAATAATTATTAAATTATATAAAATAATTACTCTGTAATAAATATATAACAATTATTATAAGTTGTCAATACCTAATTTAATTATTTAATAATCAATTCACAAATTACAAGAAAATATGAGTTGTTGACAAATCAAAAAATATAAAATATAATTGAATAGGTGATTAAAATGTATGAAAAGTTAAAGAAATACAATTATCTGTATAATAAACAAGAGCGAAAAGAGCTTATAGCAAGAAACATAATAGAACTTAGAAAAAACGCAAGATTACAACAAAAAGAAGTAGCAGAACTTTTAAAGGTTCAATATCAAACTTATAGAAACTACGAAAGTGGAGCGAGTGAACCACCTGCGGAAATGCTTGTGAGATTATCAAAGCTCTATGAAATACCTGTTGATATAATTATCGGAGCTGACGATTACAGCAAAGATAAAGACAAAGCCCGAAAGATATTCGAAGAACAAGAAAGAGAGATAAGCGAACTAAGAGCCAAAGTTGAAGCAGAAAAAGACGAGATAAAAAAAATAGCTCTGATGAATATTCTAAACTTTTCAGAAAATGAATTGAAAAAGGCTAAAAACCAATTGGACGAACAATAAAAAAGAAGCTACCGACCGTAAAAAGTCAGTAGCTTTTTTGTCACTGTTTTTGTCACTGTAATTTGTAAAATGGTTATAAAATAATGGATTTATTTTCTAATATAGGAATTAAAATCGCTAAATAACGGCTAAAATAACCGTTGCTTGATTTGGAAATCGTGTAACAGGTCAAAGCCTGTTCGAGGGTTCGAATCCCTTGCTCTCCGCCAAAACGAAAAGCAGGTCGCAAGGCCTGCTTTTTGCTTTGGTAAAAATAAATAAAGGGATTCGAACAAGGAGGGAGCAGACATAGTCTGCGGAAGAAAACAGTCCGGTAGACTGTTTTTGCCGACGTGGTCAAGGAGCGAAGCGACGCGAAGGTGCACGGGAGTGCACCGAAAAAATCCCTTGCTCTCCGCCATAAAAAGAACTGCAAGCCTTATTTTTCAAGGTTTGCAGTCTTTTTCTTTTCATAAATATTATTTAATAAACGTAAAGCAGTACAAAAGTGACGATGGGAATTTTAGTCCGCCGATATAGCGGCTCTCAATTCAGCATTTTGTTCAGGCGTCAACAGTTCTATTGTTTCCACATAGCCTGTTGATAAATACGGCAGATAGTCGAAGTATTTGAATATCATTCCGTTTTTAAAGTGTATATTGACATTAATGTCTTCCCGTTTATAATCTTCGGGGTGAGCTTCGTATTCTGCGTGAGCTTTTATCAACCAATCCGGGGTCACAGCAATAGGATCTTTTATTTCAAAAGGCACGAGTACAGTCGTTATTTTATAGAAGGTGTTTATTTTGTTTCTGTTTGTGACGTTACCTTTTTCAATTTCACAGTATTGAGTTCCCTCCATGCCTTGAACAGTATAACTTAAGTAAGCTATATCATCGGCGGAATAGGCGCCGTAAAAAGAATAGATTTCTTTAAAGTTATAACCTTTACCATCAACATTCTGGTCAAAAACAAAAATACTGCAATATTCACCCTTTTGGACAATGAGTGCGGATTTATTACTTGGGGCGTAATAGTACACAGAGCTTCCTTTTAAGGTAGGCTCCTGTGCTCCCACCTTAACAGAAGGATCGTTCTCTGCCGTTTCAACAACTGTTCCGATAAACGCGCCGAAATCGGATTTTGTCAATCGCTTATTCAAACCGTATTCCGGATATTCTTCTAACGGTAATTGTCTGTATATGATTTTGCCGTTCAAAACGACATCTATATGCGGACATTCATCTTCTGTAAAATAATCAACATTAGGATTTTGTTTTGATGCCGGAAACAGGTGAACCGATACCTTATTTGTCTCTTTTGTCGGTTGCGTAGATTGTTGCTGCGTAGTGTAGTTCTCTGTTGTGCTATTCGGCACTGTTGAACTGCTGTTATTACTTTTACTGCTCGTCGTAGATTGCGGCGGCAGAGCAACAATGTTATTTTGTGCAGAAAAATTGTATAGAACAACGGTCAGTATTATAGCTAAGCATGCAGCTGCCGGAATGCAAGAATAAATTATTTTTTTTCTTGTTGCACTCTTTTGATCGAGTTCTTTGACACGTTTTAATATTTCATTACGAACTTCTTCGTTCGTTCTGCTCATTAGTGTTCATCCTTTCTTCAATATGAAATTTCAAAGACTGCTTTGCCCGATATGCAATATTTGCAATCTGTTTAGAACTTTTTCGCAAAACAAGGGACGCTTCTTTGTATGACATTCCCTCAAAATAAAGCAGATAAATAACCTCTTTATAGACGGGATTTAGTTTATCCATAGCTTCGTGGATCATTTCCTTACGCTCATCCTCAACCAACTTCTCTGTAAATATTTCATCGTTTGAAATATAGTTTTCCACTTCGTCAAGTGATATAAAATCACGTCTGTTGCTTTTTAAATGACGCAAAGCTTTGTTTCTTCCGATGGCGAACAGATATGTTTTCAGACTTGATTTGCCTTTAAAACCTTTATGGCGTATCAATTCAACGAAAACATCAATCATTATGCTTTCGGCGATATCGTTGTCCTTTGTAAATCCACATATGAATGCCGTGAGCGGATCACGATACATTGCAATCAACTCATCTAATGCTTTTTCGTCTCCCTCGAGAAAGTGCTGATAAACTTCTAACCCTCTATCCATAATAGTCACCTTATTAATCTGTATAAGACTGCCTTACACTTATTAGAGCCATAAAACGGCAAAAAGTACTCACTTCGTTTTTGACAAAAATCGAGCTTGCCTTTTGTGCAAACCGCCAAGTAATTCATGTGTAAGTGCCCTGCTTAAAACGTTTCAGATACATCATGTACGTTGTTGTTAATTCGTTTAAAACATTATATCATATAATTCTGAAAAAGCTCAACAGTAAAAATGAGTAAAAAAACAGCACTGATGTATTCCCGATATAAATGAAAACTGCAAGCCTTATTTTTCAAGACTTGCGGTTTTTATTTTCATAAATACTTTATTGTGTTATAAATATCACAAGGAATAAGCATAGAATTTTTTCTTGCTTGACAGAGCACAATCGCCAGCAGCACGGCAGAGCGAAGCGACGCGAAGGTGCACGGGAGTGCGCCGAAAAAATCCCTTGCTCTCCGCCATAAGTCCACCGTAATGTTGATAGAATTATCGTGGACTTTTTTCATGCCCGAAAGCCGCTTGAAAGGCAGGCTCACATAAGGATACTTTCAAAAAGTGACCGATTGAGATCAGTACAACGCCACAGAGTTTTAAAACTCTGTGGCGTTGTACTTTTTATAGCTAACAGGAAAATGATTAGAAAAAATTTTGATCTTTGATTAAGGTTGCGGGCGTAAAAGTTACTGCAAAGTGATTTATTCTACAATGGCGGCGTCCGTCAGTCTGGAATAGTGAGCAGTATATTTCCGTAAAAACAGCAAAGCCGCCCGGTTTCGGACGGCAAATTGGCACAGGCTGTGTTTTATACTCCCCAAAGCAACATGCCGAGTGCGGCAGAAAAGAGTATCATTATAATCGGCGACGGTGCAGTTTTTTTGATTCTTTTATATCCGAAATGTGTCAGCCACAGAATGGCAAAGACCAAAATGGATTTAGGATCCGGAACAAGTGCCGAATGAATATCCGTAAAACCAAGCAATGTTGATATGGCCATACCGATTGCCGTAGCGAGAATCATTGCGATAACGCAGGGGCGGACGCCGGAGAGAAAAGCGTTGACACCGGCATATTTCATCAGGTTTTTGAGTACCGCCGCAATTAAAAGTATAATAACGAAAGACGGAAGAACAACGCCGAGCGTAGCAAGAAACGAGCCGAGAATGCCACCTTGCGTGGAACCTATAAATGTCGCCATATTAACGGCAAGCGGACCGGGCGTTGATTCCGAAACGGCAATGAAATTTAAGAATTCGCTTTCCGTTAGCCAGCCGTTTGAAATGACTGTTTCTCTTACAAGGGAAACCATTCCGTATCCGCCGCCGAAGGAAAGGGCACCGATCATTAAAAAATTCAGGAATAATTTCAGGTAGATCATTGTTTATTTCCGTTTCCTTTCCGCAGTTTTTTCAGGAAGAAAATCGCAAGTCCTGCTGTACCGCAAATCAGAATATAGTAAACGGAAGAAAAAGAAACGGCGAAAACAGTACACGCCAGCATTGCAGCAATGACCGACAGCAAAATGACCGTGTTGAAGGCATTTCTTTCAATGGTTTTCAGCATTTTCAGCCCGGCAGAGGAAATCAGATAAATCACACATACCTGTATTCCGCGGAAAGCACGGGAAACCCATGTAAGGCTTAAGAATTGATCAAAAAACAGTGAGATGCAAAAAATTACGGTAAACGAAGGAATACAAACCGCCACGGTAGCCACCGCAGCACCGAACAAGCCTGCAATTTTATAGCCGATATATGTGGCGCTGTTGATTGCAACCGGTCCGGGTGTAGACTCGGCAATGGCTACCATATTCAGAAAGTCGTCCTTTTCGATCCACTTCTTGCGCTCTACAAATTCGTTTTCAAGCAGCGCAATCATAGCATATCCGCCGCCGAAGGTAAAGGCGCCGATTTTAAGAAAGGTGAGAAACAAAGTCCACACTTTTTTCATTGCCGCACCTCCTGTCTTTTATGAATAATAAAAAGTATAATGATACCGAGAATAATCTGAACTGCCCCAAATTGTGCAGACAGTATAAAAAGACCCTACTCGATGTAGCAGAATAAAAATTAAGCAACAAGCTAATTTCGTTTTTCAAGCGGAGTCAGTTTTGTTTTAGTTTGAATACGGTAGTTGTTGTAGAAGTTGATGTATTCGGATATGATGAGGCGAGCCTCGTCATATCCGGAAAGTTTAACTCTGTGGATACATTCCGTTTTGAGAATTGAAAAGAAATTTTCGGCTAAAGCATTGTCATATGGGTTACCACGCCTTGACATTGACGGCGTAATCTGTACATCAGATTTAATCAAAGCTTCCTTAGAAAAGTATAAATATTTTACAAAAATTATAACACACCGCATTATGAAAAACAATCACCTATTTTAAAAAGCTTCTTTAGCCATGAGCAAAACGTCAAAAGTGTAGATATATCAACGCTTTTCGGGCATGGCAAGCCCGATTTATCACTCCAAAATATAGAAAGCAACCACCTAATATGGTATAATTTAATTGTAGAAAAACCAACCAAGGAGGCGGTTGCTATCTATCGTCAGGAAATTTTGCAAGACATTCGTCTTTTCACTTCACAGCCTAAAGCTAAGTTTTACGATAACCTTTTTTTGAATCTCGAATTACCCGAAAATTTCTGCAAAGGTAACACTACAGGTTGCAAAGGATTTCCTAAATATGCCTTGCTATGTGCCTTCATTGTTATGAAATGTGAAGGCTTCTCTCAAATAACTGGAAAAGTCAAGGCACAGCTTGAGCAGCTCCGATCCACAAAGGCAGCACGGGAAGCCCAGGCAGATGCCATCGGAGCTTTCATGTTCGAGATGCAGGAACTGGACATTCTCACCGAGTTTGACGAAAAGCTCTGGTTGACAGTCATTGACACGGTGACCGTTCACGCCGACGGACGAATGGCCTTCAAATTCCGAGGTGGTAAAACGCTCACTTCTTATTGACAATTCTCTAAATATGCCGTATAATCGGTATATACCGGAAAACAAAGGAGGACGTGTCCATGCCAAGACCGCCACGGTGCCGTCGGATTTGTGGCGCACCACAAGTCGATACCTTCTGCCCCAACGGGTGTAAGGATGCCGAGCCGATCCTGCTGACGCTGGACGAATACGAGGTCATTCGGCTGGTTGACTTGGAGCAGAAAACCCACGAGCAGTGTGCCGCGCAGATGGATATTTCCCGTTCTACCGTGCAGGAGATTTACGAAAGCGCACGGCGCAAGATCGCAGCGTGTCTTGTCCACGGGAAACCGCTGCACATCACCGGGGGAAACTACCGCATCTGCGGAGGACAGGAGGCAGCCCACTGCGGCCGCTGCTGCCGGACGCAGAGAGCCAACACAGAAAAATCCAATAAAAATTGCAAAGGAGAATCCATTATGAAAATTGCAGTTACCTATGAAAACGGTCAAATCTTTCAGCATTTCGGCCATACCGAACAGTTCAAGCTTTATGAAGCTACGGACGGCAAAATCATTCATGCGGAAGTCGTTGATACCAACGGCAGCGGTCACGGCGCACTGGCAGGCTTCCTGATGCAGCACGGTGTGGACACTTTGATTTGCGGAGGCATCGGCGGCGGTGCGCAGGCAGCACTCGCCG
>OIZE01000578.1_pt1 | contig 28761 bp, 18 predicted proteins | sample 1588421 | NCBI WGS metagenome assembly OIZE01 (sample SAMN03283251) | human gut metagenome | biome: human-associated habitat; material: feces | host: Homo sapiens | place: USA | collected 2013 | reverse complement strand
GCTGAAAAGCAGCAGATTTACAGTCTGTCCCCATTGGCCACTCGGGAACACGCCCAGATTCTGTTCACGTCCTTGCCGGACGACTTGTTTATTTTAGCAGACAAAAGCGGATTTGTCAACCGTTTTTTCGCATTTTTTCAGCTTCTTTTTTCGCGGACAAAAAAGCGGCGCAGCTTGGCGGAAATTCTCCGCTTCGGCTGCGCCGTTTTTCTAACGATTCATGGAGCGGGGCGTCTCCCCTGCTCAGGGTTCCAGATGTTTCCGGCGCTCATAGTCCCGGAGGGCCTCAATGGCCTCGCCGGAAAGCGGATAGAGCGCGATGAGGTTGAAGATGGTCATCAGGCCGATGCCCACATCGCCAAGGTCCCACACGACCGTGTAGGCCTGCACACCGCCCACCAGCAGCATCCCCAGCGCCAATACCTTATAAAGCGTCTGCCAGAGCCAGCGGTCCCCAAAGAGATACGCCACATTGGAGCGGGCGTAGAACAGGATACCGATGAAGGTGGAAAAGCTGAACAGCGCCAACGTCACAGCGATGAAGATGACGCCGAAGCTGCCCAGATGGTACTGCACCGCCGCCTGCAAGAGGTCCATGCCGGTCAGGCCCGCCGTGACGGATTCCGGGGCCAGCAGCATGACAAAGGCCGTGCAGCTGCAAATGACGATCGTATCAATGAGGACGCCCAGCGCCTGGACCAGCCCCATCTTGACCGGATCATCGCAGTCGGCAGCTGCGGCTGCACAGGGTGCCGAGCCACTGCCCGCCTCGTTGGAGAACAGGCCGCGCTTGATACCGTTCATCAGAACGGCACCAAAGCCGCCCGCCGCCACCTGCCGCAGACCGAAGGCTTCCGAGAAGATGCTGCCCAGCACCGCCGGGAGGTGGGTGATATTGGTCGCGATGACATAAAGCGTCATCACAAAATAGCAGACCGCCATCACCGGCACGATGACGTCCAGGCTTTTCACGGTGGCGTTCTTGCGCAGCACGATGACTGCCGCCAGCACCACCAGTGCCACCGTCGTTGCAATGGGCGGGATGTGGAACGCATTCTTGAATGCCGAGCTCACCGAGTTGCTGACGACCTGGCTGATTCCGCACCAGCAGATGAGGCCCGACAGCGCAAACAGCACCGCGACCACCGATCGCCGCAGCGGTTTCTTCCGCTTCCGCTCCGCCCACACGTGGATATAATAGGCCGGGCCGCCGCGCTGGCCGCCGTAGAGCGGGTCGGGCTGTCGGTACTTCTGGGCCAGGGTGGATTCCACAAACGCGGTGGACGCGCCCAGCAAGGCCGTGACCCACATCCAGAACACTGCGCCCGCGCCACCGGCAGACACCGCCGCCACAACGCCCACCAGATTGCCCATGCCCACGCGGGTGGCCGTGGAAACGATGAGGGTCTGGAACGACGAAAGGCTGTCCCTGCTCTGGTTTTTCTCGCAGACGGCCGAGATCATATCCCGGAACAGCCGCACCGGCAGCAGACGCGTCCGCAGGGTGAAGAACACCCCCGCCATGAGCAGCAACACCACCATCAGCGAGATCCCCACGCCGCCCGCAATGGGCAGCACAAACAAATCGCCCCAGAGAAAACGGTAGACCGTTTCAATCAAATGAATCAACTGGGTCTCCTCCTGTGTTTTATACTTCGTACTTTATTATACTGGTTCAGTTCAGTTTTGTAAAGCGGAAAAAACAGCAGACAGTCCGGAGCAGGTCGTCTCCGGGCTGTCTGCTGTTTATAATATGGAAGGAGAATAACGGTCGTAATTCGTTTGTGTGCAGCCGCGCTGCATTGCCGATCACAGGGAAATGGGGCTCGTGCTGCACGATTCGTTTGCCCTGCGATATGGCGAAAGCTCGTTTGGTCTCTCGTGCGGGAAGCGGAAGCAGCGCCCTCTTGCGGTGCCCTGCATCCGCTTCGGCCCTTGGGCGGGCCTCGCGTCTTGCAGACCGCTGCGCCAAAAATTTCTCCCTGTTTCTGCCGCTGGCAGCGGTCGAAATTTTAGCCCTTCACGCCGCCCAGTGCTACGCCGCGGACGATGAACTTCGAGAGCAGCAGGTAGACGATGATCACGGGCAGGATGGCGATGGCGACCATCATATACACCTTGCCCATATCGAACTTCAGGAAGTCTGCACTGCGCAGCTGTGCGATCAGGATGGGCAGGGTCTTCTTATCGGCGGTATCCAGGACCAGAGCGGGGATGAAGTAGTTGTTCCAGCTGGACACGAAGGCGAAGATGGCCTGCACGGCCAGCGCGGGCTTCATGATGGGAAGCACGATCTTATTGAAGGTGTAGAACTCTCCGGCTCCGTCGATGCGGGCCGCTTCCACGATCTCCATCGGCAGGCTGGCGTCAAGGTACTGCTTCATGAAGAAGAAGACGGCAGGCGCTGCGATGCTGGGGATGATGAGCGGGAGGAACGAGTTCTTCAGGCCCATCTTCGTGATGAGCTGCAAAAAGCCCAGAGCCGACACCTGCGTCGGCATGGTCATGATGAGCAGGATGATGGCGAACGCCGCCTTCTTGAACCGGAAGTTGTAGGCGTAGATGCCGTAGGCCGTCAGGGCCGAGAAGTAGACGCTGAGCGCAGCCGAGCAGGCCGAGACGATCAGGCTGTTCCGCACACCGGTCAGCACCGGGATGTTCGCGTCGTTCAGCACGTTTTTCAGGTTGGTCATCAGGGATTTGCCGGGGAGCAGCGAAAAACCTTTCTGGATCTCAAAGTGGGTGCGGGTGGAGTTGATGACCAGCACATAGAAGAAGAACAGGCACAGAAAGCTGATGAGCACCAGCGCGATGTAGCACCCGGTGCGGCGGGCAGCCAGTGCGGCTTTTTCCGACTTTGTCGATGCAGTGTGAGCCATTACTTTTTCCCTCCTTTCAGAGCCTTGCGCTCTGCCTTGCTGCGGCCATCGTCCTCCCTGGTCAGGCTCACGTAAACGACGACGCAGAGCACTGCGCAGACGAGGAACAGCACCACAGACACCGCGCCTGCCATGCCGTAGTTCTTGCTGAACAGGTGGTTGTTCAGGTACATGATCATGGTGGTGGAGGTGCGGTCCGGGCCGCCCTTGCCGTTGGTCAGGATCTGCGGCACATCGAACATCTGCAAGCCGCCGATCATCGAGGTGATCATGACGTAAACGAGGATGGGGCGGATGAGCGGGATGGTGATCTTCCAGAACATCTGGTTCGGGGTGCAGCCATCCAGCTCGGCGGCCTCATACAGGGTGGGGTCCACGCCCATGATGGCGGCCATCAGCATGATGGTGGTATTGCCGAACCACATCAGGAAGTTCATCAGGCCGATCAGACCGCGGTTGCCCCAGACCGTGTTCAGGAAGCTGAACGGCTGCTTGAGGATGCCCATGCCCATCAGCGCCGCATTGACGGGGCCGTTGTCCGAGAAGAGGGCGAAGAACAGCATGGCGAACGCCGATGCCATGATCAGGTTGGGCATGTAGATGACCGTCTTGAAGAAGGTCTGGCCCTTCAGCTTGAGGCGCAGGTCGGTGAACCAGGCCGCCAGCAGCAGGGAGATGGCGATCTGCGGGATGAAGCCGATGATCCAGAGCAGCAGAGTGTTGCTGAAATATTTGGGCAGGTCTGTTGCAAACAGGGTCACGTAGTTCTTCAAGCCCACAAAGTTGGGTCCGATGATCTTCAGACCGCTGCGGTAATATTCAAAGAAGCTGTAATAGATGGTGGATGCCAGGGGGATCAGCTGGAATACCGCGAAAATGAGAAAGAACGGTGCGATGAAGATGTAGCCCCATTTCGCGTAGCTGATCGACCCTTTCTTTTTTGTTTTCTCTCCCATGTGACTGCCTCCTGACGGGTGTTCCAGGAAAAAAGGGAGCGGGCGGGGCACTGCGCCCGGCCCGCCCCCCTGATCTCAGTTGTGTGCGAGTGCGTCTGCCTTATGCGGGCCAGACAACGTCGGTCAGCTCCGGATACTTCTCCTTGATGGCGGTCTCGAAGTTTGCCTTTGCGGTATCTTCATCCACGTTGCCGGTGAAGTAATCCTTGAAGGCGGTCTGGAAGCTCTCGTTCAGGCCCTGGTCATACGGGCCGGCGTTGGACATGTCGATCTTCTTGGCTGCCTCTGCGAACAGCGCGATGTGGTTCTGGCCGCCCAGGAAGTCGGACTTGTAATCGCTGCTGGCGATCTCTTCCATGGCCTTTTCGTTGTTGGTGTAGTCCTGGGTATCCAGGGTGATCTGTTTCATGATGGCTTCATCGCAGGTCAGCTTCTGCATGACATCCTTGATGGTGTCGAGGTTGTCGCTGCCGGCTGCGCCGCAGATCCAGGTGCCGCCCCAGTAATACGGCTGAGGGCCTTCGCAGACTGCGTAGTCACCGTAGATGCCGTTGCCGACCTCTTCCTTGCCGCCCTCAGAAGTAGGCGTCTCCAGAGAGTTGCCCAGCAGGGTGAAGTTGATGCCCCAGGTGGAGTAGAAGAAGCCGAAGACCTTGCCGTTGGGGCCCTGGTCGGATGCCCACTGGCTGTCCCACAGGCTGGACTTGTTGTTGTAGCCCTTGTCGGTGTACTCCTTAGTCTGATCGACCCACTTCATGATGTTTTCATCGACGGTGACGGTGGTGCCGGTGACCCAGGGCGCTGCCACGTTGTTGGAGAAGGTGCGGTATGCGTCATCGAAGCCGGACAGCATCTTGTAGCCCTTGGCGGATGCCTGTGCAGCAACATCGTTGAACTTGTCCCAATCGGACAGGTAGGTCTGGACTTCGGTGGGATCATCGGTGCCCAGAACATCCTTTGCGATGCTGCGGCGGTAGGCGAACAGGCCCGGCGTTGCCTGCCAGGTGGTGCCGCGCTGGCTGCCATCGACGGTGACGATGTCCTTGGTGTACTGATACTGACCGGCCAGGTCGGCGTCGGTCAGGCCGATGTCCTTCTTGACATCCAGAACGTAATCGGAATCGACATACTTCAGCGCGTAGTCGGCCTCGATCAGGAAGATATCGATCTTATCATCATCGGCTGCGGAGTCCTGGCTCAGCAGGGCCTCGTCCAGCTTGTTCTGATAGTTGTTGTTCTCGTTGGCATTGATGGTCCACTTCACGGTCGTGCCATCCTTCAGGGTGGTGGTGGACTTATCCGATGCGATCGCGGAGACTTCAGGGTAATAATCGTTGAAGCGGCTCTGGAATTCGTCGTTCCAGCACCAGATGTTCAGAACCTTGCCCTGTGCGGCAGGCCCGGCTGCGGCAGAAGAAGCGGCTGCAGAGGAGGCTGCGGTCGAGCTGGCAGTGGAAGAACTGCCGCCGCATGCAGAAAGCGCTGCGGTGATGGCGACTGCACCAGAAGCGACCAGGAAATTACGACGCGAAATCTTTCTCATAGTAGAAAACCTCCTTCAATGGTTCTCATGCAAACGAAATCCGATTTGTTTTATCAAAGCTCCGGTCCGCCCGGAGCCGAGGAACTAGGTTTGGGCCGGTCGGCCGACGGAGTCGCCTTCCAGCAGCTTGCCGGTCACGAGCAGCTGCTCGGCCAGCGTCACACGCGGGTGCTCGATCATCTGCACCAGCTTGTCTGCGGCGGTGCGCCCCAGCATCATGGTGTTCTGCTGGTAGGTCGCCAGCTGCGGCTTCATGACGCGGGAGAGATAGATGCCGTCGTAGCCCATCACGGAGATGTCCTCCGGAATGCTCAGCCCCGCCTCCGCGATGGCATTGTAGCCGCCCATGGCAGAGAAGTCATCGGGGAAGAGGATGCAGGTGGGCCGCTGCGGAAGCGCCAGCAGTGCTTTCGTTTCCTGTGCGCAGCGGGCGGCGTCGTGGTAGATGCCCTCCCGCACATACACATCCGGAACTTCCAGCCCCAGCTCATCGCAGCTCTTGTAGAAGCCCGCCAGACGGTTCTCGGTAACGGCGGTCCGTTCGCCATGGATGAAAGCGATGCGGCGGTGGCCCTGGCTGTATGCCGTGCGGACCAGCGCCGAAAGGCCGGCCACGTTGTCCGAAAGGACTGCCATCCGGTTGTTGAACACATGGTCGATCGTGACGACCGGCACATCGCTGTTCACCAGCTCGATCACCTGCGGGTCTGTGAAATCCACACAGGCGATCACGGCTCCGTCCACCCCGCGGTAGTGGCAGTGCTCCAGATAGGTCATCGTCTTGCCGCCGAGGTTCCGGTTGATAAAGGTGATATCGTAGCCCAGCTGCTCGACCCGGACTTTGAAGCTGTCCAGCACAGCGGAGAAGTATTCGTGTGCCAGGCCGCTCTGCCGTTCGTCCACGAACAGGACGCCGATGTTATAAGTACGGTTGGTCTTCATGGAGCGGGCCGCCATATTGGGAACATAGCCCATCCGGCGAGCCGCCTCCCGAACACGGGTGCGGGTGGCCTCGGAGATATCCGACTGGCCGTTGAGCGCCTTGCTCACCGTGGCCACCGAGACCCCGCATTCCTGCGCCAGATCTTTCAGGGATGACATTTCGTCGTCCTCCTCTCAGGAACCGATTGGCTCTGAACGAATCCTAAATCGTTTTCGCAACTTCAATATAACGCATTTCGCACCAAAAATCAAGCGCAAGAGAAAATCTTTTGTGTCGATTGCCATGATTTTGGCGGTTTGTTCGATTTTCGGCGAATCAAATTATGCAGTTTGCTCCATTTTCGCTCCCTTTCGCTCATTTTCGAATATTTTTTCGCTTCCCGCTTTCGTATCAGCGGGGACATTCTGACAGGATCTTATTATTACTTTAGAATGGGGATTTTCTTTCCCAGTTTGGAGCCTGTGGGCCGGTTCCAGAAGGCGCAGCGCTTCCCCCGCCCTGCCTGCTTCACATGAAAAAAGTTCGTTCTCTCTTCAAAATCATTACAAAATTCTTACAATTCCTCCGAAATTTGCTTTCTGTCCGGTACGTTGTATATTTCATAAAACCACTTGAATTTCGCTGTGGAATCGGTTATCCTTAAAGCAACGTAATCGTTCTCTCTTTTTTTGCAGCGCGTCCTTAATCGTTTTCGCTTTTCTGATGGTTGCAGCGCGTTTCCTGTTTTTGCAAAGGAGGAACTGATCGTATGAAATTCGGACATTTTGATGATGTGCATCGGGAATACGTGATCGACACACCCCGCACGCCTCTGCCCTGGATCAACTATCTGGGCAGCGAGGACTTCTTCAGTCTGGTGTCCAACACCGGCGGCGGCTACAGCTTTTACCGGGATGCGCGGCTGCGCCGCATCACCCGTTACCGCTACAACAACTCTCCGCTGGATATGGACGGCCACCGCATCTACATCAACGACGGCGGCACGATCTGGAACCCCGGCTGGCAGCCCACCAAGACCGAGCTGGACGCTTACAGCTGCCGCCACGGTCTGGGCTACACCATCCTGACCGGCGAGAAGAACGGCATCCGCGCCCAGCAGGAGCTGTTCGTCCCGCGCGGCGACGCCTGCGAGATCGACCGCCTGACGCTGGAAAACAAGACCGATGCCCCCCGCACACTGGATGTGTTCAGCTACGTGGAGTTCTGCCTGTGGGACGCCATGGACGACAGCTCCAACTTCCAGCGCAACTTCTCCACCGGCGAAGTGGAGGTCGTGGGCAGCGCCATCTACCATAAGACCGAGTACCGTGAGCGCCGTGACCACTACGCAGTGTTCTGGGCCAACACCCCGGTCACCAGCTTCGACACCGCCCGCGACGCCTTCTGCGGCGTATACGGCGGCCCCGCCGAGCCGGAAGCCGTCAAGGCGGGCCGCTGCTCCAACAGCATCGCCCACGGCTGGGCCCCGGTCGGTGCCCACCACTTCCACCTGACTCTGGAAGCCGGGGAGACCCGGACCATCCTCTTCGGTCTGGGCTACATCGAGAATCCCATGGACGAAAAGTTCACCGCCCCCGGCGTCATCAATAAGACCCGCGCCGAGGCCATGATGGCCCGCTACGCCACCGACGCTCAGGTGGACGAAGCCCGCAGGGCGCTGGCTGACCACTGGGACAAACTGCTCTCCACCCTGCAATTGCATTCCGGCGACGAGAAGCTGGACCGGATGGTCAACCTGTGGCACCAGTACCAGTGCATGGTCACCTTCAACATGAGCCGCTCGGCCAGCTACTACGAAAGCGGCATCGGCCGCGGGATGGGCTTCCGCGACAGCTGCCAGGATCTGCTGGGCTTCGTCCACATGATCCCGGAGCGCGCCCGCGGCCGCATTCTGGACATCGCCGCCACCCAGTTCGAGGATGGCAGCGCCTACCACCAGTATCAGCCCCTGACCAAAAAGGGCAACCGCGATGTTGGCACCGGCTTCAACGATGACCCGCTCTGGCTCATCGCAGGCACCGCCGCCTATCTCCGCGAGACTGGCGACTGGTCCATTCTGGACGAGTCCGTCGCTTTTGACAACGATGTGAGCAAGGCACAGCCCCTCATGGAGCATCTGCGCCGCAGCTTCCGCTTCACCCGCACCCACCTTGGCCCCCACGGCCTGCCCCTCATCGGCCGCGCCGACTGGAACGACTGCCTGAACCTGAACTGCTTCTCCGAGCACCCTGGCGAGAGCTTCCAGATCACCGGCCCCAGCGAAGGCCCGGTGGCCGAAAGCGTTTTCATCGCGGGCATGTTCGTCAAGTACGGCAGCGAGTACGCCGACCTGTGCGACCACCGCAGCCTCCCGGAGGAGGCCGCCGAGGCCCGCGCCGCCATCGCGGAAGTCGAGCAGGCCGCTCTGACCGCCGGCTGGGACGGTGCCTGGTTCCGCCGCGCCTACGATGCCTTCGGCCAGCCCATCGGCAGCAAAGAATGCGACGAGGGCCAGATCTTCATTGAGCCGCAGGGCATGTGCGTCATGGCGGGCATCGGCAAAACGACCGGTCAGGCCGAACAGGCGCTGAGGAGCGTGGAAGAGCGGCTCGACACCAAGTATGGCGTCGTTCTGCTCCAGCCCGCCTACACCACCTACCGCCTCAACCTCGGCGAGATCTCCAGCTACCCTCCGGGATACAAGGAGAACGCCGGCATCTTCTGCCACAACAATCCGTGGATCAGCTGCGCCGAGACTGTGCTTGGCCACGGCGACCGCGCCTTTGAGGTCTACAAGAAGACCTGCCCCGCCTACATCGAGGACATCTCGGAGATCCACCGCACCGAGCCGTATGTCTACAGCCAGATGGTCGCCGGCATCGACGCCCCGACCTTCGGCGAGGCAAAGAACAGCTGGCTGACCGGCACCGCCGCCTGGACCTTCTTCAATGTCAGCCAGTACATCCTCGGTGTGCAGCCCACGCTGGACGGCCTGAAGATCGACCCCTGCATCCCCCACACACTGCCCGGCTTCACCGTCACCCGCCGCTACCGCGGGGCCGTGTACCACATCCGGGTCGAGAACCCTGACGCCGTGCAAAAGGGCGTGAAGCGCGTCACCGTCAACGGTTCTCCCATCCCCGGCAATGTCCTCCCCATCGCCAAAGCTGGCGAGACCGTGGAAGTCACGGTCGTGATGGGATAATTTTTTGGATAATTTTCAGGATAGGCAACCCCCCGGCCAGAGGCTCCAACCTCTCTGGCCGGGGGTTTTTGCGCTTTCTTACCAGCGCGTCATATTCTTTTCAAACTTGGCGGTATATGCCTCTTTCAGCTCCTGCTCGCTGATTCCATAACACAAAAGGACATCGTTGTAATACATGAGCACATCCGCCATTTCTTCCACAAGATGCTGCCGTATCGCTGCATCCTCAACAGCAGTTTTGTCCCCGTTTTTCTTGATGATGTCGATGACCTCTCCGACTTCACCGAGCATCCATAATAGTTTATGTTTGCCCGCTTCCGGGCCGATCGGTTCCCACTTGTCTTTGTATCTTTCCTGTAGGGCCTGCTGCATCGCAAGCATTTCTTCTACCGTAAAATCGCCCATTCGCTCCTCCGCAAATTCAATCACACTTCTCGTTTCACCCAGTGTCATGTAAACCGTTTACTTATCAGCCTGTTCTAACGCAATATCTGTCACTTCACGAAGCTTTGCCTGCAAAGCTTCTTTATCCGGCAGACAAAGTTTATAATCAGAAACCCACGTTGGAGACATACTGCTTACTCCAGGATTATGCTGGGCAATGTAGGAGGCCGTCTCATCCATTACTTTATCGCCAAAACTTGCAGTTGCGCAGAGTTTATAGCAGTTTGCGTTTTTAATGCACAAGCAACATCCGCAAACTGTATATCGCAAAGATGCCGTTTTGATTGGCACTATTTTTGAAAATTACGATAGAGAGGTATTCCCCCACACTCCAATACATCCGTATCATTTCAGCATTGACTGCTTTCCATGCGCAGTCAATGCGAAGTTTGAATGATTTGGATTACTTCATCAAACTGCCCAGCCGCAGGAACAGCAGACTCTTTCATAGACGATCTCCTCGTTCGTTGTCCCCCATCCAAAAACGCATCTGCCTGCCGCAGTATTTCACGGATCGAATCAAAGGTCAATGCTTCCACGGCGTTTTCAAACGGCAGCCATTGAATTGCTCTGACCTCTTCCTCCTGCGCTCTCGCATCCGTATGCTCTGCATGTGCCAGAAAGAATACCACCGTTTTCATGCAGTCGGTGCTGGGAGAATACGCGATGGTTTTCCGAAACCCTTCCACAAACTCCACTTCGAGGTTGGTCTCTTCCCGTATCTCCCGTATCGCTGTTTCATGTTCCGATTCATCTTGTTCAACATGGCCTTTGCAAAGGGACACATGCCCTTTCTGCATCTGCTCCACAAGGTAAAGTCTCATTCCATTCTGCACGGTATAGATCACTGCACCGCAGCTTTTTTCGTATTTCATTGCGAAGTGCTTCCTCTCAGCCGCCGTATTGTCCCGCTTCACTCTTCATCCAGCGCCCAATGATACGCACACCGCACGGCTTTGTTCCAGCCTTTGATGCGCCTGGTGCGCTCCTCGGCCGAGATATCCGGCAGGAAGGTGCGGTCCACCGACCAGTTCCGGACCACCTCATCGGTGGACTGCCAGTAGCCCACGGCAAGGCCTGCAAGATAGGCCGCGCCGAGGGCGGTCGTTTCCACGCAGCAGGGGCGCTCCACCGGCAGGCTGCTGATGTCGGCCATGGTCTGCATCAGGTAGTTGTTTGCGCAGGCACCGCCGTCCACTTTCAGGGCCTTCATGGCGATGCCGGAGTCGGCCTCCATGGCGTGGAGGACGTCGTTCACCTGATAGCACAGGCTGTCCAGTGTCGCGCGGATGATGTGATTTTTGTTGCAGCCGCGGGTCAGGCCAACGATGGTTCCGCGGGCGTACTGATCCCAGTGGGGCGCACCGAGGCCGGTGAAGGCGGGCACCACATAACAGCCGTTGGTGTCCTTCACCTTCCGGGCCATATACTCGGAGTCGCGGGCTTCTTCCAGCAGCCGCAGCTCGTCCCGCAGCCACTGGATGGCCGCACCGGCCACGAAGATGGAACCTTCCAGCGCATAATTCACGCTTTTTTCGCTGCTGCACGCAATGGTCGTGACAAGGCCGTTTTTCGAGACGACCGGCGTTTTGCCGGTGTTCATCAGCAGAAAGCCGCCGGTGCCGAAGGTGTTCTTCGCCTCACCCGCCGAAAAGCAGGTCTGCCCGAAGAGCGCGGCCTGCTGGTCGCCCGCTGCGCCTGCAATTTTGATGCCCGAACCAAAGTGCATCGGGTCGGCCTCCGCGTAGAAGCAGCTGGACGGCATGGGCGTGGGCAGCATACAGCGCGGAATGTTCAGCTCTTGCAGGATATCCTCATCCCACTCCAGCGTGTGGATGTTGAACAGCATCGTGCGGCTGGCGTTGGTGTAGTCGGTCACATGGACCCGGCCGCAGGTCAGCTTCCAGATGAGCCAGGTCTCCACCGTGCCGAACAGCAGCCGCCCGGCCTCGGCCTTTTCCCGCGCGCCGGGCACATTGTCCAGGATCCACTTCAGTTTGGTGGCGGAGAAGTATGCGTCAATGACCAGACCTGTCTTTGCCCGGAAGGTCTCGGTCAGGCCCCGCGCCTTGAGCTCGTCGCAGTAGGCGCTGGTACGGCGGCACTGCCAGACGATGGCATGATAGACCGGCTCCCCGGTCTCACGGTCCCAGACGATGGTGGTCTCGCGCTGGTTCGTGATGCCGATGGCCGCGATATCCGACGCGCTGGCCCCGATCTGGTTCATAGCCGAGAGCGCCACGCCCAGCTGCGTGGTCCAGATCTCGTTTGCGTCATGCTCCACCCAGCCCGGCTTCGGGAAATACTGGGTGAACTCTTTCTGAGCCACGCTGCACATCTCGCCCGCCTTGTTGAACAGGATGCAGCGGTTCGAGGTCGTCCCAGCATCCAGCGCCATGATATAGTTCATATCCACGTTCCTTTCTTACACTGCATCCCTTGGGCTTCCTGGTCGTGTCTGTGTGGTTGTATTATAACGCACCATCCGCGCGATTGCAACGCATCTGAACCCACGCTGCAAAATCTTCAAATTCCGTATTGACAACTTGCAGTTGTTGATTTATACTGATTTCACACACAAACGCAGCCATTTCACAACCAAAAGGAGGTAAGTCGAATGGATCATTCCCCTTAGCGTCGTTTTCCCTGCACAGGGCAGCGTTCTGCTTTTTCCTGTTCCTGCTTGCACTCGATTCACTTTACAGATGGGAGGTTTTCTATGATCGAACAACAAATCACGCTCTGCTCCAACGGCCGTGCCGTCCTTTCGGGCTATTCCGGCGGGCTGCTGCTTGGCTACGCGCACAACACCGGCGTCTATCGGCTGCGGGTCGCCTGCTCCGGCGAGTGGGACGGCACCACCGTTGCAGCGTTCTGGCATCTGCCCGGTTCGGCCGGGCCGCTGACCACTCTTGTGGCCGACGGGGCCGTCGAGGTGCCCGCCCTCGTCACTGCACAGGGCGGCAGCGGGACCGTCACCTTTGAAGGCTCCGACGGCACCCGCACCGTGACCAGCGCCAGCGTCCCGTACCGCGTGCTGACCAACTTTGGCACCACGGACCCAACCCTGCCCGAACCGGGCACCCCGGCGTGGCAGCAGTTTTTGCAGCAGGTCAAGCGAGAGCTTCGCAACGCCGCATCCGGCCTGTCTGACGAGGAGCGCGGGCTCATCCTTGCGCTGTTCCGCCACGCCGTCTACGACAACGGCGAGATGCTGCCCCACTACAATGCACTGGCCGCACTCTGGAGCGGCAGCAGCCTGCCCGATGTCCCGCCCACGCCCAGCCAGCCGGACACACCAGATCCCCCCAACAACGGCCTGCCGACGCCGCGGTATAAGTTGGCAGCTCCTAAGACCTTTGTACCGGCCAACAAAGAATTTATCGACACGGGGATCAAGCCATTCGCAACCATCGACACCGGCATGAATCTGACGGTGTATGCCACCTTTACGGTGGCTGACAGTGCAGTCAATACGGTGACAACTTTGCTTGATTGCTTCAGCGATATCACCAACGATCAGAGAGGCATCATAGTTTCAACATGGACCAACGGAACCGTGGGCATGAACATGTTCACCTACGGCAGTCACTTTGTCAAGATCGAATCCGGGAAGAAACTGAAGTTTCTGCTCCAGATCAAGGGAACGCAGTTCCGGTTTCTGTCATACGGTTCCATGACCGAGTGGAAGAACATCCCGAACTATGCCGCGAACAAGACCGTGGATCGTTCGCTGATCCTTGGTGCTTCGTGGACCGCCGCCTCAGGCGAAACTACGGACGGCAAGGCACGTTTCTTCAATGGCGCGGTGTACGACTTCCAGGTATTCGACACGGCGCTGACCGACGCACAGATCACGACCCTGATGGAGGCAAACTGATATGGTATACGACCTGAATGGCACCACCCTGAGCACAGGCGGCGGCAGCGGAATGCTGAACGTGCTGGATCACGGCTTCAAAGGGGACGGCACCACCGACAACCTGGCCGCGTTCAACGCGCTCATCGCCGCGCACCCGGCCGAGACGCTGTATTTCCCGAAGGGCGTGTATGCGTTTTCCGGCAAGCTGGTATTCGACCAGTGCTACATGGAACTGGACAACGCCGAGCTGAAATGCACGGCCAGCACCAAGGTGGACCGGTTCATCGAGATCCGCGGCAAGATGTACCCGCCCGAAACGCCCCAGCAGGATATGTTCATCCGGGGCAACGGCAAAGTCAACGCGAACTTCAAGGCAGACGACTGCATCGCCGTGGCACGGCAGAAATGCACCCTGCTGGACCATATCTCCATCCAGAACTTCCAGCGGTACGGCATCTGCGGCAAATTCAACGACTTGTCTATGACCACCGGCGACGGCCAGACGGAAGCCAACCTCTCGTATGAGCTGATGGTGCGCAACTGCATGATCGAGTCTTCGCTGGACTACCCGAACGCCGTAGGCATTTATGACACCGGCGATTCGATGTACAGCGACACCGTCATCCTGAACGTGAAGACGGCGCTCTCGTGCAACGGCAGCAGCATCTTCCACAACATTCACGCCTGGTGCTTCGATTTCAACTACAGCGACAACGACACCAAAAAGGCCCTGTTGGAGAACACCGTCTTCGCATACATCCGGGGCAACGGCACCCGCTTCTCGGACTGCTACATCGACACCTACCAGAAGGGGTTCCAGTTCGGCTCCGGCCAGTATGTCGTTTACATCACGAATCTCAAATGGTACGTTGCTTCCAATACCTGGCCCACCGACCTGACGGCTTACGTCTTCCCGGCCAGCCCGGCAGGCAAGACGATGTACAAGGTCTTCAATGCGGACATCAACGGTTCGGGCGTGACCAAGTTCAGCGATGTAGACCTGAGCAAGCAGACGAACTGCCGCTGGTACGGCATCGTGCACAACCTGAGCGACGCGCCGAGCACGCTGCAATAAATTTTTGAACGCACTTTACGATCTTTGACCGAATATCCACCCCTGACGAACCGTGGGCGCGGAAGATGCCATTCCGCCGCCCACGGTTTTTTGCGGTTTCGGGCCGTTTGCCCCGCCAAATTGCGATGATTTTGTGAATACATATTGCAGAAAAAGAGGGATGATGCTATTATTAAACTGTTTATACATACCTATTATATAGGAATCCTCCGATTCTACTTTTCGCAACGAAAGGCTGGACCCTGTGAAGATCTTATTCGTCAATAAATTTCTCTACCCCCGCGGCGGTGCAGAGACTTACTTCCTCAGGATCGGCGAGGAACTGACCCGCCGTGGCCACGAGGTCGAATATTTTGGCATGTACGACGAAAAGAACACCGTCGGCAATGCCCTGCACCTCGCCACCACCAATATGGACTTCCACAACGCCGGGCCGGAAAAACTGCTCTACCCCTTCCGCATCCTCTACTCGTTTGAGGCAAGACGGAAGCTGAAGCAGGTCATCGGGCAGTTCCAGCCCGACCTCATCCATTTCAACAACATCAATTTCCAGCTGACGCCCTCGGTCATCTGCGCCGGAGCGGAATGCGGGGTACCCATGGTTCAGACGGTGCACGATGTGCAGATGCTCTGCCCCAACCACATGATGATGGAGTTCAACTCCAAAAAGCTCTGCGAAGCCTGCATGGGCAAAAAGAGCAAATGGCCCTGCGTGAAAAAGCGCTGCATCCACGGCTCGCTGCCCAAGAGCCTCATTGGTGCCGTGGAGGGCACGCTTTACGAGTGCAATCACGTCTATGACAAGATCGACCGCTTCATCTGCCCCAGTGCGTTTCTTGAGAAGAAGCTCCTCACCGTCCCCCGCTTCCGGGGCAAGACGGTGATGCTGCACAACTTTCTGAGCCGGGTCGCTGCGGCTGCCCCTGCCGAAAAGGGAGATTACGTCCTCTACTTCGGCCGCCTCTCGGAGGAAAAGGGCATCGACCGCATCCTCGAAGCCTGCAAGCTGCTGCCGGACATTCCCTTCGTCATCGCGGGCAGCGGCCCCATGGAGGATCTGTGCAAAAACTGCACCCTGCCCAATGTGAAGTACGTCGGCTTCCAGACCGGCAAAGCGCTCGAAGACCTCGTGGCCGGGGCGCTGTTCACCCTGCACCTGTCCATCTGGTACGAAAACTGCCCGCTGGCTCTGCTGGAATCCCAGTCCCTCGGCACCCCGGTGCTCTGCAACCGGATCGGCGGCATCCCGGAACTGGTGGAAGAGGGCCGCACCGGCATCCTGAACGACACCTTCACCCCGGCCGCCTACGCAGAAAAGATCCGGGCGCTCTATGCAGACAAGCCCCTGCTGGCCGAGATGTCGGCCCACTGTATCCAGAAGAAAGACCGCATGATAACGCTGGAGCGCTACTGCGACCAGCTGCTGGCCCTGTATGGCGATGTGGTGAAGAAAGCCTGACGAATCGGAATTTTCTCTGTATTATCAACCGAATGTAAAGGAACGACGTCTATGAACGATCTGCTGCGAAAGACCCGGCGCGCCTTTCATCTGCTGCGGGAACTCCTGAAATATGAAACTGCCACCTGCTGTGCTGCCGTTCTGAAGTGCTGGAACAAGGATTACCGGCATGTCTGGCTCGTCTCCGAGCGGGGCCGCGAAGCGCGGGACAACGGCTACCACATCTTTGCCTACCTGAACCGGGAGCATCCTGAATTGAACAGCTGGTTCGTGGCAGACCCCACCCTGCCGGACTATGAGCGGGTGCAGGCGCTGGGCCGGGTCGTGCCCTACCGCAGCTGGAAGCACTATCTGCTCTGCGCCGCATCGGAAATGAAGATCAGCACCCATGTGCTGGGCTACACCCCGGAGATCGACAGCTACTACATGCTCGACAAGCTCCATGTGGTCCATGGCCCCCGCGCCTTTTTGCAGCATGGGGTCATCATCGACGACATGAAATGGTATCACTACCCCAACATCCGCACCGACCTTTTCGTCTGCTCCCTGCAAAAAGAACGGGATTTTGTAGAATCTGCCTATCATTATCCAGCTGGTATTGTCAAACGGCTGGGTCTGTGCCGGTTTGACGCCCTGCTGCGCCCCCACGAGACCAAGCGCCAGCTGCTGCTGATGCCCACCTGGCGCACCTACGCCATCGAGCGGAAGACCCAGGCCGAGTTTGAGCAGAGCGACTATTTCCGGCACTGGCAGGACGTCATCTCCAGCCCGGAGCTGGAGGCGCTGCTGGAGAAGCACGGCTATGAGGCCGTCTTCTACCCTCATTTCGAGGTGCAGCGTTTTCTGAGCAGCTTCCACACCGCCAACCCGCGGGTGAAGATCGCGGCGCTGGGTGAGGCCGATGTGCAGACCCTTCTGATGGAATCCGCCGTCATGGTCAGCGATTTTTCCAGCGTACAGTTCGATTTTGCCTATATGAAAAAGCCCCTCCTCTATTACCAGTTCGATGAGGCACAGTATTGGGGCGTGCACCACGACGTCGGCTACTTCAGCTACCGGGACGACGGCTTCGGGCCTGTGGTCACCGAGCAGGCAGCGCTCTTCCGGGAGCTGGACCGCGCTCTGGCTCAGAACGGCACGATATCCCCCTTCTACGCAAAGCGTGTGGACGCGCTGTTCGACCAGGTGGATGACCAGAACTGTGCCCGCAACTATCAGGCCATCGTGGAGCTTTTGAACTGAACGAACGCGAAGAGCCGCGATTTTCCCGCAGGCTCGCACAGGAGGGCAGATGCAAAGTTTTATAAAACTACTCTTTGGGGGATATGGCAGCGGAAACTGGGAGTATCTTGCGCAGCATGGAGGAACACAATTCCTGAAGCGGAAATCGGCGCAGCGGCCGTTCTGGCTGCCGCTGCTCTACATTGCCATGATGGGCATCGGGTTCTGGTACCGCGGCATGGGCCTGCCCTGGTTCATGAAGTACCTGGTGCAGGCCGCCGTGGTCGGCCTGGCCGCCTGTTTTCTGCTCATCACCGGAGACTTCAACCGATTGCCCCTCATCGAGGAATATTACATCATCTTTCTCATCCCCTTTGTGATGATGGCGGCGTGGTCCATGCTTGTCTGGTCGCTGGATTTCCAGCAGCTGAACTACATGTCCCGCGGGTGTTCCACCATCCTCTACCACATGATCTCGCTTACCTCGATGTGCGCAGCAGTGTATCTGTTCGGCGGCAAAGCCATCGACTACACCTTCTACGGCATGTGCATCGCCAATGTCTGCATCCTGGTGTTCGACAGCCTCCGGCCTTACGGCCTGAGCGAGTTCATCACCGGCTTCATCGCCTTTGCCAAATCCGGCGGCGTAGACACCAATGCGCCCATCAAAGCGCTGGAAGTCCACGACCTGACCTTCGGGTTCGGTCTGATGGTCCTCTATTACGCCCTCTTTGAAAAAGGTTGGCGGCGGGTCGTCCATCTCACACTAGCGGCGGGCTTCTTCTATCTGGGCCTCAAGCGCATCGCCCTCATCGGTATGCTCGGTGTGCTGGTGATGCACCTGTTCATCACCCGGCTCAAGCCCAGGGGGCAGAACTTTGTGCTCCATTCCATCTCCATCTTCGCCATCGCCGCCTGCCTGTTCTACGTCTTCTTCATCTGGTCGGGCCTGTTCAGCTGGACGGTGGACACCCTGGGCATCGACACCATGGGCCGCAAGGGCCTGTACGAAGCCTTCACCGACCTGTATTCCTTCAGCCCTACGTTCCGCGGCTACGGCATCGGCTGGGTCACGCGGTATATCAGCATCATGAACGCAGCGGGCATCGGCGTCTTTGGCACCCACGACTTCGGCGGGATGCACAACGACCTTGTGACCATGTACATTGAGCTTGGCTTCTGGGGCTTTTCCTTCTGGATCTGGCTCAGCTGGCAGGGCAAGGTCGTCTGGTGCCAGAAGCAGTACGGCACCGAGACCGCTTTCCTGCTGTTGTACTGCACCATTTATGCGTTTGTGACCTACGCGACCGACAACACCGCCTTTTACTGCTATATGAACACGATCTTCATGCTGCTGCCCATCGGCCACGCCATGAAGCTGCTGGATCGAAACGAGGTGATCTACAACCATGCCATCTCCCAAAACAAACCAACCGAACCGCCCGCAAAAAAGTAAGTTCTGGGCGCTGGTCGAGCTTCTCTTCCAGGGGCTGTGGAAGCACCGCCTCCTCTACCTGGCCCTCATCCTTCTGGTGATGTGCTCCACCAGCTTTGTGATGTACCACCTGAAAGCCCGCACCGCAAAGATGATGATCGCCCTGAACTACGAGGAAGCCACCAGAGGTCTTTACCCCAACAACACCCGGTTCAACATCTCGCTCATCAAATCGGACGACGTGCTGGACCGCGCCATCGCGAAGGCCGGCCTCGAAGGCCAGGTCACCGCGCAGGATATGGCCGAAAACATCACGGCCTGGGCTTCCAACGTCAACGGAATGCAGCTGCCTTCCGACACCACGAGCTATAAGATCGCCACCACCTACACCATCACCTACGAAAAGAACGACGAGATCGGCCCCCGCATCTCGGCCAGAGATATGCTCGGCCTAATCGTCGGGTCCTACAAAGAGGTCTTCTACGAGGACTATACCTACGTCGAGATGGGCATCTCCCCCGATTGGTCCGAGTGCGACAAGCAGGAGTACATGGAGATCGGCTCCTTCTTTGATAAGGAGTGCCAGAAGCTCCACCGCTTCCTGAACACCAACGCCAAGGAGAACGGCACCTTCCGCTCCGAACTCACCGGCGAGACCTTCACCTCTCTGCGCCAGAAGGTGGACAATTTCACCAGCATCGACCTTGAAAAATACGATTCCTATGTTTTGCAGAGCGGCCTCTCCAAAAACCGGGAACGCTACATCAGCAAGCTGGAATACCAGAACTTTCTGAAGAACATCAGCTACCAGAAACTCATGGCTGAATACCAGAACCGCCTGCACACCATCGAGATCTACGATTCGGCCCTGACTGCCGTTGTTCTGATCCCCACGCTGGACACCCAGAACAACTTCTATATGTCCCGCACCAAGGTCGCCATCGACTACCAGGCCTCGGCAGCCGAGAGCGCCAACGACTCCGCCAACGATACGATGGCCATCATCCAGAAAAACGAATACGCCATCCGCCAGATGAATGCCCAGACGGCCAATACGCCTTCCAGCGTTGCAACCGCCGAGAGCATGATCCAGGATATGAAGCAGAAGCTGGAGAACCTTATCGAGACCTCCCGGATCCTCAACAAGGAATACATCCGCTACAAGACCAAAAACTACCTGACCATCAGTTTCGAGAAACGTTCCCTGGCCGACGAGCTGAGCATCAAGTGGATGATCCTGACCGGCGGCGTCACGTTCTGTGCACTCTGCGCCTGGGTCCTCGCCAAGAGCAAAGTCATCCGCGATAAGGACAAAACGAAATGAAAAGCTTTAACATCATCCGATATCTGAAAAAATGGTGGCCGCTCATCGCGCTGATGTCGTTCTGTGCGGGTGTGTTCTTCATGCGCTATGCCACCAGCAATCAGGCCTATACGGCGCAGTCCATCATCAAATACAACTACTCCCAGGCCGAGGACGGCAAGACCCCCAGCGGCGGCGAACTGGATGTTTCGGAGATCTTCTCTTCCTCCGTCGTCAAGCAGGCCATTGAAAATCTGGACCTGACCGTCAACGTGGATACCATCCGCTCCGGCGGCACGGTCACCCCCATCGTGCCCGACGATGTGGCCAAGACCCAGGCGGCCAAAATTGAAAAAGGTGAGGACGTGGAGGAATACCAATCCACCGAATACCTCGTCACGCTCTCGCTCAGCAGCAATTACAACACCGAGTACGCCCGCACCATGCTGGATGAGATCCTGAGCTGCTACTTTGCCAGCTTCGGCGAAAAATACGTGGACTATTACACCATCCCCAACAATGCCTCTGCGCTGGACGGCCATGGCTACGACTACCTCGAACAGGCGGAGATCCTGAAAAACACCGTTTCCGAGATCTCCTCCAACCTCATCAACTGCCAGAAATCGCACCCGGAGTTCATCTCTTCCCACACCGGGATGTCTCTCTCGGACCTGCTCGATGAGTACAACTACGTCGGCGACGTTGAGATCCCCTATCTCTTCTCCGAGATTTTGGGCGGCAAGCTGACGCAGAACCGGGAAGTCCTGCTCAAAAAATACCAGGAGCGCTACAACACCTACGTCATGGACGGCGATGTGGACACCGAGAAGGTCGCCGCCGTACTGGAAGTCATCCAGAGCTACGGCAACAAGAACAAGGACGGCTCCCTCTACTATCAAAGAGGAGCCCGGACCGGCACCGAGGATGACGCCGGCGGCTTCGTGCTGAGCGATGTCTACGAGTATGACACCAAAGTAGACCGCACCACCGTCTACGACACCCTCATCAGCGACTACGTGACGATCCTGAACCGCAAGTCCAGCAACGTCATCGACGCTGCCTACTGCCAGTATATCATCAACGTGTTCCAGGATGCGGCCGACTCCACGGACGTTTCCAGCGAGAACAAGGCCTTCTCCCAGCAGTCTGTGGAGCAGGAGATCGACGCCCTGCAGAGCCAGCTGAACTCCCTGTATGAGAGCCTCTCCATCACCATGAAGGAGTACAACGAATACTGTGGCGCGGTCAACCTGGGCGTTCTGGCCAGCACCACGGTCAGCGAGAAGATCAACGTCAAGCTGTATATCCTGCTGGGCGTTGCGGTCTTCTTCATCCTGGGCGTCTGCGGCGCCATCCTGCTGGGCCGTATCCAGGACTTTGTGGAATACATGTTCTTCACCGAGCAGTCGCTGGATATGCCCAACCGCACCGCCTGCGATCTGTTCATCCGGAACAACAGCGGCCGCGTCCTGCCGGACGATACCGTTTGTGTGGTGGTAGAGCTGGCCAACCTGAGCCAGATCAACACCGCCTACGGCCGCGAACGCGGCAACGCGATGCTGGGCCAGTTTGCCGGCTTCCTGAAGGAAGCCTCGGCCACCTGCGGCACCGTCTATTACAACGGCGGCCAGCAGTTCATCGGCTTCTTCGACCAGTGCCGGATGGAGGACGCTGAGAGCTTTGCCGACTACTTCCACCGCCTCATCACGGCCTACAACGCCGAAAGCACCGAGGCCACCTACGAATACGCCATCGGCATTGCGGAGAGCAAGGCCAGCAACGCTTATTCCATCCGCGCACTGCTGCGTGAAGCACTGCGCTCAAGAACCAGACAGGAGTGATACATTTTGGCTTCTCATTACGCGCCCCGCAAGGCCCGTTTCGGCCCTTTGAAAAAGATCGTCCTGGGCATCCTTCAGTTCGTGTTGGGGCTGGCGGTGCTGCTGGCGGCCCTGTGGGGCATCTTCACCCTTATTGCAAAGCATCAGAGCTTTGTCGAGAGCTACTATCAGGTCCAGTCCGACAAGCTGACCTCGAACGTCCGGGTCGTTCAACTGTCCGATCTGCATCTGCATGAGTTCGGCGACCACAATGCGGATCTGATCGAGCGGATCACCGCGCTCAAGCCGGACATCATCGCCATCACCGGCGACATGAACGACAAACTGGTGGACGACTATTCCGTCGTCACCGACCTGTGCACCGAGCTGGTCAAGATCGCACCGGTGTACTACGTGCCCGGCAACCACGAATGGCCCAAGATCGTTTTTCACAACTCCCCCATCGGGACAGATCTGGAGGCCATCGGCGTCCACTTCCTGGCAGACGAGACTGAGACGCTGGAGGTCAACGGCAACACCATCGCCATCGGCGGCGTGGCCGAAGCACCCGCTTCCTACGAGCGGTACGCCAGCGCATATTTCGAGAGTTTTGAGCAGCTGGATGCCTTCAAGCTGCTGCTGGTCCACTACCCGGAATATTTTCTGGAGGATGGCTTCTTCTCTGACGTGCCGGTCGATCTGGCGCTCTGCGGCCACACCCACGGCGGAATGATCCGCATCCCCGGCATCGGCGGGCTTTACACGCCGGATCAGGGCTTCCTGCCCACGCTGACCGCGGGTCTGCACCAGATCGGGGACACCTCCCTCGTCATCAGCCGCGGTCTGGGCGACGGCAAGGGTACGCCGGTCCCCCGCATCAACAATCCACCGGAGCTGGTCATCGTGGACATCAACTGGTTCTGAGAACGTTCTATCCTGCCAAATGGCAGCAAAACGCCCCCTGGTATCGCAGCGATACCAGGGGGCGTTCTGGTTTTACCATCTCACAAAAGGGGCGGGGCCGCCCACAGCGGCGTCGGGGTCTATGCCAAAACCGAAGTCCAGCTCTTCCGGCGGGGCTGCGGCTGCTTCCTCGTCCGCAACGGCTGGGGCATCGTCTACGGCATCCGCATCATCGGCGGGGCCTTCCTCGTCTGCGGGGTCGGCGTCAGGGTCTATGCCAAAGCCGGGGTCCAGCTCTTCCGGCGGGGCAAAGGGGTCAAAGAGACCGGTGTCCTCGTCGAACCCGCTCACCACCGGCTTGAGGGGGACGGTCTTCTCCCACTGGGCGTAGAGGTCCACCATATCGCCATCCGACCAGTCGGTCACGGGCACACCGTTGGCCTTGTAGGCTCTGCCCATGCCGTCCTTTTCCGTGTTCCAGCCCGTAAAGGTGTAGCCGCTGCGCTTAAACATACAGTTGCGCAGAACAACATCCTCGCCGGGCTGGTAGCTCACAGTCTTTACCGCTCCCTCAAGGGCATCGTCTACGTCCTCCAGCAGGGGATCGGAGTCAAAGCCAAAGGTATCGTCCAGATCATCCAGCAGGGGGTCGGGGTCAAGGTCAAGCGCAAGCTCCTCCATGGGGTCAAAGTTTGCGTGGTAGCGCACAGTCAGGGCTTTCTTCGCCGGGGCTCGGTTCGGGCCGGTGTTGGAGCTCCAAACGGCGTAAAGGACTTTATTGTTCGGGTCCGGCCAATTTTTGACCTTACTGCTCACCTTGGTAGTGCCCGGTTGAACATCTCCGCCTTTGCTAACCAGCTTGAAAATCTCGGCGTCGCTGGGGGAGTCTTGCTTCGTGCTCCAGCCAACAAAGTTTACACCTGCTGTCGTGTTAGTAAGCACCACCTGCGGGAAATATACGCTATCATCATAGGCAAAAACTTGTTTCGTTTTGCCGTCAGAAGTACCGCCGTTGTAATCAAAGGTCACCATGTCCTTTTTGTACATCACATAAATGGTATCGCCGGTGTATTCTCTGCCCAAGCTGTCACCAAAATAGTGGATATCGGTGTTCTTGCCGGTCAGGTTACCCGTTCCCTCAGTCGTTGTCGGACCTTTATCAGTCGGTCTCTCAAAGCCTACAAACAGATACCCGGCATTTGCTTTAACATCGTAGATCTCATACGAGCCGCCGTAGTTGCGCATATGCTGGTAATAGGAGACTTTTCCTCCCTGCGTCTGCTCCGCACCGCAGGACTTCAATCTGAAGGTGCCGTATTGTTCTGCATCTGTTGCGTTAGAAACCGGGGAGTAAGTGCCATCGCTGTGCAGCAGCGCCGGGATAACGTTCAGCAGGTAGCGCTTGCGCTTGATTTGGATCGTCACCTCACCGTTCGCGGGCAATCTGGTAGTCGTATACTCGTTTTTGAGCTGCCAGACAGCATCCGGCTGGACAGCAGTGGCAATCTCGGTGGTTTTTGCTTCTATCTTGGCTTGGAGCGCATTCCACACTGTCTTATTCTCGGTGGCGCTCAGCGTCAAGGACGTATTGCCGTAGGCGTAAGCCGTACCAAGTTCTACGGCAGGTTCATCAAATTTGTCGCCGCCCTGCAACTTTTCGGGGAACGACTGGTTCGCATCGTCCCATGTTGTCCAGCCTATAATACCGCCAAATTGCACCTTTACCGTGTAAGATTTCTTCCAAATGACGTAAAGCTCGCGCTTTTGCTTGTCCTGTGTTCCGTTAAGTTGTGGTCGTTTGTTCAAGTCTTTCTGGTCTGTGTAGTTTTCCCAGTTGACCGTGCTAACATTATCGCCCGGTTGATAAAGCATCTCCCCTGTGGTATAGGTAGATTTTGTGCTCCACCCGGCAAACACCATGTCGGCGGAAGGCGGGTTGATATTCAAATCTTCCGGGCTTTCCAGCTCATAGCCTTCTTGATACAGCACGTTCGTGCGCGGCTTGTTAGCCCCATTGACATCTTCCTTGCCGCCCGTGCCTTGGTTTGCCATATAGGTCAGGCCTTTTTTATAGCAAGGGATGTAGCAATAGCGGGGAGTTCTGCTAGGATCGATCGGCTCACCGGTCAGCGTACCCTTGTACACATAGTAGGTGGTATCGCCCACTTTATCTCCGGGCGCGGTTACAGTATCCTGTTTATTTGCAATGATCCTAAAGCCATTTTCTAACGTGCCTGTTCCCGTATCGTAGACGTAGCCGTTTTTGACATGGTGGAAGCCCAGCTTAAATTGGATGCCATAGGGGAACTGTCCCCAATAGTCATCGCCGTCAGACTGCCAGAACCAGCTCGACCAGTTCGTTCCGTCCACGGACACCTGCATATTTACATAACCGCTGATGCGTGCGCCCTGATTGCCGTGGATATCTTCACTATCACCAGCGTAATCCGTAGCGCCGTTCACATCCAGCCAGTACCACTTGTGCACAAGGTTCCGGTCGATGGTCTTGGTCTTGGTTTTATCGCCAGCAGCTTCGCTCGTTGCATAGTCCCCCGCCGGGTCGATAGTCACCTGGTCAAGGGTCTCCCACCGGAGGGCATAGTCTGCGGCATCCTCTGCCGTGAAGGTTTTTTCTGTGCCATCAACTGCCTTGCGCTTTTCTCCCGCAGTGGGAACCGTATGCTGCCACGCACCGGGGGCTGCGCCCATAACAGTGCCATCCGGGTTGATGCCGTATTCCAGAACATACTGCTCTGTATAGGGGGCATTTGCATTGCCCGCCATATTCACAGCTTGCAAGCCCTTATATTTTTTTCCGAAATCACTGCTCGTGCCGGAGGCTTCGCTTGTCAGCTCGACCTCCTGCCCATAGACATTGATGATATAAGTAAAGCACTGTTTGGTAAGGTCAAACTCAAAGCTTACCGTATCGGAGTAAGTACCGCTCATAGTGGCTTGGCTGGGGTCTGTCACGTTGACAGTCAGGGGGATGTTTGCTGTGTCAACTGCGGTAACGTCGGTTACTACATAGTTGATTTCATGCTTGCTTTCATCATAATGCCACACCATGTTTTGGCTCGTGTGACCCTCGCCAGCTTCATTTTTCAGCGTATAAGCCACCTGTGGCGTATTCGCACCCGCAGCTGCGTCCTGATATTTCAGCGTCCATTTGTCGTCTTGGGGTTTCATGGTAATATTCAACGTGCGGTACTGCTTCAGCTGTGCTTTGACCATCAGTTCACCCTTGGCTGTCGTGCTATCCACCGTTACAGTGGTGGGGATGGTGACGGTATAGCCGTCGCCGGTGATGGTGTTCATACCCGCCGCTGCGGGGGCAGCGTACGGCTCGTAGGCAAGCATTTCCTGCTCCGGCAGAGTGTCCGGCGCTTCGGCAAATTCCGGCGTTTGGGCAAGCGCAGTTCCACCCACTGCAAGGCACAGAGCCAGCGCAAACGCAAGGCCCAGCAGTTTTTTTACACAATGTTTCATGGTGTGTGTTCCTCCTTGTGTGGGGTGGCTGCTTGTTTTGAACCCTCTCAGGCTTGGCGGGGGCGTAAACTTTGCCGCCCTCCCGGAAACTGGCTCGCCCTCTCAGGCGCTAACGCGCCAGACTCCCCCTTTTGTCGCTGCGCGACATCTTCCCCCGGCGCGGGGGAAGTCTTTCCTCAAAGGGAGAGCCCTTGGCAGTACGGTAAACTTTTCGGTTTTGCCAAAGGCTCCCACTTTGGGGGAGCTGTCACCGAAGGTGACTGAGAGGGCGAGCCCGTTTGCCGAACATGATTTTTACTCTTTGTATTGAAAAATTGCGCCGCCCCATGTCAGGCCGCCGCCAAAGCCGATGCAGGCCAGAAGCTGGCCCGGCTGCAGCTGCCCGTTCTCGGCAAGCTCGTTCAGGGCGACCGGGATGCTGGCGGCGCTGGTGTTGCCGTGGCGGTCCATGTTCTTGTAGAACTTTGCCGGGTCGGCCTTCAGCGCCCGCACGCAGTGGTCGATGATGCGGCTGTTGGCCTGATGGCAGACCACCCACTCAAGATCATCGAGGGTCAGCTGTGTTTCATCCAGCACAGTGTGCAGGCACTTGGGCAGGGCATCCACTGCAAAGCGGAATACGGCCTTGCCGTCCATGGTGATGGGCGCAGAACCTGTGCGGTTCGGCCCGCCCGCATGGAGAACATCGCTGCCGCGCGCGCCCAGCGTCAGAGCAAAGGGAGTGTCCGACAGCTGAAAAATGGCAGCACCGGCTCCATCCCCAAACAGTACACAGGTGGAGCGGTCGGCGGGGTCCATCAGGCGGGAAAGGGCTTCGCACCCAATGACGAGGGCATACTGTCCACCCAAAGTTGTCAGCAGTCCCCGCGCCACGGCTATGCCGTAGAGGAAGCCGGAACAGGCCGCGTTGACATCCAGCGCAGGCCGGTCCTCGGGAAGGCCCAGCGCCGCCTGCACCTGACAGGCTACACTGGGGGTCGCGTCTGGGGCGGACAGGGTGGCACAGATGCAGCACCCGATCTGCGCAGGGGCAAGGCCGCTGCGGGCCAAAGCCTGCTTTGCGGCGGAAATGGCCAGCGTGGCGGCAGATTCATCCTCCGTGCACCAGTGCCGGGTGCGGATGCCGGTGCGGCTGGTGATCCACTCGTCACTGGTATCCACCATGCGGCTCAGATCTTCGTTGGTGACCGTCCGGCCGGGGATGGCCCCGCCGGTGGCGATCAGCTGTAAACCACTCATGCGTTCCTCGTTTCTCCGATCTGGCGGTATTTTTTATAGCGCTGGTCGGCCAGCTGGCGGCCGCTCATGCGGCACAGCTCTTTCAGGTGCACCCGCAAAGCAACATCCAACTGTTCAAACAAGGCTGCGTGGCTGCGCTGTGCGCCGCCCAACGGTTCCGGGATCACCTGCTCCACGATGCCATCGCTGTACAGATCCTGCGCGGTCAGCTTCATCATCTCGCAGGCTTCGCCGCTGCGGGAAGCATCCTTCCACAGAATGCTGGCAAAGCCCTCGGGGCTGAGCACCGAGTAAACGGCATTTTCCAGCATGAGGATGTGGTTTGCCACACCCAGTGCCAGCGCACCGCCGGAAGAGCCTTCGCCGGTGACAACGGCAATGACCGGCACGGTCAGGCCGCTCATTTCCATCAGGTTGCGTGCAATGGCTTCGCCCTGACCGCGCTCCTCGGCATCCTTGCCGGGGTAAGCGCCCGGCGTGTCAATGAAGGTGATGATGGGCCGGCCAAACTTTTCGGCCTGCTTCATCAGGCGCAGGGCCTTGCGGTAGCCCTCCGGCCCCGGCATACCAAAGTTACAGGCCAGATTTTCTTCCAGTGTGCTGCCCTTGCGGTGGCCGATGACCGTCACCGGCAATCCGTGAAAACGGGCGATGCCGCCCAGAATGGCAGGGTCTTCCTTGCACTGACGGTCGCCGCGCTGCTCAAAGAAGTCGGTGAACAGGGCAGAAACAGTCTCATCAATGTGGGGGCGCTCCGGGTGCCGGGCCAGAAACACCCGATCCTCGGCGGTCAGCGGGCCGCAGGTGCGCAGGATCTCGTCCTCTTCCACAGCCAGCTCTGCCAGCTCGGAGGCATGGGCCGTGATGGCATCCATCTCGTTGCCGCTGCCTTTCAGCGCGGCGATCTGGGCATCCAGCGGAGCCAGCTGCTCTAAAATTTCCTTGATCATTCGTGTTTTCCTCCTGCATGGAGCTGCAAGACCTGGATCAGGGTATCCCGCAGCTG
>OIZE01000571.1_pt1 | contig 28923 bp, 49 predicted proteins | sample 1588421 | NCBI WGS metagenome assembly OIZE01 (sample SAMN03283251) | human gut metagenome | biome: human-associated habitat; material: feces | host: Homo sapiens | place: USA | collected 2013 | reverse complement strand
TGCAAGGGGAACCTTTTCTGCCGTGTCGGTATCAAAACGGATGACGGGTGGGCATGGAAAGCTGACTGCGGAACCGAAAGCTACACCGAAAAGGAAAAGGGCGAAAGCTCCGACAGCTTTAAGCGCGCCTGCTTTAATTGGGGAATCGGTCGCGAACTCTACACCAAAATCAACATTGTTGTCCCGATGAGGACGCAAAAGAACGCCAACGGAAAATATGAGCCTGCAGATAGCAATGACAAGTGGGCTCGGTTCACGGTAGCGGAGATGGAAGTAAACGGCGAACAGATTACATATCTGACGGTCGCAGACAAAAACGGCAACATCGTATTTAGTTTTGGTCAACCGGGCGATGCCGGAGAGGACATCATGGAAATCTGCGCTGACTGCGGGAAACCGATCGTCCCAATCACCAAAAGAGACGGGTCTACATGGTATGTCCGGGAGATTGTCCCATACACCGAGAAAATGTTCGGGCGGCATTTGTGCGGTCCGTGTATGAAAGCCGCAAAGGAGGCCGAAAAGAGGAATGAAAACAAGGCTCCGGTTTGATTCTGCCGACTGGACAAGAGACCGGAACGGCTACGGCATCACCCTGTATACCAAAGATGCCGCAGCCGCCCAGGCTTTCCTTGATGAGATGAAGCCCGGCAAGATGTACGCCGCCGAACTAAAGGAGCACCACGAGCGCAGGAGCCTTTCGGCCAACTCGTACCTTTGGGCGCTCCTTGATGATCTGGCCTTTACCCTCTCCACCCAGGCGGCCCCTCTGACTAAGGAGGAACTGTACCGGAAGTACATTAAGGAGGTCGGCATCTGGAAGGATGTGCACAATATCGAGCCGGAAGCCGCCAAGACCGTCCGGACAGCGTGGGAAATGCTCGGTACTGGCTGGGTAACGGAACAGGTAGACTACGAGCCAGACGGTGACCATCTGGTGATCCGGCTGTACTACGGCAGCAGCACCTACAACACCAAACAGATGTCCCGGCTGCTGGATGCCGTCATCGCAGACTGCAAAGAGCAAGGGATAGATGTTGCCACTCCGGCAGAGCTGGCATTGCTAAAGGAGGAATGGGGCAAATGAAAAACGAATGGGGCGCAGAGCTTGACCGAAACGGATACGCTCCGAGCATCGTACAGGCCGACACATCTAAGTGCTTTTTGTGCCAGCGCTCCGGCGTAAAGCTCGACCGGCACGAAATCTTCGGAAACGCCATGCGGAGCAAAAGCAAGCGCATGGGCCTTTGGGTGTCCCTGTGCCACACGCCATGCCATCTGACCCACGCACACAGCTGTGCCGAGGTGATGGATTGGCTGCACCGGCTGGGCGAGCAAGCCTGTATCGAAAACTACGATTTCACGATCCCGATGTTCCGGGAGGAATTCTACACTAACTATTTGGAGGAAACAGATGAAGGTATTAGTAGCCTGTGAGGAAAGCCAGGAGGTTTGCAAGGCTTTCCGGGCAAAGGGGCACGAAGCGTACTCCTGCGATATACAGGAGCCGTCTGGCGGGCACCTCGAATGGCACATACTGGGGGACGCTTTAGCGGTTCTTACCGGCGGTACCATTACCACCATGGATGGCACCCGGCACGAGATCGGCAAGTGGGATTTGCTGATAGCGCATCCTCCCTGCACCTATCTTACCGTCTCTGGAAACCGCTGGTTTAATGTGGAGCGGTACGGAGACGCGGCCCTCAACAGATTGGCCAATCGCCATGAGGCAGTAAATTTCTTCATGGAGTTTGCTCTTTCGGATATCCCAAAGATAGCCATAGAGAACCCGGTTGGCCATATGTCAACAGTATGGCGGAAACCGGATCAGATCATACAGCCGTATGAGTATGGGCATCATGCCAGAAAAACAACCTGTCTATGGCTGAAGGGGCTTCCCAAGCTACAGCCAACCAATGTGGTAGACCCAGGCGAAATTGACCGGAATGGCTTTTCTGCAGGAGCGTCCGCAACTTATGCTGTGGATGAAAACGGGAAGATCATCCCGTGGAACGACCCAAGAACTGCAAAAGCAAGAAGTAAGACTTTCCCCGGAATCGCTGCCGCTATGGCAGACCAATGGGGATAACAGGAGGTTACATATGTTAAATAAAGCAATCCTTAATGGGCGGCTGACCAAGGCCCCCGAGTTGAAACAGACCAACAGCGGCAAGAGCGTATGCGGCTTTACCATCGCCGTAGACCGCAACCGCGACCGGGAAAAGACCGATTTCATCAACATTGTGGCCTGGGGCAAGACCGCAGAGTTTATCAATCAGTGGTTTGGAAAAGGCGATCTCATCACCATTGTGGGCCGCATCGAAGTCCGCGGCTATGAGGACAAGAACGGAAATAAGCGCACCGCCACCGAGGTTATCGCAGAGGAAGCCCTTTTTGGTGGTAGCAAATCTACTGGCAAGGCCGAGGAAAAGCCCGCAGAGGACGCACAGGGCGGTTTTGAAGAAGTCGAGGGCGACCCTAACGACCTTCCTTTCTGACGGGAGGTGAGGAGGAATGCCGAATAGATTGATAAAGGATAGCTTCCGCACAAGCGACAAGATAGCATCCTTAACGGATTTCGAGTTTCGGCTTTGGGTAAGTCTTATTGTTTCGGTAGACGATGCAGGGCGCGGAGATGCCCGCCCTGCAATCATCAAGGGCAACGCATTTCCCCTACGGGAACGGGTTACTGCAAAAGATATCAACGATGCGCTCCACGGTTTGGCGGCCAAAGGCTGCGTTTCCCTCTACGAGGTGGACGGGAAGCCCTACTTTTGGTTCCCGACTTGGGCCGAACATCAACGGATACGAGAATGCAAACCCAAATATCCCGATCCGCCCGAAAACAGCGGTTTTGTGCCGTCTGCGGAAATCTGCGGCGAGTTGCCGCAAGTTGCGGCGGATTGCGGCGAGCTGCGGCCTGAATCCAATCCGAATCCGAATCCGAATCCTAATCCGAATCCAAGTACCCCCCATTCCCCCCAAGGGGGCCGGTTTGCCGAATTTTGGGCGCAATATCCCAAGAAAGTCGGCAAAGGCGCAGCGGAAAAGGCTTTTGAGCGCATCAAGCCGGATAAGCAGACCTTTGACCGCATGATGGATGCCATATCTGCACAGAAGCGAAGCCGCCAATGGACGGAGAACAACGGCCAGTACATCCCAAACCCTGCGACATGGCTGAACCAGCGCAGGTGGGAGGACGAGCTTCCGCAGGGGGACACCGACAATGTCTTTTTGCAGATGCTGCAGGAGGAGGGACAACATGAACCGTACTGAAACACTGGCTGTTATGTCCATCCTCAAGGCTGCCTACCCGGCGTACTACCGAGACATGAAGCGGCAGGATGCCGAAGCGGTGGTAAACCTGTGGGCGGAGATGCTGGCAGACTACCCGGCTGACCTGGTAGCTGCGGCGGTTAAGTCCCACATTGCCAGTGACCGCAAGGGCTTCCCTCCGCACATCGGGGCTATTATCGCCGCCATTGGCGAGATCAGCAGACCGGCGGAACTCTCCGAGGGGGAAGCATGGGCGCTGATTGCAAAGGCCCTGCGGAACAGCGGCTACAACAGCGAGAAAGAGTTTGCGGCCCTGCCGGAGACCCTGCAACGGCTGGTAGGCCATCCCTCCCAGCTGCGGGAGTGGGCTTCGATGGACACCGGGACGGTACAAAGCGTGGTGCAGTCCAACTTTATGCGGAGCTACCGGGCAAGGGTGGAAAGCGAGCGCAAAATGCAAGCGCTGCCTGCGGATATCCGGGCAAAGCTGGCCGGAATGGCCGAGGTAAAGCAGCTGCCCAGCTATGATCTGGCGCTGGCCGAGCGGATGATGGAGGAAAATTCATGAGCGACAAAGTAAATATCGCCGTAAAACGGCTGCAAGAAGCGGCAGCCATGTCGCAGGCGCTGTATGAGCAGCCGCTTGTGATAACCTACAGCGGTGGAAAGGACAGCGACACCATTCTGAAGTTGGCACAGATTGCAAAAATCCAGTTTGAGGTGCTCCACAGCCACACGACAGCAGACGCTCCCGAAACCGTGTACCATGTCCGGAACAAGTTCAGGGAGCTTGAACTTGTCGGCATCAAATGTGACATTGACTACCATGTGCAAGCTGATGGGACGAGGGTTACTATGTGGAACCTCATACCGAGGAAACTGATTCCCCCAACCAGGCTGATGCGCTACTGCTGTTCAGAGCTGAAGGAGGGCGGCGGAAAAGACCGTTTTATCGCCACAGGTGTTCGGTGGGCAGAAAGTGCCGCGCGGAAGATAAGGGGGAGTTTGGAGGTCATAACGCCACGCAAGGACAGGAGCCTTTCCCTATCCTGCGACAATGACGAGGATCGGCGGTTATTTGAAAGCTGCCAAATGAAAGGGAAACGGGTGGTAAATCCAATTATCGACTGGACAACCGAAGATGTTTTTGATTTCTGCAAAGCGGAAAAGGTGAATCTTTGCCCGCTTTATTCGGAGGGTTGGCATAGAGTCGGATGTGTTGGGTGCTCTATGGCCGGAAAGAAAAGATACATTGAGTTTGCGAGGTACCCGACATACAAAAAAGCCTACATAGCAGCATTCGACAGAATGATCGAGGAACGGAAGCGGCGGGACATGATGAAAGGCTTTACCAGAATGGGCGATACAGGCGTTGATGTTTTCCACTGGTGGATGGAGGACGGCATACTTCCAGGGCAAACCGTCCTGCCGGGATTTGAGGAGGACGCATGAGAATTACCATTCCAGAAATCCCGCCATCGCTGAACAAGTACGCTGGTCGGGCAAATACCTGGGACTACCGAGCGGAAAAGCAGCGCTGGCTGCAGCTGTTTGTTGTATACTGCCCCAAGTGCAAACCAATGGGCAAGGCGGTGGTGACCATCACCTACTACTTTCCAACCAGGCACAGGCACGACCCCGACAACTACAACGGCAAGATGCTGATGGACGGGCTGGTACACCGGGGAGTAATCACCGATGATAGCTTTGACCATGTCGAGTTAAGGCTGCGTGGGGCATATGACCCAAAAAACCCAAGAACAGAAATTGACATAGAGGAGGTAACACAATGGGTAAACACGGAACGGAAATAGAGCGGGAGAATCCGGTTTTTGAGGGACAAAGTGCCGAGGAATTTATCAAGCGCTGGAACGCTGCCACCAAAGCCATGAAAATGCGCGCAGAGATGGCCGAGCAGGAAAAGGTGGTGAGTTATGATGTCATACGATAAAGCGTCTCCTAACGCCAAAATCGGCTGTTCTAATTCAAACGACCCGGAGCTCCTGGAGCAGCTGGTGCGGGAGGGCAAGACCAACAGGGAGATTGCCTTAATTCTCGATCTTGATTACGGCTCTGTGGCATCGATCTTGTATCGCTATGGAATCAAGAGAGACCCAAACCGGCCCTGCAAGAGGTGCGGAGGGCCGATAGGCAGCACCAACACCCGGCAGCTGTATTGCAAGGAGTGCCAAAAGGCCATGGACAGCATCCGGGCCCGCAAAAGTAGTATGAAAAAAGCCGAGCCAAAGAAATGCGAATACTGCGGGAAGGAATATTTCGGCCAGCCGGGACAAAAGTACTGCTCAAAGCAATGCTACAAGGATGCGGCGGCATCCGGTAAGTATAAGCGCCCCAAGAATTGGATAAAGCGTCGGGATGGGAAAATCGACATCGAGATAAGGGTTTGCGGGAAAACCACGGAGCGCCGGGAGAGCGTGGACTACTACGAGGCCCGGGAGATTTGGCACCGGGGCTGGATTGGCCAAGGTTATGCCGCCCTGGTAACGGTAGACGGCCACAGGTTGGAAACCCTGCCGCAAATCAAGACTTTCTTTGGATTTAGGAGGGATTCGCTATGAGGAATTGGACGGCAGCGGTGGTCACAATAATCCTTGCTGCTTTCTGCATAATGGTTCTATCTGCCATTTCGGCCGAAAGGTGGAAGCAGGTAGACCAGGTGGCCCCGGCGGAGATCACCGCAGAGGAACAGGAGCGCCGGGAGCAGGCAGCCTATTACAAGGGCTGGCAGGACGGCAAGCAATACTATCTTGATGAATTTGGAGGGATAAATTGATGGAACCTGTAATTAACCCGTGGTTGTTTTATTTTATTGGGGTGGCCGATGCGATTAGGATCTTCTTTGCAGTCGTTGGTGCTTCTTGCATTGCTGTGGTTTGGCTTGGTGTTTCATATGCGGTGGCGGAGCCAAAGACGGAAATAAACAAAAAACTTTTAATAGTCGTATTGATTACGCTTGTTGTGTCCATTTTGGGGTTCATACTTGTTCCGTCTTCTGACACGCTGATAAAGATGACGATAGCAAAGAATGTGACCTACGATGCAGTAGACGCTGCAAAAGATGTGGTAACCCAAGTTTACAACGACATTTTGGCACTGTTCCAAAAATAAAAGGAGGGATAACATGGACGCACTGAAATTTATCAAGGAAGCAAAGAGAATGTGCCAAAGCTATGAGGAGTGTGAAGCCTGCCCGGCTAATGCCGATGGATTTGATGATTGCCGCATTGACTCTATGCATGATATTGACGCAGAGAACGCTGTGAACATCGTGGAAAAGTGGGCGAAGGAACATCCAATAAAAACACGAAGAAGTGAATTCTTAAAACATTATCCCAATGCTTACGTAGACTGCCACGGCATGACTGATATTTGCCCAAAGGTGGTTAATAAAGATTATACTCCGATAAATGGATGTAGTAAAACACCTTGTGATGAATGCCGTTACGAATATTGGATGCAGGAGGTAGAGTGATGGAAAATTTGTTGCAAAACATCGCCAGCGGGCTGTGGATCGTGTTGGGCGTGTGCTTTTTCTTTGGGCTAAGGAAGTGGAGTAAGCGGTTTAGTGAGTTGTATGATGAACTGAAAGAGGAGATAAGTATACCAGTGGTGCAAGGCCGGTGGATTTCTTTTCATAGTGAGGCTGCTGGTGATATTCAGTATTGTTCCATCTGCGGAATAGGATTTGATGCTAAGACGGATTATTGTCCGCACTGTGGCGCAAAAATGGGCATTAAGGACGGAGGTGACAACGATGCGGTTGATTGACGCAGAATCCGCCATGAGTACGCCCGTCTTGCCAAAAGAGTACCGGAATTACCAGTCGGATAATCTTGATGACGCATACGAGCGAGGATGGGAGGATGCTCTTGAGAATCTTAAAAACGCTCCTACCGTTGATGCTGCCCCGGTAGTGCGGTGCAAGGGCTGCAAATATCTTGTAAATGCAACGGTTAATTCCAACGGCTTCTTGATTTGTCATGTTAATGATATGGAGATTGCGCCGGAGGATTTCTGCAGCTACGGCGAGAGAAAAGAAGGTGCTGACAATGGCTGAATACATTGAGCGGAGTTACATCCGCAAAATGGCAATGTTTGAAATGGCATATACGATGGAAACAGAGACTGATGCTGCGATTGTTCTCCGTATGATTGATGACGCCCCCGCCGCTGATGTGGCGCCGGTGGTGCATGGGTGGTGGGAAAGCGTGGATTCCTCTTATTGGCGATGGACATCCTCCAACGCTGTATCGGTTTCACACACAACCTACCGCTGTGGTCGCTGTGGTTGGGGGACGGTAGTAAAAACAAACTACTGCCCCAACTGCGGCGCAAAGATGGACGAAAAGGAGGCTGTCTATGATTAAGCCATACATAAAAAATGAAACTGCAGTGGATATTATCTGTAGTATCTGCGACAGAATGTATCCGGGAATGGACTGTGAGCCTGCCGACTGTGAGTGGATGAAGATGCTGACGGAGGAATCTGTTGATGCTGCGCCGGTGGTCAGATGCAAAGACTGCAAGTACAGAGATGGCACACCGGGGCAGCCGAATATACTTTGTGCGCAGATGCACGAGGACGATTTCTGCAGCTATGGAGAATGCAGGGAGGGCAAAGATGGATAATGTAAACGATATCCTCCGGCGGGACTGGAGCAAGGAATTTATAAACCTCATGCAGAACAGGATTATCGTATCTCACTACAAATACGGCTGGATGAGCCAAACTTACCCGGAACTGGCCAAGGCGATAGACAGCGCAGAGGAACGGCTGCGGCTGTACCGGGAAACAGGCAATACAGAATGGTTGGTTGACCTTGCCAATTTTGCCATGATCGAGTTTATGCACCCCAGCCACCCGCAGGCACATTTCCGGGCAACAGGCAGCGATGAAAGCCCCGGCCTTAAAAACGGGATAAGCTATAAAGAGCTGATGGAGGAGGGAGAAACATGATTGACTACAAGCGCATCTGCATTGACGAGCTGAAGTGCCATAGCTATAAGCTCCGGTCGTTGGAAAGCCTGCCGGAAGAAATCCGCCGCTACAATGAGCAGATGGACGGCATCCGGTCCGCTACCAGCGATGCTACACCAGTAAAGGGCGGTGGCTGCGGCCGGGAGGACTATCTGATTAACGCGATCTCCCGCCGGGATGCACTGTCAGCCAATCTTGCAGTGGTCAAGTGGCAGACCTCCCAGGTGGAAAAAGGGTTGGCCTGTCTGACGGACAAGCAGCGGCGCATCCTGGAGCTGTTCTACATCCGCAGGGAATACGGCTACATCCAGCGGCTTTGCCAGGAGTTCAACGAAAGCGAACGGGAGGTATACCGAGACAAGGATGAAGCGCTGATGAGATATGCACTTTGCCGGTATGGCTTGACCGAACTGTAAAGATGGCAGAAACATGGCAGAAATAGGGCCCGTAAACCGTGTATACTGATATTGTGGTAAAACACAAACTTCCCTTGACATTCCTCCTGGTGGGGAGCCGGGCCCCTAATCCCGGCGATCTGCTCCCGTAGCTCAATGGTAGAGCAGCTGCCTTGTAAGCAGCGGGTTATAGGTTCAAGCCCTATCGGGTGCTCCACCTTCATGTTTTACCTCCTTTTTACGGGGTTGCCGATGCCCCGTTATCCCATCGGCCGAAGATACATGACCTTCGTAAAAAAGGTGCCGCGCTGGCAGACCGCAAGTTCGCAATAGTCTGCCTTACCAAAAAGCAGTCAGAGAGTACCGAAAGGCGCTCTCTTTCTTTATCGCAAGCGCCGTAAAGCCCCTTGCTTTAGCTATGGGGAGAATGTCAAGCCATAAAGGAGGCGACACCTCTGGAATTAATAGTCCGAAAGGTCCCGCAGAGTGACACCATCAAGGTATATCCCGTATCTGATGTGCACCTTGGGAGCATTTTGCACGATAAAGAGGGCTGGCAAGCTTTCTGCCGCCGGGTAGAGCAGGAGGACGCTTATCTTATCCTCGGCGGCGATCTCATCAACAATAATACCCGCCATGCGGCAGGCAGCCCCTTTGAGGACTATATCCGCCCGCGGGAGCAGAAAAAGCTGATGGTGGAAATGCTGACACCCATTAAGGATAAAATCCTCTGCGCTGTTGCCGGCAACCATGAAGCCAGAACCGCCAAGGATACCGACCAGGACATTATGGGCGATATCATGTGCAAGCTGGACTTGGAGGACTACTACGCCGAGGATATAGCGTTCCTCAAACTGGAGATCGGCAGACGCATCACAAGGGACGCTCCCATTACCAGCTATACGATGGCTATTACCCACGGCTCCGGCGGAGGCATCTACACCGGCGCTACCGTTAACCGCAATGAGCGCTTTGGCTACACCATAGAGGGCATTGACGCATTGATAGTCGGCCACACCCACAAGGGCACCATCAGCAAGCCCAAGAAGATAGTCGTAGACAGCAACAATAATGTGATCCGCACAAAGCAGCTGGTAGTGGTCAGCTGTACCGCATGGCAACATTACGGAGGGTATGCAGCCAGAAAGATGCTATTGCCCAGTAGCGAGAGCGACCATGAGCAGCCGCAGACATTACTACTATGTGGCTGCAAGAAGGGCACAAAGCGGATCACTACTGTTTGGTAACAATAATTGGTAGCCCGGCATAGTAGACACCGGGAGGGTAAGGGCGGGTAATGAATATTGTATTTGATTACAATTCTCCCAAGTGGAGAAGGAAGCGCCAGCAGATATTAAGGCGTGACGGATATATGTGCCAGCACTGCAAGCGGTACGGAAAGGCGGTACAGGCTACAACGGTGCATCATATCAAACACGCAGATGAGTACCCGGAGCTGGCTTACGAAGATAAAAATTTAGTAAGTCTGTGTGAGGGCTGCCATAACAAGCAGCACCCGGAAAAAGCAACAGCAGCAAGGGGCCGTTACTGATACCCCCCCTATCCGTTGCGCCTTCCGCCTGTCTATGGGGACCGGCGGGGGGAACTTTTTCCAACTCTACGGTATATTTTTGAGAAAGGGGAAGCCATGACAAAGGAAAAATGGGTTGAAACTATCGGAAAACAGATGGAAAAACTCGGTACGGCCGACCCATCTTATCAATCTGCGGTAGAAACGCTTGCAGAGATACTGGAACAGCGGGATAAGACCAAGGCCGAGTTCAAAAAGTCCGGCGGTAAGTCCGTCATCGAATATACCAACAAAGGGAACGCCACAAACATGGTAAAAAACCCTCTGTTGATTCTTTGGGACGACCTCAACAAGAGCGCACTGGCATACTGGCGCGAATTGGGGCTTACTCCATCGAGTTTCCGCAAAATGACCGGCGGAGTGAAGGAAAAGGAGGAAAAGGGCGGCCTTGCCGCTGCTCTTGCCAGCCTTGAGACAGATTAAGGGTAAGAACTGGCCCGTAGTCCTTGAGTATGCCGAAAGCATCAGAGACGGGAGAAAGGTCGCTTGCAAGGAATTGCGGCAGGCTGTTGACCGTTTCTTTGCTGACCTCGATAATGACGAGTACGATTTCGCGCCGAAAGGGCCGGAGTTCTGTATTCAAATCATCGAAAAGACCCTCTGCCACCAGCAGGGGGAAAAGCTGGACGGTACACCGCTCCGGGGAAAGCCGTTCCTGTTGGAGCCGTTTCACAAATTCATCATATACAATCTTCTTGGGTTTAAGTTGAAAGGCACCGATGTGGTGCGGTTTCATGAAGCCCTTATTTTTATCCCTCGAAAGAACATCAAAACCAGTTTTGCCGCTTCCCTCGCATGGGCGCTGTCCCTGTGGTACCGGCGCAGCGGCTCCAAAACCTACATATCGGCCGCGGCTCTGATGCAGTCCCTTGAAAGCTTTAATTTTCTGGATTATAACATCCGGCTTATGGGCGAGGACGAGAAGCATGGCGGCGGTGTAAAGATCATTGACAACAACAACGAGCACTCAATGGAGGCAGAGCTTCCAGACGGCTCGTTTTTTATCCGCGCTCTGGCTGCAAACCCGGATGCGCAGGATTCTCTTAACTGCAATATTGCGATCTGCGATGAAATCCACGCTTTTACCAAGCCTAAGCAGTACAACCTTTTTAAGGAAGCCATGAAAGCCTACACCAACAAGCTGCTGATAGGTATTTCCACGGCTGGCGATAACGAACAGGGCTTCCTTGGGCAGCGGCTGCAATACTGCCGAAAAGTGCTGGATGGCACCATCAAGGACGAACAATATTTTATCTTTATGTGCTGCGCCAATCCGGATGAGGAGGGAAATATCGACTATACCAATCCCCTGGTACATGAGATGGCCAATCCGGCCTATGGCGTTTCCATCCGGCCGGAGGAAATTCTAAACGATAGCTTGCAGGCGCAGAATGACCCGCAGCAGCGGAAAGATTTCTTCGCAAAGTCTCTCAATGTCTATACCGGGGCTATCAAGTCCTATTTCAACCTTGATGAATTCCGGCGAAGCGATGAAAAATACAACTGGACGCTGGACGAGCTTTCCAAGCTCCCAATAGACTGGTACGGTGGTGCAGACCTCTCAAAAATGCACGACCTAACGGCGGCTGCGCTTTTTGGGAATTACAAAGGCGTGGATATCATCATCAGTCACGCTTGGTTCCCTGTGGTGCAGGCTCATGTTAAGGCCGACGAGGATGGTATACCGCTTTTCGGCTGGGCCGATGATGGACTTTTGACCATGTGCAACAGTCCAACCGTAAACCACGCCGATGTTGTCAACTGGTTTGTTACAATGCGGAAGCGCGGTTTCCGAATACGACAGGTGGGGCATGACCGTAAATTCTGCCGAGAGTATTTCATTGGCATGAAATCGGCTGGGTTTAACATTATCGACCAACCGCAGTATTTTTACAGGAAATCAGAAGGTTTCCGGCATATCGAACAGAGCGCCAAAAATGGCACGCTCTACTATATGCATTCCGAGGCCTACGAGTATTGCGTTGGAAATGTTTCGGCCATCGAAAAGACCGACGACATGATCCAGTACGACAAGGTAAGACCGACAAACCGAATTGATGTGTTCGATGCCTCCGTATTCGCCACGGTGCGGTACTTGGAGGCTTTGGATAAATCTAAAGCAGGAAAGAAATGGTGGGGTGATAAATGAGCATAGCAAATTTTTTTGAGCGCTTCCGCTCTCGGGATAAGCCCCAAACGCGGAGCGCTGTATGCCTGTGTGATGGAACCGGCTGGAAAGACCTAACCTGTTCCGGCTATACAGACCTTGCGCACAACCCGGAAATCTGTGCCGCTGTTGATAGGATTGCGTCTTTAATTGGAAGTATGACAATCTATCTGATGCAAAACACCGATAGTGGAGATATCCGGGTTAAAAATGGGCTGTCTCGTGTGGTTGATATCGAGCCGAACAGCTACATGGGACGGTCAAACTTTATCCAGTGGATTATCAAAACAATGCTGCTGGATGGCCGGGGGAACGCTGTGGTGCTCCCAAAGACCCGGAAGGGCCTGCTTCGGCGGCTTGACCCGATTCCGGCGGCGTTTGTGGCATTTGTACCGAATGGGGAACGGTATTATAGCATCGAAATATCTGGGAAAACCTATGACCCGAATGATGTACTGCACTTTGCCATCAATCCGAGCAATTACTACCCATGGCAAGGTACTGGGTACAACATTGCGCTGGCGGATGTGGCAAATAACCTCAAGCAGGCGGCGACAACAGAAAAGGGCTTCATGGCCAGCGAATGGAAACCGTCCCTCATTGTCAAGGTTGACGCTATGATAGACGAGTTTTCCAATCCGGAGGGTCGCGCAAAGCTCCTTGAAGAATTTGCGGCATCCAACAAAGCCGGGGAGCCTTGGCTGATTCCTGCCGAGCAATTCTCGGTGGAACAGGTACGGCCCCTTACCCTGTCTGATCTTGCGCTGGCGGACTTCGTAAAACTGGATAAAACGACGGTGGCAACCATTCTCGGTGTGCCGCCTTTTGTTTTGGGCGTTGGCGAGTTCAAGCGGGACGAATGGAACAACTTTATTTCTTCCCGTATCATGCCGATTGCGCAGATTTTGGAACAGGAGTTTAGCAAAAAACTGCTTGTATCTCCGGATTACTTTTTCCGCTTTAATGTGCGATCCCTCTACAACTACTCCTTGGAGGAAACCATCAAGGCGGGTGCTGAGATGGTTGACCGCATGGCAATGACCCGGAATGAGTGGCGCAGCTGGGTAGGGCTTCCCCCACATGAGGGCATGGATGAGCTTTTGGCCCTTGAAAACTACATTCCCGCTGACCGCCTCGGCGATCAGAAAAAACTAAACGGAGGAGGTGAGTAAATGGTAGGAGCAAGACAGGCAATCAGCCGCAGCGGCGACTTTAAGACACGCGCTGCCGATGGAAACCTTTACATTGAGGGCTATTTCGCAACCTTTACCGGTGAGTACCGGATGTGGGATAAAGCCATCGAGCGCATTGACCGGGGAGCCTTTGACGGAACCCTCGGCGATGATATCCGGGCGCTGGTCAACCATGATACCACAATCGTGCTTGGAAGAACCACAGCCGGTACACTGACCCTCCGCGTTGATGATTTGGGCCTTTGGGGGTCCATCCTCGTAAACCAAGCCGATCAGGATGCCATGAACGCTTATGAGCGCGTAAAGCGTGGAGATGTTTCTCAGTGTTCTTTCGGCTTTGACATCCTTGATGAGGAAACCGAAATCCGGCCGGATGGCACAACTGTGTGGACAATTCGCAAAGTCAAGCTGTATGAGGTATCGGTCGTTACCTTCCCAGCCTACGAGGACACCATGGTAGAAGCCAGGAAAAAAGACCTTGAAAAAATCAATGAGCGAAAGCTCGACCAATGGAGAGCTGATGCTCTCAAAAAACTAAGAAAGGAGTGCTGATATGGCACTGAAATCCATTATGATTGCCAAAAAGCTGGAACTGAAAAGAGCAGCTTTTGAGGCACTGGTAGCTAAAGACGCAGAATTTGCAACCCGCTCCGCTGAAATCGAAAAGGCAATCGGCGAGGCTACCACCGATGAGGAGCAGCAGGCTGTTGAGGATGCCATGAACCAATTTACCGAGGAACAGGATGCCCACAACGCCGAAAAGGAAAAACTGTCCGCCGAAATTAAGGGCCTTGAGGAGGATTTGGAAAACGCTGAAAAAGATCCCCCCAAAGCTGACCCAGAACCCCAAAAGAAAGACGAAAGGAATGATTTTACTATGAATACCATCAACATTCGCTCCCTCCCCATGAATGTACGCGCCTTTGACGCTCTCCCCAAGGAGCAGCGTGACGCTATCGTAGCCCAGCCCGATGTGCAGAACTTCTTTGCGGAGCTGCGTAATGCTGCCCGCAGTAAGCGTGATATCACCGGTGGCGAGCTGACCATCCCTGTTGTATTCCTCGACCTCATTGCCGAGAATATGTATCGCTACTCCAAACTGATGCGTCGGGTCCGCATCCGCAATGTCAATGGCGAAGCCCGTCAGACCATTGCCGGTACTGTCCCCGAGGCCGTTTGGACTGAAATGTGCGGCGCCATCAATGAGCTGACCTTCAGCTTTAACCAGATCACCCTCGACGGTTTCAAGGTTGCCGGTTATGTTCCTGTTTGTAACTCCCTGCTGGAGGATAACGATGTAAACCTCGCCTCCTGGATCGTCGAGATGCTGTCCGAGGCTATCGGCCTTGCCAAGGATAAGGCCATCCTGTACGGCAAGGGCGCTGGTCAGAAGATGCCTCTCGGTATTGTGACGCGTCTGGCGCAGGAGAGCAAACCCAGCGATTACCCGGCCAATGCTCCTGCTTGGGTTGACCTGCACACCTCCAACATCATCACCATTCCCACCGCTTCCACCGGCGAGGCTTTCTGGGCTGCGCTGGCTGTTGCTGCTGGTAACACCTTCACCCGCTATTCCCGCGGCGAGCGCTTCTGGGCTATGAATAGCAAGACCCTGGCTACTCTGCAGTCCAAGGCAATCCTTGCTACCGCTTTGGGCCGGTATGTCACCTTTGACGGTATGACCATGCCCATCATCGGCGGTGATGTGGAAATCCTAGAATTTATCCCCGATGGCGACATCGTTGGCGGCTATGGCGACCTGTACCTGTGGGCGCAGCGCTCCGGCATGACCATCGAAGCATCCCGCGAGGTTCAGTTCATTCAGGACAACACCGTATTCCGCGGCAAAGAGCGTGCTGACGGTATGCCCGTTATCCCCGGCGCTTTTGTGGCGATCAACATTAACGGCGCTTCCGTAACCACCTCCATGACCTTTGCGGCTGATACCGCCAACAACGCTAAGTTGTCCGCTCTGACCGTTGGAAACCTGTCCCTCAGCCCTGCTTTTGATGGCGATGTGCTGAGCTACACCGCTACCGCTTCCGCTGCGACTGCTGCAGTAAACGCCACTACCGAGGTTGCCGGTGCGCAGGTCGCTATTGCCTACAACAACGCCAATGTGAAGAACGGCGGCACTGTTACCTGGCTGGCCGATGGCGCTGCCCATCCTCTGACCGTTACTGTCAAGAATGGAAACGAGACCGTTGTTTACACAGTCAATGTAACCAAGGCTTCCTAAAAGGGGGTTAAAGCATGACAGACGCTGATATCCTCGTGATCTTGAAGGTTGATTTGCAACTTTCCACAACAGCGCTTGACGATTACCTGTCGGCGTTGATCGCGTCTGCCAAGGAGTATATCGCTACCGAGGGAATCGTACTTTCCACCAGCACCGGCGATGCCATGCTGGTGGAGATGTACGCCGCCTACCTTTACCGGCAGCGCCGAGAAAAGGCGGTAGCGATGCCCCGAATGCTCCGGTGGGCACTTAACAACCGGCTGTTTGAGCAAAAGGTGGGTGATTGATTTGGATGATCTCATTACATTAATCTCCAAAACCTTTGAGCAGAACGATATCGGGGTACAGATTGCCACAGAAACCACAACACAGGTCTGGGCGCGGCTGCAGTCCGCTACACGGGCGGAGTTCTATTCCGCCGGTCAAAACGGCTTGCAGCCGTCCCTTGTGGCGGTTACTCCTATCGCCAACTATGCTGGGCAGAAATTAGCCGAGTGGCGCGGCACACGCTATTCCATTTATCGCACCTATTTTGCAACAGGCAGCGATGAAATAGAGCTGTACCTAGAGGAAAAGGTGGGCAACGATGTCGAAAACGGTTAGACCGGATGAGTTGGCAACGGCAATCCTGTCCGAACTGAAAAACTATGACCAGGCCGTTACGGATGGCGTAAAAAAAGAGGTTCGGCAGGTGGCAAAGGAATGCCGCCAAGACATTGTGACCGGCAGCCCGGTACAGACCGGCGATTATAAGGCCGGTTGGCGTGACAAGGTCGCATATGAGAGCTACAGCGATATCCGTATGCGAATTTTCAACAAAACGGATTACCAGCTCACGCACTTGCTGGAACATGGTCACGCAGGCCCAGGCGGAACCGCAAAAGGCTCTGCCCGCCCATTCCCCCACATCGGCCCAGCGGAGCAAAAGGCAGAGCAGAAACTATTAACCCGTGTAAAGGTGGTGATTAAGAAAGGATGACACTGCAAGAGGTCAATTCCCTGTTAAAACAGACGAGGATGCCCGTAGCTTACGGTTACTTCAATAAGCCGCAAAAGTTACCGTATATCCTCTATCGCGTCTCCTACTCCAATAATTTTGGCGCTGACAATGTGGTGTATCACCCCATCAACCATATACAGGTTGAGCTTTACACAAAAGATAAAGACCTAACAGCAGAGGGCAAAGTCGAACAGGCCTTGTCCTCTCTGTTTTGGCAGAAGTCCGAGAGTTACATTGAAGATCAGCAGTGTAACCAAGTAGTTTATGAAATCGAGGTGTAAAAATGGCTGATAAAGTTAAATTCGGTATCTCGAATGTCCATTACGCTATCCTCGACGGGGAAAATAACACCTATGGCACTCCCGTAGCCATCCCCGGCGCAGTTAGCCTGTCTTTGGAGCCTTCCGGCGATACCACACCGTTTTATGCGGACAACATTCAGTATTTCGTAGCCGTGGCGAACAGCGGCTACACCGGCGATCTTGAAGTCGCCGTATTCCCCGAAGCATTCCTCAAGGATGTTTTCGGGTACACTCTTGACACCACCAGCAAGGTGATGATCGAAAACGCCAATGTTCAACCCAAGTCCTTTGCGCTGCTGTTCCAGGAGGAGGGTGACGCCAATGGCACCAAATTCGTCCTCTACAACTGCACCTGCACCCGTCCCTCTCGTGAGCTGAATACCACTACGGAGAGCGTGGAGCCGCAGACACAGACCGTCAGCATCACCGCTTCCCCGCTGGCCAATGGCAATTCCCTTGCCTATACCACAGCAGAAACCCCCGAAGCAACCGTAAACGGCTGGTATACTGCTGTATTCGTGCCTGCGCAGGCTGGTGGCTGATATGAATAAAATCATCGAAATTGATGGTAAAAGCGTGGGGCTGTGCGCTAATGCGCTGACCCCTCGCATCTATCGGCACAAAATCGGGCGTGATATCGTCCGAGACCTGCAAAAGCTGCAGGCTGCGGCATCTTCGGAGGATGGTAGTTTCTCCGTAAACGACCTTGAAATCTTCGAGGATGTCGCATTTATTATGGCGCGTCAGTATGACGGGAGCATCCCCGACAATGTGGATGAGTGGCTTGAACAATTTGAGATGTTCTCCATCTACAAGGTGCTGCCTGCCATCTTGGAGCTGTGGAGCCTTAACAATAAGACCACCGCAGTACCAAAAAAAAAATAAAACAAACGGTGCGTGAGCCCACTGGGTCTACCTTTATGCTCCGCTGCGCTGAATTGGGTTTGACCGATGAAGCGCTGTCGGATATGACCTGCGGTATGGTCTACGATCTGATGATCGAGAAAGCCAATGACGCAGAGCAGTACGCCATAAAGGGCAGACCCGGCGGCTTGCGTGACTTCTTTGCAGGAGGTGGTAAGATTGGCTGAAAATGTTAAAGGCATTGTTGTTGAAATCGGCGGCGATACTAAAGGATTATCCAAGGCCATTAGTGAGCTGAATGGCGAAATCCGCGGTACGCAGACCGAGCTTAACAAGGTCAATCGCCTGCTGAAACTCGATCCTACCAATATAGACTTGCTCAAGCAGAAAGAGCAGCTCCTTGGGGATCAGATCAAGAAAACCGAAAGCAAGGTAGAAAGCCTCCGTAACGCCAAAAAACAGGCAGATGCCGAAATGGCAAGCGGTACGGAAGTCAACCAAAAACAATACCGGGAGCTGGTAAGAGAGCTTGAAAGCGCCGAGCTGAAGCTAAAAGACCTGCAGGCGGAAGCATCAAGAAGCCATGCGGCGCTGGCTCAAGTTTCTGCTGTAACCGGAGAAATATCCGAAAAGTCCGGGAACATTGCAAAGAAGTTTGCACCTGTTTCTGTTGCCCTTGCCGGTGTTGGCGTAGCTGCTGGGAAAGCATCCATCGAATTTGAAAGCGCTTTTGCTGGCGTAGAGAAAACAGTAGATGGCACTACGGAACAGCTGGCAGCGCTCCGCCAAGGCATTTTGGATATGGCAGAAGAAATTCCTGCGTCCACTACGGAGATTGCGGCGGTTGCGGAAGCCGCCGGACAGTTGGGCATTGCCACAGATGATGTGCTTGACTTTACCCGCGTCATGATTGATTTGGGCGAAGCGACCAACCTTTCCGCCGATGAAGCAGCCTCCGCACTCGCCAAATTTTCCAACATCACTGGAACGACCGCTGATGAATACTCCAAACTCGGCAGTACCATCGTTGACCTTGGTAATAACTTTGCCACAACAGAGCGCGATATTGTCGAGATGGCTACCCGCCTTGCGTCTGCTGGTACAGTTGCCGGGTTATCTGAACAGGATATCCTTGCACTGTCTACCGCAATGTCCTCCGTCGGCATCAACGCCGAGGCGGGCGGTACGGCAATGACCCAAACAATGACCGCAATAAGCAAGGCTGTGTCTGCCGGCGGTGATGATCTTGAAACATTCGCGAAGATCGCTGGTGTATCTGCTTCTGAATTTGCAGATATGTGGGGCAATGAGCCGATAGACGCAATTAGCGCTTTCATCGGCGGGCTTGGGAAGATGAACGAAAATGGAGAGGACACCATCGCCGTATTGGATGAATTGGGGCTCTCCGGGATTCGCCAGTCAAATATGCTTCGTGCGTTGGCCCTCGCGTCCGATGTATTGGACGATGCTGTTACAACCGCAAATACTGCATGGGACGAAAATATTGCCCTCTCCAACGAGGCAAGCAAAAGATACGCAACGACCGAAAGCCAACTGAAAATCCTAAAAAACGGCCTTAATAATCTTGCAATTTCCATTGGCGATATCCTGCTCCCTATCATCAATTCGATAGTAGGCGCGCTGCAGAATGTTATTGACTGGTTTTCCAACCTCGACAGCAGCACAAAAAAGACAATCCTCATCGTGGGTGGCCTTATCGCTGCAATCTCTCCTGTTGCTGGGATCATATCAGGTATAGCCGGAGCGATGAGCAAGCTGACAGGCACGGTAATACCCGCCATTATTGAAGCGGCAACTAAAATGGGGCCGATTATTACAACCGTTGTAGAGGGAATTTCAAGCGGAATTGGGGCGGCAATAGGTTTTATTACAGAAACAGCTGTCCCAGCCGTTATGAGCGCTGTGTCATCTGCGTTCACATTCATAACGGGAACTGTAATCCCTGGAATTGTAACGGGCATAACGACAGCTGTTAATTTTTTGATAGCCAACCCGATAGTTCTGATTATTTCCGCCATTGTAGGACTTGTTGCGCTGATTGCAACAAAGGGCGACGAGATACAGGCCATCCTCCAGCGTGTGGATGATTTCTTGCAGGGCGTATTTACGACGGATTGGTCGGAATCGTTTGGAGTATTGGGGGAAATCTTAAATTTCTTCTTCTCAACAGTAAAATCAATTTGGGATTCCATAAAGGCCGTTTTTGACGGTATTATCGATTTTGTTCGTGGCGTTTTTACTGGAGATTGGGAAAGAGCATGGAAAGGTGTGCAGGAAATCTTTAAGGGAATCTTTACGGCGCTTGTTGACATTGCAAAAGCGCCCCTTAACGGAATCATTGCACTAATCAACATGGTCATTGACGCAATCAACTGGATGATAAACGGTCTGAATAAGATCCACTTTGATGTCCCTGACTGGGTTCCTGTTTTGGGCGGTAAGTCCCTCGGATTTAATATTCCGACCATCGGAAAAATTGATTATCTTGCCAAGGGCGGAGTTTTGTCCTCCGGCAGCGCCATCGTCGGCGAAGCCGGGCCGGAGCTGCTTACCATGGCCGGTGGCCGTGCCCATGTTATGCCGCTGAACGGAAACGACCGTGGCGGCATCACCATCGAAATGAACAACACATTTAACGGCTACGATAACGCAGCCGGTGAAGCTGCCGCAAGGAACTTGGTACAGGCGGTCAACCGTGCGCTTGGGAGGGCTTACTGATGAGAAAATTTAAGCTCAAGAACGGTGTCGGCGCCGAATGGGATTTGATGGACAAAACGGCGTACTTCAATGCGCCGGGTGGATTAGGCTTTGGCAAAACCTACTCCACCATCCAAGCCGGAAGCGCATGGCTGGTATCGGATGAATTCCTTAACCAGTATGCCGTGACAGGCGAAATGATATTCTTCGACTATTCCCGGTATCAGGCGTTTATTTCGTTCGTGACAAAAGGCCCGCTTTACCTGATGTATTCCCCGCTGGACACATGGTTCAAAATCAAGTGCGAAGTGCAGTCTGCGGATAAGTCGGAGCTGAAATCCGGCTATTTGGCGGTACCGATTACATTCCTCTGCTTCGGGACTTGGCATGAAGCTGTTAAGGTAACGCAAAGTCAAGCGCCAGACCAAGGGATTAAAAGGTATAGCTATACTTATCCTTATTATTACGCAGAAACAGCAACAGGAACTGCAAAAATAAGAAACGGGGATTTGGCATCACCGTGCAAGCTGCAAATCTTCGGCCCGGTCGTCAATCCTGCTTGGGCGCTTATCAAGGCCGGTACCCGTGTAGCGGTCGGAAAAGTAACCGCAACAATCCCTGACGGACACAAACTCGTTGTTGATGCTGACCCTGCAACAATGGAGATCGCAGAGTATGCGCTCGACGGGACATACATCCAAAACCTGTACCAGTCCAGCGACTTTTCGACCGGAAGATTTATCTATGCTCCGCCGGGAGAAAGCACTTTGACATTTTCGCACGACGGCACATCGGATATAACCGCATATGTGGAGGTGGAGAAACTTGCATACTCTGTTTAAGTGCGAAGTATTCGCAAGGGATTTCACTTTTCGAAGTTTTGCTCCGATTGAAAGCCCGGAGATACAGTTTGACTACCTGACCGTAGAAAAAACTACTCTCCGGGCTGTAAAGCTGGATGCAAAAAAGGGCGACTTTATAAGCGTTACAGACCAAAACGGGAATGTAGCTTATCAGGGGATCGTTGATGATGTTGAAACCGATAAAACGGGCGTAACGATTTCGGCGCAGCCGCTGATGTCGCTTTTTGACACGGAGGTATATTTCGACCGCACGACCTCTGCAAAGATCGAGCCTTTTATTGCTTCGATCATCCGAGATAACTTTGTCTCTTCGGGAGATGCTTTGCAAAACATATCCGGTATGACGGTGGAAACGACCTCCGAAACGGCCGGGGCGCTCAACCTTAAGGACAACATCCACAGCTTTTACGAAATCATCACGAAATCGCTGACGGCTTACGGCGTGGCGGTCAACATGAGCTTTGACCCACAGAAAAAGACGGTCTCCGTTAAGGTTGGTAAGGTTAGCGAAACGGCGGTAATCGAAACAAATCTACAGGCCATCGTGGATAAAAACATCATCATCGGTGACAGTACAGGCCAGCTGAACAAGGTGACCATCTACAACAAGTCCGATGAGACGCAGCGCATAACCTACTATCTGCACCCAGACGGCAAGGTCGACACAAACAACACGGACAGAATTACACCTGTGTTTTTTGCGGCGCAGTTTTTGGAAACGGATATCAATTTTGAATCTGCTGCATACAAAAAGGCTTACGAAGCGTTAAGTCCGCAAAAGTATGACAACATGATCGAGCTGACTGCCCGCAACGACTGTGGCGTACTTGATACCTCGATGGCCATCGGCACAGAGGTTTTGGTCATTGATGGCGACAGTAGTTACAAATCTATCCTTACCGGCTATGCAAGGTCGCAGGATGTTACAAAAATGACCTTCGGCGTTGTCCGTGCCGACCTTACCAAAATTTTGATCCTTGAAAGGAGGGCAAACGCATGATAACGCTGCTCCAGTATAACGCATCTATCGTAACTCCAACGGATGATGCGTATCTGTACAACCACATTATCAACGACAGCGGCATCTTTACTGGCGTTGAGGTAACTACACAGGGTGGTAACATCATAAATGTTTCCGATGGCCGTGGTATAATCCTCGGCCGAAACTTTGTCGTTGAAGCACAGACGATTAATGCGACGCTTCCGACCAGCGGTTCCGTCCCAGGAAGATTGCTTATCCAAATTGACATGGCAAACACCGAAGCACCGATTGCTTTTGTGACGCAGGCAGCCGATCCGCTTCCGGCACTTGTGCAGGAGGATATCAATGCAAGCGGTACGGTGTATCAGCTACCGATAGCGACTTATACCGCACAACCGACAATGGTTTCCGATTTACAGTATGTGGCGCACACTATCAGCGCTGGAACGGTTGCAAGCTTTAACGGCCGCACCGGTGCAGTTGCGCCGCAAACGGGAGATTACACAGGAAGCCAAATCAAAATCCCCGGCTACAAGCAGGCAACCTCCCGGCAGAATGTAACCACAACAGACACGGTAACGCAGGCCATCGGAAAGATGGAGTACAAGATAAACCGGGCGGTTGTTATTAAGCAGCTTTCGCTTCCTGCGGCATCTTGGCTCGGCTCCGAAAGTCCCTACAGCCAGACGGTAACCGGTCTTGGGACTACTGCCAATAGCAAGGTTGATATCCAGATCGACACCGCCGCCTACAACACCATGGTTGATAGCGGAACCGGCGCTATCTATGTAGCGAACGACAACGGCACTATTACGGCCTATGCCTTGGGCGACAAGCCGACCGCGGATATTACCTTACAGGTAGCGATTTCGGAGGTGGTGAAAGGGTGAGCCTCGTCGGAAGATACACAACCCCAACCCACATTTTTACCGTCCCGTTTGATACCGGCACCATCTCAATGATGGCCGTTATCTACAAGCAGGGCGGCAATGTCTTACTTGTAAAAGACCTTGAGGATTGCACGCTGGGAGATAAAACCGTTTCCTGTACTCTTACAGAGGAGGAAACTTCACTTTTCAAACCAAACCCGCAGGTGCAAATACAGCTGCGGGTTGGTATTGGCAATGCGCGGCTTAACTCCAATATCCTCAATGTATCTGTAGCAGATGTCCTTAAAGATGGCCTTTTGGATGATATCGCGGGCGGTGATACAAAATGATTTTTCAGACTACATTCCAATCCTCTGAAAACCAGTTTCAAACCGCTTTTTCATCTCCGACATCTACTTTTGCAATTACATTCGGCAGCGTGGTTGGCGTAGCGGCGGAAGTCTATAAGGGCGAGTACACTGTTGTTCCAGCAGTTACCGACCAGCTTCTTCTGACAAAAGAAAAGATGATGAAAGACAATATGACCTTTATGGCGGTACCAAAACAAATCGTAGAAAACCCCTCTGGGGGACAAACAGTAACTATAGGAGGCTGAAAATGGCTGACACTAAGTACAATTCCAAAATAATCTTTTACGGCGAAACCCTCATGGATTTGACCGGCGATACAGTTGATGCTGCAAGCCTGCTTAAAGGCAAGACAGCGCACGACAAGACCGGCGCTCCAATTACCGGCACCTGTCCGTATGATGCTGATACTTCTGACGCAACCGCTACTGCTGCGGAAATCCTTAATGGCAAAACCGCCTATGTGGACGGCGCTAAAGTGACCGGCACTATGCCGAACAAGGGCGCTGTAACCCTTTCCATTGTAGATAAATCCCCGGTAGCAATCCCGGCCGGTTATCACGATGGCTCCGGCTCTGCTACCATCGACAGCACCGAAGCCGCAAAAATCATTGCCGGTAACATTAAATCCGGTGTGTCCATCCTCGGCGTAACCGGTGATTATGCCGGCGAACTTACCAAGGGTCAGAAAAAGACCGTTACCCCCGCAAAAGCACAGTTCAGTGTGCTCCCCGATGAGGGCTATGACTTCCTCTCCGAGGTTGTGGTCAATGGAGTACCGATTGCTTATGCCGATAACCCCGCAGGAGGTCAGACCGTAACGATTGGAGCGTGATTTGAATGGCGGTAAACAAGGTGGAGTTCTACGGAAACACCCTTATTGATATTTCCGATACGACCGCCGAGGAAAGCGCTGTTGTGGCCGGAAAAGTCTTTTACAAGGCAGACGGCACAAGGGCAACAGGAACCGCCGATTACCAGCCGAAAATCACGACACAAACCGTTTCCATTAGCTCCACTTGGAGCGGCAGCGGCCCGTATTATCAAACGATACTTACGGGCCAAGCCGCCGGGCTACAGGTGAACCTTAACCCCACCATTGACCAGCTGGCAGCGCTTGCGGATGCTGGTGTTACCTCGATGGTGGCAGCAAACGAAAATGGAACGGTAAAGATATACGCAGCTGGGGCGGCTCCTGCGGCGATGAGCCTACAAATCACAAAGATTATGACTTATTAAGGAGGACATCAAAATGAGCGTAATTTACGGCAACCCAATCATTGCAGGTGGTGGCGGCCTTGAGCTCGTGGCAAATGTCGTTGACGGGGCAACCGTTACCGCTACCCTTGGCAGTAAGACTGTGACAGGCGTTTCTGTTGGTGGTCAGGCTCGGCTTAAAATACCGCAGGAGGGCAAGTGGACTGTTTCTGCAACAAACGGGACGATGGTATCTGCCCCGCAGGAAGTCAGTGTTCCTGCCACAGTTGACCTCGCATTACCTTCACATGTTCTGAACGATACAAGCTGGGCAATAATTAAGCAGATGTCTGACGCTGGCGAGGGTGCAAACTTCTGGGCTGTCGGCGACTGCAAGGAAGTGACCATGAACGGCAAAATCTCTGATGGTCTTACTCTTACGAATTACACCACCTGGGTATTTATCATTGGTTTTAATCATAACGCCGAGCGTGAAGGCAACGGTATAGCATTTCAAGGATTTAAGACAGCCCAAACCAACGGCAAAGATGTGTGCCTTATAGACAGATTCTTCAACAGTTCTGTCCCATCAGGTAGCATAGCTTTAAGGATGAACGATTCCCGAACCACTGTTGGTGGATGGAAGTCCTGTAAAATGAGGACGATAGTAATGCCGCTTATCGAAGCCGCACTGCCAAGTGACCTGCAATCTGTACTAAAATCCACTACGATATACACAGATAATACAGGAAACGGGGCCGCCGGTGTCACTCCAACATCGACCGATGACAAAATATACATTCCGACACATTATGAAGTATTTGGCACTGTATCGTCAAATACCACAAATAAGGAAAGTGCTTATTGTAAGCAATACGATTATTATGCTGCTGGTAACGATAAGCGCAAATATCGCAGTGATTTACTTGCGAATGCAACCTGGTGGCTTCTACGCTCTCCCAATATTCCAAATGGAGAGATGTTTAGAGCGGTTGATTACGCTGGCAATCCTGATGCAGTATATGCGGGTTCCTCTTACGGTGTGGCCCCATGCTTCAAGGTTGGGTGATAAGTATGGAATATATATGCTATAAGCGTTTCAAGCAGACCGCCATTTGCGGCAATGTAAACATCCCATACGGCACGGTGCTGGCAGCAGAGAACGGCATTATAAGCAACAACGGAAAGCCCATTTGCTATACAAAAAGCCAAAACGCCTATGATTATTTTGCCATCAATGATGACGGCAAAGGCATTGAGCGTGGGAAACTGACAGCAGAAATAATCAAACTGCTGAATAACCGAAAAGACGGAAAGTACCAAGACCGATGGGATAGGATTTGGGATGATTTATCCTTGCTGAAATACAAACGCCCCGAACACGATGACTATTGGTTATGGAACTATGATTTTTTCAATGCTTCGATTGAGGAGCTGAACAGAATAAAATCCATGATACTGGAGGTGTGACAATGTATAAAATCAAGTCAGAGGGCAAGGAATACTATTCCGACACCTTGGTATATGTGAAGAAGGCCCCAAATGGATGCTATGTTCCTTGTTTGGCAGAGGAAGCGGAGTATGTTGTCGGGAAAGTACCTGAAGATACCATTTTTGAAAACGCAGAGGTAGAAAATTTCGATGGTGGTTCCATGGCGTCCGATATGCAGGAAGCCTTAAACATTATGGGGGTGAACTAAATGGGCTATTACACAGAAAAAGCCAAAGAAGTAAAAGCAAAGCAGGATGCAGAGCTGGAACAGCTGAAAGCAGCTCTTCAAACTCTTGGCGTAGAAACCGAAGAAAAGGAGGAAACAGCCAATGCGGAATGACATCTTAGAGCAGGCGCAGGAAATCCGGACGAGCATTGACAGTGTGACCGGCACCATGGCAGATGCTGATGCAGCAATGAACCCCATGTTGTTCCTACCATGGGAAACTGATACCAAGTACGCGGTGGGTGACCGCAGACGACACGGTGGAAAGGTATACAAATGCTTGCAGGCTCACACTTCGCAGGCAGACTGGGCGCCTCCTGTTGTTCCTGCTCTGTGGGTAGTCGTCAATGTCAGTTCTCCCGGCACGATTGATGACCCCATCCAGGCATCGAGGGGCATGGAGTACGAGTACGGCAAATACTACCTCGACCCGGAGGACAGTAAAACCTACCTCTGCAAGCGTTTGAATGAGACCGGCACCATCGTGCTGTATTACCTGCCGCACGAGCTTGTAGGCCAGTATTTTGAGGAGGCATAACCCATGGAAATTGCACTGGCCCTCCTCGGCTCCGGCGCATTGGCTACCGTCATTAGCTGGCTGCTGCATCGTATTGACCGCAAGCAGGACAAGCAGGATCAGATTATCTCCGGCATGACCGCCGTGGACAATAAGCTGCAGCAGCATATTGATTCTGACGAACGATACCGGATAGATATGTGCCGCATCCGCATCCTGCACTTTTCGGACGAGCTGCGCCGTGGGGTAAACCACAGCGAGGAATCCTTTAACAATGTGCTGGAGGATATCGACAACTACACCGAGTACTGCGTAGAACATGAAGATGTTTACATCAATTCCAAAGCGGATGCAGCGATCCGCAACATCAAGAGCGTCCACGACCGCTGTATTCGTGGCGAACTCAAATTCCTTTAAGGAGGACATACTATGAACGAATTTGTAACTTGGCAGACCCTTGGTACCTATGCTGGCGCTGTGATGATGGTCACGATCATCACCCAGTTCCTCAAACAGACCCCTCTTAAAAACATCAATACCCAGCTGTTGGCCTATATCATATCTGTGGCTCTCCTCATCGGTGCCGAAGCCTTTAACGGCTCTGCTCTGACGGTACAGGGCGTGGTGCTGTGCCTGCTGAACGCTGTTATTGTCGCTTTGGCTGCTAATGGTACATATGACGCAGCCACCACCGGCATGGTCAAACACACTGATGCGGCTATTTTGGATGCCGAAGGAAAGGGGGAAGCCTAATGGCTTTCCTCTCTCCCGATGATGTACGCTATGATAACGGCGTAAAGGTATGTGAAAAGCTTATTCCTGATAGCGCCGTATGGAACCGAGACTATACCGAGGCCGGTTATACATACCGCAAAGGTACGCAGTACAAGGCAAACCGGGCGTTATCCCCCATTAACGGTGTGACTATTCACAATACTGGCCGGATTAAAGTCCCCAGCGGTACCACAATGGCGGAGCAGTACACCCGCGCGACCTATCCAAACTGCAATATGGGGTCTGTCCGTGTCCACTACTATGTGGACGAGAACGAAGCATGGCAGAACCTTGACGAGGGCGAGGTCGGCTGGCACGCTGCTGACGGAAACTACGGCCCTGGCAACAGCACTACCATCGCCATCGAGATCATCATGGACGGCACTAATGCCGAGTATAACCGGATTGCCGAAGATAACGGCGCAAGGCTTTGCGCTGCTATTCTAAAACGGCACGGTTTGGACGAGAACGCCGTCTATCAGCACCATGACTGGTACGCAAGAAAAGATTGCCCTGTCTATATCAGACCGCACTGGAGCGCGTTTTTGGCGTTGGTGCGGCAGTATCTCAATGACGATACGCAGGTACCGAGCGATTATGATAAGCTGGTCGCCGAGCTGGAAGACATCAAAGAAAAATACAGAAACGAACACGCCAGCGCGCAGGCGCTGCGTGGGAGAATTCTGGCCGCTATTGAGCAGTACGATACGGTTGCAAAATAACTCACTTTGTAACTCACTTTTGTTCCGAAAGTGAGTTTTTCATGCTTTTTTTAGCGGAATGAAAGTCCGAAAAACCGCTTGATTCCTACACTTTACGGCAGCAACATAATTTTGCGTGTGGGTTCAAGTCCCATCTTCCGCACCAACGAGAAAGCCAGTAACCATGCGG